>Ga0157370_10000643_pt1 | contig 43469 bp, 31 predicted proteins | sample C35metaG_FD_113463 | JGI IMG/M metagenome (GOLD analysis project Ga0157370, IMG submission 113463) | Corn rhizosphere microbial communities from Kellogg Biological Station, Michigan, USA - C3-5 metaG | ecosystem: Host-associated > Plants > Roots > Rhizosphere > Soil | place: USA: Michigan...
AAAAAATGACGGACCGCGATAATGGACATCAGGGCCTGATCAATGGTACCCACCCCCAAGGGAGCGAGCAAGGCACGCTTGGAGGAGGAGAACCAATCACGCGCCGCCGAAAGATCACTGCCGTAACCTTTCTGCATGGGGACGCTCATTTCATGATCCATAAGCCAGGAACCCGAATGGATCAGGCGCGGTGCGACCTCTTCACAATGGCTGAGGAAATCCATGGTCCGCTGGTGAATGCGATTGCTGGTCGCTTGCGTGGGAAGCGCGAAGTAAATCCCCGTGGCCTGTCTGCGAGAAATAAGCTGATAGGCCACAGCCAGCGCCGCCTCTGTTTTCCCCATTCCCATCGGTGCCTCCACCACATACACCCCCGGACCGGTGATGGTGGCGATGGCCTGCCTTTGAAGCTCATTAGGAGGAAAGCCAAACAATTCCTCAAAGGTCTTCCCGGTAGTGAAGTTGGCCGGAGCGAACCCAATTCGCATGATCGCAGCGCGTGCTGCCCGGCGCACCGTATCTCCCTCCATGTCAGCGTCCATTCCCGGCAAAGGGAAAAACGTTTCGTCGGAGCCAATCCAGTCTGCGACGCTGATCGATCCTGCCAAACAGAATTGTGATGGCTCTGTAATGTTTTCTAACTCTGCCGGTGGTAGCGGCTGCGTCATATTGAAAAAAATAGCCAGTTCCCGGATGAGATTATGCCGCAGGCCTTCCCAAGCATCGTTTGGATCAATTCCTGAAGGATGCTCATTCCAGTTTCCCCGCCAATGAGGGGAGCCATGGTGCATGGCCGATAGAGATGCCCAACGCGCGGCTGCATCCTTCCCCAAGGAATGATGATTTTTCAAATAATGCTGTAGCGAAAATTGAGAGACCTTGGAGTGATCGCTCTCCGCATTTTTCCATGCCCGCGTTTTGACCACCTCGGTCAATCCATGAAGCTTCAACCATGTGGGACATTTCATCTGAAAGCCTGGAGAAACCTTTCCCACATCATGGCAAGCAGCCAGCCAGGCAAAGAAGGGCGGTAGTCCCATGGCTTCCGCGACCGCGCCTACAATCAGGCAGTGATCCCTTACCGTGAGGGCGGGGAGATCGGTGGCGGGGTCGGTTTTTGCCCAGCACTGATGGAGGGAGATGCCGTGGGCGGAATCGGGGGGCGGGGGGCAAGCCATGTGAGGGGGGAAAATCGATGGTGCAGCTAAATGTACCACGGATGATAGTCGTTCTGGTAGGCTTGCCCAGAATTTTCGTGACGGGCGAAGGTGTGCGGGGGAGCGATCGTTTCAGTGGGCGGTGGGCATCAGCAGCATGAGATAAATACCGTCTGCCCTATTTCACTGGGGGTGGGGGGGAGCCATCCCCACTGTCTGAAACATGAGGATGGCGGAGGAGGAACGGGGTAAGGAAGGGCTGGTGGAAATTTCAGTCCGTCATTCCCGGCTTGATCACCACCTTGATGCATCCGTCTGTTTTATCGCGGAATTTTTCATAGGCAGCCGGGGCCTCGTCGAGGCGAATCCGGTCTGTGATGACAAATGATGGATCGATCAGGCCGGCCTCGATTTTTTCCAGCAAGGGAGCAAGGTACCTCTGTACATGGGTCTGCCCGGACTTGATGGTGAGGCCTTTATTTACCACGGCACCGAAAGGCACCTTGTCCAGCAGGCCGATGTAAACTCCCGGGACGGAGACGGTGCCGGCCTTGCGACAGGCCATGATTGCCTGCCTCAGAACATGGGGGCGATCCATGGATAGCTTCATCGCCTGCTTGGCACGATCCATTACAGCGTCGAGCGAGCCGGTGCCGTGGGCTTCCGCTCCCACGGCATCGATGCACCGGTCCGGGCCTCTGCCGCCTGTCATTTCTATCAGACGTTCGTGGATGGGTTCGTCATCGAAATTAAGCGTCTCCGCCCTGCCGTGGACGCGGGCCATTTCCAGTCTTTCCGGCACACGGTCGATGGCGATCACGCGGCCTGCACCCAGCATCCATGCACTCTGGATGGCGAATTGGCCCACTGGTCCACAGCCCCAGATGGCCACGGTATCACCTGGTTCTATCTCTGCATTCTCCGCCGCCATATAGCCGGTAGGAAAGATGTCTGATAGAAAAACCACCTTCTCATCCGGCAGGGAGGACTCGATTTTGATGGGTCCCACATCTGCGTGAGGCACCCGCAGATATTCCGCCTGGCCACCTGGGTAGCTGCCCATCATCGCAGAGTAGCCAAACAGTCCGGCGGGGGCATGACCCATGGCCACCTTTGCCAGATCTGCTCCAGGATTGGTGGTATCACATGCGGAATACAGCGTCTTCTCACAGAAAAAGCAACTGCCGCAAGCAATCACGAAAGGAACGACCACGCGGTCGCCCTTGCGGAATTTTTTCACCTGGGAGCCCACTTCCACCACCATGCCCATAGGCTCGTGGCCGATCACGTCTCCCTCCGTCATTCCGGGCATCAGCCCATCGTAGAGGTGAAGATCCGATCCGCAGATGCCCGTGGCCGTCACCTGAATGATGATGTCCTTGGGATCGAGGATGGCGGGATCTGCTACGGTATCGACTCTGACGTCGCCTTTTCCATGCCAGCAAACAGCTTTCATAATGATAATGTAGTTAGATAAGGCGCATCATGCGCGCGTGGTGTTGAGATGGGCTTCCAGCCAGTTTAAAATTTTATCCGCCACTTCCTCCCAGCCATTTTGGGCAATGATGAAATGTCCCCGGCTGCTGAACTCGGCATACTCGCTGTGGGATCGCTTGTTCCCGTAGGCGTGGGCATTGTGCCGGACCAGGGTGGGGGGAATGATTTCATCCTTTTCCGCGCCGATGAAGAGGAAGGGCACATGGGGCTGGCTGAGATCGATTTTCCCTTCATCCCCCATGATGTCTCTAAGAACCTGGCGGCTTTCAGGGACGGCATAGGCTTGAAAGGCTTCTTCGCTGTCGGCCTCGCTCATGGTGTTGCCGAAGTTCTGGCGGAAAAGAGTGGAGGTCATTTCGTAAGGCTCATGCCCAGCGAAGGGATTGGTGATGGAAGCCGTGTTCCGTAGAAATCCCCAGTCCAGTGCCAGCATCCGGTTGGGCGCCACCGGGCAGATTCCAACACCGGCCCGGATCAATCCGTCAGCGGCCAGCTTCTGCATGAGCAATCCACCCAGTGAGTGGCCGATGACCACCAGTGGGCTCGACTCACTACTCAGGAGGTGGCTGTAGTGTTGGTGCAGATCCTCAAGTGTTAGTGATCCCAGGCCGTCTGGCGGGTGCGAGCGCATGCCTGCAGGCTCTGCATCATGCAGGGGCCACGGGATGGCCTCCGCTTCATATCCTCTCTGTTTGAAATAGGCGATCCAGTGATTCCAACATTTATCAGTGAGAAACATTCCGTGAATGAAAACTATTTTTGGCTTCATAGATGCCGCCTTCTTTGCGGTTGCCGTGCCATGGATGGGTTGATCTGAAATCAGATGAAGGAAAACCGGTGGTGAAAGTTTATATATCTGTTTTCAATATCACCTCGCAGAACAACTTGAGCAGCGTTTCCTCGTTGCCGATTCTCACTTCCTCCAGTGCGGAAATCCACAGTTTCATATCGGGGATGGATTCTCTGGAAGATGGCATCGGATCGATCCCATAACATTGGTTGGTAAATGTTTTGGCATTTGTCCATTCGTTGAGCCTGCGTGCTTGGATCAGGGCACGCAGCCGTAAGACCTTGGGCCATCCTTGCTTGGACCAGTGGAGATAATATCCTCGTGATCCGATAAACGCATAATCGGTCAGCCATCCGGCATAGAGCAGGCGGGATAACAGAAAGTCCGGCATGGGACTGAGTGATTGGCTCTCCATTCGGGAAACGCGTACCTCGCCGGATGATTTTGGAGCCGGTGGTCCTGATGCGCAAAGATTGTTTATCATGGGATTACCATATCTCGTATACTTATTAATACAATGATTCGATATTTGTATAATTTCGGAATTTATGGGTAATATGCAATGCCGGGAGATGCTCAATGCATGAGGTTCAAGAAATGATATTCCCGATCAGAAAAAAAATCCGGAGCCCATGTGGTACTTCGGCATGAGGTAGTCACAGGGCTCCGGTTTCCTGCTTGGAGCGATGGATGAGCGGCCATCGTGCTGCATGGAAAATCAACGATCACTCGGTTTCCGCCGCCAATGCATCGGGAAGAAGCACCTCCGCGATGTTTGTAAGGATCTGGTCGGTGGCACCTTCCTCATCGAGTGTCGCCTGGAGAAGTTCCACCACCTCGGTTAGTCCCAGTGTTTCTGCCAGTGCGCGAACGGAGCCGTATCCTGAGATTTCGTAGTGCTCCACCTTCTGTGCGGCCGTGATCAAGGCCAGGTCCTTCAATAATGGATCGCCTTCTTCCCCGATGGTTTCCTGGCCTTCCTCGATCAGTCCCTTCATGGCCTTGCACACCTTGCCCTTGGGGGAAATTTCAAGAAGTTTTGCCACCTCCTCCAGCCGTTGGGAATGAACCTTGGTTTCCTCCAAATGCGTTTTGAAGGCATCTTTCAATGTTGGATCGGTGGCTGCCTTTGCAAGCTTGGGCAATGCCTTGGCCAATTGGTTTTCCGCATTGAAGAGATCTTTGATTTCCTGAGCCAGCAGGACGGTAAGGGATGTTAGTTCGGGCATGGGGGCCGTTTCGCAGAACAGGTGCCAATGTGCTCAGGCGTGCCCTTTCCTTTCCTCATAAAAGATCCAGCACTTCAGGCGATAGATCGCTCTTGCCGATCGCAATCTTGATGGAGCGAAATGCGATTCCGGCATCTCCAGGCAAAAAGATCCTCCCTAGGGTGATTCCCTAATGATCGTAGGGAATTATCTTATGGGGCGACTGGGAGTGATGTGGGCCGCTTGTCCCTTGTCGAGCATGGACGCTGATTCTAATGTAAATCAACTTTCCATCTATCAAATATGAAAAACTTTGGCCCTTGTTCTCATTCTGTGGCTGGCAGAGAAAAATTCCTGAACCGCGACTTGAAGTTTTTATATAATTCCCTGTGCAAAAGATTCAGAGAGATCCCTCAAGATGAAGTGAAGCAAGTCTTGGTCGAGACGATTGATGATCTGGCTCCCTCGCGGAATCGCACTCATATCGCCAGAGCCACCCGGCGGAAATTGGGAAGCATGTGTCTGAAAAATTCCGTCGATTGAGTAAGCGGACACTTTTTTCATTCCAGTGAGCCGCTCACCTGAAGCAGTTCTTTCATGAAAATGCCAAGGGAGCATGTCAGAAGAATGCAGGCCGTGCACCAGGGACTGTGGACCTGTGAAATAGGGGAAATCCTTAGTGTGGTATAAGCCAATAGCCTATGCCTTCCCTTTTGATTGATCCCGGTCTGATCTTTTTTTGTAATTCATTCAAAGGAGGCGTAGCATCTGAAGAGCGGGTTTCCGAAAAAAACCTCCATTTATGTCCACGCCCAAGCCTAAGCAGATTTTCCTGATCGATGACCACCCACTGATGCAGGAGGGTCTCACGCGATTGATCGAGCAAGGCGGCCCCTGGCAAGTGTGTGGATGTGCCGATACCTCGGCCAAGGCCCTGCAACTGGTGCCCGGCATCCAGCCGGATCTGGTGACGATGGATGTCTCACTGCCCGATAAGAACGGGCTGGAACTCATGAAGGACCTGTTGGCCCTCATGCCGGATCTGAAGATCCTGGTGTTCTCGATGCATGATGAGACGCTTTATGCGGAGCGGGTGATGCGTGCCGGTGCCAAGGGCTATCTCATGAAGGGAGAATCCACTTCCAGTCTCATAGAAGCGATCCACTCCATCCTGGGTGGAGGCATCTATCTGAGTGCCAAGGCGTCCACCCATCTCCTGAAAAATCTCAGCTCCGGGAAATCGCGTGGCACGCTGGGGCTGGACCGTCTCAGTGATCGTGAGCTGGAAATTTTCGAATTGATAGGGTTGGGGAAAAGCAACTCCCAGATCGCGGCCCAGCTCAACATCAGCTCGAAAACCGTGGATGCACACCGCGCAAACATCAAGACGAAGCTGGATTTGCCGGACTCATCCAGCCTCATGAGGGCTGCCGTTCTATGGATCGAACGTGGAAGCAGGCCTTCTGCTTCAGCATCCCCAAACTAACATGGACTCCAGTGACATGCATGAGGTTCCCGCATCTGCGGAAACGCCAGCAGAGGCTCATGCCGCAGTGGATAATTCCGAGCATGTGGATGTCATCAGTCCGTCTCCCGGGATGGACGGGGCGATCCTTCCAGTGATCGGCTTGGGTGGGTCCGCCGGCAGTCTGGCAGCATTGCAGGATTTTTTTGAAAATACCCCTACGGATCTCGGGGTGGTCTATGTGGTGGTGATCCATCTATCCCCCGATTACGAAAGCCAGCTGGCGAATATTCTTCAGCGGAAAACCACCATGCCTGTCATCCGGGTGACGGAAGAACGGGTCATCCATCCCAACTGTGTTTATGTGATTCCGCCTGGTCTTCATCTAACGATGACAGGCGGAATCCTTGTGCTGTCCGAGCCTGAGCAGGATACAGGAAAGCGGGTGGCGGTGGATTTGTTTTTCCGCAGTCTGGCAGCCAGTCACCGTTCGCGTGCCGTGGCCATCGTTCTATCGGGATTGGATTGCGATGGGTCAGTGGGGATCAAAAGGATCAAGGAAGCAGGCGGGGTCACCATCGCCCAAGACACCTTGGAAGCCGAGTACGAGGAAATGCCGCGCTCCGCCATTCAGACCGGGATGGTGGACTGGATTCTGCCCGTGGCCCGCATGCCCCAGAAGATTGGTGAATGGGTGCACAACGAGCAGTTGATCCGCCTCCCTCCTGCGGAACTGCAGGAAAATCCTCCGTCTGAGGATAAATCGGAGACAGCGCTGCAGGAAATCCTTTCCTATCTCTTCGCACAGACGGGAAATGATTTCAGCCACTACAAGCGCCCCACCATCCTGCGGCGGGTGATGAGACGGCTGCAGGTGAACTCCCTGGTGGATCTTCCCCAGTATGAGGAGTTTCTCAGAAGCCATCCGGGAGAGACTGCCGCGCTCCTGCAGGATATGCTAGTGAGCGTGACCAATTTCTTTCGCGATCCAGAAGCATTCATCGCACTCCGGTCGCACTTGAACAGTCTGTACCGGGAAAAGGAATCGAGGCAACCACTGAGAGTGTGGGTGCCTGGATGTGCCACAGGTGAGGAGCCATACTCCCTGATGATGATCCTAACAGAGGAGGCGGAGGCCATGGGTTTCCGCCCGGAGATCCAGATATTCGCCACGGATCTGAATGAGAATGCCCTGCGCATCGCACGGGAGGGGTATTACCCGATGAGCATCGCTGCCGATGTTTCCCCGGAAAGGCTCAAGCGCTTTTTTGTTCTGGAGCAGGGACGTTACCGGGTGAAGAGAATTGTTAGGGAATCGGTTCTTTTCGCCCGTCACAATCTGCTCAGTGACGCCCCGTTCTCGAAGGTGGATTTGATCAGTTGCCGGAATCTGCTGATCTATTTCAATAGAGCCACGCAGACGCGTGCAATGTCGATTTTCCACTTCGCGCTGCGTTCAGGCGGGAGGTTGTTTTTGGGCGGCAGCGAGAGGATGGAAGGCTGGGATTTGTTCACCACGCTGGACAAAAAACACCGCATCCTCCAGCCAAAGAACGTTCCCCGGGCCGCGATCTACTTTTCCGTCCCGAAATCGGCCAACAAGCTGGAGCCCTCGGAGCGGCGTCTCATCCCGCAGGAGCCCAAGGAACCATTCCCCTCTATGGCGAGTCGGAAGGCGGTGGCCAAGCTCCACCTGAGCTTGATTGCTGAGACGGCACCGCCATCGATTCTGGTAGATGCCACGGGGCGCATCATTCATTTGTCCGGGGAAGCAGGTGCTTTTCTGAAATTTGGTGAGGGTGTTATGGTTTCGGATCTCGCCACCATCATCCATCCCGCACTGCGCCTGGAATTTTGCACCGCATTTTTCCGCGCCGTTCAGAAACGGACAGGAGAGGACACTCCTCCCATACCGTTCGAGCTGGAAGGGAGAAAGATTTTTCTATCCATTAGAATCCGGCATGGAGTGGCGGATGAGCGTGGGGAGGCGTCTCTCCTGCTGGTTACATTCATCGAGACCAGATTCGAGGATTTCCATCTGGCCTGGGCCAGGGAAGAATCACCTGCCCATTTTGAGAATGAACTGAAAAGGCTCCGTGAGCGTCAGCTCTCGCTCAGCCAGGACCTGGGCTCGTGCCTGGAGGAGCTGCAGTCCAGGCATCAGGAGCTGCAGGCTGCCAACGAGGAGCATCACAGAGCCATGGAGGAACTGGAAACCTCCCGCGAGGAACTGCAGGCCACCAATGAGGAACTGATCACCGTCAATCAGGAGCTGAAGCACAATCTGGAGGAACTGTCCCATGCGAACACCGATCTTCAGAACTTCATCGCCTCCTCCGATGTGGCGACGATTTTCCTGAGCCGTGATTTATTGATCAAACGTTATACGGAAAAGGCGGCGGGAATTTTCCGCATCATACCCGGTGATGTGGGGCGGCCCTTAGGAGATCTCCGGCATTGTTTTTCCTCATCGGATTTCATTGAGGAAGCCAAGGGAGTGGTTCTTTCGCAGGAGTCCCGGGAGATTGAGATGCCTGCCATGGATAAACGGCATTTCCTGCTGCGGATTTCTCCCTATCGGATGTCGGAATCGGAGATCGATGGGGTGGTCCTTACCTTCGTGGACATCACGGCCAGCAAGAGATCCCAGAAAGAGCTGCAGGATGCCAAAAACAGCCTGTCTGCGGATCTGGCAGGAATGACGAGGCTGCATGAACTGAATGAAAAGCTCCTTCACCTAACAAGTTTGGAGGTCACCCTCGGAAATATTCTCGGCCTCGCTCTTGAGTTCGCGGGAACCCATCGGGGCATGATCCAGCTGGCGGTTCATGATGGTCCGCCTCGCATCGCCGCCCATCGTGGGATGAGCGCTAAATTCATCAGGCATTTTAAAAGCGGCAGTGGCGAGGCTTTGGAAGGTGCCATGCAACAGAATCGCGGGCGCGGGGTGATCGAGAATGTGGAGACGAATGCGGCTCTGGCAGGGACAGTGCATGGGAAACTCATCCTGGAGGAGGGCATCCGCTCGCTGCTGGCCATTCCACTGGTGAGCCGGGGTGGCAAGATCATGGGCATGCTGATCATTGCGAATGACGTCTTCGGCTACCCATCGGAAGACGTGCTGAAACGACTGGATTTTCTCGCGTGGATGGCATCGGACTTCATTGAGCGGGTCTATGCCGGTGAGCTCCTGCGGAAATCGGAAGCACGTCTCAGTGCCATTTTCACCCAGGCTGAAGTGGGGCTGTCTGAAATCTCCATCGATGGAAAATTCCAGCGCGTCAATGCTAGCCTGTGCCGCATTCTCCAGCGTTCCCCGGAAGAGCTTTTACAACTCTCCGTCACGGATGTGACATGCCAGGAGGACATGCCCAATACCCTCCGTGCTCTGAATTTGCTGAAAAGCAAGAGAGAGCCCGTTTCCATAGACAAGCGCTACATGAGGCCGGACGGGACCGCCGTGTGGGCTAACAGCCGGCTTTCCCTGTTGGAAGTGGAGGACCATCATCATGCACCCATGATTCTGGCCGTGACTGCCGATCTAACGGAAAGAAAAAAATCGGAAAATGCCCTGCGGGAATCGAGGGAGTATCTGATGCGGGTGGTGGAGAGCGTAAAGGAATACGCGATCATCACCACCGACGAAAAGGGCGTGATTTCCTCTTGGAATCCTGGAGCTGCCGGTATCTTTGGCTATGCCGAGAGTGAGGTGGTGGGTAAGCCCTATGACATTCTCTTCACGCCGGAAGATGTCGCCTCCCGTGTGCCGCAGAAGGAAATGCAGACAGCACATGAAACGGGCCAGGCAGGGGATGAACGCTGGCACCTGCGGAAAAACGGGCAGAGGTTCTGGGTTTCCGGAGTCACCTCACCCCTGTTTGACGATCACACACTCACTGGCTTCGTAAAAGTGGCGCGTGATATGACGGAGAAGCAACTGGCCGAGGATGCTGCGCGTCAATCGGAGGAACGGCTGCGCGTGGCTCTGGAATCTGCCGGGATGGGCGCGTGGGATTGGGATCTGGAGGCGGATACCGTCACCTGGAATGAACGTCACTCCTATCTGTTGGGGCTGGACCCGGACCATGCGCGGAAAACCTCGGATTACTTTTTGGGATTTGTGCACCCTGAGGATCGCCAGAGGTTGGAGGATGCCATGGCGGAGGCGGTGAACCGGAATTGTGATTGCCAACTGGAGTTCAGAATCATCCGCGCCGACAATGGGGAAATCCGGTGGATGACCGGCTACGGAAGATCCATCAAGGCACGCGCCGGGCATGCGTCCAGAATGACAGGAGTGATGTATGATTCCACGGACCGCAAATGCACGGAAGAGGAGCTGAGGCTGGCACATAGCGAACTGGAGTCCCGGGTGAATGAACGGACCCAGGAATTACAGGAAGCACTGGCCCGCCTGCGCGAGGAAGCGGCAGGACGCCAGGAACTGGAAGAGGCACGCCGGGAGCTGCTGCTGAGACTGGTGGCCACCCAGGAAGAGGAGCGGAGAAGGATTTCCCGGGAACTGCACGACAATCTGGGGCAATACATGGTGGCCCTGAAGCTCGGGCTGGATCGCCTCCAGACGGAGGAGACCACCGCAGCATCCAATAAAGGAGACACCTATGATGGAATGCGTGGCCTGGTGGACACGATCATCAAGGTGACCCACCGCCAGGCGTGGGAATTGCGCCCATCGGAACTGGATCATCTGGGCCTGGAAACGGCGCTGGAGCATTACTTTACCGATTGGAGCCAGAGAACCGGTATCCGGGTGGAATTTCATGTCTCCGGCTCTGCCCGCCTGGAGTCGGAAGTGGAAATCGCCTTCTATCGGATCGTGCAGGAGGCTCTAACAAATGTAGTGAAGCATGCCTCTGCCACGAAGGTGGAGGTGGTGCTGGTCACGGAGGGGAATCCGGAAGTGACCATCAAGGATGATGGGAAAGGATTTACTCCCAGCGACAAAACAGGCCGGCTGGGCATCCTCGGCATGCGGGAAAGATTGTCCCTCATTGGCGGGATACTGGAAATCACATCCACACCCGGCGGTGGAACCACCCTGCGTGCCGTATCCCGGTAGCCTCGCGGCTGCGCCGTGAGGGCGGGGTGGATTCGCTCTTACGTAGGATGACCACTTTTTCAGGCACATCCTCATTTTCACCACACTCTCACTCCCGCTTCATCTTGAAGATCCGGAACAGGAAAAACAGGCTGGGGAAAATGAACACACTTCCCACCAGCAGCGCGATCACGAGCTGCCGCAGGGTGGCTGCGGGTGCTGCCTGCTGATAGAAGCTGAGGGGGCCCTGCACGGTATTCACGGCATCCGGCGCATAGAGCAGCAGCCAGCCGATGAGGATGAGCGTGGCCTGGCCGATGGCGACTACGCGGATCCACAGGTGATAACCACGCCGGACGAGCCACCACATGGCGAGAAACAGCAGCGTGGCGAGTACCATCACGCCCCATGCCAGTGGAGTGCGGGCAAAGGCAGCCAACAGGCTTTCATGTTCCGCGATGGATACGGAGAAGACGAGGCCGCCTGCGATCACGACCGCGCAGTTCAGGAAAATGGCCCATCGTTTGAAATGGCGCTTCAGGTCGGTGTCCTCCGTTTCTCCTATCAGATAGACGCTGGCCAGGAAGACGAAGATGCAGGTGATGAAAATCCCCACCGCCAGCGGGTAGAGGCCCCACCATGGCTTGATATACGCGGTCCACGGGTCCCGCGCGTGCGTATCGATCAGGCCACGGTTGAGACTGGCGGCGATGATGCCCAGCCACATGGCCGTCCACAGGCTGGAGAGGCCGAAGAGCCAGGTGTAAACGCGCTGGCTGCGCGGGTCCTGGATCGCATCGTAATGGCGGAAGGTGAAGGCGGCACCACGCACCACGATGCCGATCAGCAGCGCCAGCATCGGCAGGTGCAGGGAAATCATCAGCGTGGTGAAAATCGCCGGAAAGCCCATGAAAAGGATCACCACGATGAGGATCAGCCACATGTGGTTCGCCTCCCACACCGGGCCCATGGCGTGATTGATCACGTTTTTCTGCTGCTCGCGGAATTTTCCGGCGGGGAAAAGTTCCAGGATGCCCGCGCCGTAGTCCGAGCCACCCAGCAGCACGTAGAGCAGCAGGGAGGCGCCGATGAAGGTGATGAGGATATCGATCATGCGTCTTCCTCCCCGGTTTGTACGGATTTGATCTGTCTCCACAGCAGCCATGCGCTGGCCGCTGCGAGCAAGAGATACAGCACCAGAAACAGATAGAAATGGTAAACCATCCCCGGCACCGGAGTGACGGCATCCTTCGTCCGCATGATGCCGTAGATGATCCACGGCTGGCGGCCCACCTCGGTCACGATCCACCCAGCCTCGATGGCGATGACTCCGGCGGGGATGAAGGGGACCAGCAGCTTCAGATACCAGGGCGGAAATTTCCCCCGTTTCAAAAACCAGAAGTAGCCCGCACCCATCAGCGCCATCGCGGTGCCGATGCCCACCATCACTTGGAACGCGATGTGGCAGATCACCACATGCGGCCATTCATCCCGCGGGAAGCGATCCAGCCCGATCACCTCCGCATTGAAATCATCATGCGCGATGAAACTGAGAGCGCCGGGGAGGGGGATGCCCCACTTCATCTCCTGCTTCTCCACATCCGGGAGGCCGCCGATGTAGAGGGGGGCCTGCCTGCCGGTGTGGAAATGGCCTTCCATGGCGGCCAGTTTCGCCGGCTGCAGTTCCGCCACCCGCTGCCCGGCGAAGTGGCCCGCCAGAGGCTGCACCAGCGCCGCCGCCGCGCCGAAGGTCATGGCGATTTTGAACGCCTTCATGTTGAGATCACGCGCCTTTCCGCGCAGGAACAGCAGCCCGTGGATCCCGCCCACGGCAAAGCCCACCGCCTGCAGGGCCGCCAGTTGCATGTGGATGCTCTCGTGCAGCCACGCCCGGTTGAACATCGCTTTCACCGGATCGATGTTGGAAAAGGCACCGTCCACGAAATCAAAGCCCGCAGAGGAGTTCATCCACGCATTTGCCGCGACCACGAAGATCCCGGAGGCGAAGCCGGAGACTCCCACCGCCAGCCCGGTAAACCAATGCACCCACGGATTCATCCGCTTCCACCCGTAAAGAAAAAGGCCGATGGCGATGGCCTCCAGAAAGAAAGCCGTGCCCTCCCATGAAAACGGCATCCCGATGATGGGCCCCGCATGCAGCATGAATCCCGGCCACAGCAGCCCCAGCTCGAAGGACAGCACCGTGCCGGATACCGCCCCTACGGCGAAGAGGATGGCCACGCCCTTCATCCACATTTTCGTGAGCTTCAGGTAGGCCTCATTTCCCTTCCGCAGGTAAAGGAAATGCGAGGCAGACATGAAAAACGGCATCGTCATCCCGATCGCCGCAAAGATGATGTGAAATCCCAGAGAAAACGCCATCGTCGAGCGTGCCGCCATCAGATCGTCCATGCGTTGAATCTAGGAGGCCTCCCCCAATGCGCGAGGGAAAAAACCCATGAAAGCCAGCCGCCCTGGCGGACCTAACAATTTCCTGGATGCATCCGGCATCACCAATGCTGCAAAGAGCTATCAGGAGAGGAGCCTTTTGCAATACGCCTCCATCTCAGACTCGCATCACCCCCCGTCATAGGGCAGCGGAAATCCATTGTCCTCCCTAGGATTTCCGTCCACGGGTGAGGTTCCTCTCTTTCCGGCCCGCCATGTGCGAATGAAGCCGCATGGCCAATAAATCCAAAGGAGACAACGAAGAAACCCACCGCCCTGCCCAATCCCAATCCCGGCAGCCAGGGTTGGAGGGCCAGATGGACCCCGCACCGCGCAGTGAGAATCCGGAACTCCGGGGCAGTGGCAGACTGGAAGGCCGCACAGCACTGATCACCGGCGGAGATTCCGGCATCGGTCGCGCAGTGGCCCTGGCATTCGCGCGCGAGGGGGCGGATGTCGCCATTATCTATCTGAATGAAGATGAGGATGCCCGGGAAACCCGCCGACTGGTGGAGGAAAAAGGAAAAACCTGCCTCATCATTCAGGCGGATATCCGCTCCAGAGCGTCGTGTGGGGAAGCCGTCTCGGAAACCATCGGTCAATTCGGCAAGCTGGACATCCTTATCAACAATGCAGCGGAGCAGCACCCCCAGCCATCCATCGAGCAGATCACCGAGGAGCAATTGGAAGCCACCTTCCGCACGAATATCTTCTCGATGTTTTTCCTAACTGCCGCCGCGCTCCCGCATCTCAAATCTTCCCCGCACGGAGTGATCGTGAATACCACTTCCGTCACCGCCTATCGAGGCAGCCCGAAGTTGCTCGATTATTCCGCCACCAAGGGAGCCATCGTTTCCTTTACCCGCTCTCTGGCCAGCCAACTGGCGGAGGAAAAAATCCGCGTGAATGCCGTGGCTCCCGGCCCCATCTGGACGCCGCTCATCCCTGCTACTTTTCCCCCGGATGAGGTGGCTACCTTTGGTTCAGACAGCCCATTGGGTCGAGCCGGGGAACCGTGGGAATGCGCCGAGAGCTATGTCTTTCTCGCAAGCGAAGCCTCCAGTTACATGACTGGCCAGGTCCTGCACCCCAACGGCGGAGAAATCATCAACGGCTAGGGAGGGCAGGGAGCTAGCAGGCAGGGACCTCTTTGCCTGCAGATTTGAATCCGCGTGGCAGGCTATCCTCGCTTTGCTCGTATTCCGAGAGGTCCGGTGGTGGCGAGTTTGGAATCCATCAATCTCGGCCGAACCCTTGCCCTGACGTGTCTTCTTCCTTAGCAGCCATTGCCACCGCCGGACGCCTCGGAGAGGCGTCCCTGACTTTCCCTGAGATCCGCAGTCGAAGCTCCCTATAACCTGGGAAGCCGGACGGAAAAGACGGTTTCCTCCTCGGAAGAACGCACTTGGATCACGCCTTCATGTGCTGTCGCAATTTCTCGAGCGATGTACAGACCCAGACCGAGACTACCTAGCGGGCGGCCGCGTTCGTCACTGGTATTTCTTCTCAATGGGTCGAAAATCAACGTCATGGCCTCTTGGGGGATGGGTTTTCCATGATTGCGCACACCCATCACCACCTCATCCCCACTGCCATCCATGAACAGAGTGATGGGAGCCGTGGCGGAGCCATGTTGCACGGCGTTGTTCAATAAATTGGAAATCAACTGCCGGAGCCGGGCTCCGTCCCACTGGCCTTGGCCTTCGCCATGGGTTTCCAGATGGAATGTACGCTGCGGGTGAATCATCCGGATTTCCTCGATCACCTCCCGGCACAGACTTCCGATGTCCATCGGATGGCGGGTGATGGTCATTTTTGCGCCCAGGCTGGCACCGGTGAAATCCAGCAGATCGGTGATCATTTTTTCCATGGCACGCACTGAAATCCCAATCTGGGAGGCCATTTTTTTGGCCAGTCCCGTCAGTTCATCGTGCTCTTCCAGTAATCCGGCGACCATGGACACCGCGTGCAAGGGGGAGCGTAAATCGTGACCAAGAATCCCCAGAAACATTTTCCGCGAGTGATCGACTTTATCCGAGTAACTGACAATCGATTCCGCCAGAAGCTGGTCCACAGCTTCATTGAAACGGGTGGTGTCCTCGATACGCGCCTTGGGATCCAGCCCCGGCTCCTGGCTCCAAAGATACAAAATACTGGCCCGCAGCGCCCGGTATTCGGAAACCAGCGCGCACAGATCGAACCCCGAATCCACACGACTGAGCGCATGCCGCGTGGATGATAGATCCATCGATCGGCTAACCTTGGAGGAGTGCCCTTTGCCGATGGATTTATCGAACTGTTGTTCCGCCGTCTGTTCCGTCTGCAGGTCAGCTACAATGGCATCCAGCATTTCCTCCGCATGATCGCGCAGGATTCGGACATCCGGCAAATCGCCTGGCCAGATCCTACGGGCGAACTCCTCCCACTGCTGGAGGATCTTTTCCATATTTGCGAGAATGAAATCGTGGAGTCTCATGGTTTTTCAAACGATCCCTGACTACCCTAGACCTAAGGTAGCCTAAACTTAGGGAGGAAATTCCGGACGGCAACACGAATTCTACTCTAGGCAAACCGGTGCAGGCAGGGACCTCTTTGCCTGCAGATTTGGCTCAGCGTGGCAGGCGATCCTCGCTTTGCTCGTATTCAGGCAGGGACCTCTTCAGGCAGGGACCTCTCTCCGAGAGGTCCGGCAGGGGCGATGAGTGCCATGGGAAAAGATGCGTCAGGGCAAGGGATCGACGGGATTGGGTGAATTCCCAACTTGCCCCCACCGGACCTCTTCAGGCAGGGACGCCTCTCCGCAGGCGTCCGGCTGGGGCGATGAGTGTTATGGGAAAGATACGTCAGGGCAGGGATCGACGGGATTGGGTGAATTCCTGGCTCGCCACCACCGGACCTCTCGGAGAGAGGTCCCTGCCCAAAGAGGTCCCTGCCTGCTAAATCCCTGCCCTTAATCGCAAAAAAACCGGAAGCCATTCCACACGAGGGCGGAACAGCTTCCGGTAGGAAGCAGGAGAGCGACGTTTACTTCGCGGCCTGATCTTCACCGATGTGCAGCACTTTGTAGCCACCCACCGTTTTGAAATAGAGGAGCAGGCAGAGGAAGACGGCGGCCATGATGGCTGGAATGAAGGAGTCTGCCTTGAGGGTGAGGCGGGAGCCATTCACATCTGCCTCATGGGCGCGGCGTTCTTCAGGAGAGAGGGAGGCGATGGCATTTTTAGGTGCATTCTTGTCTCCGGCTTTTTCCAGCTCCTTCAGCCTGGTATCGATGGTCTTCTTGATCTCCGCGGTCTTGTTCGCATCCACGGTGGTGACTTCCTTGAAGAAGAGCCACTTGCTGGTCTTGGTGCCGAGGTACTGGGAGTGCAGTTCCTGAGGCAGGGACTCCGCAGCGAAACGATCCTTCGCGTATCCGAGGCCCGCCGTGCCGATGAGGCCGGCGGACATCATGCCGATGCCGCCCATGATGGAGATGGCCACGGCACCTGTCCGTGGGAAACGGTCGGAGGCGATGGCGAGCATGGTGGGCCAGAAGAAGGTCTTCCCGACCGCATACACCGCCAGTGCGCCGAAGGCACCACCAAAGGCGGTGATGGCGCTCACCATATTGAGCCCCAGGCAGGCCAGGATGGAGCAGAGCAGCAGCAGCCCCACCGGTGACAGGCCGATGCGCTTCTCAATGAAGTGGGCGCAGAAGCGAAGGCCGAACATGATCATGGAAGTGAAAATGAACAGATAGGTGCCTTGCTGCGGCGTAAGGATGTTTCCAGTGATGTTCTGGATCCAGCCATCGGTGCCGAGTTCCACCGCTCCGATCAGGGCGTGGGTGAGAAGCAGCACGAAGAGCAACCAGGCGCCCATGACCCAACCGCTGAGATTGGAAATCAGGCCCCATGTGATGATGCCGATGGCGAGGGAAAGGTAGGTCCACGAGGAACCGACGAAGAAGGCATTTCCAGTGAAGCCATTCAGAAGCGGGCCGAGGCCGTCCTTCACGAAAAGACCGACGAAGAGGCCGATCACCGCGGCACCCAGCATGCCGACATCCTTGAGCATTTCACCCAGCGTGAATCCCTTTTCGGAGGCTTCCGAGCGGGGGAACTTCTGGCCCAGGAACATCAGGCCGTACACGGCGGTAGGCGCGAGGAAGAGGATGAGCTGATTGCGCCAGCTCCACTCCAGGGAACCTCCGAAAAAGGTGGCAGCCAGGCCACCCAGCACCATGCCCAGCGGCCAGCTGGCGTGCAGGATATTCAGATAGTGGGCGCGGGCGTGGGGGAAAATGGTGGCCACCAGCGGATTCGCCACCGCTTCCAGCGTGCCATTGGCCATGGAGAAGATGAAGGTGCTGGTCCACAGCAGCGCGAAGGCCGTCTTGGAATCCATGGTATCCGGAATGGCCACCGCGATGAGGGCGGAGATCACGTGGAAAAGGAAGGCGGCGATGACCAGCTTCCCATACCCGATTTTATCCACCACCACTCCACCAATCATGATGGAGAAACAGAAACCCGTGAAGCCGGCGCCACCGATCAGGCCCACCTCAAGGGCCGTGAATTTGAAAACGGACTCCCATGTGCTGAAAATGGCACCGCGGATACCGAAGCCGACGCCTGCGGCCAGGATCGCTGCAAAGCCAGCCCATAAAAGCCGTTTGGCATTTGGGACAGTGGATGTTTCTGAATGTGTCATGGATTTTTTGGATTGATGAATGGAGGTCTAACGGCACCCAGTTATGGGAGCTATGAGGGATGTGAAAACAAAAAAATTGCAGGCGGGATGTTAGCTCCCGCCTGCAAGTTGAGGAATCAAGGGGTTCAGTGACCCAGTTCCGCCGCTGTCCACGGTGCGGTTCTGCCCGCGTTTTTCGCACGCTCGGCCTTCACATCTGCCTCGGTAACGGAGGTGGCATCATTGGACCAGTTCTGGCGGACGTAAGTCAGGACGTCTGCAATCTGAAGATCGGTGAGATCGGTATGGGCAGGCATCACGCTGGCGAACTTCTGTCCGGCGACGGTGACCGGTCCGGAAAGACCATTCATGACGATGCGGATCGGCACGGAAGGATCTCCCACCACCCATTCAGAACCATCGAGGGGAGGGAATGCTCCCGCCAGGCCCTTCGCATCAGGCTGATGGCAGGCGATGCAGGTGACGGCATACACCTCACTGCCCCGCTCATGCACAATCGGATCGACTTCGAATTTTTTCGTTTTTTCGACTTTCACGACTGGAGCCGCACCGGAGGCTGCATTGGCCAGACGGTTGGTGGCGATCTGCCATGCATCCTTCAGCGTGACATCATCACCCACCTTGGATTGCACCTGGGCAATCATGGCCGAGGTGGCCGTATCCTGGGTGCCACCGGAAAGGACGACGAGGGAATCCGCCAGTTCACGCGGCTTCAGCTCGAGGAGTTTCCCCGTGGCCACGTAGGCGGCCTTGATCTGGTCTGGAGTGGCAGTGAAGATGCCGGCGCGCTGGATGGCTCTCACCGGGGAGGCCAGTGCCTGGGCCACTACTTCCGGAGTGAGTGCCTTCAGACCTGCCAGAGCCCAGACAGCTTCTGCAGAAGTTTGTGATTTCTTCACCAGGGCTGGTACCACATCCGTCTTGCCGCGCTCCACCAGCAGGCGTTGGGCATGCAGGCGCCACAGCAGGTTCGGATGGGTGAGGGCTGCGAGAAGTGTTTCCGGCTTGGTGATGTCCAGTTTCGGATTCACATCATCCGGGGTACCCTTTGGATAGACGCGGTACACGCGGCCCATGTGGTCTTTCCGCAGAGGGGATTCATAGGCATTTCCTTTCCCGTTCTTGGCATCCATGCCCGCGGACTTCTTGTTGGGAGTCGGATTGTGCTGGATGATCAGGTTATACCAATCGCACACCCATACGGCACCATCGGGACCGGTGATGGCAGCTACCGGGCCGGACCAGGCATCTGCGCTGTTGTAGATGTTGTTGTAGCGCTGGGTGGATTTGAATCCTGCGCCATTTTGGGTGACATCGAAGGTTCCCACCAGCTTGCCCGTCGCTTCGGTGACGAAGGCGGTGGTTTCACGCCAGGATTCAGGGAAGCGCTTGCTGGTGTAGAAGGCGTGGCCTGCTCCAGCGGTGTAGCGCTCGAACTGGTCCACCTGGCGGATATCCGTGGAGCTGGGGTTGAAGATCGGATTATCATCGGCACGTGGAGTGCGCGGCTGCTGCACACCGGCAGCATCGTAAATGGCCTTGGGATAGGTCACGTAGAAGGACGGGTTGGCATTCGCCGTGGAGCCCATCATGTCGAAGTCGGAATTGATTCCCAGACCCCAGGTGTTGTTGGTGGTGTTTTGGATGAACTCCAGCTTGGAACCGTCCGGCTTGAAGCGGAAAACACATTGGGAAAAGGAAAACTGCTCGCCTCCTACGGTGCCCTTGAAGCCGGCATAGCCTACGGTGGAGTAGATCCAGCCATCCGGTGCATACACGAGATTGGATACCCCGGCGTGGGTGTCATGAACGCCGAAGCCTTTGAAAAGAACCTGCCGGACATCGGCCTTGCCATCTCCATCCGTATCCTTGAGGAAGAGCATCTCGGATGCATTGGTGCAGATCACCCCGCCATTGGCGAATACCAGTGAGGTAGGGATGGAGAGCTTGTCGGCAAAGGTGGTGAACTTGTCAGCCCGGCCATCCTTGTTCGTGTCTTCTGCGATGATGATCTTGTCATTTCCCATCGTGCCTGCCTGGAGGTTGTTGGGATAGTCCACGGTCTGAACGATGAAAGCGCGGCCTTTTTCATCCCAGTTCACGAAGATCGGGTTCACGATATCCGGATCGGAGGCGAAGAGGGCAAGCTCGAAGCCTGCTGGCACCTGTGCCAGCTTCATGGATTCCGCTGGTGGCAGAGCCTCCTGGGCAGAGGTGATCATCTCATGCTTGACATAGCCGGGAAGTTCTACTTGCTCCTGCTTGGGCTTGGGCAGTTTGAGGGCCTGGAGGAGACGATATTTGTCCGGTCCCACGCTCCAGTAGATCGCTCTCTTGATGAGGTTTTGGAACTGTGGCAGATCCCAAACGCGGTTGTCGTGGCCTGCAGCGGTGTAGAAAACGCGTCCTTTGCCTTGTTGGCGGACCCATGTCCATGGCTCCTGATCGCGCTTTTCCAGGATTTCCTGATCCTTGTTGAACTGATCATGCTCATAGGTTTCATCCCATGCCTCGAAGCCCTCGTAGGACTGCATGATCGGGTGGTTCTTGTTGACGTTCGTCACCTTGAAAACACCCGTTCCGTGCTTCGTGAAGCGGCCGCCTACCAGTGAGACGAATTCCGCAGAGTCACCGTAGCAGGCGGAGGCGCAGTGGATGGGAAGAAAGCCGCCGCCGTTTTCCACGAAAGTGGTGAGAGCCTTGAGTTGATCCTCAGGCATTTTTCCCTTTTGCAGCCAGTTGCCATACATCAGCACGGCATCGTATTTGGCGAGGTTGGCCGGGTTCATCGCTTCCGCCGGGTCTTCCGAGTAGGTGAAATTGATTCCTTCGATGCCGAGCGTTCTCTTGATCGTCCGGTAGCGGGAGACGGGATCATGGGAACCGTTCTTCGGTGCGCCGAAGAACAGCACTTCCAGACGACGGGCCGCCGGGGTGGGGCTGACCACAGGCTGGCTGTAGACAGGCTCCAGCAGGAGCACGGGGGATATGCAAGCAAACAGGACGAGCTTGAATGATAGGAAACGACGAATTGTCATGATGGGTTATACGACCTCCAAATTGGATTTTTTCACTCTTTCGAGAACTTTTTAAGGCAAGGCGGGAATGGCAGCAGGCGGGTATCACCTGCTGCCATTGGATAGGGAAACTTGGAAAATCAGGCTCTGTGAGTCCACTCAGGGAGGCGGATGAGGGCTCCACCCTGGAGTGCGGATTCATGGGCCAGAATACCGGTGCAGGTGATGTTGGCACTTTCCACGGCATTCGGATAGGAATCTTCACCCGTCTGGAGCATTTTCACGAACTGATGGACGAGGTGCGGGTGGGAGCCGCCATGGCCTGCACCCTGGGTGAAGGAGAGGTGTTCCTCGCCGGTATCACCACCATAGACACCGCCGCGGGTGAAGAGCTGGATTTCTTCCGGCAGATACTTGGCGAAATCCGGGGACTCCACTTCGGAAGGGATTTCCGGCTCAGGCAGCTTGGCGGTGTGAACCACCAGCGGGCGATGCTCGATGAGCGGCCATTCCACGGATTTCTTGTCTCCATAGACTTCGATGGATTCGCGGTACTGGCGCGCCACGTCGAAGAGGGAGCGGTAAATGTGGGCGGAAACATCACTGTCCTTGAACTTCACGTGGGTGGTCTCCACGGCGAAGGGGGAGCCATAGCAGGAGTGCATTTCCTCACGGATGGTGCCGGAGCCGAAGCAGGAAACGTATTCCGCCTCAGAGCGCATGAGGCCGAGGGCTGGGCCTACGCAATGGGTGGCGTAGTGCATCGGCGGGAGGCCCGGCCAGTAGCCCGGCCAGCCATCCATGTCCTGCTGGTGGGAGGCCTTGATGAACTGGATCTTGCCGAGCTCGCCATTGTCGTAGAGCTCCTTCATGTAGAGGAACTCACGGGCGTAGAGCACCGTTTCCATCATCATGTACTTGAGGCCGGTTTCCTTGACCAGATCCACGATGGTTTTGCAGTCTTCCACGCTCGTCGCCATCGGCACGGTGCAGGCCACGTGCTTGCCGGCGCGGAGAGCCTTGATGGATTGCTCCGCGTGATCCGGGATGGGGGAGTTGATGTGAACGGCGGTGATGTTCGGATCCTTCAGCAGCTCATCATAGGAGGTGTAGCGCTTCTCGATGTTGAATTTGTCACCCACTTCATCCAGCTTGGACTGGGTGCGCTGGCAGATGGCGTAAACGTTCACGCCCTTGAGGCGCTGATAGATGGGAATGAACTCGGCGCCGAAGCCAAGACCTACGATGGCAATGTTGATGTCAGACATGATGGACGGGATATGGATTTCAGGAAAAAAGTTGTTTGAGGAAAGCGAGACCGCGGGAGGCGAATTCATCCTGGGTGGGGGTGAAGCGCTTCCAGATGCACACGGCACCGGCCAGGTCCCGGTTGTCCGGGGTGAAGGACTCGATCACGATGGAGCCGCTGTAGCCGATTTCCACCAGGGCATCCCGGAATGACACCCACGGGGTGAGGCCGGTGCCGGTGACGCCGCGGTGGTTTTCACTCACCTGGACGTGGATAAGGTCTTTTCCGGCGGCGCGGATGGCGGCCCCCAGGTCTGCTTCCTCGATGGTCATGTGGAAGGTATCGATCATCACCTTCGCCGCCGGGTGGTCGATTTCCCGGATCATGCGCAGGGAGTCTGCCGTGGTGTTGACGAGATCCGTCTCGAAACGGTTGATCGGTTCCAGGGCGAGGCAGAGGCCACGGTCTGCGGCAGAGGCGGAGACCAGCTTCAGCTCGGCCACGGCCAGGTCCCACTCGCGCTGGCGTTCATCGGGCGGCAGTTGGCGGGCTTTCCCGACTTGGGAATACATCGGTCCGGCGAAGTTCCGGGCATTCAGCGTGGCGGCGATGTCCAGGCACGCATCGATGTATTGGCGGGTATTCGCGCGCACGGTGGCGTCCGGATTCGTAAGATCACGTCCGGGGCCGAAGGCGCCGCAGACATGTGCCTGGAGGCCCAGATCTTCCAGCACCGGCTTGAGTGCGGCGGCATCCACCAAGGCGGGGTCTTCAATCGGTAATTCCACCGCCTGGAAACCCAGCGCGGCGATTGATTTCAGCAACTCCACATCGGTGGAACGGAATGGTGAGGTCCAAAGCCAAGTACTGGCTCCAAAGGCAAGACTCATGAAAAATAACGGTGGGGTTTTGAATCGGAAGATCGGTGGCGGGTTTCGTCCCGCTTCCCATGACTACGCGGAAATCATGCAGATCGCTTGTAGATTCACGCCGCACTTGTGTATGATTGCGACGCGGGTCTTTCAATCCGTCTGGGAAAGTGCCTGCTCCTTCCGCCGTTCCTTGCGGTACTGGCTGGCCGTCTGGCCCATGTGCCGGCGGAACTGGCGTGCGAAATCGCTGTGATCATAAAATCCCGCCTCCAGCGCCACCGTGGTGACGGGATCATTCGTTCGGGAGAGCAGGGCACAGGCTTCCATCACCCGCATCCGGATCATGTATTCCTGCGGTGTCATCTGGAAGGTGGTGCGGAATTTTCGCTCAAACTGGCGCACGGACATGCACGCCATTTTTGCCAACTGTCCCACATCCAGCTTCTCGCGGAAATGAATCTTCAGATGGTCCGCCACGGTGGCCAGTTCCAGATACGGCTGCATGGCCGCATGCTGTGCCTCATAGCTGCGGACGGTGCCGCACAGGCCACACAACTGGCCGCTGCTATCAAACAGCGGCAGCTTGTCCGTGATGAACCATTGCGCCCGCCCTCCGCTATCGGGAAACAACTCGATGATGCCCAGCAGGGGCTGGCCCGTGGAGAATACCTGATCGTCGTCCCGTCGGTATTTTTCCGCCAATCGCGGAGGGAAAATCGCGTCATCCATCACCCCGATCATCTCCTCTTCACTCTTGAACCCACAGTGCTTCAAAAAAGCCGGATTCCCTGCCATCAGGCGCTTTTCCCGATCCTTCGCAAAAAAAAGCGTCCCTGCCAGGTGATCGAACAAATGTCGAAACTGGCCCGGAGCCAGCCGTTCCGTCCATTTCCTGCGCGGGTCCTCTGATGTCATGCTGCGGAATCATACACATGGAAACCGCAGCGAGACAAGAGCGCAGCGGAGGCGCAGAAGTGACGCCCGATGAGTCAGAGCGTATTTCTCATCCTTTAATTGCATGAAATTTCAATAAGAATTCTTGCAAATGATGTGAGGGGAACTATTCTCGGAGAAAGGTGAATGATGACGGCACTGGAAAAATTTGAAGATCAATTACGCGCGGGGAAAGTTTACCGACGCGAGGATCTGAGCCGTTTGTCTAAGGCCGTGGATCGCCATCTGAAAGAACTGTCCAGCCAGGGGAAGCTGAGGAAGTTGGCAGCCGGCCTTTACTACCGCCCCCGCAAAACTGTATTTGGTGAAGCTCCTCCCACCGATGTGGAACTGGTGGGCGCTTTTTTAAGGGATGACAGGTTTCTCCTGACTTCGCCCAATGCTTATAATGCCTTGGGACTGGGTACTACCCAGCTCTATAACGATACCATCGTATACAACCACAAGCGCCATGGCCATTTCAAACTGGGGAGCAGAAAGTTTGATTTCCGGGTAAAGCCAGCATTTCCCAAAAGTGTTAGCAGGGAATTCTTGTGGGTGGAGCTGGTAAACAATTTGGACAGCGTGGTGGAAGATGCCACCCAGGTCATGGTCCGGCTGAAAGAGAAAGCCCCGGAACTCAATCAGCATTTACTGCGGAAAGCCGTCAAAGCATACGGTTCCATGCGGACTAGAAAAATTTTCGAAAAAACTTTCAGCAATGATCAAGTCGGAGGTCATGCCTACTGACTATCTCCATCATCACCCGGATTTTTCGGCGTTGCTGCGAATTGTAGCAGAACAGAAAGGCATCAATCCCATCTTGGTGGAAAAAGACTATTGGATGATGCACTGCCTGTACGGGCTGCAAAAACAGGGTTTTTCCTTTGAGTTGAAAGGCGGCACTTCGCTTTCAAAGGGCTTTGGAATCATCCACCGCTTTTCCGAGGATATCGACATCCGGATTAATCCACCCGCTCAGTTGGAGGTGAAGACCGGCCGTAACCACAACAAGGAAGCTCATATCAAAAGTCGGAAAAATTTTTATGCTTGGTTAGCAGGAAATATCGAAATCGACGGCATTGATTCAGTGGAGAGAGATTACAATTTTGATGATTTAAAATTACGCAGCGGCGGAATCCGCCTTCTGTATGAAGAAAGATTCGGCGCACTTCACGGTCTGAAATCAGGAATTCTGCTGGAAGCAGGCTTTGACGATGTCACGCTAAACCGGAATAAACCACGGTTGGCGGTAGCGCCCGCTCTTGAGGATGATCAGGCTGCCGATGACGGAGAGAAGCTTGGTGACCAGCATGGCCAGCAGGCACACCAGCGGAAGTGCCATCCATGTCCACAAGGGCGCTCCGTACAGAGGAACAGACATCCAGCCGGGCAGGTAATTTGTTAGTGAATCGCTAGGTTGCATTTCAGGATAAAAAGCCATCAGTCCCCGTAGCGGTGGAGGAATTCGAGGACGACGGCGTTGGTCCATCCGAAGCCCGGCTCATTGGTGGTGTAGCCGAATTTCAGGCGGCCTTCCACCGATCCCGAGCAGCGTCTGGCATCATACTTTTCCAGCAGCATGTTTTCTTCTTCAAAGCTCTGCGCCACCATGGAAACGAAGCGTCTGGCGATGTCCCTCGCTTCCTCATGGTACCCGTATTGTTCGAGGGCTTCCACCGCGATCAGTTGTAGAGGTGCCCATGCGAAGGGGGCGTCCCATTGGGCCCCGGTGACGCGGGTGCTCGTCTCCAGGCCACCCGGTTGCTGGAACAGCCCCAGGTCTGCAACCATCCGCTCGGCCTGCCTCTTATCGGCGATTCCCACCCACATAGGCCAGAAGGTTGTTAGGAATGGATAGATGCGTTGTTCGTTTCTCCTCAGGTTGAGGTCGAAGTAAAGGCCGTGTTCCTCGTTCCAGAAATGCTCCTGAATCAATCCTGCGGATTCCTGGCCACGTTTTTTCCAGTGGGAGGCCGTGGAGGAATCTCCTGCTTCTTCATGGAAATTCGCCAGATCGTGTTCCATGCGGTGGAGCAATACATTCAGACAGACGGGGGCATAATGGATCACATCCAGATTCAACGGGCCGAACCGGTCTGTGGGATCGAAGCCGGATTCCCGCATGGAGCGGTCCCCGGTGTAGGCCAGATCGGTCAGGCGATTTTCCTCCGCATTGTAATACAGGCCCACATCCTCCCAACCCGCGTGAATCGTTTTCAAATGCTCCTTCATCCGGTCGTAGTGGGAGAGGCCCTCTTCATCGATCTCCGAAAAGGAAACCTCCGGTGCCGGACCATGCCCCATGTCGAAATAGCGGGACAGGCCCGTGGCCTGATTCAGGTGGGGAGTGACGCGCCAGTAGTAGTAATATTTCTCCAGAATAGGGATGGTGGAGAGTAGCCATTGCCTGTCCGCGGTGGCCTTGTACTGTTCATGGATCATCAGGGAGAGCACGGGCGGATGGGAGCGGCTGAGGTAGTAGGTGCGGTTCGCATTCAGAACCATCCCGTAGTGCTCTACCTCATACAGCGCCTGATTCACCATGCTGAAGGCCAGGTCATGCCTGCCATCACGGAGAAGTCCGCGCTGGATGAAATAGGAATCCCAGCCATAGAATTCATTGAACCTCCCGCCCGGCACTACATAGGGGCCGGGCAGATAGAGCAGGCCGTGTTCCTGGATCTGGTCTGCCTCCGGCGGTAGGACGCGGAGCTCCAGCTTGCTGAATTTTTTCTCTCCCACCCGGCGGCGAATGGTGTCTGTTAGTTTTTCCAGATCCTCGCGGGCAGAGACGTAGATCAGCCGTTTCGTGTCATCGTCCGCCTGATCCACCTTGGAATCATCCGTGGCGGAAAGCGGGTGGCTGAGATCACGCGTGAGGGTTTCCCACGTTGTGTGGATATGGTCGCGCAATTTCCTGCACGCTTCTTCATTGGGAAAGGAAGGAGGAGTATTCATGCATGTTCGGAATTGAGAACGATGACGCCGGGACCATTGAATTCGAGGGTTCCTGCGGGTGTGATAACCGTGGGGCCGCTCGATAAAATGGCGGCGAAGGACTGCAGTGAAGAAAGCGGCGGCACCACATGATCATTCGTGAATGAGGCGATCACCGTGTAGCGGCCGGATGTCATGCGCAGCCACTTGCCATTCTCATCCGCCTCCACGGATGCCATCTGCGTGCGCGGGGTATTGGCCTTGCGCAGGCGGATGAGCTGGGAATACCAGCCCAGCATGCTGCGGTGGTTTTCTTCAAGCACCTCCTCCCACTTCAGCTTGCTGCGGAGAAAGCACTCCACATCCTGTGGGTCCGGGACATCGCCCTCCCATTCCTTTCCGCCGAATTCCTTTTTCCGCCCTTCTCCCACACTGGCTGCCAGTTCCGGGTCCTGGTGATCGGTGAAAAACAGGAATGGCGTGCTGGCAGCCCATTCCTCACCCATGAAGACCATCGGCGTGAAGGGGGAGAGGAGGATGAAGGCGGCCGCGATTTTCTGCAGCATCTCCCCCTGCTCGGAAAAGTGGCTCAACCGGTCACCCTGGGGCCTGTTCCCGATCTGATCATGATTCTGAATGTATGCCATGAAGGTGGCGGGTGGCAGCCCGGATGGATCCTTGCCGTGCTCCTTACCCCGGTGGGGTGAAAACTGTCCATCATACACGAAGCCCTGCCGCAGCGCCTTTACCACGTCTGTTAGTTCTCCGAAGTCCACGTAATATCCCTGCCGCTCTCCGGTGAGAAAGGTGCGCATGGAGTGGTGGATGTCATCCGCCCACTGGGCATCCATCCCGTAGCCACCCTCTGCCAGGGGGCGGACGTAAATGGGATCATTCGCTGCAGACTCCGCGATGAGCAGGCGGGGCCAGGTGCGTGCTGCCAGACGATCCACGGTTTCCCGGAGTTCCACCAGAAGGTGCCGTGGTGAGGGATCGATGATTTTATCGATGGCATCCAGCCGCAGGCCGTCCGCATGGTATTCTTCCAGCCACATCATGGCGCTCCGGATGAAAAACTCGCGCACATGCGTGCTGTCCTCTCCCTCCATGGTCGGCCCTTTTCCCCATGGGGTCGGCTCGCCCTCGAAGTAGGGACCGAATTCGTGGAGATGATTTCCTTCCTGGCCCATGTGGTTGTAAACCACATCGATGATCACCGCCAGGCCTGCGGCGTGGCATGCATCTATCAGAGTCTTCAGACCTTCCGGGCCACCATAGAGGTGATGGGGGGCGTAGAGGAAAACTCCATCGTAGCCCCAGTTGTGCCCGCCGGGGAATTCGCACACGGGAAGAATCTCGATGTGGGTGATGCCCAGATTCACCAGATGCTGCAGGTGGGGGATCGCACCGGTGAAGGTTCCTTCCTCAGAGAAAGTGCCCACATGCAGCTCATAAAACACCGCCTTTTCCCAAGAGGGAGGCTGCCAGATGTCATCCGTCCATTCGAAGGAATGATCTATCAGCTCGGAAAGTCCATGCACTCCCTCCGGCTGATAGTGGGAGCGTGGATCGGGCAGGGGGGCGCCACCATCGAGCATGAATCCATACCGCGTGCCGGGCGGGTAAGCGGCTGCACTGCGCCACCATCCGTTGCGGGATGAGTCGGATTCGAGAGGGATGGCTTGGCCATCGATGACCGCTTCCACCTGTCCAGCAGAGGGAGCCCAGACTTCGAGATGTTGTTGATTCATGCGTGTTGTTTTTCGAGAAGTGCGACGGGGAAATTGCGCAGGAGATCTGCCGCGCGGGCGGTGGATTCCCAGGTGGTGTGGTCCAGCACGTTCCGCCATTTGCCGGGAGGCAGCTCCACGGCGCTGTCGTGCCATTCATTTTTCAGGGATGCCATCAGACGCGGCACCACCACTGCCACGGCCTCTCCCCGGGAGTATGCCAGCAGGTGGCCATGCATGCGCCCGGTGATGAGCAGTGGACGATAGGCCCCGGATTCGCCTGGTGCAAATGACGATGGCCGCCGCTGCCTGAGAGCCAGCGCCTGGCGGATGACGTGCATTTTCGGCAGGCCTTCCTCCATGCGGGCCATGATGGCCTCCACGCCTGGCTCGTGCTCCAGCACCTCCAGAAGGGCGAATCTCTTCACATAGTCCACTGGCCTGCGGTTGTCCGGATCGACCAGACTGTTGTCCCACAGCTCGGAACCCTGATAGAGATCCGGCACGCCCGGGGAGGTGAGTTTCAGCAGCGTCTGGCTGAGTGAGTTCACCCATCCCAGCGGCACCAGTGGGCGAATGAAGTCCTCCAGCATGGAAATGAACTCCGCGTCATTCAGGACAGTTTCCAAAAACTGGCCGATGCGTTCCTCATACATCTCATCCGGTGAGCTCCAGTTCGTGAAACGCCCGGCCTCTCGGCAGGCCTTCTCCATGTAATCCCGGATGCGTTCCTTCCCGATGGGCCATGCGCCGACGAGTGTCTGATAGAGCAGATGCTCCGCGCTGCGGTCCGGCTCCCGCCCGCGCCAGGCCGGGAGATTGTGCTGGGACCAGAGGCGCACTTGCTCCGCCCATACCTGCGGGATTTCAGAAATCAGGGAAATCCGTGCGCGCACATCCTCACTGCGCTTCGTATCATGCGTGGAGGTGGCCAGCATGGTGCGGGGGTAGTGCGCGTGGGTGGTGGCATTGTGTTCATGGAAAACACTCGGCGGCACACCGAAGCGGGCGGGATCGCAGCCCACCTCATTCAGTGCCAGCAGCCGGTCATAACAATAAAATGTGGTGTCCTCCACGCCCTTCGCCATCACCGGGCTGGTGAGCTGCTGGAACCGGGAGATGAATTCCTTTTCCTCCTGCTCCGGGTGCTCCGAGACAAGGATGGCTTCCAGCAGTGACAGCAGGTCCTCATCGAAAACATTCTGCCTGCGCCGGGCGGAGGCGATGGCCAGCGCGATGTGCTCCTGGTCTGCAGGGGAAATCTCTCCGCGCTCCGGCTGCACGTACGTGCGATAGACCGGAAAGCTGGCGATCACTTCCACTAACAGATCACGGAGAATGCGTCGCGGGTGATCGAGTTTCCGGCGGTCACAGATGTTTCTGAGCAGCCCCACCAGGCGCTGCAGGTCTCCCTCGAATGCCTGCTCCAGCACGTGGCGTTTCTTCTCCCGCACCAACGCGCCGTAAGATCCGTCCTGACCGGTGAAATCCGCATAGAAATCCGTGATGGCCTTTTCCCCGCCGGGGTCCACCCACAGCCCGCCTACCAATTGCAGGAAATCGTAGCCGCTGGTCCCATCAATGGGCCATGAGTCCGGAAGCGTCTCGGACGTCTCGAGGATTTTTTCCCCGATGATCCACAGATCGGGAGCCACCTCGCGCAGCTTGCGGAAATAACCTGTCGGATCGCGCAGGCCATCCGGGTGATCCACGCGAAAGCCATCCACCGGTCCGGCATCCTTCAGCTCCAGCAACTTCGCATGGGTGGCCTGAAATACCGCATCCTCCTCGATGCGTGCGCCGATGAGGCTGCCCACGTTGAAGAACCGCCGGTAGTTGATTTCCTCCGGCCCCAGTTGCCAGTGACTCAGGCGGTAAAACTGGCACTCCAGAATTGGCAGCACCTGCTGTTCGCCATTCCGGCTCAGCTCCAGGCCCTCCCGATTGATAGGCAATTTCATGCCCTGATAGTCGAGCTGCCATTTCCCATCCTCCGAAACGATGGCCAATTCGCCCCGCTCCGCCACCTTGGCCAGATGATCACCCAGAATCGGCAGGAGGATTTTTCCGTGCATCGCAGGATCGGCGGGTTCCCAGTTGATGTCGAACACGGCGGCGTGCGGGCTGGCGGCTCCGCTCTCAAGCACATCCCACCACCATGGGTTTTCCGGAATGGCGGCGAGGTGATTGGGCACGATGTCCAGCACCACTCCCATGCCGGCTTTCGATACTTCCTCGAAAACGGCGCGCAGGGCCGCCTCTCCGCCCAGATCCTCGCTCACGCGGGTGGGATCTGTCACATCGTAGCCATGCGTGCTGCCGGGGCTGGCCTGCAGGACGGGTGACAGATAGAGATGGCTCACACCCAGACGGCGCAGGTAATCAATTTTTCGGAGAATGGCGTGGAAGTCCATTTCCGGACAAACCTGGAGGCGATAGGTGGCGCGAAGGTCAGAGTGCATGACGTAGTAAGGCGAAAGATTGTGGCGGTAGGGTGTAAGGGAAGCGGACTGCTTCCTCGCCGCCCTGCAGGCAGGACGATTCGTCCGAGGTATCGAAAACCAGCGTCCACTCGGCAGGCACATCGTCCGGCAGGATGAAGTTCACCGGGCCGGTGTGGGCATTGAAGAGAATCACGAAATCATCATCCGGCGTGTGATCTCCCTGGGGGTTTCGAATTTCCGGAGCATGGCCATTCAGATAGAGAGCCAGGGATTGGATCCAGGATTCCTCCCAGTTGGCATCATCCATCCGGTGCCCATCAGGACGGAGCCATTCCAGACTGCGATGGAGCGGAGAGACGATGGGGTCTTTCTCCTCGAAGCTGTGCCGGTGGAAATTCGGGTGCGTTTTCCGAAGCCAGATCAAGCGTTTCACAAAGGCGAGGAAGGAGGCGTCCTCTGGCTGGAGATCCCAGTCATGCAAGGTGAGGGGATTGTCCTGGCAGTAGCCATTGTTGTTCCCTTTCTGGGTGCGGCCCATCTCGTCACCGGCATTGATCATCGGCACGCCCTGGGAAAGCAGCAGGGTGGCCATGAGATTCCGCCGCTGTTTCAGCCGCAAGTGCCGGATTTCCGGATCGTCCGTTTCTCCCTCCGCGCCGCAGTTCCAGGAGTGGCTGTCATCGGCCCCATCCGTATTGTCGTCACCGTTGAGCTCATTGTGCTTCCGTTCATAGGATACGAGATCGGCCAGGGTGAATCCATCATGGGCGGTGATGAAATTGATACTGGCGGAAGGTTTTCTCCGGGTGGCCTCATACAGGTCCGGACTGCCGATGATCCGCAGAGCGGCCTGTGAACTGACGGCAGAGTCTCCTTTCCAGAACCGGCGCACGGTATCGCGGAACATGCCGTTCCACTCCGTCCAGTTGACGGGGAAATTTCCCACCTGGTATCCTCCTTCGCCCACATCCCATGGCTCGGCGATCAGCTTCACGCGCGCCAGCACCGGGTCCTGATAGATCGTGTCCATGAAGGCTCCCAACTGATTCACCTCATGCAGTTCCCGGGCGAGAGCGGACGCCAGATCGAAGCGGAACCCATCCACATGCATCTCCGTCACCCAGTAGCGCAGGCTGTCCATGAGCAGGCGCAGTGATTGCGGGTGCATCATGTTGAGCGTGTTTCCACAGCCTGTGTAGTCCATATAATAGCGTGGCTCCTCTGCCACCGTCCGGTAGTAGGCCATGTTGTCGATTCCCCGCAGGGATACCGTCGGCCCGTAGTGATTTCCTTCCGCCGTGTGATTGTATACCACATCCAGGATCACCTCCATGCCCTCGCTGTGGAGGGTTTTGACCATGGATTTGAATTCCTTGAGAATTTCATCGGATCGATTGGCCGAGGCATAGCGCGGCTCCGGCATGAAGAATCCCAGGGTATTATAGCCCCAGTAGTTGGACAGGCCCCGTTCCTCCAGATGGCGGTCCGGTACGGAGTGATGCACGGGCATCAGCTCGATGCTGGTGATGCCCAACTCCTTGAGATGTTTGACGAATGGAGGCGAGGCCAGCCCGGCATAGGTGCCACGCAGCTCTTCCTCGATCCCATGATGCAGCATGGTGGTTCCTCTAACATGGGCTTCATAGATGATGGTCTGATGCCACGGATGATTGGGTGGCCTGTCGTCACCCCAATCGAAATGCTGATCCATCACCCGTGCCAGAGGCGCGCAGGGGGCGCTGTCGCGTTCATCGAATGATAGATCCTGCTGTTCATGGCCCACCGTGTAGCCGAAGAGTCTGTCATCCCACTTGAGAGGCCTCCCCAGACCGATGGCATAAGGATCCAGCAGCACCTTGTGGGGATTGAAACGCAGGCCATTTTCCGGCTCGTACGGACCGTGCACGCGGTAGCCATAGAGTTGCCCCGGCTTTATACCTGGAAGGTAGCAGTGCCACACGCCCGTCGTGCGCTGCTTCAGCCGGATGCGTTTGCTCTCCGATTCCGCATCTACGGAATCGAACAAGCAGAGATCCACCGCATCGGACCCCTCGGCGAAGAGGGAGAAATTCACTCCATTCCCATCCCACGACGCGCCTTGTGGAAAAGGTTCACCCGGCGCGAGATCAAGGCTGTCATAGTGGTCGATGTGATGGGGCGGGTTGATAGAGTGGGAAACAAACATGATGGGGGTGGTCGACTTTTTTCCTCCGCACATCATGTGCCGTCTGAACAGCTAGCCTCCTGTTCAAGGCGTTTGAAGTTCCCACCCGCTCCTTGCCGGGGTGCTGTAACGCCTGAAATGGAAAGGAGAAACAAGCGATTGATTGGATTTCCTCAACCTTACGAAACTTCCAGATGCGTAGGCCTGTCACCCGCGAGGGACTAGGGAGATTTCCTGGAAGCGGCGTGATGAAGTGCAGTGTTTTCCCGCCGAGCGACGAATTTGCAACCCTGGTGTTGCACGATGCCTTTTGACTCTCTGTGAAAGTGTTAGGGAAGTGGTTGATGCAGTTCAGATAACGTCGGGCGCAGGTTGATTTTTATCAGGAAGCGGGTGATGCTGGGCTTGGCAGTCGTAGGCAATCGACGCCTCTGATTTTTTCAAAAAACGAATGCGATGTCTGAACCACTCAAGCATGCAGCCTTGGTGTTGATCGATGTGATCAACGATATGGACTTCGAGGGCAGTGAGAAATTGCTGCCCACGGCGAAATCTGCGGCAAAGAAAATCGCCACTCTAGCCGGGAGGATGCGGGCCAGGGGAGTGCCGGTGATCTATGTGAACGATAATTTCGGGCGATGGAATTCCAGTTTCGATGCCCAGATTCAGCGCTGCATTGGCCCGGATTCACCCGGCAGGGAAATCGCGAGTCTGCTGGTGCCTCAGCCCGATGATTACTTCGTCCTCAAGCCCAAGCACTCCGGCTTCTACTCCACTTCGCTGGATGTGCTGCTGGGCTATCTGAAGATACAGACTCTCATCCTCACCGGATTCGCTACGGATATCTGTGTCCTTTATACTGCCAATGACGCCTACATGCGGGAGTTTTCCCTCATCGTCCCTTCGGACTGCGTGGCTGCGGAATCAGTAGAGAAAACTTCGACGTCCCTTCAGCACATGCGCACCCGCCTGAAAGCTCGGGTGTGTTTGTCCCGTTCTATTCGGTAGGTGTTTTATTTAGCGCGATGGCTGCGCCATTGCGGCTGGGGAGGCGTGCTTCAAGGGAAGCGACTTGGAATCACCAGCGATTTCAATGGTGGTCTGCCTGAGCTGGGTGATCATCCTGCGTAGGAGCGAATCCACCCCGCCCTCACGGCGCAGCCGCGAGGCTACTTCCGCCTGCTCAAGTAAGCTGGGCCATTCCGAATATTTCGGGCTCGAACTGTAAAATCATCTCGGAAGTGCGAGTTTCCTCCTTCAGGATCGAAGTGAGTAATTCGTGTTCCTCGCCCAGCTTCAAATGTTCTGCGAGCCTGGCAGTAATGGTATAAGCCGCGATCTCATAATGCTCGATGCGCAGACAATGGGCGATCATCATGAGATCCCGCGTATGGGGATCGTCCACGCTTTTCAAATGGGCATCTCCTCCTTCGATCAATCCTGCCACCGCCTTGCATTGGTCATGGGACGGTTCCAACTGATGCTTCTGAAAAATGCCGTCGATGATGAGGCGCTGCTGCGTGGTTTCCTCAGCATGATGGAACACTGCCTCCCGCAGCCAAGGGTGGTTGATCCATGTCGCCAATCGGGGCAGTGATTCGCTGAGTTGTTTCTCCATGCTGTAGAGGTCGCGCAGTTGATCATGGAACAGGTCGAGTGGAGTGCGGGTTTTTTTCATTGGAGATAGATTTGTTAGGAAGGGCAGTCGGGATATCAATCGGTTTGCCCAATCGCGGGCGATCGTGCACGGGTGCCCTCTGATCCGGGATCTCCTTTGACAGGTGGTTTTAGATCGGCTGCGCGATGAGATGCGGAAGGAATCATGGCTTTCCCCGCGCATATGACATGCCAGCCCTGGGCCGCTCTGGTTTCCGATAAATCCAAGAGGGGAAAGGTGGTGGATCTGTAAGGTGTCTTATTGTGCTTAATTAAAATTGCCACCTGCAATTCCAAAGGGATTGAGCCAACGGAACTTAAATGGAAGCAGGAGCCATGTATGCTGCAAAATGAAACGATGATTGCAGAATACAAGGCGCATAAGTTCGGAAACGGCTGAAAATCCTTGAATCTTCATTCTATCAGTCCGCGTTTTTTTGGCACTGAAGTTGCGAGGACTCCCGTGGCATCTGTGGAAGGTGCCACAGCCACCCACCCCATGAAGCTCGCGCCCACTCATCTCCGCCGTTACAAGGATGTAGCCCTTCTCTTTCTCAAGCACGGGAGGCAGAACGTGTTTTCCGATGAAACGATCGGGACTCCTGAATTCACGGAGGATGAAAAAGAACGCGCTGCGGATGTGGCGGCAGACTTGGAAAAGCTGGGACCTACGTTCGTAAAAATAGGCCAGCTTCTATCCACCCGCAGTGATTTGATTTCTCCGCTCTACCTCGATGCCCTGGGAAGGCTGCAGGACCATGTGAAGCCGATCCCGTATGAGGAAATCGAGAAGACGATCCAGGAGCAACTGGGCATTCGTGTCTCGAAGGCATTTGCCCGTTTTGATTCCACTCCCCTCGGCTCCGCATCCTTGGGCCAAGTGCATCGCGCGACGCTGCGTGATGGCCGTGAGGTAGCCGTAAAAGTCCAGCGTCCGGGAGTGCGGCAGGAGATTGTCGATGACCTGGACAGCCTGCAGCAGATGGCCGAGTTTCTGGACGAGCATACTGACTTCGGGAAAAAGTATGAAACGGCCCGTGTCTTGGGCGAGTTTCGCGTGAGCCTCATGCGGGAACTGGATTACCTGAAGGAAGCCCGCCATCTCTCGGAGCTGCGGCAGAATCTAACGGAATTCCCGCGCCTGCGGATACCGGAGGTGATCGAGGATTACACCACTTCCTTCGTGCTGACGATGGACTACTTGGCAGGCCAGAAAGTGACGTCCCTTTCCGGTGCGGTGCTGACGGAAGTGGATGGCTCGGCTTTGGCCGATGAGTTGTTCCGCGCCTATCTGAAGCAGATCCTCGTCGATGGATTCTTCCATGCCGATCCGCATCCCGGAAATCTGCTGCTCACCCCGGATCACGACCTGGCCATTCTCGATCTGGGCATGGTGGGGAGGATCAATCAGCGGACTCGCGACCAACTGGTGCACCTGATTGCCGGGATCAGCCATGGCGATGGCATCCAGGTGGCGGAGGCGGCATTGGGGATGGGGGAAATCAAAGACCCTGACATGGATCGCCCGGCATTCACCAGTGCCATCGAGGATCTGGTGGGAGAGGCGAAAAATACCAATCTGGCCGATTTGAAAATCGGATCTGTCATCCTGGAAGTCATGCGGGTGTGTGCAAATGCAGGAATCCGCATCCCTGCCCAAATCAATCTGCTGGGTAAAACGCTCCTGAATCTCGACCTCGTGGGCGAGACTCTTTCCCCACGGTTTGATCCCAATGAAGCGGTCAGAAGAAATCTGGAAAACATCGCACAGGCGCGCATCAAGGACTCGTTTTCATTGGCGGGTCTGATGGGCGCATTGAGCGAGACCAAGGATTTTGTCACCAATCTGCCACGCCGGATGAATGAGATCGTGGAACTGGTGGCTACCAACAAATTCCGCGTAAAGGTGGACTCCATCGATGAACACAAGATGATGGTGGGCCTCCAGAAAGTGGCTAACAGGATCACCATTGGCCTCCTGCTCGCCTCCTTCATCATCGGTTCTGCACTGCTGGCCAGAGTGGAGACCAGTTTCAGAATCTGGGGCTACCCGGGGTTGGCGATGCTGTTTTTCCTGATCGCCGCCATCGGAGCCTCCATCCTGATCTTTCAAATCCTATTCAAGGATGAGTGAGGTGACGTGCCTCGAATGGCGGTGAACGCTGGGTGAATTGCATTGCCGTGAATCGCAGTATGCAACAGGAGACGGGCGTCCGCATGAGTTCCCTGTTAGCCGTCGCTTGGGAATAATCCTCCGCCATTCGTTCCGGGTGGCAGTGTGGCGGGAAAAGAAGAGGGGAACTCTACCAGAAAATGGCGATGGGTACGCCATATGCGAAGGAGCACGCTCTTTCATTCAAGCACTATGGCATCCAAGAAAAAAACACCTGCCCCCTCGCAGTCCGGAACGAAAAACCGGCTCCCTGCGGAAACGCATCAAACTGCGGAGATGGCAAATGCCCTGACCACGAATCAGGGACTGCCCCTTTCCGATAATCAAAACACTCTCACCGCCGGGGTGCGAGGGCCGGCGCTGCTGGAAGATTTCATCCTCCGGGAAAAGATCACCCACTTCGATCATGAGCGCATCCCCGAGCGGGTGGTGCATGCTCGGGGCTCAGGTGCCCACGGATTTTTCCAGCCGTATGAATCTGCGGCAGACATCACCTGTGCCAAGTTTCTGCAGGACCCCAGGAAGAAAACCGAAGTGTTTGTTAGGTTTTCCACCGTGGCAGGCGGAGCCGGGTCCGTGGATCTGCCACGCGATGTCCGCGGCTTCGCTGTGAAATTTTACACGGAAGAGGGGAACTTCGATCTGGTGGGAAATAACATCCCCGTCTTCTTCATTCAGGATGCGATGAAGTTTCCTGATGTGGTGCACGCGGTGAAGATGGAGCCGGACCGGGGATTTCCCCAGGCAGCCTCCGCGCATGCCACCTTCTGGGACTTCATCTCCCTGTCACCGGAGAGCATGCACATGATCATGTGGGCCATGTCGGACCGCGCCATTCCGCGCTCTTACCGGATGATGGAGGGCTTCGGCGTGCACACGTTCCGCTTCATCAATGCGGAGGGCATGTCCAGTTTTGTAAAGTTCCACTGGCGTCCAAAACTGGGGACCGCAGCCGTCGTGTGGGATGAGGCGATGAAGATCAGCGGAGCAGACCCGGATTACCACCGGCGTGATCTGTGGGAGGCCATCGATAGCGGGGATTTCCCTGAGTGGGAGTTCGGCGTCCAGGTGTTCGACGAGAAAACGGCAGTGTCACTCGACTTCGACATTCTCGATCCCACGAAGCTCATTCCCGAGGAGATCATCCCCCTGCGGATGCTGGGGAAAATGGTCCTCAACCGGAATCCGGTGAATCATTTCGATGAGACCGAGCAGGTCGCCTTTTGCCCCAGCCACATCGTGCCCGGCATTGGCTTTTCCAATGATCCGCTGCTTCAGGGAAGATTGTTTTCCTACCTGGATACCCAGCTCTCCCGCTTGGGCGGGCCGAATTTCCACCAGATCCCCATCAACGCACCACGCTGTCCGATGCGGAATTTCCAGCGTGATGGCCTGCGCCAGATGAATGTCCACAAAGGGCGGGTGGCGTATGAGCCGAACAGCCTGGCCCCGGAGGCCCCGCGTGAATGCCCCATGCATGGCTTCCGCACACCACCCGAAGAAACGTCCGGTGAAAAAATCCGGAAGCGCTCGGAAACCTTTGCAGACCATTACTCCCAGGCGCGTCTCTTTTACCGCTCGATGACCACGCCGGAGCAAAATCACATCGCCAGCGCGCTGGCATTCGAGCTGGCCCGTGTGGAGTTCAAGGGCATCCGTCAGAAGATGCTGGGGCACCTGCTGCTCATCGATCAGGAGCTGCACGATACCGTAGCCGATGCTCTGGGAATGGCGGGTCAGGCGGAAGCCATCACTCCCGCCGTGGCGCCACGGGATCTGACTCCTTCACCGGCGCTGAGCATCCTCTCCAAGGATCCTCAGATATTGAAGGGCCGCAAAGTGGGGATTTTCATCGCGGATGGATTCGATATGGCACTGCTCTCCCAGGTGCAGACGGCCATCATCAAGGAGAAGGCGAACTTCGCCATCATCGCTCCGAAAATCGGCGGTGCCACTGCGGGCGATGGCTCTCATGTGGAAGCCCACTTCGCCCTGTCCGGCGGGCCTTCCTTCCTCTTCGATTCCGTGGTGCTGCTCTCCTCTGCGGAAAGCACGGAATACCTCGTCAAGGAAGCGGCCGCGGTCAACTGGGTGCGGGACGCCTTCGGCCATCTCAAGGTGATCGCCCACTCGCCGGAAGCTGCACCGCTTATCGAGGCGGCCTCGGTGGAGGCGGACGAAGGCGTGATCGAAATCGCGGATAAAAAGAGTGTGGGCAACTATATCAAGGTGGCCAAGGCAGGCCGTCGCTGGGAACGGGAGCCTACGCTGAGAAGCATCGGCTGATGCAGGATAAATAAAAAAAGGCCGTCTTCACCCGAAGACGGCCTTTTTTTGGCATAACGCTCAAGTGTTGCCTGGCGCTTCGCCAACCAGTTTGGCCGCGATCGTGGTGAGGATTTTGTTCGCTCCGAATTCTTCCTCGAAAGTTGCCTGCAGGATTCCCAATACCTCCTGATTCGCCAGGGCTTCCGCCAACTCCTTGGCAGAACAATAGCCGGAGATTTCATAGTGCTCCACCTTGCGTGCCGCAGCGATCAGAGCCAAATCCTTGATCGCTGGTCCCGCCTCCTCATCGATGGTTTCCTGCCCTTCCTCGATGAGGCCCTTCATCGCTTTGCACGTCAGGCCTGCTGGCTGGGCATTCAGGAGATCCGCAATTTTCTCCAGCCGCAGCACGTGGCCCTTCGTTTCTTCCAAATGAGATTGGAATGCCTCCACCAGCGCCGGATCTGTCGCCGCGCCAGCCATCTTGGGTAGGGCTCTCAGGAGCTGTATTTCAGCACTGTAGAGATCGCGGATGCTGTGAACCAAAAGGTCTTCAAGGGTATTCATATCGGACATGGATTTCTTCTTCGCAGGCAGTGGGCCAATTTAATGATCAAGGTATTTTGTTAGATAGATCCTACGCATTCACGTAATCAAATCGCTCTTCCAATCCCGCAGTAATTTCGCATGCTTTAAGGGTGCAAGGAGGCAATGAAGACCTATCCAACAGACTCCATAAATTGATGGATGCGTGGTGCGAAAGAAGAGCGATCAAGGCATTGGGACATTTTCTCCCGGGCTACGTAGCGTTTGAGCGAAGGCCGGAAAACATGCTGCCGCTTGCCGTTGCATTGCAGGATGTTGCCCACTTTGAAAACGAGGTATTGGAATCCGAGAAAGCCGAGATCATCTCCCTTCTGGGATGTGTGAGAAGCTTCATCCGTGGCGGCTTTCGGGTGTGATGTTTTCTATCGGTTTTACGATTTTTCCCCATCCTGAATTTCTACCCGGTGAATCACATTCAAACCTGATAGATAAGTGTTCGGATTGCGGTATGCACTCCTGTGAATTGCGATATGGCCATGGGGTTCACGGAAGAAGACAGAGTCACCTGTGGCGCTCATCGCGTCCATTTGATGTGACGTATATATTGCATGATGATTCCTAACATCGGGAACAGACCAAATCCATCCACCGCCCGAAACAGGTTGGAGGGGATGATGTTGCCGTGACCATGCGGGCCCGGTCATTTTTCTGGACATTTACGGACACTGAAAATCCTACTGAAAGAAAATCGAGCCCAGTGGATGCACTCCAAACCTTTATAAATGGAGCCGCTGGTCGGATTTGAACCGACGACCTGCTCATTACGAATGAGCTGCTCTACCCCTGAGCTACAGCGGCTTAGGAAATTCTTTGTCTCTATGTCCACAATACTGACATAAACGATGGAGAAGTTTCGTGCCGGGAGGTTCTAATTTCAATGCACGGAGGGATGCAAGGAAAAACAGGACGAGGGAAAGCGTAGGTGTGTGGGTCGAAGGCTCCGGTGGGTGACGCAAACGACGGCAGTTTTTTGAAAACCGATGATCTCGACATGAAGGAGGAATGGAGATGGGATCGGGCGATGAGATTTCTCCTCAAATTACTGGGCATCATGGTGCTCTTGCTTTCCGCAGCCGCTGCCAAGCCGGTGAAGGTCCTGATTGTCGATGGATTCAGCAATCACAATTGGCAACTCAATACGGCGCTGATCCGGGGGATACTGGAGCCTACCGGACTTTTTGATGTCCACGTCTCCACTGCGCCGCCTCAAAAGGATGCTCCCGGCTGGGACACATGGCGGCCGAAATTCTCCGACTACGAGGTGGTGATCCAAACCTGCAATGACATCAATGGTGGCCCGTCCTGGCCGGAAGGTGTCCGGAAGGACTTCGAGGCGTATGTGGAAAACGGCGGGGGTGTTTTCATCTATCATTCTGCCAACAATGCCTTTGCCGATTGGGAGGCATACAACCGGATCATTGGGCTCGGTTGGCGAAAGGCGGATCAGGGTATCGCTCTTGCCATTGATGAGGAAGGCAAAGTGGTGCGTATCCCCAAGGGAGAAGGGAAGGGCACCGGCCATGGCGCACGGGTGGATGCGGTGATTACCCGTCTGGGGGATCATCCGATGCATCTCGGGCTTCCGCGCAAATGGAAAACTCCGGACATCGAGATCTACCGATACGCTCGCGGTCCGGCAGAAAACATCGAGGTTCTCTCCTACGCATCCGAGGCGGCGACTCATATGCAGTGGCCGATCGAATGGACGGTGAGCTATGGCAAGGGCCGGGTGTATGCGGCCACCTACGGCCATGTGTGGAAGGACGATGTCCAGCCTGAGCGAATGCGCTGCGCCGGAGTGCAGACCGTAATGGTTCGTGCGGTTTGGTGGCTTGCGAAGCGCGAGGAGCCGCTATCCGTGCCAGCCGATTTCCCAACAGAAACGAAAACATCGATTCGCGGGGAAATTCCGATTCCTCGATAGGATGCTTCTCAGATGCGCCGGATGAGCTTGCCGGCGATGGACTTGGCGGTGGCTTTTGCTTCCAGAGCCCAGATGATGAGATAGTTGGAGAGCCAACTGGAGCGGCGGAGGCTGGGGGGGATGGTGGGAGTGGAGTAGCCGTTTGCCCTTGCCCAATCGATGGTGTCGAGAACGTAGGGGCGGGTGTACCAGGTTTGTTTGCGCCAGCGTTTCCAAGGCTTTGGATTGGCGCCGAAGTGGGCTACGTGGGCTTCCGGATCTTTGTTGAGCTGAAGATCGCAAATGTCCGGGGTGGCGCGGGAGAAGGCGAGCAGTGAGGTGAAGACAGATTCGTCCGTCATGAAGTAGGCGGGATCGCTTTTGTCTACCGGCCCTGCATCGCGGGCGGGGATGACTTTGGCGATCTGGGCCTTCCACTCTCGGATGAGATCCAGATGATCCCGGTGGATGACGAAGCAGTTCGTGACACAGGCGGATTGAATACGGGGCTCATCGAGTTGGGCTACGTCTTTCCGCCATTGATCGGCCACGGCTTTTGGCAACTCGCCACGATTGTCGGTAGCGGTGTAGTGGTGCCGCCAGACTTGGGCGTTTTCCGCTTCTCCACGGATGCGGATCTGGAACTTGCCATTGGTGGGGATGAGGTATTTGCGGATGTCTCCGATGACAAAGCAATCGGCGTCCAGCCAGGCGATGAAATCGGTATCGGCGCTGAGCAGGGCCTCTGATTTGCGATTGGCTACGCTGCGTGGGTCGTTGTCTTCCAGTGGCTTGAGCCGGACATTGGGAAATTGTTCGATGAGTTTCCGTTCTTCCTGAGTGAATCCGGTTTCCAGAATCTGGACCTGCACCTCCGGGATGTAGCGGGCGGCGCTGGAGGCAAGCAGGTAAGCTCCCCACAGGAAATTCCGGTCACATGCTGAAACGATGGTAAGATTTGTCATCGGAAAAAAGGGCCGCAGATCCTTAAGCCAGCTTAAATATCGGTTTTTCCAAGGTATCTTGTCAAGGCTGGGAGGGAAGAAGTGCCGAGTGAGCGGTGATTAGTGGAAGATGGGTGCGGTAGTGTAGAGGGGCTAGGGGCTAGGGGCTAGGGGCTAGGGGCTAGGGGCTAGGGGCTAGGGGCTAGGGGCTAGGGGCTAGGGGCTAGGGGCTAGGGGCTAGGGGCTAGGGG
>Ga0157370_10000645_pt1 | contig 43455 bp, 25 predicted proteins | sample C35metaG_FD_113463 | JGI IMG/M metagenome (GOLD analysis project Ga0157370, IMG submission 113463) | Corn rhizosphere microbial communities from Kellogg Biological Station, Michigan, USA - C3-5 metaG | ecosystem: Host-associated > Plants > Roots > Rhizosphere > Soil | place: USA: Michigan...
CGGCCGAGGCAGAGTATCGTGCCTGCGGCGCCGGAACAGGTCACCCGATGAGTCGTCTTGCGTGGATCTTCCCCTTGCTCGGCCTGCTCCCTCTGCCGTTGTTGGCAGGGGTTGTTCCGCACGCACCCCTCCAGGTCGGCAACGCGGACAACCGGGTCGCCCTGCAAGCCGGCGTGGCGTCGCCACGCTTGTTGTGGCTCGCGCACGCCGGCGATTCAGCATGGCAAGGCGTGGTGGCGGACAGCCTGATCGGGCACGCCAGGGTCGGCAATGCGGACATTCCCCTGCACTGGCGATTCGATCGCGACGCCAGTCGAAGCGACGGCGATTCCGCGAGCCTGGCATACGAGGATCGAGCGGCCGGGTTGCGGCTGTATTGGGAATGGCGCGCACGCGCACGGCGCGGCCCCCTCGAGCATGTCATCCGGATCGAGAATTTCGGTAGGCACGAGGTCTGGATTCCGTTGCAGGACAGTTTCCGCTACGCCTGGAAAATCCCGGCGACGCAGGCGCTGCAGCAGTTGTGGATCGACAAGGGCGCCGGCGAACCGCCACCGGTCGGCACGCATCTGGTGACGATCGCCGATGGCCATGACTGGCGCGCCGAATCGAGCACGTTTGCGCATCCGCGCCCCGGCGAGGCACGCGAGATCATCCCGTGGCTGCTGGTGCGCGGCACGGATCCGAAGGTGGGCGGCTGGTACGTGGGGGTCGAGTTCAGCGGTCGCATCGCGATGACCCTGAAACGGCGCGGCGCGATGCTCGAAGGCACGGTCGGGCTCAACCCCCAACCCGGCCCGTTCAGCACCCGCGTGTTGCCTGGCGAAACCTTCGCCACCCCGACCGTCTTCGTCGGTGCCGACGACGGCGACATCGACGACACCGGCAACATGCTGCATCGCTGGGTTCGCCAGGTGCTGAACGACCCGGCCACGCTGCGCAACCCCGACTATCCGCTGGTGACGGTCAACAGCTGGGGCAGCGCGATGGCGATCACCGAGGCGCAGGCGCGGCGCATGATCGACGACGCGCAGCGCCTGGGATTCGAGATGTTCCATCTGGACGCGGGCTGGTTCCGCGCGGTCGGCGACTGGCATCCGGACCCGAAGAAATTCCCCCACGGCGTCGCGGCGTTGTCGGATTACGCACACCGGCACGGCCTGAAATTCGGACTCTGGGCCGACTGGGCCCAGGCCGGCACCAGCACCGGGAAAGGCGCGCTCAACGTCGCCGATCCGAAAGTGCGCGACTGGCTGACCACCGACCCGCCGCCGGGCTGGAAGCCAGCCGAATTCAAGGGCATCACGATCGACCTGGGCGTACCCGCGGCGCAAGCCTGGGCAACCGGCGAGACCAACCGCATCGTGCATGACTACCATGTCGACATGCTCGAGCATGACGGCTACGTGGTAGCCCAGGGCTGCGATCGCGGCGATCATCCGCATGCCGCGATCGATCCGGCCAGGACGCACCGCTACAGCGACGACGACTTCCTCTGGGTCGACAGCTCCAACTCGACCGATGTCAGCCTGCATGCCACGCGTGCCTACTACGCCATCCAGGGCGCACTGAAACGCCATCACCCCGGCCTGCTGCTGGAGATATGCAACGACGGTGGACGCATGGTCGATTTCGGCAGCGCGGCCCATGGCGACTACTTCTCGATCGTGGATTCCTACGACCCGCTGTCCAACCGGCAGGCCTTCTACGATGCCAGCCACGTGCTGCCGCCCGCCATGCTCGAGACCTACGTGAAGGCGTGGCCGACGCCACGGATCGAGAATTTCCGCTACATGCTGCGCAGCGGGATGATGGGCTGGTTCACGCTGATGATCGACACCAACAGCTGGACGCGCCAGCAGCATGCCGCAGCGGCGCGGGAGATCGCGTTCTACAAATCGACGTTGCGTCCGTTGATCCGTGCCGCGGACCTGTACCACGCGGGCCCGCGGCCGGACGGCAAGGGCTGGGACGGGACCGAATACTTCGACGCTGCGCGCGACCACGGGGTGCTGTATGCCTTCCATGGCAGCGCGGCGACACCGGACGTGTTCCGATTCAAGCTGCGCGGGCTGCGCAGCGGACATCGGTATCGCCTGCATTTCCGGGACCACTCGTCACCCGACAGCGTGCGGGACGGGAACGATCTGATGCGGTCCGGCGTGGCCGTGTCGCTGCCGAGGACGAATTCTTCCGAGCTGGTGGTGATCGAGGGCCTGCCATGACGAGAAGACATGGTTGGTCGCTGGCGCTTGCCCTGCTCTGCGCGTGCACCTCGCCTGCGGCATGGCCGGCAGCCGCCACGCAGCTTGCCGCCGGTGCAGGCAAGCCGGCAGTCCACGCATACTCCGGCGGCAAACTGGTGGTTCAACCCGCCGTGATCATCGCCGCCGCCAAGGCGTTCCGGGATCCGGATCCCGCCCTGCAGGCAATGGTGCGTTCGGCCCTGCTCAATACCGGCACCCAGATCGTGGCAGCGGCCGACGGCACCGCCTACGTCAGGACCGGCGACATTCCCGCCGAATGGCTGCGCGACTCCAGCGTGCAGGTCGAGGCGACCTATCTCGACTATGCCCACGATCCGCAAATCCGCAGACTGATCAGGGCGGTGATCCAGCGCCAGGCGAAGTACCTGATCGTCGATCCCTATGCGAACGCATTCAGGCAGGACTACACGGTGTGGGAGCGCAAGTTCGAGCTCGACTCGTTGTGCTACCCGATCCTGCTTGCCTGGAAGTACTACAAGGTGACCGGCGATGCGTCGGTGTTCACGCCCGAAGTCAGGGCGGCCTTCCTGCGCGTGCTCGACGTCATGCAGATCGAGCAGCACCATCGGCGCCGCAGCTCCTATCGCTTCAAGTCCGACACCCAGCAGGCAGGCGTCAATCCGGTGGCCTGGACCGGCATGATCTGGACCGGCTTTCGCCCATCGGATGACCCGTGTGTCTACAACTACCTGATCCCCGCCGAGATGATGGCGGTGCAGGCCTTGACGGCGTTGAAGGAGATTGCCGCCGTCTATAACGACCCGAAGATGGCGGCTCGCGCCGAAAGGCTGCGCCAGCAGGTGCATGCCGGCATCCAGAAATACGGCATCGTGAAGGGGCCTGACGGGAAGCCGATGTACGCCTACGAAGTCGACGGGCTCGGCCACGCCAACCTGATGGACGATGCGAACCTCCCCGATCTGCTGGCGGCACCGTATTTCGGATATGTCCGCATCGACGACCCGGTCTACCGGAACACGCGGCGCTTCGTGCTCTCCGCGGCCAACCCGTTCTACTACGCCGGTCCGCTGGCAGCGGGGCTGGGCAGCCCGCACACGCCACGGGGCATGATCTGGCCGCTCGGCCTGCTGGCCGAAGGCTTCACCACCGACAACCCGGCCGAACGGCAACGCGTGCTGAAAATGCTGCTGGCCAGCGATCCCGGTGACCATCGCCTGCACGAGTCGTTCGATCCGCACGACGCCAGAAAATTCACGCGCGAAGACTTCGGCTGGCCGAATGCCTTCTTCACCGAATACATCGCAAGGCTGCGCGGCGCGCCTGCGCATCCCGTGCCGAGTTTGGCCGGCCTGCGATTCGCCACGAAAGCGGCCCACTGAACGGCGGACACGAACTCCCGGGTCGACCGGGAACGATTTCCTCCGCGCTGTTCCGATGCAAGCGGCCACGGCCCACGCGATCGACGATGAATCGCAAGACAAGCCGTCGCCGCGGCCTTCGCCTCTCCCTGGAAACTTGCACGCGCGGCAGACGCGCGCGCACTATTCCGGCCATCGACCGAACCGCGCCTTGCCTCGCAGGAGCTGTCTGGATCACACGGGGAAACAACGGATGGCTGGAAATTTCACGCTCACGTTCAAGCCACCGGACGGCACAAGCACGGCGTCACCCGCGCTGCGTTCCTTCGATCTGTTCCCGACCCGGATCTGGCAAGCCGGCCTGCCCGCCCTGGCGCCATACCTGCATTCATGGACCACGGCCGTGCTGGCCCTGCGCGCGGCCCACCCACAACCGGCAGGCCGAACCAATCGCCAGGGCTGGAACAGCGAAGACATGTCGATACTGGAGCAACCGGTGTTTGCTCCGTTGCGACAGGCGATTCATTCCGGGTGTGCCGCTGCGCTGGGCGAGATGGGCGTGCGCGGCGGCCGGTTCGCGCTGCAATCGTGGATCAACCTGCACGACCGCGGCGGCTTCAACTTCCTGCACGTGCATGAAGGCTGCCTGCTGTCCGGGTGCTTCTACCTGAGCGTGCCTGCCGGTTCCGGCAAACTGGTGTTCCGCGACCCGCGGCCGGGCGTGATCCACGGCTACGTCAAGGGCGCGGTGCCGAACGGCTACAGCGATATCCGGCTTGCACCCGAAACCGGCCTGCTGGTGTTGTTCCCGTGCTGGATGGAGCATTTCGTGGAGCCGCACGAAAGCGACGAGCCGCGCATCTCGATCTCCTTCAATGCAGTGACGGCGTAGGGCTCCTAGGTCCGACCATCGGGCACCACGTCGAACGCCACCGTCAGGCGGGTCTGCTCGCCTGGAAAAGGCAGCGTGCCGTGCCAGAAATACGACGGGAACAGCACCAGCATGCCCACCTCGGGGCGCACCACGTGCTGCGCCGGCAAAGTCGGCGTGGTGACGATGCCGGGCTCACCGAAGCTGAGCACGCCGTCCCGGCTTCGCGTGTCGGCCATGCTGTCGGGCAGCTCGATATAGCAGGCCGACGAGATCCATCCGCGCGGATGCACGTGGCTGGTGTGAAAACCGGCCGTGCGCAACCTGACCGACCAGCTGCCGTTGAAACGCCAACCGCCCCGGTTGCGACGGCGCAACGGGTCGGTACCGTGGCCGATGTGCTTCAGGTAGGCATCGATCGGTGCCGCAAAAGCCTTGAACAGCGCCTGGATCACCGGGTCGGCGCTGCGCGTCAGGTCGTCCGTGGTCTCCGTGCCGTGGCGCAGGGACTGGAACAGCAACGGGTGGCGCTGCCCGTCATGCAGGCGCGCCAGGCTGCGTTTCACGTCGGCAAGAAAGCTGGCCTGATCGTCCCAGCCGGGCGGCACGGCGACTGGCTGCGGCAATGCCCATCGCGCGTAGTCGCAGAGTTCCCGGTAACGCGGGTCACCGAGCAGTCGCCAGGCCGTGGTCTGCAGGGCGATGAGGTATTGGTCGTCGGGGGCGGCCGCCAGCAACACATCGCAGTCGGGTAGCGCGCCGCGCGCGTCGCCGACGCCGAGCCGGGCAGCCACCAGCAAGGTGCGCGCGGCGATGTCCGCAGGTGCGGCGCGCAGCGCGCGCTCGGCCAGTTCGAGGGCGATCGACGGCTCGAATTCCAGCGCAGCCAAACCGGCGCGCACCAGCAACGCCGGCGCGGCATGCGCGAGTGCGGCGGGCGCCGCCAGACAGGCGTATGCCCCACGCGGGTCACCGGCGCCCTGCAGGATGGCCGCCTTCGCCGCGCGCAGGGCATCGTCGTTGGCGAACATGAGCAAGGCCCGATCCAGCGTGGCGGTGGCTTGCACGCGGTCGCCGGTGCGCATCCAGACCAGCCGGGCAAGATGGCTTTGCGCCTCGGCCAACTGCGGTTGCAGACGCAGGCAATCGCGCAGGGCCGTCTCGGCGCCCTCGAAATCGCCAAGCCCCGTCAGGCTGCGGGCACGCGTGTAATAGAGCATCGCCGTCGGCCGCCCCTGCGCCACCGCCTGGCGTGTCAGTCGCTCGGCTTCCGCGGGTTGATTCGCGGCATCGAGGGCAATCGCCAGGGCATGCGCAGCGGCAGGATGGTCCGGCGCGGCGGCCACGACATGCCGATAGAACGCCACCGCGTCATCCTGCCGTCCCAACGCGGCGAGTGAGGCCACATGCTGGGTGACCAGGTCGGCGTCCGCGCTGCCGCCGGCGCAGTGGCGCTCCAGCACTTCGAGCGCCTGCGCCGGGCGCTGCGTGTCATTGAAATGGCGGGCCAGCACCAGGGCGGCCCGCGGAAACGGGGGCGTACCGATGGCGGCTCGCCGCAACAGCGGCTCGGCCTCGCCGGCACGGCCGCTGTTGAGCAACAACTCCCCCAGGGTCGCCAGGGTGGGTGTCCAGGCCGGATCGTCCACCAGCGCTTCGCGCAGTAGCGTTTCGGCGCCCACGGCATCGCCCAGCGCCAGCCGGGCTCCGGCCAGCAGGCGTTTTGCCTCGGCAAAATCCGGATGCTCCGCAACGATCGCTTCGAGCCGGCTGTGCGCGTCGCGGAAACTGCCCTCCTGCAGCAGGGAGCTGATTCGCCGCATCGCTTCGATGACCGCGGGGGACGTCATGGCCATGCGACGACGTACTCCCAAGATGGATGCATGTTTCACCTCCCGCGCCATCGGCCGTTGAACGCCGGATCGCCACATCGGACAGGCAATGAGCGTGCAGGGCGACTTGAAGGCCTCAATGTAACGGGCCGGTGCGCCAAACGAAACGGCCCGGATCGCCGAGGGAAACGATCCGGGCCACCCTGAACGATGCAGCCAGGGTAAGTCGAGGAGCTAGAAGCTGTACTTGGCCTGGAGATTCACCTCGCGGCCCTCGATCGAGCGGGCCATGATCACGCCGCCGATACCGGTATTGACGCCGAACACCCGCGAGTTGCCTTCAGTCAGGCCGATTTCGTTGGTCAAGTTGGTTCCGCGCAGGGTGAACTGCCAGTTCTGCTGGACATTGGCAACGATGCCCGCATCCAGCGTGTGGTACGGACCCAGCGGCTGCAGGCCGGACTGGTCTTCATAGCGCTGACCGATATGCGTATAGGTCACGAATCCGGTGATGTCGCCCCACCCGGTCACGATGCGGTAGCTCGGGGTGAACATGTAGCGCAGCTTCGGCTGGCGTTGCAGCGGCTGGCCATTCAGGCCGACGCACTGCGTGTTGCCGTTGATGTCGGTGTACTCCGCGCAGCCGTTGTAGTTCGTGTAATGGCCGTCCATGTAGTTGCCGACCAGGGTCAGCTTCAGGTTCTCGATCGGCGACCAGGAGCCGTTGAAGTTCAGCCCCTTGGTCGAGGAACCATAGCTGGAAATGGTCCCGATCGGCACGCCGGAATTCGTGGTCTCCTGATATTGCAGGCCGGTGAACGTGCGGTGATAGACGCTGAGATCCACATACACGGAGGGCGACTGGTACTTGAAGCCCGCTTCGAGGTTGCGCACCTTCTCCATCGGCGCGAAGTTGCCATTGGCGCCCCGGATGCCATTGTCGAAGTCGTCGAAATGCGCGCCGGTATTGGCCCGCACGTACACGCTCATGTTGCTGGCAAGCTCGTAGTTCGCGCCGATCGTGAACGAGGGATGGCTCTTGTTGTAATCCTCGTGATCGTAGGTGCCGTTGCAGACCGGCGTACCGTTGTCGTAGAGCGTGTATGCGTTGCCGTCCAGATCGATCTTCGTGGTGTTGCAGGTGTTCTGCGTGACGTGCTGGTTCTCCACGCGGCCGGATACGTCGAACAGCCACGGGCCGATTTTCCAGGAGTCCGACAGGTACAGGGCCTTGTTTACGGACACGCCGTTTTCCGCGATGTCGTAGTTCCCGGTGAAGTCGACAAAGCCCTGCGGGTTGGTCACATAGTAGGTCTGGCCTCCCTGCACATAGCTCAGGGTGATCGGCCGGGCATTGTTGGTGTTGGTCATCAGCATCTGGTTGCCGAGGGACCAGTTGTCGGTGTCGGTCGAGCGGGCGTAGTAGAACCCGGCGGTCAGGGTGTTCCCGTCGAAGATCTCCTTGCTGACGCGGAAATCGTTGTTGAATGTATGCAACTGCTTCTGGATGAACCACCAGCCCTGGTGGATGACGCTCTGGTCCATCGGGACCGCGCCGCCGCCGACATAGTTGGCCTGCACGTTGTAGCTGGTGGGATAGTTCAACGTGTCACCGTCGACGGGCGCGTTGCTCGCGTCGCAGAAGCCGGCCGGCTGGGCCATGTTGCAGCCATACAGGTAGTAGCTCAGCGGCTTCGGGTTGGGGCCCGAGAAGAGTGCATTGGTATTGAGCTGCCCCCCGCCGACCACGAAGTGGTCGTCCACGCTCCATTCGCCGAACTTGCCGCTGTAGCTGCCGCCGAAATAGTTCAGCTTGCCGCCACGTCCGTTGGCGAGATCGGCGTTCAACATGTTGCCGTAGGGTCCGGGAACCTGGACGTGCTGCATCGCCTTGCTGTAGTAGGTTCCGGTCAACGCGTCGATGCCGGGGAAGCTGGAGTAGTTGGAACCGCTGCCCTGGAGGATCGCCGTCGGCGTGATGAACTGGTTCTTGTCGTCAAGTGCCCGTGCCCACAGCAGCAGGCTTCCGTTGTCCATGTCGTGCGACACGGTCGCCGTCAGCTGGCCGCCGTCATCCGACGGGAACTGCGGATCGCGCACGCCATCGGACCGGCGGTAGAAGCCACCGATGCTGCCATACCAGCTGTCGGCGATGGGGAAGCCGAAGAAGCCGTCCACGCGATACATGCCTTCATTGCCGTAGGTCACGCCGACGTCGCCCGAAGGTACGTCCGTGCCCTGACGCAGAAGGAAGTTGGCGGTGGCGCCCATCTGCCCGGGGCCGAAGATCGCGCCCGGTCCACCCTGCACGATCTCGACGCGATCGATGGTGTCGTCGAGACGGAACAGCGAGCTGCTGTCCATGAACGACAGCGACGGCAGTCCATACAGCGGCGTGCCGTTGACCATCATCGTGAAGAACGGTGCGTCGCCACCACCCGGAAAGCCGGCGATCTCGATGTTGGCGCCGGTCTGGCCGCCGCTGGACTCCGGCCAGATTCCGGGCGAGATCTTCAGCAGATCCGCGGTGCTCTTCGGATTGGCATCGGTGATCTGCTGCCGATCGGCCGTGACCACGTTGTAGCTCGCATCGATCTTCTTCACGCCGCCGGCGTTGGCGGTCACCACGACGGCCTGCAGGGACTTGACGTCCTTGAGGCCGGACTTGGGGCCTCTCTTGTCGGCCGGAGTGCTGGTGGCCTGGGTGTCGTTCTGGGTATTGGCCTGGGTGTCGGCCTGCGCCGCCGGTGCAGGTCCGCTGGGGCCTGCCGCCCAGACCATCTGCGGAAGCGCGGCGGCGATCGCAGTCACCAGCGCGAGTCTGACTAGTTCAGGATGATTCATGATACTCCCTCCTCAAGGCGGTGTAGGAACACCGGTTTCTGATTCAAAGTTGCGTAATTTCTGATTTACCAACGGTCGATCCGGCGACAATCCCGCTCAGCTCCACACCACAAAATCCTCCAGCCTGAACGCGGCCAGATTCGGCAACACGGCATCGGCCTCCGCCAGGACTTGGGCGTCTCCGATACCCAGGGCCACCATGCCCGCAGCCTTGATCGACGCTATTCCTGCCTGCGCGTCCTCGATGCCCAGACAGGCGGCGGCATCGACACCCAGGGCCTCGGCGGCGCGCCGGAAGATCTCCGGATCGGGCTTCGCCCGGGCGATCGCCGAGGCGTCGACGATGTGATCGAAGAATTCGCCGATCCCCATTCGATCGACCAGTTCGCCCGCACTGCGGCTGGCCGACGCCAGCGCCACCTTCAGGCCCGCGCGACGCACCTGGTTGAGCGCCTCCAGCGCCCCCGGAAGCAGATCGGTGGCCGAGAACGATTCGATGGCCTTCCGGTAATAGCCATTCTTTCGGTCGGCAAGCTCCTGCTTCTGCCCGGACGTGTAGTCGACAGCGGCTTCGCCGAGCACCAGATCCAGCGAGGTGGCGCGGTCGACGCCCTTGAGCTTCTCGCCCAGACTGCCGCTCCAGGGCAGGCCAAGCTCATCCGCCAAGCGCTTCCAGGCCGCCTGATGCAGGTGCGCGGTATCGGCCAGCACGCCGTCGAGGTCAAACACGATGGCCTTGAATGGTCGCGGGAATGCGGTCGCCGATGACGACGGATACGTGCCCCGTTCGCGCTGGCCGGTCAGCGCCAGCGACTGGGTAATGCCTTCATGCAAGAGCACGGGCTGGCCCGCATGCACGATACCGAGCGAGGCACCCTGCACGAGGGTGTAGTGCGCCGTCGCGGCATCGACAGCAACCGTGATGCGGCGCTCCTTCCAGAAGACGCCGAAGCGATAGCCGCGCCAGCCTGTCGGCAGCATCGGATCGAAATGCAGGCCACCCGCCTCGACGCGCAGACCGCCGAATCCCCAGGTCAGGGCGAGCCAGCTGCCTGCCATCGCGGCCATGTGCGCACCGTGGCTGGTGTTCGCATGGAGGTCGTCGAGATCGACGCGCAGGCCGTCCATGAAATAGTCCCGTGCCTTTTGCGCATGGCCGACTTCGGCCGCAAGCACGGCGAAGGACGACGCGGACAGGGTCGAGTCGTGCACGGTGACCGCCTCGTAATAATCGAAGCTGCGGCGCTTGGTGGCGCGATCAACGTTGTTCCCCGCGAGCACCAGGGCCAGCAGCGCGTCGGCCTGCTTGCACACCTGATGCCGGTAGAGCGTCAGCGGGTGGTGGTGCATCAGGAGCGGGTATTTTTCCGGCGGCGTGCCGGCGAAATCCCAGGGCAGCTTGTCCAGGAAGCTGTCGTCCTGCGCGACGATGCCCAGGCGATCGTCGTGCGGCAGGTACATCGCCTCGGCGGCGCGTGACCACTCGGCGACCTCGCCGCCCGAAAGTTCCAGCTTCTGCTGCAACGCATCGAACAGTGCCGGCGCGCTTTCCGCCATTTCCCGCGTTACTTCGACGGCATGGCGAAGGTGCTCCTGCGCCATGCGGTTGGTGTAGTAGTTGTTGTCGACCAGGGCGGTGTACTCGTCGGGCCCGGTGACGTCGTTGATGCAGAACGCGCCGCCGCGGCGGGCATTGAAATGTCCGACCTGCAGCCAGATCCGCGCGGTCTCGATCAGGATTTCCGCGCCGCCCTCGGCCAGGAAGGCGCGGTCCCCGCTGGCCTCGACGTAAAGCCTGATCGCAAATGCGATCGCGGCGTTGATGTGGTATTGCGCCGAGCCGCTGGGGTAATGCGCCGAGCACTCGTCGCCGTCGATCGTGCGCCACGGGTAGAGCGCACCGCGCTCGTGGTTCATCTCGCGCGCATGGGCGCGGGCCCGGTCCAGCGTGCGCAGGCGCCACAGCAGGCTCGGCTTCACCAGCGCCGGATCGATCAGCGCGAGCGCCGGCAGCACGAAGGTTTCCGAGTCCCAGAACACATGGCCCTCGTAGCCTTCGCCGGTCAGGCCCTTCGCGGCGATGCCGCCTTGACCGTCGCGCCCGGCCGACTGGAACACGTGGAACAGATTGAATCTGAGGGCCTGCTCGCTGGCTTCGTCGCCGTCGACCGAGAGGACGGCGCGGCGCCAGAATGCGGCGAGCCCGCGTGCCTGGGCCTGCAGCAATCCGTCGAAGCCGGCGTCGAGGGCGAACTCGAGTACGGCTTCGGCACGGGCATGCAGCGTCTCCACCGATACCGCCTGACGCGGTTGATCCCATGCGTAGACGACGTATTTCTCGATCGCAACACTCTGGCCGGCCTCGATGCGCCCGGAATAGGACTGGCTGACGCTGTCCGCTTCGGCCAGAGCGCCGGAAAAGGCCAGCCCGCTGACCCGGTGACGCTGCAGACAGACCAGGCCGATCGCGCTTTCGCGGGTGCGCTGCCCGAGCCATGCCTCGCTCTCCGTGGCAACCACCCGCTCCACCTGCAGGGCGATGCCGCTGCCGGTACCGAAGCGTGGATCGTCTCCCTGCGCGGCTGCGCTGCGGCTGCCGGAGATCGACGACTCGAATTCGATCGGGCCGGAATAGTCGATCGAGCGCAGCCGCAGGCGAATGGCCAGCAGGCCGGGCCGGGCCAGCGGCACGACGCGCTCGGCATCGAGTTCGAAGGTGTGGCCCTGGTCGGTGCGCCAGCGAAGGTGACGCGAGAGCCTGCCTTCACGCAGATCGAGCACCCGACTGAAGGCGAGGATTTCACCCTGGGCCGGATCGAGCTGGCGTGGTCCCAGGCGCATGCGGATGGCGGTCGCGTCGGCGACAGGCACGCGGGTGTCCGTGGTTCGCGCGAAGCCGAAGTGACGCTCGTGGTAATGGATCGGCGCACGCTCCCAGACCCCGGCCAGAAAACTTGCCTGGGTCGGACTGGCGCTCTCCTCGAAACCACCGCGCACACCCAGCGAACCATTGGCCAGGGCAAACAGGGTCTCATCGCGCGCGGCGTGCATGGGCTGCCATTGCGACTGGGTCAGCTGCCAGGAACCCTGTCCTGCCGTGGGCGCGCCCGCCAGTTGCTCGGTACCTGCGAAATCCTCGCCCTGGGCAGCCCCTGCCTGAACCTCGGGATGATCCGCACTCATGCGCACATGCCTTCCCGGAGCGCCCACGCGGGATCGGCGCTGCCATGCGCGGTCGCGGTCATCAACGATGAACGTTCCTGGATCAACACTCCCCTCCACGTGGCGCGCCGATGCCGGGATTCCTGCGACTTGCTCCAGCCGGCTTTAGCGCAAACCTAACATCGAACTGTTACCGATATCAAGTTACCGATAACAATAGCCGGTTTGCGGAGCGACACGCGTCATCAACCGCGCCGACCGTCGCGGCTCACGGCCCTTCGCCCCACGGGCCGTTGTTGTCGTGACACGCCGCCCGTGCCGGGCGTAGGATCGAAAGGATTTCACCTGAGCAGGCATCGCGATGAGCCGCGATTTCAATCCAGCGCGACGGGCCGTACTCAAATACGGTGCGCTGTCGGCCGCCGGCCTGGTGTTGCGGCCAGATCAAGCGACCGCCGTCGCGACGGCAACGCCACGGCCGCTGGCCGAGCTCGGTTACGCGCAGGTGCGATTGGCCCCTGGCCCGCTCGAACGGCAGGTACGCGAGAACCATCGGCTGGTCCTGAATCTCGACGAGAATTCATTGCTGCGCCCGTTCCGCCTGCGCGGCGGCCTGCCCGCACCCGGACAGGAACTCGGTGGCTGGTACGACACCTGGGGCTTCGCACCGGGCGCGACGTTTGGCCAGTGGATGAGCGCCTTGTCGCGCTACTACGCGATCACCGGCGATGCGGCGACCCGGGCCAAGGTCGAACGGCTGGTGCGCGGATATGCGGCGACGATCGAGCCGGATGGCAAGTTCTATCGCAACAACCGGTTTCCCTCCTACATCTACGACAAGCTGGTCGGCGGGCTGATCGACGCCGGGCAGCTGACCGGCAACGTTCTGGCGCTGCCCGCACTGAAGCGCACGACCACGGCGGCCCTGCCCCATCTGCCGGCGCACGCGGTTCCACGCAACGAACACGCCCTGCCGGGAGAGGACTTCAGCCAGCACGCCTGGGACGAGAGCTACACCCTGCCGGAAAACCAGTTCCTCGCCTTTCGCCTTACCGGCGACGGGCACCACCGCATGCTGGCCCGGCGCCTGATGTACGACGACTTCTTCCTGCCGCTGGCGCGCGGGGAAAACGTGCTGCCGGGCAAGCATGCGTACAGCCACATGAACGCGCTGAGTTCGGCGGCGCAAGCCTATCTCTCGCTCAACCAGCCGGTGTACCTGGAGGCGGCGAAGCAGGGCTTCGCGATGGTCGACGCACAAAGCTTCGCCACCGGCGGATGGGGGCCGGACGAACACTTCGTGGCGCCCGGCAGCGGCAAGCTCGGCGCCGGCCTGGCGACGGAGCACAAGAGCTTCGAAACGCCGTGCGGCTCCTATGCGCACTTCAAGCTCGCCCGCTACCTGCTGCGCGTGACCCGCGACCCGCGTTACGGCGACAGCATGGAACGCGTGCTCTACAACACCGTGCTCGGTGCACTGCCGATCCAGCCGGACGGGCATGCGTTCTACTACTCCGACTACAGCCGCCAGGCGCACAAGGGCTTTCATCCGGATCGCTGGCCGTGCTGCTCGGGCACCCTGCCCATGATCGCGGCGGATTACCGCATCAGCACGGCCTTCACCGACCCCCAGGGCATCTACGTGAACCTGTATGTGCCGGCGCGGCTAGGCTGGGTGCAGAACGGCCAACCATCGACCCTGGCGATCGACACCCGTTATCCGCATGCGAGTGCGGTCGGCATGACGATGCACACCACCACGGCCCAGACCTTCTCGCTCAACCTGCGCATTCCTGCCTGGGCCACCGGCGCGAGCGTTCGCGTCAACGGACGGCTCGAAACACGGCCCCTGGTTCCCGGGACCTTTGCCACCATACGGCGCCAATGGCGCGCCGGCGACCGGATCGAGCTCGACCTGCCGCTGCGGATGCGGCTGCAAAGCGTCGACGCGGAGCATCCCGACACCGTGGCCGTGCTCGCCGGCCCGCTGGTACTGATGCATCTGCTTGACGACAGACCGCCGGAACTGCCGACCCGGCACATGCTGTTGTCGGCCCGACCATGGCAGCACGACCCGACACGCTGGCGCAGTGGCCGCGGCGCAGACATCACCCTGCGCGCATTTCCCGACATCGGCAAAGAAAGCTACAGCACCTACCAGGATGTCGTGCCTGCCTGACTCACACCCGAGGACTGCCAGGCTCCTAGGTCGAGCGCACGACCAGACTCACCGGCAAGGTCTCCGATGCCGCGGGCTCCCCGCGGATCAGCGCCAGCACCTTGCGCGCCAGCAGGATGCCGCCCTCCTGCCAGTCCTGATGTACCGAGCTGAGCGCCGGCAGGAAACTTGCCCCCAGCGGCATGTCGTCGTAACCCACGACCGAGACATCGCCAGGCACGGAACGCCCCACTTCCTGGATGCCGCGAATCGCACCCATCGCCAGCAGGTCGCTGCAGGCGAAGATCGCGTCGAAATCGACCCCGCGGGCATGCAGCGAGTGCACCGCACCGGTGCCGGAGTCGGGCGTGAATTCATCGCGTCGCATCAGCAGCGGCTTGATGGCATGCGCGCCCAGCGCGGCCACAAACCCGTTGAGGCGCTCCTCGATCTCCGGATGACTCGGGTTGCCGATGAACACCGGACGCCGCCGTCCAAGGCGAAAGAAGTACTCGGCCACCACCGACCCGCCCAGCCGGTTGTCGCTGCCGACCACCACGTGCGAATCGCCCTTCAGGCCCGCCCCCCACACCACCATCGGCACACCGAGCTTGTGGAATCGGTGCACGGCGTCCTGATGCACGCCCTGGCCGAGCAGGATCAGCCCGTCGGCCGCCTGCACGGCGGCGGCGGCGGCGCCTTGGCGCGTGGTCAGCAGGACGCTGTAGCCGGCCGCCGTCAGCTCCTGCGAAATGCCACCGAGCAAACCCAGCGGATATGGGTCGAACATGGTGCGGTCGCTGGACGGCTTCATCTCGACGATCACCGCCACCGTGTGGCTGTGCCGGAGGCGCAGGTTGCGTGCGCTGATGTTGAACTTGTAGCCGTGCTTCTGTGCCAGCTCGCGGATCCGTTCGCGCGTCTCCGGATTCACCAGCGGACTATCGCCCAGCGCCCTGGAAACGGTGATTTTCGACAGCCCCGCCAGCCTGGCCAGATCCGCCATCGTGGGGCCGGCCGAATGCAGCTTGCCGCCCCCCTGTTTCTTGCTTGTCCGGCTCAATGCCCGATCCTCCCGTGTGCGATTCGGACTGATGCCCGGCCTGACCCAGTGTGGCCATTTAGGCCAGGGCCGTCCATGCCACTCCAGGCCTGGGCCTTGTCCCGGCGACGACATCGACCCGGTCGCGCCCGTGTGCCCTCGTACTTTCGCACGCACATGATACCGTTACCATGACTTGATACCGATACCATTTGTCGGCAAACTCCGAACTCGATCATCGATCCGTTGCGTACCGGCATCGCGCATCGCATCCCGTCGCGATGCACGTCGCCGCGCTGGCACGGATTCACCACGAAGCAGGGGCTCATGAACCGATTCCGCATGATCGTCGCGCTGGCGCTGATTTACATGATGTTCGCGATCCTGCTCAACAGCGTCGGCACGGTGATCCTGCAGGCCATCGTCAGCTTCGGCGTGGACAAGCCCCAGGCGAGTCTGCTCGAGTTGTTCAAGGATCTGACGATCGCGCTGACCTCGCTGCTGGTCGCTTCCTTCCTGCCGCTGCTCGGCTATCGCCGCGCCATGATCCTGGCGCTGGCGATCGTCGGCGGCGCCTGCATGCTGATGCCGCTCTACCCCGGCTTCCACACCACCGAGCTGCTGTTCACCTGCATCGGGGTTTCGTTCGCGTTGACCAAGGTCGCGGTCTACTCGTCGATCGGATTGCTGACCAGCAACAAGGCCGAACACGGCCGGCTGACCAACACCATCGAAGGCCTGTTCATGGTCGGCGTGCTGGCCGGTGGCTGGATCTTCAGCGCCTTCATCGATCACGCCGCGCCGGCCAATCCGTCATGGCTGAATGTCTACTGGCTGCTGGCCGGGATGTGCGCACTGGTGATCGTGCTGCTGGCAGGCTCGCGGATGGACGAATCCGCGGCGCACACCGAGAAGACCAATTCGATGCGCGGCTCGCTGCTGGAAATGCTGCAGCTGTTCCTGCGTCCGCTGGTCTATGTGTTCCTGATCTCGGCGTTCCTGTACGTGCTGATCGAACAGAGCTTCGGTACCTGGTTGCCCACGTTCAACAACGAGGTGCTGAAGCTGCCCAACGCGATGAGCGTGCAGGTGGCCAGCATCCTCGCCGGCACCACCGCGATCGGCCGCCTGCTGGCCGGCCAGGTGTTGCGGCGGGTGCCGTGGTACGTATTGCTGAACATCTGCGTGATCGGCATGGGGGTGCTGGTGCTGGTGACCCTGCCACTGGCCGAGAATGTGGTCGCCCGGGCCAATGTCGGCTGGTTCAACGCGCCGGTCGCCGCGTACCTGATTCCGCTGATCGGCCTGCTGATGGCGCCGATCTATCCGGTGATCAACTCGGTGGCGCTGAGTTCGCTGCCCAAGCCCGCGCACGCGGCGATGACCGGACTGATCGTGATCTTCTCCGCACTCGGCGGCACGCTGGGTTCGCGCATCACCGCCATCGTGTTCTCGCGCTTCGACGGCATCCACGCGTTCTATTTCTCGTTGATCCCGATGACCCTGCTGCTGATCTCGCTGTTCCTGTTCAAGCGCGAGACCGATCGCGAGGGTGCGCTGGCCCCGATCAGCATCGGCCTTGCTGCCAAATAGGCGCGCATCCGAACGGGGCGCGCCTTGCCACACCTGGAGTCCGCATGAAAATCCGCCACGCCCTGTTCGCCGGCCTGTGCCTGCTCGCCACCGGCGCGTCCCTGCCCGCATTCGGCCAGACCGACCCGAGCTTCCTGCTGACCGGCACCGCCGCCAATTTCGGCAGCTATTTCCCCAGCTATCTGGCCAACGGCTATTTCTCGACGATGACCTCGCCGCGCGGCACCGAGCCGGACATGGGCTACATGGTCGCGTTCATGGACTACGCCAAGGGCGACATCGCGCGCCCCGCGGCGATTCCCGGCTGGAGCGAGATCGACTACAACCCGGGTGGCGGCTGGCTCAATGCGACTCGGCTGGACCCGAAGATCTTCGCCGGCTACACGCAGACGCTGAACATGCACGACGGCACCCTGTCGACGCGTTACCGCTTCGCCTACGCCAACAAGTCGACCGACGTGCAGGTAACCACCTTCGTCAGCCAGGCCGACCCGCACCTGGCCGCGACCCGGCTGACGATCACCCCGCAGTTCGACGGCAAGGTGCAGCTGACCTTCCCGTTCCGGCTGTGGTCGGAGCACCAGCCACGCTTCCCGATCGCCACGATGACCGGCGACGAGATGATCAACGCGGTGATCGCCAGCGGCCAGAACCTGCAGAACAAGCCGGTGCCGACGCCGGACCGCGCGGCGGTCTGGTATCCCGGCCATACCCGCATCCTGGCCAGCGACGGCGACGCGAAGCAGCTCCTGCTGTGGCTGGACGGCCAGGCCGAACAGGGCCTGCACATGGCCGAAGCCGCGGCGATCGGTCTGCCCGCGGGTATCAGGATCGATGCGGCGAATCTGGAGAAAGGCCCCGACAAGCTGTCGCTGAACCTCACCATCAGCGTGCAGAAGGGCAAGACCTACACCTTCACCAAGTACATCGCCGCCTCCCGGCAGGACTGGGGCGGCGATGCCAAGGCCGACGTGAAGCTGGCCGAAGCGGCGCGCGATGCCGGTTTCGAGCACCTGCTCGCGCGCCATGTCGCCGCCTGGCATGCGTTGTGGAAGGCCGACATCGTGATCGATGGCGATCCGAAGGTGCAGCAGGCGGTGCATTCGGATCTGTACTACCTGCTGTCCAACACCACCGTCGGCACCGCGTGGCCGATGGGCGCCTGCGCACTGACCCCCGGCTACGCTGGCCACGCATTCTGGGACAGCGATTCGTGGGTGTTCCCGGCCCTGCTGTTGCTGCATCCCGAGCGCGCCAAGCCGATCGTGATGTTCCGCGACCGCACCATGCAGCCGGCGCGCGAGCGGGCGAAACAGTACGGCGCGAAGGGCACCATGTATCCGTGGGAAGCCGATCCGCAGACCGGCGTCGACAACACCCCGCACTTCGCCTACGGCGTGTTCCGCGAGATCCACGTCAATGCGGATATCGCGATCGCGCAGTGGCAGTACTACCTCGCCAGCGGCGACAAGACGTGGCTGAAGCAGCACGGCTGGCCGGTGATCCGCGAGATCGCCGAGTTCTGGAAAAGCCGGGTGACCTGGAACGCCAGGGCAGACCGCTACGAGATCTTCCACGTCACCTCGCCCGACGAGGCCTATGACGACGTGCCGAACGACTCGTTCACCAACGCCGCCGCGCGCAAGGCGCTGGAGATCGCCGACAAGGCCGCTGCGGTGGTGGGTGCAACGCCCGACCCGAAATGGGCGCAGATCGCCGCGAAGATGTACATCCCGTTCGACCAGGCGCAGCAGCGCCACCTCGACTTCGACGCCTCGGTGCCGCACGACAAGATCACCTGGATGGGCTCGTCGCTGGTCTGGCTGATGTACCCGAACCTCGACCTGCCGATGACGCCGCAGGTGCGCCGCAACGATTTCGCGTTCCAGCTGCAGGAGCTCAAGACCCACGGCGACGATCCGAACGAGATGATGATGGTGATGCTCGCCGTGGGCGAGGCCGAGCTGGGCGACGGCAAGGCCGCCGGCGACTGGATCCAGCGCAACCTGGTCGGCTTCCTGAAGCCGCCGTTCAACGTGCGCACCGAGACGGTGGCCAACAACGCCGGGTACATCCTGGCCACCTCGGCGGGCTTCGTGCAGAGCTTCGTCTATGGCCTGTCGGGCCTGCGCATCGAGGACAAGGGACTGATCGAGGCGTACCCCCCGGTGCTGCCGCCGTCGTGGAAATCGCTGAGCCTCCGGCATGTCAGCTTCCGCGGCAAGCGTTACGACATCGACATCCACCGCGATGCCGGCGGCAAGGTGGTGTTGACCCGCAAGGAGCTTTGAATCGCCCGGGGCGAACACGGCCCCGGTGCCACCAGCCATCGCACAGAGCGAAGAGGTGACCATGCGACACCGACATCCACCGCTGGCCTGGCTGGTCGCGCTCGTGGTCGCTTGCGCGGCGCCGCCGGTGCAGGCTGCAACGACCGACCCAAGCTTCCTGCTGACCGCCACCTCGGACAACTTCGCCAGTTACTTCCCGGGCCAGCTGGCCAACGGCTACCTGTCCACCACGACCGCGCCACGCGGCACGGAAGGCAACCTGGCCTACATGGTCGGCTTCATGGACTACGGCAAGGACGACATGTCCCGACCGGCCGCCGTTCCCGGCTGGACCGAAATCGACTACAGCGCAGGCCAGTCCGACGCGGGTCATTTCTGGATGAACCAGGTCGACCTGAGCCCCTCGGTATTCCAGGACTACCAGCAGGTGCTGAACCTGCACGATGCCACCCTGACCACCCGCTATCGCTACCTCGATCACGGCAAGGCCACGCGGATCAAGGTGGTGAGCCTGGTCAGCGAGGCGTCGCCGCATCTGGCCGCCAGCCAGATCTCGATCACGCCGGAATTCGACGGCGTGGTGCAGCTGTCGTTCGCGTTCAACCTGTGGGCGCCGTACCAGCCCAGGTTGCCGCTGGCGAAGTTGAGCGGCGACGAGATGCAGATCGCCGTGGCCGCGCACAACCTGACCTTGCAGGCGGTTCCGCCAGCCACGCCGGATCGCGCTGCCGTGTGGTACCACGGCGACACCCACGTGCTGGCCGATGACGGTGACAGCAAGCAGCTGACCCTGTGGCTCGATGGCCGCGCCGAGCAGGGCCTCGGCATGGCCGAGGCGGCCGCGGTCAGCCTGCCGGAGGGACTCAAGCCGGTCGAGGTCACGCTGGACAAGGGCATCTACCGGCTCTCGCTCGATCTGCGCGTGCCGGTACGCAAGGGACAGACCTATACCTTCACCAAATACGTCGCGGCATCACGCGCGGACTGGGGCGGCGACGCCAGGGCCGATCTCGCCCTGGCCAAGGCGGCCCGCAGCGACGGCTTCGACGCCCTGCTCGATGCGCACAAGGCGGCATGGGCCAGCCTGTGGAAGACTGACATCCGCATCGACGGCGATCCGGACGCACAACGGGTCGTGCATTCGGACCTGTACTACCTGCTGGCCAACGCGACGCCCGACACTGCGTGGGCGATCGGCGCCTGCGGCCTGACCACCGGCTATGTCGGCCACATCTTCTGGGACAGCGATTCGTGGATCTTCCCGGCACTGGTGCTGTTGCATCCGCAACATGCCAAGTCGCTGGTGATGTTCCGTGACCGTACCCTGCCCGCCGCGCAGCAACGCGCGCAGGCGCGCGGCCTGCAAGGCGCGATGTACCCATGGGAGGCCGATCCCGAGAACGGCACCGAGCAGGTCGTGCATGCCGCCTGGGTACTGGGCGAACGCGAGAACCACGTCAACGCCGACATCGCCATCGCGCAATGGCAGTACTACCTGGCCAGCGGCGACCAGGCCTGGCTGAAACAGCATGGCTGGCCGGTGATCCGCGACATCGCCCGCTATTGGACCAGCCGGGCGACCTGGAATGCCGGCAGGCAACGCTACGACATCCTGCACGTCACCTCGGTCGAGGAAAACTACAACGACGTGCCGAACGACACCTTCACCAATGCCGAAGCCGCGCGGGCCCTGACCATCGCGACCGCCGCAGCGGTCGCTCTCGGCGAGAAGCCCGATCCACGCTGGGCCGAGGTCGCGAGCAAGCTCTACCTGCCGTTTTCCGCCGCCGCCGAACACCACCTGGACATGGACGAAAGCGTGCGCCACGCCCCCGGTGACAGCGATCTCGCCTTCCTGGCGTTTCCCTCGCTCGATCTGCCGATGAAGGCGCAAGTGCGGCGCAACGACTACCTCATCGCGACGCAGGCGATGGGGCACGGGAATCGCACGCCCAACACCATGGGCCTGGCGCCGATCTCGATCGCCGCGGCCGCCACCGGCGACACCGCCGGCGCGGCACGCTGGATCGAGCGCAACGCGGCAGCGGACATGTTCAAGCCGCCATTCAACGTGCGGCCCGAGACCGCCGGCAACAATACCGGTTATTTCCTCACCGGCTCGGGCGGATTCGTGCAAAGCCTGGTCTTCGGGCTCAGCGGGTTGCGCATCGAGGCGCAGGGACTGGTCCAGCGCTATCCACCGCTGCTGCCGCCGACGTGGAAATCGATGACGCTGCAGAACATCAGCTTCCGCGGCCAGCACTACGACATCAGCATCGATCGCGATGCCGCGGGCAAGCCCCGGCTTCGACGCAAACCGCTTTGAGCGGACGGGAGGAAACCTGCGATGAGCAATGCGACCCACCGGCGAACACGCCTGATCGCCTGCCTTGGCGCCCTGTTGTCCTGCGCATCGCTGGCTGCCGCGCAACCACCCGGCGTGGACAGCCAGGGCACCGCGACCGTCGCCGGGTTCTCGGTACCGTATTCGACCTATGCCTCGCCGCAGGCGCGCCGGATGTTCCAGCGCGTGCTCGACGAAGGCCGGCATGCGCCGCCGCTGGCCGGCCCGATCGCCGCCAGCCGCGCCTACTACGACCGCATCAACACCGACCGTGCCGAACGCATGCGACGGCTTTATCCGGTGAGGATCGCGCAACGCACGATCGGTGGCGTGCCGACCCAAGTGGTCACGCCGGCGCAAGGCATCGCCCCGACCCAGCAGCACCGCGTGCTGATCAACCTGCATGGCGGCGCGTTCCTGTGGGGCGCCGGCAGCGGCGGCCTGGTCGAATCGATCCCGATCGCCAGCCTGGGCCGGATCGAGGTGGTCACGGTGGACTACCGCCAGGGCCCCGAGCACACCTTTCCCGCCGCGAGCGAGGACGTCGCGGCGGTCTACCGTGCCCTGCTCAAGCGCTACCCGGCACGCAACATCGGCATCTACGGCTGCTCGGCGGGCGGCTTCCTCACCGCCGAGTCGGTCGCCTGGTTCATCGCGAAGAAACTGCCGGTGCCCGGCGCGATCGGCACGTTCTGCGGCTCGGTCACCGAACTGGACGGCGACTCGGCCTTCGTCGCCCCGGTGCTCAATGGCGAGCCCGCGCCAGGGACGCTGTTGAAACTCGCCGACCTGCCGTATTTCAAGGGCGCCAAACCCACCAATCCACTGGTGTTTCCGGCCAATTCGCCGGCGCTGCTGGCGCAGTTTCCCCCGACCTTGCTGATCACCGGCACCCGCGATTTCACCATGAGTTCGGTGATCCAGAGCCAGCGTCTGCTGACCGCGGCCGGCGTCGATGCGGAGCTGCATGTGTGGGACGGCATGTGGCACTCGTTCTTTTCCGATCCCGAGATGCCCGAGTCGCGCGAGGCTTACAAAGTGATCGTGGATTTCTTCGGGCGCAGGCTGGGTCGATAGCCCGCCCCCGAGCGGGCAGCCGAACCGGGCTGGCGACGCCGAACGCCCGCGCCAGACTTGGCGTCCGGCTTTGCTCTTGCCCGCAGCGACGGGTATTCTCTGCGCATCATCAGCCACGCGACGAATCATGAGCCTGCAGACCGTCCTGGTCATCGACGACGAACGCGACATCCGTGAACTGCTGTCCATCACGCTGGGGCGGATGGACCTGCAGGTCGAAGCGGTCGGCACCGTGGCCGATGCCCGTCGTGCGCTGACCGAAAACACCTACGACCTGTGTTTCACCGACATGCACCTGCCCGACGGCAACGGCCAGGAAATCATCGAGCTGATCGCCGAGACCTGCCCGGACACCCCGGTGGCGATGATCACCGCCTACGGCAACGTCGATGCGGCGGTGAACGCGCTCAAGGCCGGTGCCTTCGACTTCGTCTCCAAGCCGGTCGACATCCAGATGTTGCGCGGACTGGTACGCACGGCCTTGCGGCTGGCCGAGGAAAAGCGCGAGGGTGGCGCCGCGGCGAAGGCCGCCGGCTCCAGCGACCGCCTGATCGGCGACTCGCCGGCCATGCAGCAGGTGCGTGCCACCATCGCCAAGCTGGCGCGCAACCAGGCGCCGGTCTACATCGCGGGCGAATCCGGCGTCGGCAAGGAGCTGGTCGCCCGGCTGATCCACGAGCAGGGCCCGCGGGCCAGCGGGCCGTTCATGCCGGTCAACTGCGGCGCGATTCCGTCCGAGCTGATGGAGAGCGAGTTCTTCGGCCACCGCAAGGGCAGCTTCACCGGCGCCAGTGCCGACAAGGAAGGCCTGTTCCAGGCCGCCCAGGGTGGCACGTTGTTCCTCGACGAAGTCGCCGAGCTGCCGCTGCACATGCAGGTGAAGCTGCTGCGTGCGATCCAGGAAAAGGCGGTGCGCCCGATCGGCGGTCGCGACGAGATCCCGGTGGACGTGCGCATCCTGTCCGCCACCCACAAGAACCTGGGCCAGCTGGTCGAACAGGGGCAGTTCCGCCAGGATCTGTTCTATCGCATCAACGTGATCGAGCTGCGCGTGCCGCCGCTGCGCGAGCGCCGCGGCGACGTGCCGCAACTGTCCGCGTTCATCCTGAAGGCGCTGGCCGGCAAGAGCGGCGAGAACATCGGGCAGCTGTCGGCGGCAGCCCGTCAGGCCCTGGATGCCTACGATTTTCCTGGCAACGTGCGCGAGCTGGAGAACATCCTCGAACGTGCCATGGCCATGTGCGACGGCGCCAACATCGAGGCGTCCGACCTGATGCTGCCGCAGCGCGGCGCGTACGCTTCCCACGCTGAAGCCATGCCTTCGGGTGCCGGCCGTGCGCCATCGCCGGCAGCGGCATCGCCCTCTGCGGAAGATGGCGGGCTGGACGACTACATCAGCAACATCGAGCGCACCGCCATCGTGAAGGCGCTGGAAGAGTCGCGCTACAACAAGACCGCCGCCGCCCGCAAACTCGGCATCACGTTCCGCGCGCTGCGCTACAAGCTGAAGAAGCTCGGCATCGACTGAGCCACCGGCGGTATCCCGGTCAGACCGAACGGGTCGCCTCCGCCGGCGGCACGGCGGCGGCGCGCCGCGCCGGGCCCAGCACGGCAAGCTGGCCCAACAGCCAGAGCAGCACGGCACCGAGCGGCAACAGTCCCGGCGGCAAGCGTGGCAGTTCGTATCGCTGCATCAGGGCCAGATTGGCCAGCACGCCCAGCCCGCTGCCCAGCACCACCCCGGCGCCCACGATCAGCAGGTTCTCGACCTGGAAGTAGCGCAGGATGTCGCCGCGGGTGGCGCCGAGTGCACGGCGCACGCCGATCTGCCGGCGTCGCTGGCTGACCCAGAAACTGCTCAGGCCAACCACCCCACCGGCGGTGGCCAGCAGCAGCAACACGCATACCGCCGCCATCATGATTGCGACCCCGCGGTCAGTGGCATAACCCTGCGCGCGCGCCTGGATCAACGAGATCACGCCACCGTCCGGGTTGATAGTGCGCAAGCGGTCCTGGGCAAACAATGCTGCAGGCGCGGCGCGCATCAGCGCATCTAGCCGGCCGGGCTGGCTGCGCACCATATAGACCGTACCAGCAGGATCGGCCAGACGCGCGGGAACCAGGATGGAGTCCTCGTCGATCGTGCGCGTGGTACTGCCTGCATATGGCCCCTGCAAGCTGTCGACGATACCGACGATGGCGCTGGGGCCATCGTCCAGATACACCGTTCGACCCAGGGCGGAATCATTCGGAAAGAGTTTGTTCGCCAGGTCGCGAGTGACAATGATGGTTGCTGGCGTCAACTTGTCATACGGCCCCATGCTGCCGATCTCGTCGGCGCGGAAATTCCGCCCTTCGACCAGGCGGGTACCGAACGTATCCATTGCATGCTGATCGGCGAAATAGACGATCGCCAGCGCGGGATGCGCGCGCTGTTCCGGTTGCAGCTTGACGCGGGCCAGCAAGCCCCAGCCGCCTTCCAATGGATAGGCCTCGCTGGCAAACGCGTCACGCACGCCCGGCAACCGCCGCAACGCATCGAGGTCTGCGCGCATCCGGGCATCAACCTGCCGAACCGACGGGCTGCCGATCCAGCCGTTCCGGATGGCGAAGATGTGCGCCTCATCCGTCCCCGTCGGACGCGACAGATGCACGACCCGCGTCCGGACGATGAACATGGCATTGCTGACCACGGCGAGAGTCAGCGCGATCTGCAGCACGATGAGCACGGTCGCCATCTTGTGCCGGCGCAGCGCGGCAAGGATCGGCTGGATCTGCATGCAGGATCGAAAGCCGCTCATCGCTGCGCCATCATCCATTGGACTTCAGCTGCCAGGCTGGCTGCACCTGAGCAGCGCGCCAGGTAGGATAGAGTCCGGCGATCAGCGTCGTCGCGATCGCCAGCACGACGGTCGACACGACCAGTGAAGTGTCCAGATGCGCCAGCGCCGCAATCTGCGGCTCGAACACCAGCCCGATACCCGCCATACCGATGGCGGTCAGCAACAGGCCCAGCACGCCACCGGCCAGCCCGATCGCGGCCGCTTCGATCAGGAACTGCCGGCAGATCGCCCCGCGCGACGCACCCAACGCACGACGCACGCCGATTTCCGGTGCGCGGCGCATGAATCGCGCCAGCATCAATCCCACCACGTTGAGAAGGCAGATGGTCAGGAAACTGAGCGCGACGATCAACGACAGCGTCGAAGCCTTAGGCACCACGCGTTCGACTTCCATCCATTGCGCCAAGCTGCGCAAGCGCACGTTGGGCGGCCAGTCGAAACGACCGATGCGCTGCTGCTCGGCCGCAAGGTTGTGCAGATAGCTCAGGTAGCGAGCGGCATCGTAGGGCGCCGGCAGCTCCACCCAGGCGGCAATCCAGGTGCATTCGCTGCGCAGGAAGCTGTCCCAGTCCGGTACCGCGGGATCGTCCTTGCGCGCACCGCAAATGACATTCCCCGCCGGGGCCAGCTGCAGATCGATGGCACGACGGAACGGGATGAAGATCTGCACCGGCTTGCCGAAGGCATCCCAGGCGCTGGCATGGTCGAAGATGCGCGGACGCGGCTGCCAGTCGTCCAGCACACCCACGATGCGATAGAGGTGCGTGTCGAGGCTGATCTCGCGGCCCACGCTGTTGTTGCCGCCGAAGAGTTGCCGGTTGAGCTTGCCGTTGATCACGACCACGGCAGCACCCTGGTCGTCGTCTGCGACATCCCAGCCGCTGCCATAACGGAACGGCGCATCGAACAGTGCGAAGAAATCGCCGGTGACTGCGTCGCCCGGCTGCGAGAACGGCTGCTGTTGCGGATTGCCGGGCACCACGGCCAGCTTGACGGTGTAGAGCAACGTCTGCCGCTTCGCCTGACGTGCGTGAAGCAAGACCGTGCCATCGGCATAACTCAGCAGGTCGGAGGGCTCGCCCGCGTTGTTGTTCGTCGGCCCGAAGTTGTCGACCTGCGGCACGAACAACTGGCTCGACTTCCACGGAATCGGATTGGCCGACGTGGCACGGAACACCGCATAAGTCACCATGCAGGTGGCCACCCCGCAACCCATCAGCACGATCACCAGGGCGGTCAGCGCCTTGCTGCGCCGGCAGCTGCGCAGGGCCAGGTCGACGTAGTGGCCGATCATGCTGGCGCGCTGGACCGGCATGCGCGAAGGACCGGAGTCGCGCGACTCAAGCCGCTCCGCCCGCACCGGCGCCATCCAGCGCCTTGCGCAGCGCGCGCAACAGCGACTCGGTGGTGATCGGCTTGTCGATCACGTGCAGTTGCTCCAGCGGCGGCAATTCCTGCAGGTCCGGCGGCGCATCCGGGTGCGCCAGCAGGATCACGCCGCCCTGGTAACCCTGCTCGACCAGGGCCGCCAGGGTGCGCACGCCCGTCAACAGGCTCATGTCCGCATCCAGCACCACCAGATCCGGCAGGCCGCCGGCCTCGATCCACTGCAGCGCCGCGGCGCCGCTCTGGCTGGCATGCGCCTGGTACCCCCAGGTGTCCAGGGTATCGGCCAGTATCGACAACTGACCGGCCTCCTCGATCACCACCAGCACGCGCTCGGCCGACCCTTCCAGACCTTCCAGGTCGTCCAGCGAGGCGGCGGCGGCGACCAGTTCGTCCAGCGGGAAATACAGGTCGAAGCGGGTGCCGCTGCCCGGCTTGCTGTCCACCCGCATCACGCCGCCATGGCTGGCGATGATGCGCTTGCACGAGAGCAGCCCCAGGCCGGTGCCGCTCTCCTTGGTCGTGAAGAACGGCTCGAACAGGTGCTGCAGCACGTCCTGATCCATGCCGGGCCCATTGTCGATCACGCTGATGCGCAGGTAGCGACCATCCCGTGTCTGCTCTTCGGGCAGGAAGAAATCCGCGTCCAGCCGGGCCTGCGAGGTCTCGATGCGCAGCTTGCCGCCGTCAGGCATCGCCTGGATGGCGTTCAGGCACAGGTTGAGCAGGCACTGCTGCAATTCGGTGTGGTTCCCTTCGAACGAAAGCTCCGGGTCGTCGATGGCCAATTCCATCCCCACGGTGCGTGGCACGCTGCCTTGCATCAGCAACTCGAACGCGTTGAACAGGGCGCCCAGCCGCACCTGCTCGGCGCGCCGCGCGCCGCGCGCAAACGACAGCATCGAATGCACCATGTCCAGGCCGCGCTTGCCGCAGTCGCGCACCAGCTTGCCCAGCCGGGCCAGGCGCGGATCGTCCTGGTAATCCTGCAGGCTGTCGCCGGCCAGCAGCAGCGGCTGCAGCAGGTTGCGCAGGTCGTGGCTGAGGCCACCGGCCAGCATCGCCAGGCTCTCGAAGCGCTGCGCGCGAAGCAGCTCCGCCTCGGCCCGGCGACTGGCCTTGCGCGCCCCCACTTCGGCAAGCGCACGACGCACCGCACTGGCCAGCCGGGCGGGATTCTGCTTGAGGATGTAATCGGTGGCGCCCTTGCGCAAGGCTTCGATCGCCGCCTCTTCGCCCAGGGTCGCGGAGACGTAGATGAACGGAAGATCCTCGTCGCGTTCGCGCAACAGCTCCAGCGCGCGTTGGCCGGAGAAGCCGGGCACGCTCAGATCGGACAAGACGATGTGCGGGTCGAACTCTTTCAGCGCAGCGAGGTAGCCTGCCTCGTCGTCGACCAGACGCGCTTCATGCGGAATGCCGTCGGCCTCGAGCTCGGCCAGTACCAGCTCGGCATCCAGCTCGCTGTCCTCCACCTGGAGGACGCGGATGGTCGGCATCGCCTGCGACCGGTTCGGCATGGTATTCCTCGTTACGCCATCGCGACGTCGGATGCTGCAGCTGGCACCTTGTCCGTCGGGCGCGTCCCCTGATGGCGGCCATTGTGCATCAAATCCGTTGCGATCACTCCGCGTCGGGCGCCTCGTTCAGCACCGCCCAGAACCGCCCCAGCGTGCGCACGGCCTCGAAGAACTGATCCACGTCGACCGGCTTGATCACATAGGCGTTGGCGCCGAGATCCCAGCTGCGCGCCAGATCGCTCTCTTCGTGCGAGGAGGACAGGATCACCACCGGGATCCGCCGCATCCGCTCGTCGGCGCGCAGCTGTGTCAGCACGTCGATGCCACTCATGCGCGGCATCTTGATATCCAGCAACACCACCGCCGGATCGCCCGGTTCGCGCGAGGCCCATGCACCGCGCCCATACAGATAATCCAGGCATTCCACCCCGTCTTCCACGTGCACCACCGGATTGGCCAGGTGGGCCTCGGCCAGGGCGTCCATCGCCATTTCCGCATCGGCCAGGCTGTCTTCCACCAGCAGCACGGTGCGCAACTCTTTCTTGTTCATGGCCCGGACTCTCCGTTGCGTGCCCCGGCCACGTCGGTGGCCGGCAGCGAGAAATGAAACCTTGCGCCCTGGTCCGGCTCGGCCTCGGCCCAGACCCGGCCGCCGTGGCGCGCGACGATGCGCCGCACGTTGGCCAGGCCGATGCCGTTGCCGGGAAATTCCGTGGCGCGATGCAGGCGCTGGAATACCCCGAACAGCTTGTCCGCGTACTGCATGTCGAAACCGGCGCCATTGTCGGCCACCGTGAATTCATAATCGCCGCGGCTCCCCTGCCGTGCGCTCACCTCGATCCGCGCCACCTCGCACTTGCCGGTGTACTTGACCGCGTTGCCGAGCAGATTCTGCCATACCGTACGCAGCATGTTGGCGTCGCCGATCACCATCGGAAGCGCCCCGATCGTCCAGACGATACGCCGGCCCTCATGGCCGGATTCGGCCAGCGCACCGGCCTCCTCGACCAGCGACTGCATGTCCACCGCCTGCAGCCGCAGCGGCCCGCGGCCCAGCCGCGAAAAGACCAGCAGATCGTCGATCAATTGCGCCATGCGTTGGGCCGAACTGCCGATCACCTCGAGGTAATGGCCCGCCTTGTCGTCGACACGCTCGCCCAGATGCTGTTCCAGCTTGCGCACGAAGCCGGCGATGTGGCGCAGGGGTGCGCGCAGATCGTGCGACACCGAATAGCTGAATGCCTCCAGCTCGCGATTGACGTCGGAAACCTGCGCCACCTTGCCTTCCAGTTGGCGATTCAACTCGCTGACCTTCTGCTCGGCCAGCGCGCGGGTAGTGACGTCGTTCACCGTCAGCAGCAGCGCCGGCGCGTCGGTGTCCTGTTGGCGCAGACGCCGCGCATTGACCACCACATGACGATCGACCCCGTCGACGGTGCGCTGGATCACGTCGTGATCCCACAGTTCACGATCCCGCAGCAGCACGTCGCTCAGCCGTTGCAGCAGGACACTGTCGTCCCAGGCACCGTCGCCCATCTGGCTCAATGGCTGGGAACGGGCCTGCGGATCCAGGCCATACAGTTCGCCGAAGGCGTTGTTCACCAGCAGGCTGTTCAGATCCTGGTCGAACAGGGCAATCGGCTCGCGCACGGCCTGGAAAATCAGCTGCGAGCGCTGCACCGCGCGGCTCTCGCGAGTCTCCGCCTGCTGGCGCTGTCCGATCTGCCGCTCGGAGGCTATCACGATGATCGCCAGCAGCAGCAGCTGCGCCAGCGCGGTGATCGAGAGCACCATGCGACCGTTGAAGGCCTGATGCTGTGCTTCCGACTGCCGCAGCTTCAGCAACGCGTCCTCGTTCTTCACGATGCCGGCAATCTGCGCATTCATCCCGAACAGGTCGTCGGCATCGCGCAGCGACTGCCGGGCACCGGCCCGATCACCGCGCTGCAAACGCGCCAGCGCCTGATTCATCAGGGTGACGCGGCCGTTCACGCTGTTTTCCAGCGAGCCGATCAAGGTCTGCTGGTCGGGATTGTCGCGCGTCATCGCCCGCAGTTGCAGCAGCATGCCCGGCACATCCCGGGCGACGCGGGCGGCGCGCACGCGCGTCGGGTCATTCTCGTCGCCCGCCAGCAACCGATAGATGGCCGCCTCGCTGTCATGCACGACATAGGCGACCTGATAGGCCCGCGACTTCACCTCGGACGAATGGGTCACCCATTCGGTGGCCAGTTCGGTATCCCGCGAATTCCCCAGCGTGACGATGTACGGCAAGCCGACGATGATCAGCATCGCCAGCAGCAGGCCGGCGATGCGCCAGCGCATGATTTCCCGCACTTTCATGTGGCGTGCAGCATCGGCCAACCCGACCCGGAAAAGACTGCGGACATTCTGGCATGTTTCCCCGCGCCGTCCGTGAAGCTGCCGCTCACCGACCCGATCGGCTCGCCGCCACGGGCCGCGCGGCGGCGCCCTTGCCCCAGGTTCTGTCCGGCTCGGCCTGCATCGTGAAATGCAGTTCGCCGCCGGCCAGGATCTCCGCGTGCCGCAGGTACGTGCGATCCAGCGGCTTGCCATTGAGGGCGACCGCGCCGACCCACGGGTGCGCACCATCCAGCGGCGCGGCGCTGACCGTGAACGCGTGCCCGTTGGACAGGTGGATCGTGGCCCGACGCACGAACGGCCGCCCGATCGCGTACACGTCGCTGGCCGGCGTCACCGGATAGAAACCCAGCGCGGTGAAGATGTACCACGCCGACATCTGGCCCAGGTCGTCGTTGCCGCTGAGGCCGTCGGGCCGCGGCGCGTACTGGCTGTCCATGATCTGCTTCAGCCGCTGCTGCGTCTTCCACGGCGCGCCGGCGTAATCGTACAGATACGCAATGTGATGGCTCGGTTCGTTGCCGTGCGCGTACCAGCCGATCAGGCCGGTGATGTCCTCGACGTTCTTGAAATGCGCCGGGTCGACCTTCGCGTCGAACACCTGGTCGAGCTTGGCCGTGAACTTCGCGTCGCCGCTCATCGCGCGGATCAGTCCGGGCACGTCCTGCGGCACGTACCACGAGTATTGCCAGGCATTGCCCTCGGTGTAGTCGCTGCCGTAGCCGGCGAACGTGGGATCGAACGGCTCGCGGAACTCACCGTTGCTGAGCCTGGCCCGCATGAAGCCGGTTTTCGGGTCCCAGGCGTTGCGCCAGTTGCCCGCCCGCTTCATGAAGGTGGCCGCGATGCCGCTTTTGCCCATCGCGCCGGCCATCTGCGCCAGCGACCAGTCGTCGTAGGCATATTCCAGCGTCTTGGATGCCGCCTCCGCCTCATGGTCGATCGGCACGTAACCAAGCTTCATGTAATCGGCGAGATCGCCGTAAGGCCCGTAGGTGGCGCTGGCGACCATCAGTTTCAGCGCGGCGTCGGCGTCGAATCCGCGCACACCCTTGACATAGGCATCGGCGATCACCGGCACCGCGTGGTAGCCGATCATGCACCACGTTTCCAGGCCCTGGTACGCCCACACCGGCAGGATGCCGAACGGGCTGGCCTGGCCGGCCGCGATCAGCGAACGGATGAAATCCGTGCTGCGGGCGGGATCCAGCAGCACCATCAGCGGCTGCTGCGCGCGGTACACGTCCCACAGCGACCAGCTCGAATAGAAATCGAAGCCCTGCGCCCGGTGCACGGCGTGATCCGGGCCGCGGTATTCGCCGTTGACATCCATGCTCAGTGTCGGCGCCAGCATCGCGTGGTACAGCGCGGTGTAGAACATGGTCCGGTCCGACGTTGGCGCATCGACGTCGATCACCGCCAGCGCCTTGTTCCACGCCGCGGTTGCCGCGGCACGGCGCGCATCGAAATCCCAGCCCTTGCCGTCCTGGTCGAGATTGGCCAGCGCGTTGGCTGCGCTCACCGACGAGATCGCCACCTTCACTTCCAGCGGCTTGCCCAGCTTGCCGAAATCGAATACGCCCTCCAGCGCACGACCGTTCTGCGCGTCATGGTCTTGCGGCCGGTTGCCGGGCCCGGCGAAACCCTTGTAGACCAGATCCGTCTCGCGGTTGACCAGCTCGCGCGAGGTCATCGGCTGCGAGAAGCGCATCGCGAAGCACAGCTCGCGTCCCGGCGCCCAGCCGCGCGTGGTGCGGCAGCCGGTGACGCTGCCATCGGGGTGCACGCGCAGGCTCGCCCACAAGACCTTGCCCGGGTAGTCATAGATGCTCGGCCGCAGGTCGAGCAATACGTGCGCCGGCTTGTCCGCCGGGAAGGTATAACGGTGCCAGCCCACCCGCCGGCCTGCGGTGAGCTCGGCGCGCACGCCATAGTCGCTCAGCGTCACCGCGTAGTAGCCCGCCTGCACCACTTCGCTCGCGTGCGAAAAGCGCGAACGGTAGCCGCTGTCCGGCTTCGACGGATCGCCCGGATCGAGTCGCACCTCGCCGGCAATCGGCATCACCAGCACATCGCCCAGGTCCGAATGGCCGGAACCCGAGAAGTGCGTGTGCGAGAAACCCATGATGGTGGGATCGCCGTACTGGTAGCCGGCGGCCCACTTGTAGGCGTGCTTGAAATCCGGCATCGCGGTGTCCGGCGACAGCTGGATCATGCCGAACGGCACCGTGGCACCGGGAAAGGTGTGGCCATCGCCGCCGGTGCCGATGCGCGGGTCGACGTCGGCGGCGTGGCCGCTTGACGCCAGCACCGGCGTGCACGCCACGCAGGCCAGCAGGGTGAGCAGCATCGTGATGTGGCGGGACATGGCGACCTCGTCGGTTTTCGGCAGGCTCCGAAGGTAGCACCCGGGACCGACATGTTGCAGCGCGTGATTGGCGCGCCTGTGAAAACGGTTACATTGGCCCGGTTGCTCGACCGCCACCCGATCCTGCGCCGTCCACGACGGCTGTCTCGCGCACCGGAAAACCACCATGGCCCTTGCCGCTACGCCGTCTCGCCCCTCTGCTCCCATGCCGGACCACGGCTCGCCCCGTCAGCCCTACACCAGTCACCCGCTGGCACTGGGCGTGCTCACCACGATCTTCTTCATGTGGGGCTTCCTGACCTGCCTCAACGACATCCTGATCCCGCACCTGAAGTCGAGTTTCCAGCTCAACTACACCGAAGTGATGCTCGTGCAGTTCACCTTTTTCGGTGCCTACTTCCTGATGGGCATGCCGGCCGGCCGGCTGGTGGCGGCGTTGGGTTACAAGAAGGGCATCGTGGCCGGCCTGGCAATTGCCGGTGTCGGTGCGCTGGGTTTCTGGCCCGCCGCGGCCCTGCACCTGTACCCCGCCTTCCTGGGCGCGCTGTTCGTGCTGGCCACCGGCATCACCGTGCTGCAGGTGGCCGCCAACCCCTACGTGGCCCTGCTCGGGCCGGAGAAGACCAGCTCCAGCCGGCTGACCCTGGCGCAGGCGCTGAATTCGTTCGGCACCTTCCTGGCGCCGTGGTTCGGTGGACTGCTGATCCTCTCCAACGTGGTGAAGAATCCGACCGAACTGGCCGCGCTGGCCCCGGCCGATCAACTGGCGTACCAGGCCCAGCAGGCGCAAGCCGTGCAAGGCCCCTACATCGGCCTGGCGGTGGTGCTGTTCCTGCTCGCGGCATTCGTCTGGCTGTTCCGCCTGCCCGCGCTGGCCGAGGCCACCGACAAGGACGACCATGACCGCCACAGCTTCGCCGAGGTGCTGCGGCACCCGCACGTGCTGTTCGGCGTACTGGGCATCTTTTTCTACGTCGGCGCCGAGGTATCGATCGGCAGCTTCATGGTCAATTACCTGTCGATGCCCGACATCGGCCATCTGAGCGAGCAGCAGGCCGCGAAGTACGTGTCGTATTACTGGCTTGGCGCCATGATCGGACGCTTCGTCGGCTCGGCGCTGATGGCCAGGATCTCGCCGCGCAAGCTGCTGGCGACCTTCGCGGGAATCAACGCACTGCTGGTGCTGACAACGATGCTGAGCTCCGGCAATGTCGCGATGTACAGCATCATCGCGATCGGCCTGTTCAACTCGATCATGTTCCCGACCATCTTCGCGCTCGGCATCGAGCGGCTGGGACCGATGACCAGCAAGGCCTCCAGCCTGCTGATCATGGCCATCGTCGGCGGCGCGGTGATCCCGCAGTTGCAGGGCGTGATCGCCGACCAGATCGGCCTGCAGCACGCGTTCTTCCTGCCGCTGCTGTGCTATCTGTACATCGTGTTCTACGGTGTCAGTGGCTCGAAGGTCCGCAGCAGCGCCGACTGATATTGCTCCATCCCCGCACATGACCCAACGACCCATCCTCTGTTTCGGCGAGGCGCTGATCGACCTGCACGCCAGCGGCGTCGATCCGCACGGTTTCGCGGCCGGCTTCACGCCGTTCGCCGGTGGCGCACCGGCCAATGTCGCGGTGGCGGTGGCGCGGCTCGGCGGTGTCGCGCGCTTCGCCGGCATGCTGGCGGATGATCCGTTCGGCGACTTCCTGCTGGCCAGCCTGCAACAGGCTGGCGTCGGCACGGCGGACGTGGCGCGCACCGGCAGCGCAAACACCGCACTGGCCTTCGTCAACCTGGATGCCGACGGCGAGCGCAGCTTCAGCTTCTACCGCGAACGCACCGCCGACCTGCAATTCCACGCCAGCGATTTTCGCGTGGAGGCATTCGCCGACGTGGCGGTGTTCCACGTCTGCTCCAACAGCATGACCGACCCGGCACTGGCCGACACCACGCGCGAGGGCATGCGGCGCGCGCAGCGTGCCGGCGCCCTGGTCAGTTTCGACCTCAACCTGCGGCCGGCCCTGTGGCCGGCGGGCGTCGACCCGCTGCCGCTGGTCTGGCCCGCCCTGCAGCTGGCCGACGTGGTGAAGCTCTCGGCCGAAGAATTCGCGTGGCTCGCGGTGGACGGCGAGCAGGCCGCGCTCGACCGGCTATGGCGGGGCCGCACCCGACTGCTGGTGGTCACCGATGGTGCCCGGCCGCTGCGCTGGTTCCATCCGGACGCCGAGGGCGAGCTGCCCGGCTACGCCGTGATTGTCGTCGACAGCACGGCGGCCGGCGATGCGTTCGTCGGCGGCCTGTTGTGCCGTCTCGCCGAACTCGATGCCACACCCGACCGGCTCGACCGGCTGGTGGGCCAGTTGCCACGCCTGCACGCGATGCTGCGCTTCGCCGCGGCCAGCGGGGCACTCACCGTGACCCGCAAGGGTTCGTTCGCCGCCATGCCGAGCGGCGACGACGTGCTGGCCTTCATGGAGAACCAGGCATGAGCGCCACGCCCGATTTCCGCTCGCCCGAATTCCTGCGCGGGCACATCGCGCAGACGATGGCGTTCTACCACCCGCACGCGATCGATCCGGACGGCGGCTTCTTCCAGTATTTCAAGGACGACGGCACGATCTACGAGCGCAGCCATCGCCACCTAGTCAGCAGCACGCGCTTCGTCGTCAACTACGCGCTGGCGGCGATCGAGTTCGGCAACCGGGAATATCTGGACGCCGCACGCCACGGCCTGCGCTACCTGCGTGAAGTGCATCGCGATCCATACAACGGCGGCTACGCCTGGACGATCCGCGACGAGCAGCCGGAGGATCGCACCAACCACGCCTACGGCGTCGCCTTCGTGCTGCTCGCCTACGCCAGCGCGGTCAAAGCCGGCATCCATGAAGCGGCCGCGTGGATGGATGAAACCTGGCGATTGCTGGAGCAGCACTTCTGGGACGCCGACGCCGGCCTGTACCGCGACGAAGCCGATGCGAACTGGCACTTCAGCGACTACCGCGGCCAGAACGCGAACATGCACATGTGCGAGGCAATGCTGGCGGCCTACCAGGCCAGCGACGACCCGCGCTACCTGGAACGCGCGTACACCCTGGCCGACCACATGACCCGTCGCCAGGCGGCCCAGGCCGACGGCCTGGTGTGGGAGCACTACGACCGCGACTGGACGATCGACTGGAACTACCACCGCGACGACCCGAAGCACCTGTTCCGTCCGTGGGGTTTCCAGCCCGGTCACCAGACCGAATGGGCCAAGCTGCTGCTGATCATGGAGCCGCTGCTGCGCGAACGCGGTCGCGAAGAAGACTGGCTGCTGCCCACCGCGCAACACCTGTTCGACACCGCGCTCGCACGCGCGTGGGACAACCGGCACGGCGGCATCTGCTACGGCTTCGCGCCGGACGGCAGCGTCTGCGACGACGACAAATACTTCTGGGTGCAGGCCGAATCGCTGGCCACCGCCGCGCTGCTGCACGCGCGCACCGGGCTGGTCGTGTATGACGATTGGTACGGGAAACTGTGGGCGTATGCGTGGCAGTATTTCGTCGATCACAAGTACGGCGCCTGGTATCGCATCCTCACCCGCGACAACCGCAAGTACAGCGACGAGAAAAGCCCCGCCGGCAAGTGCGACTACCACACCATGGGTGCCTGCCACGAACTGCTGCGCCTGCAAAAAGCCGCCGTCTTGTAGGAGCCCGCTTGCGGGCGATGCTCCTGGTGATGCCTGCCAAGGGCATCGCCCGCAAGCGGGCTCCTACTGGAGAATCACATGCGCCAACCCATTCGTCTTGCCACGCTGGTCGCCGGCATGTTTTTCAGCGTTGCGGCGATCGCGCAATCGCCCGCTTCATCGGTCAACCCGCTGATCGGCAGTAGCAATGGCGGCAACACCTTTCCCGGTGCGATGCTGCCGTTCGGCATGCTGGCGTGGAGCCCGGAAAACACCCGCGGCAAGCACAACCGCACCGCCGCGCCGGGCGGCTATCTGTACAGCGCCACGCGCATCCGCGGTTTCAGCCTGACCCACCTGTCCGGCACCGGCTGCGCCGGGGCCAGCGGCGACGTGCCGTTCATGCCGGTGACCGCCGCGATCACCACCTCGCCTTCCGCCGATGACGACGACAGCCGCTATGCCAGCGACTTCAGCCATGCCGACGAACATGCCGAGGCGGGCTACTACCAGGTGAAGCTGGCCAACGGTACCAACGTGCAACTAAGCGCGGCGATGCACAGCGGCATCGCCCGCTTCGCCTTCCCGGTTGGCCGGCCGGCCAACCTGCTGATCCGCAGCTCCGACTCCGAAGTGGGCAGCAGCGCCGCCGATGTCCATGTCGATCGCGCCAGCCACAGCGTCACCGGCTCGGTCACCAGCGGCAACTTCTGCGGCTACCTGGCCAAGGCCGACCAGCGCAGCTACTACACGCTGTATTTCGTCGCCCAGTTCGACCGGCCGTTCGTGCGCACCGGCAGCTGGCACGATGCGAGCGTGCAGCCGGGCGGCACCACGGCCAGCGGCGGCACCAGCTACGCCGACAAGGGCTTCCCGCCGCTGGGCAAGGGTTCCGGCGCGTGGGTCGGTTTCGCCGATGGCAGCAGCGTGCACTTGCGCGTGGGCATCTCCTACGTCAGCATCGCCAACGCGCGCGCCAACCTCAAGGCCGAGATTCCCGCCGGCACCACCCTGGCGCAGATCCGCCAGCGCGCGCGCGACCGCTGGGACAAGGCGCTCGGCGGCATCGCCATCGGGGGCGGCAGCGTCGACCAGCGCAGCACGTTCTACACCGCGCTGTACCACGTGCTGATGCACCCGAACGTGTACAGCGACGTCAACGGCGAGTACCGCGGCTTCGATCAGCAGACCCACCGCCTCGCTCCCGGCCAGCACGCGCAGTACGCGAACTTCTCCGGCTGGGACATCTACCGCTCGCACCTGCAGCTGGTCACCTGGCTGCAGCCGCAGACCGGCAGCGACATCGCGCAATCACTGTACCACCAGGCGCAGCAGAACCACGGCGAGTGGGATCGCTGGACGCACAACGCCGGCGGCACCCATGTGATGAGCGGCGACCCGGCGGTGCCGGCGCTGGCCGACATCGTGGCGTTCGGCGGCCACGGCTTCGACCTGCGCGGCGCCTACGATTCGCTGCGCACGGCGGCCACCGTCGTCACCGCCAACGACCTCAGCGACGACGGCTGCAACGTCGAGTGCGTGGGCCAGCGGCCCTCGCTCGACCAGTGGCTGAAGCTGCACTACATCGCCAGCAAGTCGCACGCCTGGGGCGGCGCCGGCGAGACGCTGGAAGACGCAAGCGCCGACTTCGCGCTGTCCGAACTCGCGCGCCGCGTCGGCGACCACGCCGGCCAGCAACGCTTCCTCACCCGCGCCGGCTACTGGCGCAACCTGTTCAACCCGAACGCCACGCCCGAGGGCGGCTACATCCAGAACCGCAACGCCGACGGCAGCTGGCCGGCCTTCACGCCGGACACCGACGACGGCTTCGTCGAGGCCAGCGCAGCCGTCTATCTGTGGATGGTGCCGTTCGACGTGCACGGCCTGTTCGACATGCTGGGCGGCCGCGACAAGGCCACCGCACGGCTGGACGCGTTCTTCCACGACAAGGACGGCCAGTGGGCGCTGACCAAGGCGGGCCCGCTGCATGCCGAACTGGACAACGAACCGTCGGTGGCCACGCCGTGGCTGTACGACTACGCCGGCCAGCCGTGGAAGACGCAGAAGGCCGTGCGCATCGTGGTCGACACGATCTGGAAGAACGCGCCGGACGGCATCCCCGGCAACGACGACCTCGGCGAGATGTCGTCGTGGTACGTGTGGGCCGCGCTCGGCATGTACCCGGAAATCCCCGGCCGCGCCGAACTGCTGCTGGGCAGCCCGCTGTTCCCGCACGCCGTGGTGCACGGCTCCGGCGGCGACGCGACGATCGACGCGCCCGGCACTTCGGCGCATGCCCTTTTCGTGCAGTCACTCAGCGTCGATGGCAAGCCGCATGACCAGCCCTGGCTGGCGCCGGCCTTGGTCGCGCACGGCGGCACGCTGCATTACACGCTGGGTGCCACGCCAAACCCCGCATGGGGCGCCGGCGCTGCCGCGTCGCCGCCCTCGTTTCCGCCGCCGGCTGGTTGACCCGTGCGCACCCGGCACGATGGTTGAACCAGCGGTCTCTGCGCACTCCCGCGCCACGCCTGTCTTCCGATCCATGGAATCCCTGCACATGACGAAAGCAACGATCATCCGCCTCGCCGTCGGCGTGGCGTGCCTGCTGTCGGCAAGCCTGCCGCTGCAAGCGACGGACACGGCCACCGGCCATTTCGACCCGCTGCAGACGTTCGCGCCGTTCGCCTACCCGCAGCCGGCCAACGCCATGCGTGACGCCAGTGGTCGGCCCGGCCCGGCGTTCTGGCAGAACCGTGCCGACTACACCATCAAGGCCACGCTGGATCCGTCGACGCGCAAGCTCAGCGGCAGCGAAGTCATCGGCTACACCAACCACAGCCCGGACGCGCTCGACGTGATCTGGCTGCAGGTGGAACAGAACCGCTACCGCAAGGATGCGCGCGGCGCCTTCGGCGGCGACCGCTTCCCCACCGAATTCACCAGCGGCGAGCACATCCGTTCGGTCGAGGTGGAAGACGCCGCCGGCCACCGGCAGAACGCGACGTGGGTGATCAGCGACACCCGCATGCAGGTCACCTTGCCGACTCCGCTGAAGGCGCAAGACGGCAAATTGAAATTGCACATCCGCTGGGACTACACCGTGCCCGGCGAATTCGGCGGCCGCACCGACGTCAATGCGAACCGGCAGGGCGACATCTTCGAGATGGCGCAGTGGTACCCGCGCGTATGCGTCTACGACGACCTGCGCGGCTGGGACACACAGCCATACCTCAACAGCGAGTTCTATCTCGAATACGGCGACTTCGACTACCGCATCACGGTGCCCGCGGACATGCTCGTGGTCGGCTCCGGCGAGCTGCTCAATCCGCAGGACGTGCTGACCCGCACCGAGCGTGCGCGACTGGACCAGGCCCGTCGCAGCGATGCCACCGTGATGATCCGCACCGCCGCCGAGGTCGGCGACCCGGCCAGCCGCCCGCAGCAGGGTGGCACGCTGACCTGGCATTTCGCGATGAAGAACACCCGCGACGTGGCCTTCGGCGCCTCGAAGGCCTACATCTGGGATGCGGCCCGGATCAACCTGCCGGACGGCAAGACCGCGCTGGCGATGTCGGCCTATCCGGTCGAAAGCGCCGGCGACCAGGCCTGGGGCGTGGCCACGCAGGACCTGAGGAAATCCGTCGAGTTCTTCTCGCGCACCTACTATCCGTACCCGTGGCCGGTCGCCATCAACGAGGCCGGCACCGCCGGCGGCATGGAGTACCCGGGCATCACCTTCGACCACAAGAAGGCGGCCGGCCGCGATCTGCAGGGGCTGATCGCGCACGAGATCGGGCACACCTGGTTCCCGATGATCGTGGGCAGCAACGAACGGCGCGACGCCTGGATGGACGAAGGCTTCAACACCTTCATCGACGTCTACGAAGCCGAAGCCTTCGACGGCGGCAAGTTCGCGCCCAAGCGCGACAGCGAATACGCCCCGGGCAAGGGCACGCCGGCCGAACAGATCGCTGCGATTCTGAAGGATGCCGACGCGCCGCCACCGCTGACCTATGCCGATGCCGTCAAGGAGAAATACCGCCACCCGATCACCTACTTCAAGGCCGCCTTCGGCCTGGTCCTGCTGCGCGAACAGATCATCGGCCCGGACCGCTTCGACGCCGCCTTCCGCCGCTACATCGCCACCTGGGCCTACCGGCACCCGAGCCCGTCCGACTTCTTCCGCTTCATGGAAAGCAACACCGGCGAAGACCTCGGCTGGTTCTGGCGTGGCTGGTTCGAGCACAACTGGCAGTTCGACATGGCCGTGACCAAGGCGGCCTACACCGACGGCGACTACCGCAAGGGCGTCGACGTCACCGTCGCCAACCTCGACCAGCTGGTGCTTCCCGCCACGCTGGAACTCGTCTACGACGACGGCAGCAAGCAGGACGTGCGCGTGCCGTGGGAAACCTGGATGCAACACCGCAGTTACGTGGTGCACGTCGACGGCACGCGCAAGCTGAAGTCCGTCACGCTCGATCCGGCGCGTGCGCTGCCCGACAGCGACCGCAGCAACAACATGGTGCAGGTGAAGTAAGCCAACCACGAGTTACACGATCGTCATTTCCAAGGTCGCCATTTCCGGGAAGGCGGGGATCGCTGCAAGCCCGTCATTCCTGCGAAGGCAGGGGTCGCTCCAAAAAAGCGAAGTGCGATCCCTGCCTTCGCAGGGATGACGGCAAAAGGGCCGAAACCCGCCGAAAGTCGAAGCAACCGACTTCGTCATTCCTGCGAAGGCAGGGGCCGCTCCAAGCCCGCCATTCCTGCGAAGGCAAGAGTCGCTCCAAAAAAGCGAAGTGCGATCCCTGCCTTCGCAGGGATGACGGCAAAAGAGCCGAAACCACCGAAAGTCGAAACAACCGACTTCGTCATTCCTGCGAAGGCAGGGGTCGCTCCAAGCCCGCCATTCCTGCGAAGGCAAGAGTCGCTCCAAAAAAGCGAAGTGCGATCCCTGCCTTCGCAGGGATGACGGCAAAGAGCCGAAACCACCGAAAGTCGAAACAACCGACTTCGTCATTCCTGCGAAGGCGGGGATCGCTGCAAGCCCGTCATCCCTGCGAGGGCAGGGGTCGCTCCAAAAAAGCGAAGTGCGATCCCTGCCTTCGCAGGGATGACGGCAAAAGGGCCGAAACCCGCCGAAAGTCGAAGCAACCGACTTCGTCATTCCTGCGAAGGCAGGAATCGCACTTCAATGTCAAACCTCCCCGTCATCGAACGATTCCGAAGCGCGGAGATCCGTATCAGTGATGCCCACGATGGGATCCCGAAAACGGATATCTGTACGCCTCAGTCAATGCGCAGTCTCTTCCACCCCGTCAATGGGACATCGCCATTCGGTCGCGGCGGCACCTTGTAGCTCAGCATGTCACCGCTCAGTACGTAACTGCGCACCTGGGTCGTTCCCTCCCAATTCGGATACGTTGCTCCCTCGATATGGAAGGTAAGCGTGCCCTTCGTGGGGTCGATATCGACGGTACCGAAATGAGCACTTGTTCCCAGTGCGGCAGCCCGGAATTCACTCGGCGTCCCTGCGTTCCTGTCATTGGCGGCGAACCTGGGACGAGAGCTGTCGAAGACAAACAGCGAATAGTGCCCGGCATGATCAATTTGCAGCATGCCCTTGGGAGCATCGCCGTAGTCATGTGTGCGCGTTCCATCCGGATGCTTGACGTCGGCGAAGGCAAGCGTCCAGGTGCCTTCGATGGCAGCCACTGTATTCATTTTATCGGGCTCCGCGGCGGTGACTGCGTGGATCGGGAGAAGGGTCAGGAGAGCGAATAGAAATGTCTTTGCTGATTTCATGACTGGGTATCCTGCAAGGTTCTGCCGAATCGGCTGTGTTGTTGCCTGATGTATTCGTCCTTCCGGTGTTCTGCTGCGCTTTCCATGCGGACGGATCGGCCCATCGGAGCATGCGGCGCGAATCGACGACATGGCCGTGCAGCGTCAGCAGACCGCGCCAGAGCGAGCGCATGGGCAAGTACCTGTTCAGATGATGGCTGGAAGCCGGCCCATGAACGGATTTGCCGCTTCGATGGACGGTGTGAGGCGCAGCGTAGTGCGCTACCATCCATTTAGAAAACATATGAATATGTATTTCAGTCATTTGAAAATGACATGGATTAGCCATGAAATCCCTCGACCTGGATGCCGTCAAAGCTTTTGTCCTGACCGCTGAGCTGCAGAGCTTCACCCGTGCCGCAGACGCGCTGGACAGCACGCAATCGGCGATCAGCCTGAAATTGCGTCGACTGGAAGACCAGTTGGGCCGACGACTGCTGGAGCGAACGCCGCGCAAGGTGCGGCTGTCCGCCGAGGGGGCCGCTTTCATGGAGGCCGCGCGCGAACTGGTCGGGGCGCATGAGCGCGCCATCGCCTCATTTGAAGTGCAGCAGCGCCGACTGGTCATCGGCATCAGCCACCAACTGGTGGGCAGCGAGTTGCCCGGTTTGTTGCGTCGGATGAACGAGCACGATCCGA
>Ga0157370_10000646_pt1 | contig 43416 bp, 41 predicted proteins | sample C35metaG_FD_113463 | JGI IMG/M metagenome (GOLD analysis project Ga0157370, IMG submission 113463) | Corn rhizosphere microbial communities from Kellogg Biological Station, Michigan, USA - C3-5 metaG | ecosystem: Host-associated > Plants > Roots > Rhizosphere > Soil | place: USA: Michigan...
CGAGACCGGGTTTTATTATGACTTCGAGATGGCGCACCGCATCACTCCGGATGACTTCGAGAAAATCGAGGCGGAGATGAAGAAGGTGGCGAAGGAGAACCAGAAGTTCGAATACAAGGCGATTTCCCGTGAGGAGGCAAAGGCTCTCGCGGAAAGCGGCCGTCTGGGCGGTCTCAGCGAGCGCCCGGGCAATCCCTCCCGCTTCAAGCTGGACCTGATCGACAAGATTCCTGAGGGCGAACAAATTTCCTGTTTCCAGAACGGCGATTTCATCGACCTCTGCGCCGGGCCGCACGTGGGCTACACTTCCAAGTGCAAGAACGTGAAACTGATGTCCGTTTCCTCGTCCTTCTATCTGGGCGATGAATCGAAAGGCCAGCTCCAACGTCTTTACGGGACGGCCTTTGAATCGAAGGAGCTGCTGGAAGAACACCTGAACCGCTTGGAGGAAGCGAAAAAACGCGATCACCGCCGCCTTGGCCGTGAGCTGCAGCTTTTCCACATCGATGAAGCCGTCGGGCAGGGACTGATCCTCTGGAAGCCTAAGGGTGCGCTGGTCCGCCGCGCGCTGCAGGACTTCATCACCGCAGAGCTGGACAAGCAGGGCTACTCGCAAGTCTTCACGCCACACATCGGAAAGCTGGATCTCTACCGCACTTCCGGCCACTTCCCCTACTATCAGGAAAGCCAATTCCCAGCCATCGCCGAGCGCGATGTCTTGGAAAAACTGGCCGATGAGGATGCCACCTGCGCCACGCTGATCAATGGCCTATCAGATGGAACCTACGAAGGTTACATGCTGAAGCCGATGAACTGCCCGCACCACATCAAGATCTTCGCCAGCGAGCACCATTCCTACCGGGATCTGCCAGTGCGGCTGGCGGAATTCGGCACCGTTTACCGGTGGGAGCAATCCGGCGAACTCGGCGGCATGACCCGTGTGCGCGGTTTCACCCAGGACGATGCCCACCTTTTCTGCACGCCGGATCAGGTGGCGCAGGAACTGATCGGCTGCCTGGATCTGGTGAAAAAGGTGCTGAACACGCTGGGCATGGACAACTACCGCGTGCGCCTTTCCCTCCGTGATCCGGAATCCGACAAATACGTGGGATCCCCGGAAAACTGGGACAAGGCCGAGGCTGCCATCCGCGAAGCGGTGCAGGTGCTGGGCGTGGAATACACCGAGGAACTCGGCGAGGCAGCCTTCTATGGCCCGAAGATCGACTTCGTGGTCAAGGACGTGATCGGCCGCGATTGGCAACTCGGCACCGTGCAGGTGGACTACAATCTCCCGGTGCGCTTCAATCTCAGCTACGTGGGTGCAGACAATCAGCCACACGTGCCGGTGATGATCCACCGCGCACCCTTCGGCTCGCTTGAGCGTTTCACCGGTCTGCTCATTGAGCATTTCGAGGGCAAGTTCCCGACGTGGCTGGCCCCGGAGCAGGTTCGCGTACTGCCGATTTCCGACAAGACGCTGGAAGCCGCAGAGGAAATCACCGCCAAGCTCGCAGAAGCAGGTGTGCGCGTTTCCATCGACCGCTGTTCAGACAAGATCGGCGCGAAGATCCGCAACAGCCGCCTGGATCGCGTGCCTTACATGCTCGTGCTCGGTGCGCGCGAAGTGGAGGAAGGTACCGTCTCCGTCCGCCATCGTGACAAGGATGACCTCGGCACCCGCCCGGTGGACGAATTCATCGCAGATCTCCTCACGGAAATCCGTGAGCGGAAGCTCTGAATGACCCATTGAGAATTTCCCAAAGACAGGACCCTTTGTGCCAAGCGAAGGGTCCTGTTGTTTTAGGGGCCTCATAAGCCCGCTGCTTCAGGGGAATCCGGAGTCGGAAAACTCTTCCCCTTTGAGGGAAGACAGACTGGAATGCCCTCGTGCCTTCCTTCTCCTCTTGAAAAAGCATCGTCAGGAAATCCTCTCCACGCTTCCCAGCTTCGGCTGGCTGGCGGTCTTTGTGCTCGCTCCCACGCTGCTGCTGCTCGCCATCGCGTTTCGCACCACCGCTCCGGCAGGTGGGATTGGTGATGGGTGGACGTTGTCGCAGTTCCGCATTTTTACGGAGAAAAGCATCCATCTACTCCTGTGGCGGACGCTCTGGATCAGCCTAGTCACCACCGCCATCTGTCTGCTGCTCGCACTACCCGTCGCGTGGTTTCTGGCCCGGGCAAAGGCATCCTGGCGGCCCCGGCTGCTGCTGCTGGTGATCGTGCCCTTCTGGACGAATTTCCTGATCCGGGTCTTTGCATGGAATCAGATCCTGCATTCGGAGGGTCCCCTTGCCCGGGGCCTGCGGAGCATTCATTTGTTAGGTGAGAATGAGTCCTTGTTATTCAATTCCGGAGCCGTGGTGCTGGTGAGCGTTTACACCTATCTGCCCTTCGCCATCCTGCCGCTGTACGCTGCGGCGGATAAATTTGATTTCTCCCTGCTGGATGCCGCGCGCGATCTGGGTGCCACCGCCTTCCGCTCCTTCTGGTCTGTATTTCTTCCAGGTGTTAGGAAAGGCATCACCACCGCGCTCGTCATCGTTTTCATCCCCATGCTCGGCTCCTACGTGGTGCCGGATCTGGTAGGCGGAACCGATGGCCAGATGATCGGGAACAAAATCGCGCAGCGGAATTTCGGAGATCGGAATCTCCCGGCGGCCTCCGCCATGGCTGCGGTGCTCTCCCTCTGCGTGCTGGCTCCCATGCTGATCCGCAAGCGCGAAACGGAAACCGCTCCCTGATATGAAACCCAGCCGCTTCCCCTTCTTCACCACCGTGCTGGTGCTGCTGTTTTTCTATCTGCCCATCGGCGTGCTGATTCTGAATTCGTTCAATGCCTCACGATTCGGCACGGGATGGCGGGGCTTCACCCTCCAGTGGTATCAACGCCTGCTGGATCGCGAAGACCTGTGGCTGGCGCTGGGAAATTCCCTGAAAGTGGCCTTCTTCGCCAGCATCGGCTCCATGATCCTCGGCACCTGTGCAGCCTTCGCCCTGCACAAATACAAATCCCGTCTGCAATCCGTCCATCACACGCTGATTACCGTACCACTGGTACTGCCGGAGATCCTGATGGGCATGAGCCTGCTGCTGCTATTTGTCGCGCTCGGTCAGCCGCTCACCCTTGTCACTGTTTCACTCGCGCACATCACCTTTTGCATCAGTTACGTCACGCTGGTGGTGCTGGCCCGTCTGCAGGATTTTGATTTCACGCTGGTGGATGCCGCACGTGATCTGGGAGCCACCAAGTTCCAGGCCTTCAGGAAAATCGTGTTTCCCCTGCTCGCTCCCGGCATCCTCGCCGGTGGCCTGTTGGCCTTCACACTTTCCATCGATGACTTCGTGGTAACCTTCTTCGTAAAGGGTCCCGGAGCGGATACCCTGCCCGTCGTCATCTACAGCATGATCAAGAAAAGCCGCGAATTCCCGGTGATCAATGCACTCAGCACGCTGCTGCTCATCATCACCTTCGTGGCCGTGTGGGGCTCGCAAAGGCTTACGGCCAAGCAGTCTTGAATAAACATTTTCTACCACGGATTTCACGGATTACGGATTAAAGATAAGAAGTGAAAAATTCCTCCTCTTTCATCAGTAAATCAGCGGTTTAAAAAGCCGTCAAATCTAGCGATTCCTGAAAAGAAGCGCGCCTTGAATTTGGAGCCAATCTAACACTTATGATTTACTGATTAAGAAAAAGAATTCAGAAGCTCTTCCAATCCGTAAATCCGTGAAATCCGTAGTCAAAAACTCTTTATCTTATTCGTTAGATCCGTCAGATTAGCGGTGCCTGTCTCTTTTCCCTTTGCGCCTCACCCCATTCCAGCAGCTTCCCCAGATTGGAGCCACGGCTAACAGCCACGACTCCGTCTCCCGCCATTAACAGGCTGTCCCGCGAAGGACGCAATTCCGTACCGCCTTCCTTCCGGTGCAGGGCGACGACGATCACCTCCCCGGCGTGGCAGTTTTCCAGTTCTCCCACGCTTTTCCCAACGTAGGGGGAATATTTAGGCAGCACGGCTTCCTCCAATTCCAGCCCCAGATCACTGAGTTCCTCCTGAAGGTGATGGGACTTTTCTGCATCATCGATCAACTCCGTCGCCATGGGGAAAAGAATCAGGTGGGAAATACGCTCTGCACCGATGTGAGCTGGCAGCACCACGCGGTTCGCCCCGGCCTGCAGGAGTTTCCGTTCCGTAGAGGGATCCTCACCACGGGCAATGATGTTTAGGGAAGGATTCAAATCCCGTGCGCTGAGGGTGATGAACACATTGCTGGCATCCGATGGCAGCACGGTGGCCAGCACTGCGGCACGGGTCACTCCGGCTTCCAGCAGCACGGATTCCTCTGTCGCCTCGCCTTCCAAGGTCAGATAGCCCGCTTCCTTCGCACTTGCCAGGCGCTTCGGGTCCTTGTCCACGATGAGGAAGGGACGTTGCCCCGCCGTTAAGTCTGCGGCGACCATCCGCCCGATCCGGCCGTAGCCGCAGATGATGGCGTGATTGTTCAGTTTTTTCAATTCGGCACTCATGCGTCTGTCTCCCAATGCACGGCGGATCTGTCCTTCCAAAAGGACCTGGACAAATGCACCACTAACAAAAATCACACTGAAACACCCGAAGGCGATCAGTCCCATGGTCAATCCGCGCAGCCCCTCCTCATGGATCGGCCGCACCTCGCCATAGCCCACGGTGAAGATGGAGATAACCACCATGTAAACCGCATCCGAAAAATCCCACCCGGCGATGAGGTAGCCGATCACTCCTACGATCATCACCACGGCCATGAAGCAAAGACCATAAAGCAAATTGCGGGTAGGGACGGTCATGGGGTCCCTCCCCGCACTGCATCCCGCATACCAGCCATGCGGCATTATTCACATGCATAAGGGGGACACGGACTTTTCCGTGTCCCCCGCTTTGCACTGACTTAAAATCAATCCAGAAATGGATAGTCGGTGTAGCCTGTCTCTCCGTCTGCGTAGAAGGTTTGTGGATTCGGTTGATTGAGAGGAGCACCCTTGGCAAAGCGCTCCGGCAGATCCGGGTTTGCAATGAAGAGGACTCCGAAGGCCACTGCATCGGCTTCTCCGGCGGCGATCACTTGATCGGCAGTTTCCTGGGTGAACTTTTCATTGGCGATGTAAACTCCGCCGAAGGCTTCCTTGAGGGCAGGGCCGATGCGGTTTTCACCCAGTCCTTCGCGGGCGCAGATGAAGGCAATGCCCCGCTTGCCCAGCTCCTTCGCCACGTAGCTGAAGGTGGCCAGAGGATCGGAATCGCCCATGTCATGGGCATCCCCACGCGGGGCGAGGTGCACGCCGACGAACTCCGGCCCCCAGACGCCGATCACCGCATCCGTGACTTCCAGCAGGAGGCGGGCGCGGTTTTCAATCGGGCCGCCGTATTCATCCGTGCGCTGATTCGTCCCATCCTGCAGGAACTGATCCAGCAGGTAGCCATTCGCACCGTGAATTTCCACACCATCGAATCCGGCCTTTTTCGCATTCTCCGCGCCGAGACGGTAGGCCTCGATGATCGCCGGAATTTCCTCCGTGGCCAGTGCGCGGGGCGTGACGAAAGGTTTCTCCGGGCGCACGAGACTCACGTGGCCCTTCGGGGTGATCGCGCTGGGAGCCACGGGCTGCTGGCCATCCAGATAGAGCGGATCCGAAATGCGGCCCACATGCCAGAGCTGGAGGATGATGCGCCCGCCAGCCTCATGGACGGCCTGGGTGATCAGCTTCCAGCCTTCCACCTGCGCATTAGACCAGATACCCGGTGTATTCGGGTAGCCCACGCCCATCGGTGAAACGGAGGTGGCCTCCGTGATGATCAGCCCTGCCGTGGAACGCTGGCGATAGTAGTCCGCCATGAGGGGAACCGGTACCCTGCCTTCGCCTGCACGGCAGCGGGTGAGAGGAGCCATGATGACACGGTTTGGCAATTGCCAGCCGCCAATGGTAATGGGATCAAGTAAGGAAGCCATGATACGTTCGTGATTCATCGAACCATCGGCAGGAAAGTCAGCGCGTCAAATCATCATTCGATATTTGTCGAACTTCAAAACTGCGCTAGTTTGAATCAGTGACGAAGGAATATCTCCATCCCGATCTGAACACGGTCGCCCTCCCCACGCTCATGCAGGCATTGTCCGATCCTGTGCGGGTGGGAATCGTGCGCCAACTTCTAAGCGCTGGAAAAGATGGCGAGTTCGCCTGCAATGATTTCCCGATGAAACTGGCCAAGGCGACACGTTCCCACCATTTCCAGATCTTGCGTGAGGCGGGCCTGATCCAAACGCGTGTGGAAGGGACCCGCTGCATGAACTCCCTGCGTCGCAAGGATCTGCAAAAGCGCTTCCCCTCGCTTTTGGATTTCCTGGAAAATTCCCTCTAAGTTTCTCATGTCCAATCAATCGCCTGAAAAACCAATCGATCCCGGAGTTTCCATCGGCCATGTCCACCTGAAGGTCGCAGACCTGGAACGCGCCCTGGGATTTTACCGGGATGTGCTGGGATTTGAAATCACTACCCGCTTGGGCAATCAGGCGGTTTTTCTTTCCGCAGGTGGCTATCACCATCACATCGGGCTGAATACCTGGGAGAGCGCAGGCGGTTCCCCTCCTCCTCCGGGAAGGACGGGACTTTATCACGCGGCGATCCTCTACCCCACCCGCGCCGCGCTGGCGGATGCCCTACAGCGGGTGCTGGATGCCGGGATTCCTTTGGACGGTGCCGCCGATCACGGGGTGAGCCATGCAATTTATTTGCGCGATCCGGATCAGAATGGGATCGAACTTTACTGGGACAAGCCGCAAGCGGAATGGCCGCGCACTGCCACCGGGGAGCTGGAAATGTACACCCGGCCTCTGGATTTGAAGGCTCTACTCCGCGAGGCGGAACATTGATGGGCAGAGCCGCTTTCTGCCTTTTTTCCTGAGCTGGTTCCGCTCATGCTGCCGCCTGTGGAGTGGATCACGCAGGCAGCAATGGGAGCAGCAATCGGTGAGGCGGTGCTGGGAAAAAAACTCGGGAACCGCGCGATGGCGTGGGGCATCGTCACCGCATGGCTGCCTCACCTGGACTATCTATTGGCGGCCCCATTCCCTGCGTGGCTGGATCTTTATATCGTCGATGGGCTGGGGCAGTCGCTCATCGTCATGGGGCTGGTGGCCTTTTACGGCGGCCGTGGTCTGGCGCGGCTTTGGAAAAAGCAAAAGGTCACTCATCAGGAAGCCGCTATTTTCATTGCTGGCATATGGGCCGCCTACCTTTTCCGGGAAGCGCTGACGGTGGAGGGAGTATGGCTGCTGTGGCCCATCCCCTTCGGGAGGATCTGTTTCCCCGTCCTCCCGCAGGTGGATCTGCTACTCACCCTGCCGCTGGTGTTTTGCCTGCTCAAACTCTCCCTGCTGCGCACCAAGAAGGAGCTGCCCATGAGGAAACTCTGGCTGACCCGCGGCATCAGTCTGGCAGGAGCGGTGGTGGGTCTGGGCCTGGGATTGAAATGGTGGGCGCACGATGGCTTTCGGGCGGATCTGGCAAAGCGTGGCATTTCGGTAGAGCGGAGCATGGAAAGTCCTGCAGCATGGAATCGCCTGTTGTGGCGCAGTACGATCCAGTGTGGTGACGAACTCTGGGTGGGCTACCGCTCCGTTTTTGAAATGCCCGGAACGCCCGTCCGCTGGACCGTTTATCCCATCCGGGCCGATGTCCTCACCCCTCTGGCAGGAGAAAGGGAAGTCAAAGCAGCGCTGTGGGCCACAGATGGCTGGAAAATCATCCGCCCGAATAAAAAGGGCCTGTGGATAGGCGATCTCCGCCATGCAGAAGTGCTGGATTGGAGCACCCGGAAAACGATGGTGGATAGCCGCACCCGCTACTCCTGGATGCTGGACACCACCCGCGATGGAAATCGCCTCCGCAAAATCGAGGGACACATCGACCCTGTGGAACACTTTCAACGCATGGCGTGGCGGATCATTGGAAACCGTGCCCGGTGGGACGGAAATCCGCGCCTTTCAGGAGTGCCTGGTAGTTTACCGGAATCCCTGATGGTGCATGAGTAGAAAATAAAAAAGCCGCATCCTGAAAGGATGCGGTTATGGAATCTCAGGAAAATCGTCCTTACCAGGAAACGACGTCATCCGTCTTGGCGTAAATCACCACCTTCTGCGGATTTGCCGTTCCGTTGCCCTTTTTACCATCCTTGCCGTAAGTCCAGAAGACAAACGCCTCGTCCCGGGGCTTCTTGTCCTTGTACTCACCGTAAAAGTAAGTTTCAAGGTGATTGTCATTGATGCCGGGGGAACCTGGATTCTCTTCCATCAGGGCATCCGAACCGCTGGTGGCTTGGAAGGCATTCACGGCCACCATGATTTCCTTACCCCATGGATCATAAAAGATGCCATCCGGTCCCACGCCGTTTTTCTTGTTTGGATTGAAAGTGAACTGCATCAGCGATTCGCCGCGTGGGTTCACTTCACTGATGTCATATTTGGAAGTTTTGTAAGGAATATTCTCTGATTCACCCGCTAGAACCGCGATGAGAAAGCCATTGGAATATTGGGGATCCTTCTTGGAAACACCGAACACTGTATCTTCACCTGCGGCACGCTTCTCATCAGAAAGCGGGGGATGATTGTAGTCGGACGTATAAAGAGTAAGGCCGTCCCGGAATTCCTTGAATTGATTGGCAGCAGACACCCTGCGTCCGTTTTCAATGAAGCGGACTGTGCCGACAAAGCCCAGAGAGGCCATCACCGCAATGATCACGATGACAACGAGGAGTTCGACCAAAGTAAATCCACGCTTACAACGTAGTCCGGCAGGGTGATGAAATGGGTTTCTTTTCACTGGGGTGAAGTTAAGGAGTCCACCGTCACTTGTCCACCCGCCGATTGAAGAAAATCATGGAGATGAATGGCAGCTACGTGTAATTCAGGCTCCCCATGGTTGAAAAAGCCCGCACCCTTCTCGCCACCTCCCGCTTCCCGAATGTGCCCAGCGTAATCAGTAATGTGGGGCTGGGAATTCTGATAGCCTCCCCATCGGGGGGCGAAGTGTGGGCCGGAAACGTTCTGAGCGCGATGTTGGCAGGGGTTTTACTCTATATCGCGGGAAATTTTTTCAACGATTGGCATGATCGGGAATGGGATGCCACGCACCGGCCGGAACGCGCACTGCCCACGGGCCTCTTCAAACCCAGTTCCTATCTGACGCTGGCAATCATCCTGGCCTGCGGAGGTCTGACGCTGGGAATCTGGACTGGCGGTGGACTTCCGGTGTGCGTGTTGATCCTGCTCATCGCCCTGTACACCCGCTTTCACAAACAAACAAAGTGGGCAGTGGTTGCGATGGGGTTGTGCCGGGCGATGCTTCTGTGGCTGGGGGTTGCCAGTGTTTCCCATTCTGGAAATGACAGCTTGCTCATTTTCGCCATGCTGGCGCTTTTCTGCTACATTGCCGGGATCTCCCTGAGTGCCCGCTATGAAACCATGGAGAATCCTCATGCCGGAGCGATGCTGTGCGCCCGTGGGCTGCTGATCGGCGCGGGCCTGCTGAATGCCTGGCAAGCGGGATTCCATCCCTCCGCCCTGCCTTATTTCATCTGGCTGGGGGTGGCGCTCACCCTTTTCCGGCGCCCCCTTTCCCGCCAGGTTTCCGCACTTCTGGCCGGTATCCCGCTGCTCGACTGGGTAATCGCATTCCCCCTGTCCTCCGGCGGGCACCTGTGGCCCATGGATTACTCGACAGCCGGTCTCTGGATCGCCCCAGTGGCATTCCTGAGTGCCCTTCTTTTGCAAAGACTCGCTCCCGCGACTTGATCTCATCCTCCTCACCCGCTCCACTCCCGCCACATGAGCATCGCTGCCAAACAGGAGGAACTTCTTGATGACCTTTCCCTCTTCCACGACTGGACGGAGAGATACGAGTATGTCATCGGGCTCGGCAAGAAACTGGCTCCCATGCCGGAATCTGAAAAAACCACCGAAAATCTGATCAAAGGCTGCCAATCCCAAGTGTGGCTGGATGCCGTGCGGGAAGATGGGAAAATCCGGTATCATGCAGACTCGGATTCGCTCATCACCAAGGGCATGATCGCCCTTTTTGTGAATGTGCTGGATGGTGAAAGCGCCGATGAAATTCTTACGGCGGACATGAGCTTCATTGACCGCACCGGCCTGAAGGAGCATCTCGCTCCCACCCGTGCCAATGCTCTCACGCTCATGGCCACCCAGATGAAGCAGCGCGCACTTCTTCTATCAACCTCCCAGTCCTGACATCCTTATCAGGATTTCGGGGATGATCATCCGGAAAAAGCTCAATCCATGTCCAACTTGAGATCCGGTATGTAATCGAAGGCGATGCGCATGGGGGCGGCTTCCCGGGACTGCTGGACGCTGCCGAGAAAAATCACCTGCTTGCCGAAGCGATTGCGAAGCTGATCCAGCGTCTGATCCAGCCGCTGTTGTTTTTCGATGTCTGCCAGATCCTGTTCCGGCTCTCCGGAAATGCCGGGGAGTTGGGGAGTGAAGTTATTTTTCTCGCACAGTTTCTGGAGGACCATTCCCACCTTTAACAAGGGTGCTTCCGGCTCCGGCCGATCCCGCCACAGACGGCCTAGCAGATTGATCAGCCGCAGGGTGGAATCGGTCTCTGGAATGGGTGCCTCCACCACCCACGTTTCGCCATTGATGAAGCGGAGCTGGAGTATTAGCGAACCCGTGAGCAGACCATAAGCACGCATCCGCCCGCTGGCCTTGTGCAACAGCTTGCACAGAATCCCCCACGCCTTCACAGGAGACCGGCTTTCCGGCGGCAGAATGTGTGAGTGGCTGATGGAACGGCGGGTGGTCAATTCGCTGGGAATTTCCATCCCTCTCAAGGTATACCACAAGCGATTTCCCGCGATGCCGCCCCACGCACTATGAAGAACGTTTTTCGGCGCGGCACACAGCTCCTCCACCGAATGGATACCCGAAGCATGAAGCCGGAGTTCCATGCTCCGCCCGATGCCATACAGGTCCTGAAGTTCCAGTGGATACAGGGCATGCGGCATTTCATGTGATTCAATGATGAAAAGTCCATCCGGCTTGCGCATCTTGGAAGCCACCTTGGCGATCCATTTATTGGGTCCTGCTCCGATGGATACCTTGATCACCGGGCTCACATCCCGCGCCACCGCCGCTTTGATTTTTACCGCCAGTTCCTCCACCGTTTTCCGTTCCCGCCAGTTGTAGGGCAGCCAGCACCACATTTCGTCAATGGAAAGGGCAGCTTCCACATGAATGCAGGATTCCACCGCTGCTTTGACCTGATGGTGGAAATTCACATATTCCGCATGGTTTCCCTTCACTACGACAATGCCGGGACACAATTTCCGTGCCTCATGGATGGGAGTGCCCGTCTTTACTCCAAACGCCTTCGCTTCATAACTCGCTGCAATGCAGGACGTCGATTCCGCCATCACGGGGGCGACCGCCACCGGGCGGCCACGCAGGCTGGGATCCAGATGCTGCTCCACGCTTGCGAAGTAGGAATCGCAATCCACGAATAAAGCTGTGAGCGATGGCTCCATACACCCCCATGGATGGAGGAAAATGAGCATCCATGCAATTGTTTTTTGTTCTAATGAACACTACCTTCATCAACTGCATGGTAGTTCTTGCCGAGTGTGAAGAGGTTCTCTAGACCGATGGCGTCCATGACGCATCACCTCGATACCATCGCCCGCGAAGCCGGGATTTCACTTTCCTCAGTGACCGCTACTGCCAAGCTTTTGGCCGAAGGTGCAACGGTGCCTTTCATTTCCCGCTATCGGAAGGAACAGACGGGCTCTCTGGATGAGGTGCAGATCACCACTATCCGGGACCGCATGATCCAACTGGCGGAGCTGGACACCCGCCGCAGCGCCATCCTGAAATCCCTGGAAGAGCGCAATCTCCTCACTCCTGAGCTGAAAAAGAAAATCGAGGCCGCCGTCACCATGGCCACGCTCGAGGATATTTTCGCCCCCTTCCGCCCGAAACGTCAAACCCGCGCCACCAAGGCCATCGAACGCGGCCTTACCCCTCTGGCCGATTGGCTGCTGGAAAACCAGTCTGCGGATCCGGAAGAGGAAGCCGCGAAATTCGTGGATGCGGAGAAGGAGGTTCCCACCGTATCGGATGCCCTGGCCGGCGCTCGGGACATCATTGCAGAACGGGTGGCGGATGATGCGCCGCTGCGTGGACGCGTGCGGAAAATTTACGAGGAGGAAGCCTCCGTTTCCTCCAAGGTGATGTACGGCAAGGAAGAGGAAACCGATGCCCAGAAATTCCGCGATTACTTCGAGTGGAGTGAGCCGCTCAAAAACATCCCATCCCATCGCCTGCTGGCCATCCGCCGTGGTGAGAAGGATGGCTTCCTGCTCATGCGCGTGGAAGTGGGCCTGGACCGGGTCACCAGCCAGGCGCTCCCTGAGTGGGTGAAGGGGAATGGCCCTGCCGCAAAACAGGTGGCTCTGGCTGTGGAAGATGGCTGCAAGCGCCTGCTCATGCCCTCCATGGAAACCGAGGCCCGCCTTTTCGCGAAAAAACGCGCGGATGAAACCGCCATCAGTGTGTTCGGTGAAAACCTTCGCGAGCTTCTTCTCGCTTCCCCGCTGGGAGAAAAACGCCTCCTTGCCATTGATCCCGGCTTCCGCACCGGTTGCAAAACCGTGGTGCTGGATCGCTCCGGGAAACTGCTGCACCACACCGTCCTGCACGCCACTGCGGGATCGAACACTCAACTCTATGAAGCAGCCGTGGAAGTCACCACGCTGATCAAGAAATACGATATCGAGGCCATCGCCATCGGCAATGGCACCGCCAGCCGGGAAACGGAATCCTTCATCAGGAAACTCAAGCTCCCCTCCTCCATTCCCGTCGTGATGGTCAATGAGAGTGGCGCTTCGATTTACTCGGCCTCCGATGTGGCCCGAGAGGAATTCCCCAATGAAGACGTGACCGTGCGTGGAGCCGTCTCCATCGGCCGCCGCCTCATGGATCCCCTGGCCGAGTTGGTGAAGCTGGATCCAAAATCCATCGGCGTGGGCCAATATCAGCACGATGTGGATCAGCGTGCGCTCAAGGTGAGCCTCGACGACACCGTGGTTTCCTGCGTAAACGCCGTGGGAGTGGAGCTGAACACTTCCTCCAAGCAATTGCTTTCATACGTTTCCGGACTGAATTCCACCCTGGCGGAGAACATCGTGGCCTGGCGCAATGAAAACGGTGCCTTCAAGTCCCGTGACCAATTGAAGAGCGTGCCGCGGCTGGGCGAAAAAGCCTTTGAACAAGCAGCCGGTTTCCTCCGCGTGCGGGGTGGTGCACATCCGCTGGATTCCTCCGCAGTTCACCCGGAACGTTACTCCCTCGTGGAGCGGATGGCGGGCGATGTGGGTTGCAAGGTGGAAGATCTGTTGACCAACGATGCTGCCCGCAAGAAAATCGATCTCAAGAAATACGTGAGTGAGGAAGTGGGCCTGCCCACCCTGCAGGATATTCTCAGTGAGCTTTCCAAGCCGGGCCGCGATCCGCGGGCCCAGTTCGAACTTTTCTCCTTCGTGGAAGGGGTGGAGAAGCCAGCCGATCTCAAGGTGGGCATGAAGCTGCCCGGCATTGTAACGAACGTCACCGCCTTCGGCGCCTTCGTGGATGTGGGAGTTCACCAGGATGGACTGGTGCACGTGAGCCAGCTCGCGGATCACTTCGTGAAGGACGCATCCGAGGTCGTAAAAGTCGGCCAAAAGGTGCAGATCACCGTGATGGAGGTGGATCTGAAGAGAAACCGGATCGCCCTTTCGATGAAATCCAAGCCCGACATGGAAGGTGGACGGCGCTCGGATGGAGGCGATCGCTCGAACTCCGACGCGCGTCCCCAGCCGCGTGGTAACTCTGGCGGCGGTCAATCCCGTCCAGCACAACCCGGCAACGATTGGTTTTCCCAAGCTTTGCAAAACGCCAAGAAAAAGTAAGGCACCAATTCGCGGAAAGTATAAGAATCCCCAGCCACCCAGCCATTGGCTCCGGTGGGACTCTTTCTTTTAGCTTTCCCTTTCTTTAATAATAGCTTTTTTAAAAGGAACGTGTTCCCAAATTGATGCCCGATCGCCGATCGAAATATGCCGGTATCCTGACGGTTATACTGGGCTGCGGCCTTCTGGCTGGATTGATGAATCTTGTCTGGCAGGAGGAAGATCAGGTCAATCTGCCGCTGTTTTTATTATTCATCGTGCTGATCCTGGCATGGCTGGTCCTCTACATGCAGAGCATCGCAGTGGCAGCCCGCAAGCTCGCTGAAGACCGGGCCAATGATCTGGCTCAGACTGAGATCCGCCACCATGAAGCCAGTCTCTATCAGCGTGCACTTCTGGATGGAAACCATATGGGCATCATCGGTGTCACTCCGGATGGAATCATTCGTGAATTCAATGCCGGTGCCGAGCGCATGCTGGGCTACGACCGTGAGGAAGTGATTGGAAAGAAAACTCCGTTCATTTTTCATCTGGATGAAGAAGTCCAGGCTCACCGGCGGGAAATGGAGGCCCAGTATGGAACACTGGCCGAGCCCCTGGATATATTCACCAAAGTCCCCCGGGAAAAAGGCTCTTCCGAAGCTGAGTGGACCTATGTGCGCAAAGATGGAGTTAAATTCCCCGTGGTGCTGAATATCACCCCCTTGCGCACCAGTGATGGCGTCATCACCGGTTACATGGGCATAGCCCGGGACATCACGTTACTGAAAAACGCCCTCTCCGCTCTTCAAGCCAGTGAAAGACAGGTGCGGCTTTTTGCCGAACACGCCCCTGCCGCGGTGGCGATGTTTGATTCGGAAATGCGCTATCTGGTTGTTAGCCGTTGCTGGATTGAGGACTATCAGCTGGAAAACCAAGGCGTGATTGGCCGCAGCCATTATGAGGTGTTCCCGGAAATTTCAGATCACTGGAAAGAACTGCATCAACGCTGTCTGGCAGGTGAGATCCTTCGCAAGGAGGCAGATCTGCTGGAACGGTCAAATGGCCGCAAGCAATGGCTCTCCTGGGAAATCCGTCCGTGGCATCAGCAGGATGGCAGCATCGGTGGTATCGTCATGCTTACCCAGGATATCACCCAGCGGGAACTGGCAGCCCAGGCGTTGCAGCAAAGCGAGGAACGTTTCCGTCTTGCTTTCGAGTTTGCCGGGATCGGGATGGCGATCGTTGCTACGAATGGCCATTGGCTGCGGGTGAATCCCGCCGTCATTGATATCCTCGGTTATCCAGAAGAGGAACTGCTTACCATGACGTTCCAGGACATCACCCATCCGGAAGATCTGGAGAATGATCTTGTTTTGGTCCAGGAACTTCTCGCAGGAAAACGCCGTTCCTTCCAAATGGAGAAACGCTATGTTCACAAGAAAGGACACATCGTGTGGACCAAGCTGACAGCCTCCCTGATGAGGGATAATGATGGCACCCCGCTCCATTTCGTGTCCCAGTTGGAAGACATCACCGCTCACAAGAACCTTCAGAAAGAGCTGGCAAAAGCCCGTGATGAAGCCATTGAGGGTTCCCGTCTTAAATCGGAATTCCTGGCCAACATGAGCCACGAAATCCGGACGCCCATGAATGGCATCGTAGGCATGTCCGGCCTCCTGATGGAAACGCAACTCACTGCGGAGCAATATGAAATGAGCAGTGTGATCCAGCACAGCTCGGAAAGCCTGCTCAATATCATCAATGACATTTTGGATTTCTCACGTATCGAGGCCGGGAAACTGAGCATTGATTTGGCGGAATTTGATCCGCGGGAACTTTTCGAGGAAACCGTTCTCCTTCTGGCAGGTAGTGCCCACGAAAAGAAACTGGAGCTGATTCACGATTTCGATGGAACACTCGATCACCTGCTGATGGGGGATAGCGGTCGCATCCGTCAGATTCTTATCAATTTGTTGAGCAATGCCATCAAGTTCACTGAGAAGGGGGAAATCGTCATCCGCGTGCACCGGCTATCTCACGGTGAAGGCCGTACGGCCTTCCGGTGTGAAGTGATCGATAGTGGCATCGGCATTGAAGAAGATGCCCAGCAACTTTTGTTCAATCCCTTTACCCAGGCGGATGGCAGCATCACCCGCCGCTACGGGGGCAGTGGATTGGGTCTGGCGATCTGCCGCCAGTTGATCGAATTGATGGATGGCAGGATCGGTTTCAACAGCACTCCCGGCAAAGGCACCTGCTTCTGGTTTGAACTGGATCTGGCATTCACCAAACCCACCACCGTCAGCCAGAAACTGGATCTTCCGGAAGGCAGCCGGGTCCTCATCCTGGATGACAATGCCTATAACAGAAAAATCCTTCTGGCCCAGCTTGCTCTGATGGGCATCGCTGCGGATGGGTTTACCTATCCCAGGGAGGCGATTCCCGCCCTGTTGGAAGGACAGGCTGCAGGATTGCCTTATGGTCTGGCCATTCTGGATAATTACATGCCGGACATGACCGGGATCGAGCTAACACAAATGATTCGCTCACATCCGCAATTTTCCGCACTACCCGTGATCCTGCTTTCATCCTCTCTCAGTACCGGCACCAGCAAGGAACTGGCAGATCTGAATTTTTCCGCAAATCTGGCGAAACCTGTCCGTTTCGAGCAACTCCGCCGTCACGTCCTGAAAGTGCTTTCCGTTAAAAAATCCATCGATCATGTGAAACCGGAAACCCAGGTTCCCCAGGGAAATGTAGGTTATCACCTGCTGCTGGCGGAAGACAACACCGTCAATCAATTGGTGGTCTGCAAGCTTCTTGAAAAATCCGGACACACCGTGGATGTGGTGAATGATGGAGCTGCCGCACTTTCCCGTCTCGATACCGGCATCCGCTATGATGCCGTGCTGATGGATTGCCAGATGCCCCGGATGGATGGCTACACTGCCACCCGTCTGATCCGTGCAGGAAAAGTGGGCGGTGTCTCCAAGGATATTCCCATCATTGCCCTCACCGCGCATGCCATGCAGGAAGAGCGCCTCCGTTGCCTGGAAGCAGGTATGTCCGAACACGTTTCGAAACCGATTCGGGTAAAGGAAATTCAGGATGCCCTGGACCGCTGCATTCTCGCCCGCATCAATTCCCAGCAATGATCAATTCGCCGCTTCCAACTTGAGCACCCCCACGTAGGGCAGGTTTCGATAGAGTCCCTTGTAGTCCAGGCCGTAACCGACTACAAACTCATCACCGATCCCGAAGCCCACATAGTCCGCCTGCACGTTTTCCGCCCGCTTCTTTTCCTTGGCTAACAGCACGGCCGTATGAACGACGGCAGCCCCTTCTTCACGCAGCCGTTCCGCCACTGCGGACAAGGTCCGGCCTGTGTCAAGAATATCATCCAGCAGCAGGACGTGGTGTCCCCTCACCTCTGGAAAGTGGCGATCCAGAAAATCCACTTTTCCGGAACTCTCCACACCCCCATGATAGCTGGCCACATTGAGACACTCGATCTCCAGCGGACGCGGGATACGGCGTAAAAGATCCGCCGCAAAAACGAGTGCTCCTTTCAAAAGAATCACCACCACCACGGGGCCGGCTGGGAAATCGTGTTCGATCTCGGCAGCCATGGCATCGAGGCGCTTGTGAATCACCATTTCATCGATCAATACCCGCTCGATATTCTCCTGCATGGCACACAGCCAAACGGAAGGTGCAGACCAAGCCAAGGGTGAAACTCAGCGGGAAAATTTCAGTACCCGCTCGCCTTCCTTATAGTAGTCCAAGCGGTCCCTGGCATGCATTTCCAAGAAAGCAGGGTCTTCACGAAGGGCGCGATGCTCGATCATCCTGGCCTGACGCTCCGCCATCACAAGTTCCTCGCGCTGTTTGGCCAGCCCCAGCTTCGCTTCCAGTTCCGCCAATTTTTTACGCTGCGGCACGGCTGTAGCAACGACCACAAATCCCAGAGCCACGCAAAAGGCAAGGAACGTCAAGTTTCCCGCCCCTTTGATCACCCGTGTCCGGGCCTCAAGGCGGTTCAACTTGGTCATTGCCATCCGTGGTTTAGCCATCTGTTTGCGCGAATTGTCTCTTAAATCTTCAAAATGTCAAGAAATCCGAAGGATTTGATCACGGAATTTTAAAAATTTATAATCAGTGATCCAATTTGAGTTTTTTCAACTTAGGCTCAATGACAAAACGGCAATAGGGGTTCTTGGACTTGTTTTCGTTGTAGTAGTTCTGGTGATAATTCTCCGCCGGATAAAATTCCGTCGCAGCCACAATCTGAGTCACAATCGGCGATTTGAAATTGGGTGCCGCTGCCGCCTTGGAAGCCTCTGCGGTTTTCTTCTGAGCCTCCGTATGATAGAAAATAACAGAACGGTACTGCTCTCCAACATCGTTTCCCTGACGATTGAGAGTGGTGGGATCATGAAGATCCCAGAACCAGGCTAGAACCTTTTCATAGGAGATTTTCTTGGGATCGAACACGATCTGCACGACTTCCGCATGGCCGGAATCACCATCACAGATTTGATCGTAGGTGGGGTTTTTCACATGCCCGCCCATGTAACCTGAAGTGGCGGAATAGACACCATCGAGCTGACGGTACGCCGCCTCGATGCACCAGAAACATCCGGCACCCAGAGTGGCGGTTTCAGCTCCTTCCGGAACTTTCGGAGCAGGAGCGGGATCTTTGGCATTAGATGACATGGCAGTTTTTTGAGGTTCGCAGGAAGCGAGAAGAGGAAGAGCCATCAAAAGCGCGAGGAAAAAGCGTCTTTTCATGACTGTGGGATTCATGGGAGGAGTTTTTGTTCCGTTTATTTTGAAAAATTACCACTCAATGCCCACACCCTCCTCGGGAATGAGCACGCGGTCACTGATCCCCAGACGGTCCGCCTCCATCAGCAAACGTTCCACCGGCTCCTCATGCGGTTCATTTCCCAGCGGAAAAGTCCCGTAGTGCATGGGAATCATCACCTTGGCACCCAAGTCTGCAAAGGCGCGCACCGCTTCTTCCGGATTCATGTGAACGTCCCGGCCACTGGGCGCCTCATAGGCACCGATAGGCATGAGGGCGATATCGATTTCATGGCGTTTACCGATTTCATGGAATCCATCGAAATAGGCGCTATCACCACAGTGGAAAATGCTCTTCCCTCCTGCACGCACGATGTAGCCGCCGTAGTCGCGATGCGTATCGTGCAGGAAGCGGGCACCCCAGTGGTGCGATGGCGTGTGAATGATCTCTATTTCGTTGAAAAGCAGGCGGTCCCAGACCTTCACTTCATGAATGGCTGGAAAGCCCAGCCTGCGGACCAGTGAAGCGCTGCCGGAGGGAACGATGATGCCTTCCCGCGCCTTGAGGATTTTCAGGCTCGGTTTGTGCAGGTGATCGAAGTGGGCGTGGGTAACGAGCACCAGATCTACCTCCGGCACCACCCGCAGGTCCAGCCCCGGCTTGCGCAGGCGCTTAACCGGGCCATGCCATTTCGCCCAATTCGGATCGACCATGACGGAATGACCGGCGAATTGCAGGAAAAAGGAGGCGTGACCGATCCACGTCACCCGCACGCGGCCTTCTTCCGGCGGGTTCAACACCGGCTCCTGCATGTCACCACCGGCCCGCCGGAACATGCCGGGGACGATGCGGTGACGGAAAAACCGCAAATTGCGCTTGGGCCAGCCCTTTTGGGGCATCAGCCCGGAGTATCGGACCTTGCCCGGAGGAAATAATGGATCGATGTCTTTTTGCACTCGTCCCTACGCTAGCAGACACATGGCCACCGCGCATGGAAAACCTGCATTACTTTGCATATGCGGAGGCGATTTTTTTCGCCCACTCTTCTGCCCGCTCGGCAAAGGATTTTTCATCACCCGCATAGAGGATACCGCGGGAAACATTGATCACATCAGGAGCCAGGCGTCCTGCAGCAGCGAGTGAGGCCAGATCGCCGCCTTGTGCGCCCAGGCCTGGAACAAGCAGTGGAGCATCCGGAATTTTTTTCAAAACAGCCGCCGCATTGGTCAGACCCACCACGTATCCCACATCCGTCAGGCGTTCTTCTTCCACGGCGCGATCCCCCAGAGCGGTCACCAGTTCGAATACGGAGCGGCCATCGGCCAGGGTTTGTTGTTGAAAATCGGCGGAACCCGGATTGGAAGTCACCGCCAACAGATAGATCCCCTTCCCCTTCCAGTTCAGGAATGGCTCGATGGAATCATAGCCGAGAAATGGATTGAGCGTCACCGCATCCACATTCCAGCCGGCAAAGTAGCCTTGCGCATAGTATTTCTGCGTCTCCCCGATGTCGCTGCGCTTTGCATCCAGAATCACCGGGATGTCTTCCGGCATGTTGCCCAGCAGTTCTTCCAGCAGGCGGATGCCTTCGATGCCCATGGCCTCGAAATACGCCATGTTCGGCTTATAACAGGCAGCAAAACCGGAGGTTTCCTCGATCACCTGAGTCAGGAAATCGCGAGCGGCTGAGGCACCACCATCACCCGGACGAGGATCCAGCCCTACACAAAGACGGGAACCGGTTTTTTCAATTCGTGACTGGAGGCGTTCGGCGTAGCGCATGGGCCGATTCCATCCACCAGAGCCAGCCGAGCAAGAGGAAATAACCGGAAAATTCAATCGCCTTGCGGGGGGCATTGATCTTCGTGCTGTCCCCATGACATCCGCAGGAAATATCCAGCCCTTGTTTCCAGGCCCACCCGATCCCAATGGCGAAAACCACCACCAGTCCGGCAATGGTGAGAATGGCCCCCTTACGATAAATCCCCAGCATGAGAAAAAGCCCTGCGATCAATTCCAGCCACGGGAGGGTATAGGCCAGCACGGCGTCCCATGGAGGCGTGAGCAGCTTGTAATTTCCCACATCATAGGTGAAACGGTCCAAGCCCGTGCCGAAAATCAAAAGCCCGCCACTGTAGACGAACCAGCAGCCGAGGACTACCCGGCCGATCAATGCCAGGACTTCGGTGCGGCTTTGCGGATGAGTGGACATTTTCAAGAGTCTTCACCAGAGACGGGAAGCCAGCAAGCTTGGGAAACCGGGAACGCGGGATTCATCCCGCCCCCATTTCCTAAAGCCATAGCAAAGGTTTGTTTCCCCATAAAATGGCTACCCGAAGCTAAGCGGAATAAATTCCGCGCTCCCGGTTTTACTGCAGCTCCGCCAGCCGCTGCCTGCACCAGGCAAGACCTTCATCGAATTCCTCACTCTGTGGACGGGATTTGAGCAGGGATTCCCACAAGCGGACGGCTTCGGAGAACGTCTGGCGGGATTCTTCCTTCCGGCCTGCAAGTTGTTGGGCAAGTCCGAGATCCCCCAGAAGATAGGCTCCGGAAGACTGGAGTTGCTCCGGACGGGGGCCACCCGGCGTGGTTTTCGTTTCCAGATCACTGAGCAGATCGCGGGCTCTTGTTTCAAAGGCAATCTCCTCATTTCGATTCCCAGCCGTGCCCAATACCCGGCCCTTCTGCCACCACAGCATTGCCAGGCGATAGGCGGCCATGGCATTTCCGGGCGATGCCGCGTGCACGGCTTCCAGCATCCGGATGCCATCGTCAAAATTCTTCATCGCCTCGTCTGCCCGCCCACGATCCCGGAGAATGCCGGCACGGACACCCAACTGGGACGCCTTTCTGATAGAAGCTTCCGCATTGTCCGGCTGTTCGCCTAACAATCGATCCAGCATTTTCAGAGCTTCATTGTTCAGAGTCTCCGCACCCGCCGTGTCCCCTGATAGAACGGCCGCTTCCGCCATGGCCGCATAGCATCCGGCCAGATCCATCCTCAGGCCGAAATCCTGGGGCTTTTCCTTGAGCAGTTTTGCGATTTCCGTGGCAGCCAGAGAGCGGACTTCCCGTGCATCTCCTATGCTGCCCATGCCTTCCAGAATGGTGGCGGAGGAAAGGTAACAGGCCGCCAGTTCCGAGCGGAGCACGGCCGCATCCGGGCGCTGATCCGCCAGATGATTGAGATTCTCCGTCGCACGGAGAAGCTGCTCCAGCGCCTTGGTGTCATTGCCTTTCGAGGACAAGTACTGCGCTTCATGGAAATCCAGAATCGCCAGCAGTTGATTCAGCCGTTCCGCATCCACTCCATCATGTGGCACGGTCTCCAGAGCGGCGCGGGCGGTGATGAAGGACTGCCCCGTCTGTTCATCTCCGGTGGACTGATAGAGAAGAGCCAGCAGCAGCGAATTGGTGGCCATGCGGAGTCTCAACTCGCCATCCACAGGGAGATTTTTCCAAGCCTCCAGAGCGGCGGATAGACGGATGGTGGCATTTTTGGCATCCCCTTCTGCAATCGATACTTCCGCCAACTGGAGAAGCACTCGGGCGCGTTCATCCGAAAGCGCCGGAATATCTGCCGTGCGGATGAGGAAATCCTCGAAGTAACGCTCCAGCCGCTTGAGCCGCAATTCCCGGCCATCCAGAGGCGGTAGGCGGCGGTGCCCCTTTTCCATGGCCCAGGAAAACAGCCGATCCGCAATCAGCCGTGAAGCTTCCAGCCGGGCAATTCCCAGATCCTTTTCATAGGAAAGATTCTGCTTTGCCTCCGTGGCTTCCTTTTCCGCCTTTGCGAGGGCGGTCACGGCAGAGGAGGCTGTGCGGCGCAGGGATTCCAATTCATCACGCCGCCCCTCACGCTCCCGGATGAGCTGATAGCCCTTCAACTGCCACAAAGCGCCGAGCATGATCGCCAAGCCGCCCGCCACACCAGCAATGAAGAACATCCGGCGGGCCTTGTGCTCGGCATGGCGGCGCTGGTCCATGAGATGATCCCTCTCTTCCGCAGCGGAAAGCCGCAGTTCCACGGCATCAAATCCTGCGACGACTTCCACCATCGTCGCCGGGCGTTTCACAGGATCCAGATGCAGGCATCGGCCGATCCATTCGCGGAATCCCGCCTCCAGCTCATTCACCGGCTCATCCGGCCATGAAACATCCGGCTGTTTTTCTATATTTTTAGCGATGCGCGGCAGATCGGCATGGATGCCATCACGGCGGGTATCCTCTGGAGGGGGGGCCACTTGGGAGAACGTTTCATGACAGCGTGGGAATTTACCTGTTAGGATCCGATACCCCAGCACTCCGAAGCTGAAAACATCCCAGCGATAGCCTGCCTCATCCAGATAGCCACCGCTGTTCTTCAACTGATCCGGAGGCTGATAGAGCAGTGCATCCGTAAATTCCAGATGACTGACTCCCGGCATGTTGCCCAAGGTCCAGTCGCTGAGCAAAACGCCATCGTTTTCATCGAAGAAGACATTCCCCGGCTTGAGATTGCCATGAGCCACCTGCCGCTCGTGCATGTTGGCCAACGCAGCGGCGATTTTTCTCACCAGCGGCCAGGACTGCTCTCCGGGATGCTCTGGAAGGCGGCGCTGGAGCGTACGGGGGACAGCCTCCCCTTCCCCACGATCCTCACAATGCAGTGGCGTGACCCACAAGGAAGGACGCCCTTCGAAATCCGCAGAATACACAGGCATGACTCCTTCCGGCCAGCCGCCGTTTTCCAGGCGAGCCGTCATCTTCGCCAGCAGCGCCCGATGAATGGCCATGGCCTCGAACAATTTCACCGCGACCTTGCGCCCCTGATCGTCGTGGGCGAGGTACACCCGGCCGCATTCGCCGTAACCAATGAGACGCAGTACCTTCAATCCATCCACGCGGGGAGCTTCCATGCCAAGGGAAGTTATAAACGAGCAATTGAGCATTAGCCAATTCTTTAGAGCTCGCCTACCCATTTGAAGGTGAGTTAATTGAATCCAAACTTTGACGATTCCGCCTTATGAATTCCTTGAATGCCGCGATTGAAAAGTTCACTTCCCTGAAACTCTGCACCGTGGGGGAAAGAGGAGATCTCCACGAACGTCCCAACAAGGCGCTGGTGCTATTGGTCGCCATGGATCTGCTGGATGAAGATAAAGCCACACCTACCCAGATTCCGTGGAATGCAGACTTCCGTGCCCGTTTTTCCCATTACTTCGCGCAGGTGAAGCGCACGGAGGACATCGACTCGGCGGAATCCCAGTTCCTCAATCTACGGAACGACGGGATCTGGCAGGCATACGAGATCAATCATGGAGAGGTGGAACCCTGCGAGGCTCAGCCGACTGCCCAGGATGATGGACTGGTGTTCGCCAGTTTCAGTGACGAGCTCCGGGAACTGATAGCTGATAGAGACGCCAGAGCGAATCTCCGACAGGCATTAGTAAAGCGCTACTTCCCGGATAAAGCCCCATGCCTTTAAGGATGGGGTTCAAAACATTGTAACTATAAGCATCCCAGCGCGATCAAGTCGGATGGTTCCCCCTCCGGGGAACAAAAATAGGAGAGGCCTTATCCGGTGGTGTTCGCTCGCTTTGCTCACTCGACCACCGGCTACCCGCTTTGATGCCTCCGGCATCAGAAGACAGAACAAGTGACGACAAGGCCGCAATCTCTTCATCCCGTAGGAATATCAGCCGATAGCCGGTGCGTTGAGCGAATGAAATGAGCGACACCACCGGATGGACGCCTCCTGAAATTCCCGCATCCCGGAGGGATACCAGACAGCCTCGGCATCAGGAAACGATGAAAAAAAGCCCCGCACCGGCGGACCGGGCGGGGCCTGTGATTTTTTCAGACAGGATTACCTGGCAAGTTATACTCCGGCTTCATCGTGTTCCGGCTGTGTGTCAGGGCGGGTGGACAGGAAATCGAGAGTCTCGGTTTCCGGTTTCCTCACCACTTCCACGCTGTCGCCTGTCTTCACGTCTCCACGCAGCAGCGCTTCTGCGAGCGGATCTTCCAGGAAACGCTCCACGGCGCGGCGCATTGGGCGGGCACCGTAGGATGGATCGAAGCCCTTCTCGGCAAGAAGATCGCGTGCTTCGGCAGAAAGCGTGAGGGCGATGTCCTTGTCGCGGAGACGCTTGACGAGTTTGGAAACTTCCAGGTCCACGATTTGGTTGAGATCCTTTTTCTCCAGCATGTGGAAGACTACCAGATCATCCAGACGGTTGAGGAACTCCGGTTTGAAGTAGCGCTTGGACTCTTCAAGAATCTTGCCCTTCATGCCTTCGAAGTCCGCTTCATCATTCTGCATGGCACCGAAACCGAGGGAGGTCTGACGCTTGATGGTGGATGCACCCACGTTTGAAGTGAGGATGATGATCGTGTTCCGGAAGTCGATCTTGCGGCCGAGGGAATCCGTGACCATGCCTTCTTCCAGAATCTGGAGCAGGAGGTTCATCACATCCGGGTGAGCCTTTTCAACCTCATCGAAGAGAACGACGGAGTAAGGACGACGGCGGACCGCTTCCGAAAGCTGGCCACCTTCTTCATAACCCACGTAGCCGGGAGGAGAGCCAATCAGGCGGCTGGCGGTGAATTTCTCCATATACTCGGACATGTCGATCTGGATGAGCGAGTCCGGATCGCCGAACATGAACTCTGCCAGATTGCGGGCCAAGTAGGTCTTGCCCACACCCGTAGGTCCAAGGAAGAGGAAGGAGCCAATCGGACGGCGCGGGTCCTTGAGATCGGCCCGGGAACGGCGGAGCGCCTTGGAAATGGCAACGACCGCTTCCTCCTGCCCGATCACACGACCGCGCAATTCGCCCTCCATCTTGAGAAGCTTCTCGGCTTCCTTCTCCTCCATGCGGCGGAGAGGGACACCCGTCCACTTCGAGATGACGGACATGATGTCATCGTCCGTGACGGTGACGATCTTCTCCTCGGTAGAGGTGCGCCAGGTCTTGAGAGTATCCTCCAGTTCCTTCTTCGCGTTCTTCTCATCATCACGGAGAGAAGCCGCTTTTTCGAAGTCCTGCTCCGCAATGGCCGCCACCTTGTCACGATTGATCTGATCGATCACGCCTTCCAGTTCCTTGATGGAAGGAGGACGGGTCATTGTGGCGATGCGTGCACGAGCACCCGCTTCATCGAGAACGTCGATGGCCTTATCCGGCAGATAGCGGGCCGTGAGATAACGTGAGGTGAGCTTTACAGATGCCTCGATGGCTTCCGGTGTGAACTTCGCCTTGTGGTGGGTCTCATACTTCTCCTGCAGGCCTTGTAGAATCTTGATGGCATCATCCACCGACGGCTCATCCACCTTCACCTGTTGGAAGCGGCGCTCGAGAGCGGAGTCCTTTTCGATATGCTTGCGATACTCATTGAGAGTGGTCGCACCCACGCACTGGAGTTCCGAGCGGCTGAGGGCGGGCTTGATGATGTTTGAAGCATCCATCGCACCTTCCGCAGAACCCGCACCCACGATGGTGTGAAGCTCATCGATGAAGAGAATGACGTTCTTCACCTTGCGGATTTCATCCATCACCGCCTTGATGCGCTCCTCGAACTGGCCACGATACTTCGTGCCAGCCACCATAAGGGCCAGATCCAGGGTAATGACTTTCTTGTCCCGGAGAATTTCAGGAACATTCCCACTGGAAATTTCCTGTGCCAGGCCTTCGACAATCGCCGTCTTGCCCACACCGGCTTCACCAATGAGGACTGGATTGTTCTTGGTCCGGCGGCAGAGGATCTGGATGACGCGTTCGATCTCGGATTCACGGCCGATCACCGGATCCAGTGCACCTTCACGCGCCATCTTGGTAAGATCACGCCCGAATGCCTTGAGAGCCGGTGTCTTGGTCTTGCCACCGCTGTCGTTTCCGCCGGACTCGCCACCTGCTTCAGGTGGAGCGCCGCTTTCATCCTCGAATGGAGCGTCGTCGTCATCCTCATCGTCATCTTCATCGTGATCCTCCGGAGAGAAGTTCGGATCGATTTCGGCAAGGATTTCGTTGCGGGTGCGTTGGATATCCACATCCAAACGCTTAAGAACACGTGCAGCCACGCCCTCACCCTCGCGAAGCAGGCCGAGCAGCAGGTGCTCCGTGCCCACGTAGGAATGGTTCAGCGCCTTGGCCTCCTTATTGGCAAGCGCCAGCACCTTTTTCACGCGGGGGGTGTAGGGAATGTTACCAGCCGTTTTCTGCGGAGGACCGGAGCCGACTTCTTTTTCGACTTCCATCCGGACCGCTTCCAGCTCGAGGCCCATACGCTCGAGCACATTGACGGCGACCCCCTGTCCGAGCTTGATCAAGCCGAGCAGGAGGTGCTCCGTACCAACGTAGGAATGATTGAAGCGATCAGCTTCCTTCCGGGCCAGAGCTAAGACTTGTTGAGCACGTGGGGTGAAATTATTCATGCGTCGGCTTGTGGGTTGGGGTCAGGAAAATCTTTTCCCTCATTTGAGATAAAACGAGTATCAGGAGATTCAACAGATTGCAAACGAGAGCGTACGATTTCTGCACGAATTGAATCTCTTTCTTCCGGGGAGAGCTTGCGGCCCGAGTGCAATTGAAGATGAGCAGGCTGAATATCCATCAGCAGCGAGTCACAGGTGATCACGATATCCCGCTTCAGGTAACCGAGGGTGGCACCCAGACGGAGCAGTGAAAGGTGGTTCAGAGCCTCCTTGGAATCAATGATGTGGGCATGGCGCAGGACGCCGTAGGCACGGCCGATCTTGTCCGCCACCATTTCCGGATCCTCCTCCAGCAGTTTCTCCCGCGCGTTCTGTTCATGCATGGCCACTTGGGAAATGACGCGCTCCAGACGGCGGATGATGGTTTCCTCGCTTTCGCCGAGCGTGGATTGGTTCGAGATCTGGTAGAGGTGGCCGAGGGACTCGGTGCCTTCCCCATAGATGCCGCGCACCGCGAGGCCGATCTTGTTTACCGCCTGCAACACCTGCCCGATCTGATCGCTGAGGACCAATCCCGGCAAGTGGACCATGGCAGAGGCGCGAAGGCCGGTGCCCAGATTCGTAGGGCAGGTGGTGAGATAGCCCATTGAGTTGTCAAAGGCATACTCCAGCGATGATTCCAACTGGGTATCCAGTTCGGAAAGCGCTTGAAAGGCCGAGGAAAGCTGAAGACCCGGGCGGATCGACTGCATGCGCAGGTGATCCTCTTCATTCAGCATGATGCTGAAACTCTGGCGGCGCTCGATGACGGCAGCAGAGCCATCTCCGCGGGCGGCATGCTCGCGGGAAATGAGGTGACGCTCCACCAGCACCTGCTTCTGTACGGATGACAGGCTTCCCAGTTCATTGGAAAAGGCATCCTTCATGGCAGGCAGCGATTCCACTGCAGGCCTCAGAAGCTCCAGCGCGGCTGCGCGTTCATCCCGCTTCGCCCAACCGGGGAAAGGATGGCGGCGGAGATTCCGTGCCAGGCGGATACGGGAGGTAAGGACAGCCCCATGCTCCCCCTGCCCGCCAGTCATCCAATCGGCGGGATGTTTGATAAGGGTGGAAAAACGCATCATGGCCTTGGAAAGAGTATCGGGAAATTCAAACGGATTATCAGGTGGAAATGGTTTCCAAACTGCGGATTTCATCGCGGATGGCGGCCGCCTCCTCGTAGCTCTCGGAAGCGATGGCCTGATCGAGTCTCTGGCGGAGCTCTCCCAGGCGTTGTTCGCGGTACTGGGTGGCCATCAGTCCCTCCGGTACCTTGCCTAAGTGGGTCAGACCCTTGTGCATGCCGCGAAGCATCTGGGAAACTTCATCATGAAATGTGGCGTAGCACTCGCTGCAGCCGAAGCGGCGGACCCGACGGAGATCCTCCAGCGTGAAGCCGCAGGACGGGCATTTTTTACCTTGGGTAGATGGGCTGGGGACAGCCTTTCCGGCGATCACCGGCACACCGGGAGTGGCACCGAACAGAAAGTCCGCCAGCGAGAATCCCGTAGGATCGGTAACCCCACGCTCCTTGGCACATGCCTCGCAAAGGCACACCTTCTTCATCTGTCCCTCAACGAGTTGAGTCAGGAAGACGGTAGCCTTTTGATCGCAGAAATCACACTTCATGATGATATGCTAAATTACACTTAAGCAACCGGAGTGCCAGTGCTCATTGCAAGTTCGTGGAAGGCAGCGAGGAAACGCTTGGTGAACGGGCCTGGCTTTCCATCACCGATCACGCGGCGGTCATAGGTTACCACAGGAATCACCTCAGCAGCCGTGCCGGTGAGGAAGAATTCATCTGCGATGTACAGATCGTAGCGTGTCAGGGTTTTCGCCACGAATGGCACGCCCAGCTTGTCCGCCAGCTCGATGATCACGGCACGGGTGATGCCGTCCAGCGCACCATCACTGATGAGCGGACTGTATAGCGTGCCATCCTTGATGATGAAAATATTGTCGCCGGTGCACTCGGCCACATTCCCCTGCTCATTGAGCATCACGGCTTCCAGAGCGTTTGCCTGGATGGCTTCCACCTTTGCCATGATGTTGTTCAGATAGTTCAGGGATTTCACTTGTGGCATCAGCGCGCCCGGTGCCGGGCGGCGGGTGGCGCAGGTGATGACGGCCAGGCCATTCGTGTAGTGCTCTTCCGGATACAGCTTGATCGTTGCTGCGATGATAAACATCGAGGGCTTGGGACAAAGGTAGGGATTGAGGCCCAGCTCACCGGCACCACGGGTGATGACCAGGCGGATGTAGCCGTCCGTCAGGCCATTGGCAGCCACGGTGTCAACGGTGGCCTGGATCACTTCCTCGATGGTCCACGGCAGGTTCAGGATGATGGCCTTGGCGGAATCGAACAGACGGCGGATGTGCTCCTCCAGACGGAAGACGCGGCCATTGTAGATGCGGATACCTTCAAAAACGCCGTCACCATAGAGAAGTCCGTGATCAAACACGGAGATCTTTGCTTCAGATTCGTCCACCAAATTACCGTCGAGCCAGATTTTCATGAGAATGTGTGAGGCGCAGCCTAAAGGGTCCCCCGCTGCTGGCAAGCTGGAGATTGGTTATTTACTCAACTTGCCCGGATTAGTCCCACTTTCGGTAAGGATGGCGGGAAAGATGGGAATTGAAGTAACGCGGATCGTCCGAAACTTCCTTCCCGATCCACTCGGGAATGGGCGGCTGTACGTCCTCACTCTCCAGCTCCACTTCCGCCACGATGAGACCATCGTTTTCGCCATGAAACACATCGATTTCCCATGTGTGCCCCGCGTGATCCACGCAGTACCGCGTCTTATCGATCACGGTGGGCAGGCAGAGTTTTAGAAGTTCAGCCGCGTCGGCAATCGGGATCTCGTATTCGAATTCCGAACGGCTGATGCCCACCGAGCGGCCTTTCAGGGTAAGCCACGCTTTTTCTCCCGCCAGGCGCACCCGCACCGTACGGTCCGGGTCTGCCGTAAGGTAGCCTTGAGAAAAACGGGTGCCTTCCCCGCCCCGCCAGCCATTGCCGGAGACCAGAAATTTTCGTTCGATTTCGGTAGCCATGGGAACTTCAGGCAGGGGGTTGCATCAGAGCGTTCCAATCGACCGGACCGAAGTCCAGCCTGTTGATCTCACTGGCATACACCACATCCACATTCTTCGGGTCCATTTCCGCAGCCAGTTGGGTGAATATCCGGGCCAGCAGTTGGTTTTCCTCACCGCTCTGTTTCTTCAGTTGCTCCGCACGGGCGAAGAGCAGCTTGGCCAGCGCCTCTGTCCCCATGTCCGAGCTTTCGGCTGGAGGCAGGATGCCTTTGGCGAGCTGGAAGTTCAGCACCATCGCCTGTTTGTTGCGCGGCGAAAGCTGGAGGGCCAGCGCCAGGACTTTACGGCCCTGGGCGAGGGCTTGCTGGGAAGCATTTTCCCGGGTGATGCATTCTCCCGCGTAGGCGGCCAACTGGTCGGCGTAATCTTGCCGCTCGGTATCGAGCAGGCCCACTTGTTCTGTGAAAATGCTTTTCTGGATAGTGAGTGGTTTCCACACCAGATCCGCCCCGCGCACCATCACCGGGGAAAGCAGAAAAAATGCCGCCACTTGCCAAGCTCGCCTCATTGCTGTTAAGAATGAAAGAGCATCTTACCTTGGCAAGTGGCAATTCCAGAAGCGCAATCATTCAAAAACGAGCTCCGCCGCAACATGCGCCGGCTCCTGCGGGAATCCGTTACAGATTCCACCGCGGTTTGCCGATCCATCCATGAGTGGCTGATAGCCCATCCCGGCCTGAAAACCCTGGCGATCTTCGCAGCCCTGAAGGGTGAGGTGGATCTATCATCGTTTGTCAAAGACCACCCCGACCGGACATGGGTCTATCCGTTTGTGCGGGGCGAGCACCTGACCTTTCACCGGGTGCAAAATCCAGCGGAAGAATTGCTCCCGGGATCATTCGGCATTCGGGAGCCGCTGGAGGATTCCCCTGTGGTGCCGGTTTCACAAATCGATGCGTTTCTGTGCCCCGGACTGGCATTCGATGAGCGCGGAGGAAGGTTGGGCAGAGGCCGCGGATTTTATGACCGCGTGCTGGCCAATAAACGCCAGGATGCCATCAAGGTGGGCATTTGTTTCCAGTTCCAACGCGTTCCTGACACCTATTCAGAAGCACATGACATCCACATGGATCTGGTGCTGTCCGATGACGGATGAAGAAAAGGGCACCGCGGATCAGGCGAATCTCGCGAATTTTTTAAGATGAAGCGAAACGCGGAGGCGCTGAGTCCGCGGAGGTTTTTCGCAGAGAAATTTTGAAACTCAGCGTTCCTCTCTGTGACTTTTGTGCCTCTGCGTTTCGATTAAATTAAAATCTTCATTCGCCTGATTCGTGAGATTGCCCTTTGGGCCATGCCAATTGCCAGCTTCGCTGTTTGATGTCGGACGCTAACGCTCCCACTGCATTCGCGGTGCCTTTTTGAATCTTTTCTCAAGCCCAATCCGGGATTTCCAAACGGAACTGCGGAATGCGTGTAAAAATCCTATCGCCTGCAGCGGTTTCTCCAAAAAAGGCCCCTTGGACGGTGGCTCCACGCGCCGCGACGTGATAGCTGTTGTAGGAAAAATGGCTGCCTGGGTCGATGGTCGGAGTCTGGCCTACCACACCGTCTCCCTCTACCACGATCGTTTCCCCCTCATCCTCCTGCACCACCCACTTCCGCCCACGGATGGTCACTGGCAATGGCGAATCGTTATGAATGGAGATGAAATAAACAAACGGGTGCGGTTTCTCCACAGGGGCTTCCAGGCTGGGCATGTAGATGACATCATCCACATTTACCCTCAGCCCTTCATATTCACGAATCACACCAGCCATGGCATCAGCGTCTCAGAGAGATCCAGTCACTGCCAAGCACGAAACGGGTTTGCCCCTGTGACATTCGGAGATATGTAAACCCCCATGATCTCTGCCCCACCCGTCGCGCTCACCATTGCCGGATCGGATTGCTCGTCCGGGGCCGGCATCCAGGCCGATCTGAAAACCTTCCAGCATTTCCGCGTGCATGGGCTCACTGCCATTACCTGCATCGTTTCAGAAACGGCAAATATCGTCCGCGCCGTGAGCCCGGTGCCGGTTCACATCGTGGCGGATCAGGTGGCGCTGATGCTGGATTCCTTTCCGCTGGGTGCCATCAAGACGGGGATGCTTTTTTCCGCCGCCCATGTCAAAGCGGTGACCTCCCTCTTGCAGGCACGTCCGGAGATCCCACTGGTGGTGGACCCGGTGATGATCGCCTCCACAGGTGCCTCGCTGCTGGAGCCGGATGCAGTCTCCGCCTATAAGGAACTTCTGCTACCACGGGCGACCGTCATCACGCCCAACCTCCCGGAGGCCGAAGCACTTCTCGGCTGCTCCATCCCGAATCTGGCTGCGATGGAGGAGGCCGCGCTGGCACTGAGGAAAAAATTCGGCGCCGCAGTGCTGCTGAAAGGTGGCCATCTGGAGGATGTGGAGTGTCTGGATCTACTGGCGGATGCCCAAGGTACCGTGCATTATTTCACCGCCCAGCGGCTTCCTCTGCCTGGTTCCCATGGTACCGGTTGCACGCTGTCCGCAGCTATCGCCGCCCGGCTGGCACTGGGAGACACCCTCCCCATTGCCGTGGGCCATGCCAAAGCGTATCTCACAGAGACCCTGCGCCAGTCCTATCAATTCACCAGCGCCCAAGGGGAAACCATCCATGCGCTCAATCAGGGAACGGTGCCGGTGCGGTGAAACGACTTCCAATTGTATTTCCAAACACCTTCCTCTCCGCTTTTAATCCTTTCATGCGCATAGCGGTTTACGCCGGTTCCTTCGATCCTCCCACCAATGGTCACCTCTGGATGATCGAGCGGGGGCTGGAGATGTTTGATCGCCTCATTGTGGCAATCGGTAACAATCCGGCAAAAACCTACTCCTTCACGGTGGAGGAAAGGCTGGACCTTTTGCGAAAGTCCACCCCTTCCGATGAACGGCTGTCCATCACCCACTTCGATAACAAGTATCTGGTGCACTATGCGAAAAAGATGGGAGCACCATTCGTGCTGCGTGGCATCCGCTCGTCCGATGACTACGAGTATGAACGGGTGATCCGCCACATCAATGCGGACATGGCTCCGGAAATCACCACTGTCTTCCTGATGCCGCCACGCGATATCGCGGAGGTTTCCTCAAACATGATCAAGGGCCTCACCGGCCCGGATGGCTGGCAGGATACCGTGCGCCGTTATGTACCGGATGCGGTTTTCCAGGCATTGGCCGCCCATCAGGAAAAGACTTTGAAACCGTCACCATGAATCTGGAAAGCATCCGCGCCCACTGCCTCGCCTTCCCCGGAGTGACGGAGGAGTGTCCCTTCGGGCCGGAAGTTCCGGTTTACAAGGTTTTGGGAAAAATGTTCGCACTGCTCTCTCCGGACGAGGTGCCTGCTTCCATGAATCTGAAGTGCGATCCCGAGCGTGCCTTGGATCTGCGGGATCAATACGAGTCCATCCTGCCCGGCTACCACATGAGCAAGAAGCACTGGAATACGCTGATTCTGGATGGGAGCCTGCCTTCTTTCATGATCAAGGAGCTGATAGATCATTCCTATGAGCTGGTGGTGGGTGGCCTGACGAAGAAAGATCGTGAGAAATTGCAGCAAATGTAATCGTCTGCGGGCGAGCACCTTATAACAGGTGGGCTTTACACCTATTATCAAATCAAAAACCGACCGGCTGGAGTCTGAATAACATGCCACGTTCTATCTTAAAATCATGGGCCGTGGAGTTGTTCCATTTCACGCTCAAGGAGATCCAGGCCTGCATTTTTCCGGGGTTGTTTTTTCTCTCGGTGTTTCTGGTACCACGCAGTGGGGTGTGGATCATCCCCCGCTATGATGCGCTGTTCCTCATTGCTCTGGTGATCCAAGGCTGGATGGTATGGAGTAAGCGGGAGACTCTGGATGAGCTGAGAGCGGTGACGTTATTCCATATCCTCGGTTTCGCGCTGGAAGCTTACAAAACCTCCGCGGGCATCAAGTCCTGGGCTTACACGGATTTCGGCTACACCAAGATCCTTGGTGTGCCATTGTTTGCAGGATTCATGTATGCATCTATCGGCAGCTATATCATCCAGGCATGGCGGCTGTTTGATCTGCGAGTAAGACACCACCCACCCCACTGGCTGGCGGCCGTCACCGCCATCGCCATTTACGTGAATTTCTTCACCCATCATGCGCTGGGTGATTACCGCTGGTACATTGCTGCCTTTGGACTGGGCCTCTATGCCCGCACCTTCGTGATCTATCGTCCCTATCAGACCGATCGCCGCATGCCGTTGATCCTGGGCTTCATCCTCATCGGCTTTTTCATCTGGCTGGCGGAAAATTTCGGCACCTTCTTCCATCTGTGGTCTTACCCACATCAGATGGGGGCCTGGTCCGTGGTGAAATTTGGAAAATGGAGCGCCTGGTCCATGCTGGTGCTGATGACGTTCACCATCGTGGCGAATCTCAAGCACATCAAGGCGAAGATTCACGTACCGGAGTAGCACCCCACCTCCAGTTAGAGAAACACCCTATCCACTCGCACCTGAAGCTGGAACACAAATTAACACTTCTGACTAACGCCATCGCGTAATCTATCATTAATGAATTGGATAACAGTGAAACTGCCAATACTCATGGGATTCACCCCCCATGGAAACTGTTACACGATTCACGACTAAAAGCTTGCAACTGGATTCTGTCCGGGGCATAGCCATCCTCACGGTGATGATGGGCCACTGGGTATCACTGCACCAGTATGGCTACCGGGGTGGCTATGGTGTACGTTGCTTTTTCGTTATCAGTGGCTTCCTGATGACCGGCATCCTACTGAAACTCAAGCAAGACCAGACACGCAAAAATCTGCTGGCACGCTACCAGAACTTCCAGCTGCGCCGGATTCTCCGCATCTATCCACTTTATTTTCTTTTACTTCTGGTAGTCTGGCTGATTGGCGTGGGCGGCGTGAAAAGCAGCATCCCATGGGGGATGACTTTCACCATGAATGTCCTAACTGCCGTCGAAAATCGGTGGGTGCAGCCCTGCTACCATCTCTGGTCCCTCTCCACCCAGGAGCAGTTCTATCTGGTCTGGCCACTGGTGATTCTGCTCGCCAGTGAAAAGTGGCTCCCACGCATTCTCCTCAGCACCATACTGGCTGGATTTTTGTTACGCTTGGTTTTCGCCTATTACTTCGATCCAGGTCACATCGGCCTGAAGGTCCTGACTCCCACCACGATGGACGCCTTGGCACTGGGCGGATGGATGGCATGGATGAGAAGCCAGAAGGGCATGGATTTCATCTGCAATTCCTTCTCTCTCAAAGTGATCGGCTGGGTGGGATTGATCGGCACCTTGCTCGTGACTGGCTTTCTTCATCGGTATCCGGGGCATCCCTTGGAGGGCTTGCTGTTTGCATTCGAGCTATCAGCACAAGCTCTTGCCTCCTATTGGCTGGTGGCGCATGCGGCCAGCGGGGCGACGGGAGCTTTAGGCTTCGTGCTCAATCTGAAAGTCCTGCAGTATTTGGGGAAAATCAGCTTCGGCCTCTACCTCTTCCACCCATTGTGTGATCTGATGGTGCGAAACCTTCTGGAAGCCCATGGCCTGCAGATGCCCTCCATCATGGGAGCCCGGTTTGTCACCTCATTCGCCGCCACTCTGGTGGTCACGATTCCCTGCTACTATTGGCTGGAACTCCCCCTGGCCCGATTGAAAGACCGTTTGAGACCGCATGCGGAGGCAAACATTGTGATGGAACGAAAAGCAGCCTAGCGTGTTTGAAAACCGCCAGGCAGCAGACACCCTTCCAGCCTTCATGGCGCAGCCATGAAGGCATCTCTCTTACCTTGGCGGCGGATTCTATCCGCCATGCCCAGAATTTGATAGAAGGCATGGCGGTTGGAAACCGCCGCCACGTCATGACCCAGCCATGAAGCTACGCATCAGAACCTGTAGCCGACACCCAGGGTGAAGCCGAGTGCATCGATACCGGGATTCGGATCGGTCTGGCCGCCATTCGAGTGATGGGTGAAGTAGAGGCCGCCGAGAACGGAGACGTTCTCACAGATCGACTGACGCAGTCCCAACTGGCTGAACCAGTTGAAGGTAAAATCCTGCCCCTGGCCCTGCTCGCCGCCGGCACTATTGGTGAAGCCCAGCCCGCCGCCGATTGAGAAAAATGCGGAGGTTTTTTCCGAAGGGAACCAGTACTCGATGGAAGGCGCGGCGGAGGCCCCGATGTAGTAGTCCTCCGGGCCGACGGTGATGGTTTCAAAAATCGCGGCGAAACGGTTTCTTACCACCAGCTTCGCACCATCCGCGCCATTATACCATGTCCACATGACCGGGGAGCGCAGCGTGAACTGGGTGGGGATGATCTCGTAATTGATATCGGTATTGTTACCGATGTTCCAGAGATAGCCGCTTTCCAGCGTGAGCTCCCACGTATCCGCAGGATGAGCGGGAGAAGAGGCACAGCCCGCATAAGAGCCACAGCCCGCAAAAGCAGGCATGGCGAACAATGCGGAAGCGGCAAGCAGACAGTACAGTTTCACGCACCAGATCTAGCCGCTCCCATCACAAGGTCGAGCGGGATTTCAACGCTCTGCGGGATCAATATTCCTCTTCCTCTCCATCATCCCCCGGCACCGGAGGGAGGATGTCCTCCCGCATCAGCAGGCGGGGAATGTCCAGATCCGGCAGCAGTTCCGCACGGGTATTCCGGACGATCGCAGCATACGGCACGATGCGATCCATTTCTGCAATGGCACAATGGACCATGGAAGCCACGATATCCTTATCATAGCGCTCGCGTTCGAAAAGATTCGTGATGCGGAAGACCAGCACTTCCCGGTCGAAATCGTATTCAAAGCCACCAAGGGTGAGCTGCTTGTTGGCACGGGCCAATAGCTCAAGAATCGGAGAAAGGTGCTCCTCACTGACACTGAGAGGGTTTTCAGAAACGATGCTCAGCGCATTGAGCGGCGGATGCGCCTGGACGATCAGATCCACACGGGTGTGGTGGGCCTCGAAGCCTGCGCGGAGAACATCGCGTCCTTCCACGAGTTCGCAGTGCCAGCCGTTTTGGCCGAAGATTTCTTCGACAGAGAGAATTTGCCGGGAATGAGGTCGCATATCAGTAAAGGGAAAGCAGTAAAGGGAAAGGGATTCAGCCTTGGGAGGCAGGCGGAGATAGCCGCCCGAGGACGGCCTTGGCAAGCAGCGAGCGACGGTCCGCGCGAATCGGCCGCAGGGAAAGATGCAGCCCGGCATTTTTCGCCCCATTGTAGTGAAGGGTGAGCACGGTCTGGCGCGCGTTTACCTCTGCAGAGTGAATCTCCTGCCACCCGACCATCTGCATGCCTGCTGCCGGGCGGAAAAATGGAAAAATCTCCACGCCCAGCGGTGTGAGGATCACATACGCGTGCCGTGTGAGCCGGATGGCCAGACGCGCCAAAATCCAGAACAGGATCAGAGGAAGCAATGCCCACATGGGATGCGGCAGCAGCGGATTGATGGAACGAAACACCGCACTGGCGAGGAGCGTCACCGCCGTGGCCAAGAAAACTGCAGACAGCATCCAGAAAATCACAGCCTGGGCTGAGCGGGTGAAACGAAGTTCCTTCTCAGGAAATGAAACCGGGGCTGCCATGCTGCACATTCTCTCAAGCCTTCTCCGCACCACTATCAATGACTGCGATGGCTCTTTCCGCATCCTTCAGTTCCATGATGAAGGTGGAGAAGTCAAAACCATGCAGTTCCAGCGCCTCCACTTCCTCCGCAGCCTTGATCAGGGAGATCACCCGCTCCATCCCGAAGATGGAGGCACCGCCCTTGCAGCGATGCAGTTCCTCGCGCAGCCGGTCATAATTCCCCTGCCCTGCCAGTTCCTGCCATGAGGGCTGGCGTCTATAGACATCTTCAAAAAATTCTCCAGCCAGCTCCCGAAAACCCTGCAGGTCTCCATACGCCATCTTGATGAACTCGACGGTATTGACTGGTGGCTTTGGGGTTTCCGACATCACTTTCGATCTTACGTTCTGATACTGAACGTTCTTACGTTAGTGATCCATGGGCATCTTGCAATCCAAGTTCTTCCTCCAATCTTGCGGCCAATGCCTTGTGGCCTGTGGAGCGGGCCAGTTCCAGGCGGAAACGCAACGTTTCGGGCTCACTCAATTCGTCCGTGGTCATGGCTGCCAGAATCTGGGTGGCATGGGTGAACTCGCCGATGGAAAAAGCACCCTCCGCTTGCGTCAGCAGGGATGGCACCTCACCCGGCAGAGGTTCCTTTGCATAAAGTGCCCACTTGGCGGAATCCGGAAGATTTTCCGGCACATCCGGGCCACTTACCTGATCCAGAAAAACGAACTCATCCCCTTCCTTTTTCTGACGCCAATGATTCAGGGACATGATGGTAACGATGCCGATGAACACAAACGTCCCCTCCAGCAGAAAGGGCGTGGACATCACACCCACCATGATACCTACCCACTCTCCCAACAACCCGGGCAGCTTCCGCCATCCCACGAGCAGGCTTACCACAGAGGTCACCAGTATGGCAAAAAACAGAATGCCGTAGAGCACCTGCTTCACTCGGGGATCTTTTGTGCGGGCCATTTCGAGCAAACGGTAGCCAATCCTCTTTGGAAATCCAACTCATGAATGAAAAAATAATTTTAGAAGACTTGATTATTTTTTAAAAAATCGTGATTTTAACCACCTTGAATCGAGCATCACGAACAAGAGTGCTTTTCTTCGGACTGCTGCTTGCAGGATCGATCCTTGCGGGCTTCGGCATTGGTAATCGCGCAAAGACTCCCGCCACCGGCCTACCGGTGCATGCGGCGGAAAACCCGATCACCACTTTACCTGTGGAGATTATCGAAAAAGGCAAGCCGACCCAAGTGATCGAGGTGCCGGTCCAGCATCAATCCATCCCGGAAATCAGCGTTCTTATCCTGGCTCCACTAGGCTGGTTGCTGCTTCTTAGACGTCAGAAGTGAAGCAGCGCTTGCCCACAGCCCGCCAGCTGCATACATCCCGGCCATGCGGCTTTTCGATACGCTGACCAGAACCGAACGCGATCTCCACCCATTGGACGGAAAAACCTTCCGTTTCTATTGCTGTGGACCCACCGTTTACGGCCCGGCCCACATTGGAAATTTCCGCACTTTCGTACTGCAGGATGTCTTTCGCCGCACACTGGAAGCAAATGGTACGAAAACCCTCCACGTCCGCAACATCACCGATGTGGATGACAAAACCATCCGCGATTCCCAAAAAGCCGGTCAATCCCTGAGGGATTTCACCCAAGGCTGGACGAAAAAATTCCACGCCGATTGCGATGCACTGAACTGTCTGCCTCCGCACATCGAGCCGAGCGCCGTGGAGCACATTCCCCAGCAGGTGGCCATGATCCAGAAGCTGGTGGAAAAAGGCCATGCCTACGCCTCGGAAGACGGCTCCGTTTATTTCAAAATCACCTCCTTTCCCGCCTATGGCCGACTGTCACATCTGGACAAGCGGGAACTGGATCTGGGGAAAACCCAGAACGCCCGGGCCAATTCGGACGAATACGAAAAAGACAGCCTGTCCGACTTCGTCCTTTGGAAATCCCGCCGCAATGAGGATGGGGGAAATTTCTGGCCATCCCCATGGGGTGAAGGCCGCCCCGGCTGGCATTTGGAATGCTCTGCCATGATTCAGGAATATCTGGGAAATACCTTCGATCTCCACTCCGGCGGTGTGGATCTGGTTTTCCCCCACCATGAAAATGAAATCGCCCAGAGTCAGTGCGCCTGCGGCGGACACTTTGCGGCACATTGGTTCCACACCACCCACCTCCTCGTCGATGGCGGCAAAATGTCGAAATCCCTCGGCAATCTCTACACGCTCGAGGATCTGGCAAAGATGGGACACACGGCCATGGAAGTCCGCTATGTCCTGATCGGCGCGCATTACCGCAAACCTCTGAATTTCACCCTGGAATCCCTCAGCGGAGCGAAGGAAGCCCTCGCCAAGCTGGCCAAAGGATATCGGAATCTTAAAAATCGAATCAACCCTAACTTCGATTCAGTATTCGGTCCAGATTTCTCAAATCCACCTGATGTATTTAAAATAAATGAAAATGACCTGTTTTACTCTGCCTGGTGCTGCTTACTAAATGATTTAAATACACCTGGGGCATTGGGTGGAATCTTCACAGCATTGAAGGATTCTACCCGATTGGACGTAGTCTCTGGAATGGCAGCTTTAAATTCATTCAACAAACTCCTCTCAGCGCTGGGACTCACTCTGCCTGAGGAAACCGCATCCTCTGAAATTCCGGAGGAGGTAAAAACCCTGGCCGAGACCCGCTGGCAGGCCCGCCTCTCGAAAAATTGGGCGGAGTCCGATAAATTGCGCGGAGAACTCACCGCCATGGGTTGGACCGTGAAGGATGCCAAGGATAGCTACACGCTCGAACCTGCCGGGTAACACCGGACCTCGGGATTCATCCCGCCCCCATTTCGCCGTGCTTCTATCTACCCTTTGCAAATCGGCGGAATGAATTCCGCGCTCCCGGTTTTGTGCCTTGCGTACCACACCGTCCGCCGTTCACCATCCGCAGCGTGACGCGACACCGCACTGATGACCTCCGCATTACTGGCCTGAATCCGCTGATTTCTCCAGCCGTTCTGGCCTATTACTTGCCGATTACCGAGCAGGCCTCTGAACTCGTAGCCAACGCCCGCGCCCAGGCAGATGCGATTCTCAAGGGTGAAGACGACCGCCTGCTGGTGGTGGTAGGCCCTTGCTCCATCCACGATCCAGAAGCCGCCCTCGAGTATGCCACGAAACTCAAAGCCGAGGCCGAACGGCTGAAGGAAGATATATTCATCATCATGCGTGTCTATTTTGAAAAGCCACGCACCACCGTGGGTTGGAAAGGTCTGATCAATGATCCGCATCTGGATGATTCCTTCGACATCAATCATGGCCTCCGAGTGGCCCGTGGACTCCTGCTGGATCTGGCCAATATGGGCGTCCCGGCAGGCACCGAGTTCCTCGATACGATCTCTCCACAATACATCGCGGATCTGATCGCCTGGGGAGCCATCGGCGCACGCACGACCGAATCCCAGATCCATCGTGAACTCGCCTCCGGCCTATCCATGCCGGTGGGCTTTAAAAACGGCACCGGCGGCTCCATTCAGATCGCTCTGGATGCCATTCAGTCCTCTTCACGCCCACATCATTTTCTCTCCGTAACGAAGCAGGGCGTATCCGCCATTGTCTCGACCTCCGGAAACGAATCCTGCCACGTCATTTTACGCGGTGGCCAATCCGGGCCGAACTACGATAAGGATAGTGTTGCGGAGGCAGCAGCCATGCTCACCGAACAAGGCTTGCCCGCCTCCGTGATGGTGGATTGCTCCCACGGCAACTCTCTTAAGGATTATCGCAACCAGCCACTGGTGGCTGCCGACCTGGCCCATCAGATCGGCGAAGGTTCCAGGACCATCACGTCATTGATGATTGAATCCAATCTCGTGGCCGGAAACCAGAAGCTGCCCAAGGATCTGAGCACCCTCACCCGCGGACAATCCGTGACGGATGCCTGCCTGGGATGGGAAGATACCATTGAAACATTAGACATCCTGGCGGCAAGTATAAGAAAGCGCAGGGAAGCATAACTCATTGTAAATTGGTCCAAACGGACTATGTCCGAAAAAGCGACTTCCCCGCATCTATCAGGGAAGTCGCTTCGTTTTATAAGTCTCTGAAAGAATCGGAAGAAGTACTTTCGATGCTTGCGGATAAGGAAAAAAACATGCAGTAATGGAGCGTTCATTTCACCCTTCTAATGGATCTTATCACCGAAACGTCACAGAGCGTCATTACATGCCGGAACAGCCAAGGCACGGAACTGACGGCAAACCTGCTCAGGATCAAAAGATACTCGGTCGTTTTCGAGGTTTATAATCCCTATAGTATTCTCCAGCTCTCGGAAGTTCTATCAGACTTCCGGATCATGGCTTCCCGCCGCCTCCTTTATCATGGCAAGGCCGTAGTAAGCAACCTGCTCAATACGGGCATCGTCCTCGTCTGTGAGGCGATGCTGGATGAAGGCTGGGTGGAGGTGGATTTTCTCGCGGGCGTGGCTGGATCCGCCACCCCGCAAGGCTCCCCCCAGGATATGGCCGGACAATTCTCCGGGTTCATGAATGAATGGAAATCTGCTAACAAAGTGCAGGATCCCTTCAAACTGGTGGTCGCAGATCTGTCCAGCATGCTCTCGGGTGTGCAGCATTGGCTCACCGGTGTGGATGTAGGCATCCGCACCACCGTCACCCGCCGCCGTGACGAGTTGGAAAACGAAATTTTCTCAGGAATCGAGAACCGTGTGGTCGAGGAAGTGCTGCCATCCATGGAGCGCTTCGAGGAAGTGACGAAGGAGATTAGTGAGGCAGAAGCCGCCGTTCACAAATCTTATGTTAGGCGGGAACTCCACCCCATCGTTCTCTGCTCCCCTTTCCTTTACCGCACCTATACCAAGCCTCTGGGCTATGCCGGTGATTATGAGATGGTGAACATGATGCTGCGGAACCCTTATGAAGGTTCCTCCGCCTTTGCAAAGCTGCTCAACTTCGCCCTGCTTAATACGGAGCCTGTAGTAGCCCACCGCAACCGCATCGACTATCTGGTAGATAAGATCCGCAATGAATGCGAACGCCGTGTCTCCAAGGGCAAGACCCGCATCTTCAACCTGGCCTGCGGACCTGCTGTTGAAATCCAGCGCTTTCTGAGAGAATACGATGAAAGTGATCTGGCGGAAATCGATCTCCTGGACTTCAACTCCGAGACGCTGGAATACACGCGCGAGCGAATCCAGGAAGCGCGCATGGCCGGTGGCCGGGAAACTCCCGTCCGTTATTTCCAACGCTCGGTGCATCAGCTTCTGCGCGCCGCCACCCAGGGAGGTGAGGATGAATTCACCGGCTACGACATCGTTTATTGCGCAGGACTCTTCGATTATCTTTCCCAGCGCGTCTGCAAGCGGCTGGTGGATCTCTTCTGCACCATGATCCGCCCCGGCGGCATCGTGATCGTCACGAACGTGGCTGCCAGCA
>Ga0157370_10000647_pt1 | contig 43415 bp, 42 predicted proteins | sample C35metaG_FD_113463 | JGI IMG/M metagenome (GOLD analysis project Ga0157370, IMG submission 113463) | Corn rhizosphere microbial communities from Kellogg Biological Station, Michigan, USA - C3-5 metaG | ecosystem: Host-associated > Plants > Roots > Rhizosphere > Soil | place: USA: Michigan...
AAGACACCTCGTCCGACTACGACCGTGAAAAACTGCAAGAGCGTCTGGCCAAACTGGCTGGCGGTGTTGCCGTGATCAAGGTTGGCGCCGGTTCCGAAGTGGAAATGAAAGAGAAGAAAGCCCCCGTTGAAGACGCCCTGCACGCAACCCGCGCAGCCGTTGAAGAAGGCGTGGTACCTGGCGGTGGCGTGGCACTGGTTCGCGCGCTGCAAGCTATCTCCGACCTGAAAGGCGACAACGCCGATCAGAACGTGGGTATCGCGCTGCTGCGTCGCGCTGTTGAAGCGCCGCTGCGTCAGATCGTTTCCAACTCCGGCGACGAGCCGAGCGTTGTGGTCGACAAGGTCAAGCAGGGTTCCGGTAACTTCGGTTACAACGCTGCCACCGGCGAATACGGCGACATGATCGAAATGGGTATTCTCGACCCGGCCAAAGTGACCCGTTCTGCTCTGCAGGCCGCGGCCTCGATCGCCAGCTTGATGATCACCACTGAAGCGATGATTGCTGAAATCGTGGAAGACAAGCCAGCTGCCGGCGGTATGCCGGATATGGGTGGCATGGGTGGTATGGGCGGCATGATGTAATTGCGTTAGCCATAAAAAAACCCCGCCTTGCGCGGGGTTTTTTTATGGCTGGTCGATCGGCTGCGCGTCGGCATTGCGGCGTTGAAATGTTTTTTTGAATGCTCATTGGCTACAGCCAACTGCGCTTCAAAAAACCATTTCGCCTTGCACTGCTCTAGCTCGCTCGATCTCGAGAGGCGGCGCGGCTTGTATCGCAACGGCAACGGCCAAAGCCTTTCCCGCAGGTGCCGGGTTGTTGTGGGAGAGGCTTTAGCCTCGAGTTTTTGATCTTATGGCGGGGCTTATACGGCTGCCGTGGAGGCGGGTTTCGCCACCATGCTCTTGGCCGGCCTATACAGCACCGCCCAATACGACCCCAAACAAATCAACCAACAAAACACCGCCGTCCAAAGATTGTGGGAGAAGAAGTGCGCGCCTTGCAGCATGCGGCTCACGGAGAACACGGTGCCGAGTGCAAGGGCAAAGACGAAACCGGCGCGTGCCAGCCGTGGGCGGCGGTCGCGCCAGACGAAGTAAAGCGCGAATAACGTAAAGCCCGCTGCGGCGTGACCGCCTGGCCAGCAGCGGCCGGGTTTGTCGGTGGCGGGGCGGTGGCTGAGCAGGGGGCTGTAGGTTTCCTGGCCGCCAAATTGGCTCAGGCTCCACGGGCACTGCACGGCGGTCACCGCTTTCATTGGCGTGACGAAACTGGTGGACAGGCCCATGGCCAATACCAGGTAACCCAGTTCTCGCCGCATCGGTTTCAGGCGGTTGATGAAGAAGCTGCCGACGAAGCCAAGAATGGCCAGCACGGCGAAGGCGATCACGGCCTGTTTCGCACGGTCGTGCAGGATGTCTTCGAGAAATGCGCTGTGTTTTCCCACGAACCCCACGCCCGGCGTGTACATCAGGTTGGCAAGGGCGAAGTCCAGTTTGGTGGGTTCGATCAATAGCAGTAACGCGGCGATGGCCAGCGGAATGCCGAGGGCCAGGCGCAGGTTCAGGCGGTGTGAAAAAGTAGTGAGTGGAGTCGACGACATGCTGAGTCCAGGCGTAGCGGAAGTAGCGTGCATGCTGCTCCAGGCGCTGTCAGCATGGCGTTAAGTTGTCGTGAAAAAATCGTGAAAGCCGCTTCAATCATTAAATGTTGAGGTAATGTCGCGCCCCGTGACGTGCCTGCAACACCCCGCCTGAAGGAACCGCCATGCGCATTCTGATCGTTGAAGACAACCGCGACATTCTCGCCAACCTTGCCGATTATCTGGGCATGAAGGGCTACAGCGTCGACTGCGCGCAAGACGGTTTGTCGGGTCTGCACCTGGCGGCAACCGAGCACTACGACTTGATCGTGCTCGACATCATGATGCCCGGCATGGACGGCTACACCTTGTGCAAACGCCTGCGTGAAGACGCGCGTCGCGACACGCCGGTGATCATGCTCACCGCACGCGACCAACTCGACGACCGCCTGCAAGGCTTCCGCTCCGGCGCCGACGATTACCTGCTCAAACCTTTCGCCCTGTCGGAATTGGCCGCCCGCATCGAAGCCGTGCTGCGCCGCAGTCAGGGTGGCGGTCGGCGCATTCTGCAAGTTGCTGACCTGGTGTATGACCTCGACACCTTGCAAGTCAGCCGCGCCAGCAAAGCCCTGAAGCTCAACCCCATCGGCCTTAAATTGCTCGCCGCGCTGATGCAGAAAAGCCCTCACGTTTTGCGCCGCGAAGTGTTGGAGGAAGCGCTGTGGGGCGACGACTGCCCAGACAGCGACAGCCTGCGCAGCCATATTCACCAGCTGCGCCAGGTGATCGACAAACCGTTCGAATTGCCGCTGCTGCAAACCGTGCACGGCGTGGGCTATCGCTTGGCGGAAGTCACCGATGGAGTTTAAGCAAAGCCTGTCACGCCGCATCGTTATTGCCTTTGTACTGATGACCACGCTGGTCGCCGCGGCCTTCGCCACCGGCATTTACATGGCCGTGCATATGCTTGAGGAAAAGCTGATTTCCGGCGTCCTCAGCGGCGACCTCGACCGCCTGTTGCACATGGACAACATGGATGAGTGGCGCACCCGTCCTGAGCCCGACCAATTGTTTTACTTCTCCGGCGGCCACGGCGATTTCGCTCTGCCGGATTACCTCACGGGCATGACGCCAGGCTTCCACGAAATCTTCCGCGACGACTCGTCCTATCACGCGTTTGTCCGCGTGGTGGCGGGGCAGGAATATGTATTGCTGCAAGACCAGAGCGAGTTCGAGGAGCGCGAGCGAACGCTGTACACCACGGTGTGGATTGGCTTTGTGCTGTGCGTGGCGCTGGCGGTGTTGCTCGGGCAATTTCTCGCGCGCAAGGTGATCGAGCCGGTGTCGCGGCTCTCGCGGCAGGTGCGCCACCCCGATCAGCTGCTGTCGATGGCGCCGCCATTGGCGCCCAATTACGCGGCTGATGAGGTGGGTCAGTTGGCGGCCTCGTTCGACACGACGCTGGGGCTGCTACGTCACGCCCTGACGCGTGAGCGCTTGTTCACCAGCGATGTCAGCCACGAGCTGCGAACACCGCTGATGGTGCTTGCCAGCTCGTGCGAATTGCTTCTGGAAAACCCCAACCTCGACGACCGCGCCCGTGCTCAAGTGCAGCGCATATTTCGCGCCTGTGAAGATATGCGCGCCTTGGTGCAAACCTTCTTCCTGTTGGCGCGGGCGCAGAACACCGATGTCAGTCAGATTCCTACCATCAGCGTAGAAAGCGCGGCCTGTGAGTTGCTCGAACAGTGGCGCCAGCCCATTGAAAGCAAGGGGCTGACGTTGAACTACCGCGCCGAGCAGGTGCTGGAGGGCGAGTTTAACGCCACCCATTTGCGCACGGTCATGAGCAACCTGTTGCGCAACGCCTTGCATTACACCGACAGCGGGCACATCAGCCTGACCTTGGTGGCCGACGGGTTTGAAGTAGAAGACAGCGGCGTCGGTATTCCCGAGGCTCAACGTGAGGCCGTGTTCCAGCCCTTTGTGCGCGGCGACAGTCAGCGCGGCGATGGTTTGGGGCTTGGCCTGTCGTTGGTGCAACGTATCTGTGCAAGCCAGGGTTGGGATGTCAGCCTCAGTGCAGCGCAACCGCGAGGATGTTGTTTCAAGGTGGTGTTGGTGCCTCGGCGCGGTTAAACGGGTTGCCGGTGGATAGTCGTTATTTAGCCGATATTCGGTAGGAATTTTCGGAACTTGGCCTCCATTGTGCACACAAAGGCTGTTACATTCGTCGTCGGTCAGGGCTTACAAGAACTCACCCGACCACGCCAGCGCCTTCCCAGGCCTCAAGGATATGGTCGCCCCACGGACGACAGCTTTCTATCTTCTGTACAGGACATCACGCATGACACTAGCGCTGCACTCGCCGACTCCCGGTCTGTTCGAACAATGGTGGCAACAGCAGGGCGAGTGGGTTGAAGAGCCCAACAGCAGGCGCGGCGGCACCAGCGGTGTTCAGCGAATTCACGACCGAGACGGCAGCCTGTTATATGCCAAGCGCCAAGTCGGCCACATCTACCACAGCTTCTTCCATCCGTTCGGCCGCCCTACGGTGTTGCGCGAAGTAAAAGCGTTGACCTCGTTTGCGCGCTTGGGCATCAACGTGCCGAAAGTGGTGTATTGCGGCGCCGAGCGCGGTGTCGATAACGCCTGGCGCGCCCTACTGATCACAGCCGACATGAAAGGCTTCATTGAAATAAACCAGTGGCACGCTGGTGGCGGGCGCGAACGTCACGGTGAAGCGTTTCATGGGCGAGTCATGCAAGCGGTGGGCGCCATGATTGCGCGCATGAACAACGCGCGCTGGCAGCACAACTGCCTGTATTCCAAGCATGTGTTCATTCGCGTGGAAGGCGAGGGCGAGCACGCCACGTTCGAAGTGGGCATGCTGGATTTGGAAAAGTCGCGCCGTCGCCTGACCCGTCAGCAAGCCGCTCGTCACGATCTGCGTCAATTGCGCCGCCATTCGTCGTGGAGTTCAGCAGACTGGCAACAGGTTATCTATGGTCATTCCACGGCGTTTGGCAGCGCTATCAAAGGGTTGTGACATGAAGCTAGATATTGCACGAGGTATTTTCCTCATCGGCGCGTTGGGTGTGGCTTCTTTGGCGGCGGCGGCCTGGCATGAACCGGGCCCGGAAGTTCTGCACTCGGCATCGGCAGCGAAGCAGTGTTCGATGCCGATGAAACTGAAGTCGGCCGTGGCCGTTCGGCCCGATCAGGATCTGCTGTTACTGATGTTCGGCCTCGCGCAAGGCGGCACGCGCTAACCGCTCCCGCTTTCTGTAGGAGCGGCTTTAGCCGCGATTGCTGGCACGAGCAGCGCGGCTAGAGGCCCCTTACCCAGTCGCTCCCACAAGGTTTGACTGGACCGGGCCTCGCCCCGCAGGTCGCGCTCCCGGGCGCGGTGGCTTATCATTAGCCACCTAACGACACCCGCCCGGTCTGCTTCCCATGTTCGCGATCATCGCCGCCACCTTCGGCATTACCATGCCGGTGTTTGCCATGCTGTTTCTCGGCGTTTTCCTCAAACGCCTGGCCCTGATCGACAGCCATTTCATCAATACCGCCTCGGCGCTGGTGTTCAACGTCACCATGCCGGTCATGCTGTTTCTCGCCATTATTCACGCCGACCTCAGCACCGCGATGCAGCCTGCCGTGCTGGGTTATTTCGTGCTGGCGACCGTGGTGGGCTTTATGGTGGCGTGGGGTTGGGCGATCTGGCGGGTGCCGGTGGCCGATCGCGGCGTGTATACCCAAGGCGCCTTTCGCGGAAACAACGGCATCATCGGCCTGGCCCTGGCAACCAGCCTTTATGGCGACTACGGCCTGTCGCTCGGCGGCATTCTGGCCGGCGTGGTAATCCTCTCCTACAACAGCCTTTCGGCCATCGTGCTGGCTATCTATAGCCCCAGCGCCAAGTCGGACGTGTGGAGCATCAGCAAAAGCATCATCTGCAACCCGTTGATCATCGGCGTGCTGTCGGCCATCCCGTTCGCGTACTGGAAAATTCAATTACCGGTCTGGCTGACGACTTCCGGCGAATACCTGGCGCAACTGACGTTGCCGCTTGCGCTGATCTGCATCGGCGGCACCTTATCGCTCGCCTCGTTGCGCAAGAGCGGGGCGCTGGCTGTCAGCGCCAGCCTGATGAAAATGGTCTGGCTGCCCATTATCTCCACCGCCGGGGCGTTCGCTTTCGGCTTTCGTGGCGCGGACTTGGGTGTGCTGTTTCTGTACTTCGCCAGCCCGACGGCAGCGGCCAGTTTTGTCATGGCCAAGGCGGCCAATGGCAACCATGAACTGGCAGCGGCAATCATCGTTATCACCACACTGGTGGCGGCGGTTACGACGAATATCGGCATTGTTTTCCTGCAATGGGGCGGTTGGATGTAAGCCGCTGACCCTGGGCGGTGTGAGCCATTCGGTAACTCTTACAAAATGTGTCGCAAGGTCATTGTCAGGCTCGTGAGCTAGCGATACCTTTGCCGCCTTTCGCACGCTAAAGGATTACGCATGCGCTCCCTGCTGTTGTTCTGCCTGGCCGCTTTCTGCGCCTGTGTCGTGGCTGAACCTTCTGCTGACTTGCAAAACCCGGTCGCCGGCTGGCGATACTCCGGGCTGCTTGAGCGCGCCGACGATGCGCGCGTGGCGTACCCGACGCCGCCGATTGACCGTGGCGCCCAGCGCGGTCGCACCCTTATTCAAGGCACCCTGAAAAACCTGCAAGGCAGCCGCCAGCCCCACCGCCTGGTCGTCAATGGCAATCCGCTGCCGTTGTACACCGACGACCAAGGCCGCTTCGTACGTCCCTACAACATGGGCGCCGGTTCCAACAGCGTGGAAGTGGTGAGCGGTGACGGCCAGTCGCTCAAGCGTGTGCAGTTTTACGAAGCCAATCACAGCAAAACCCCCGCCCAGGTGCGTATCGCGCTGGGCTGGGACGACCCCAAAGCCGAACTCGACCTGCATGTGGTCACCCCCGACGGTCAGCACGCCTTCTGGGCCGACCCGGTGATGAGCAATGGCGGCGGGTTGGACACCGACAGCGTCGACGGCCCCGGCCCCGAGATGTTCACCATGACCGCGCCGCTGCACGGCCGCTATCTGGTGTTCGTTAACTACTGGGGCAACCTCAACAATCAGGGTTACAACTTCGACGAAGGCAGTAATCAGAACGAAGTGATCACCGCGCAAATAAACCTGGTGTTCAACGAAAACACGCCGAACGAAAAACGCGAGACCTTTATCGTGCCGTTGCGCGGTATTGGTGATCTGCAACTGATCAAGTCATTCAACTATTGAGCTAGCGCCCGCACGCGGCGCCTGGCTACCAGCGACGCACGGACGAATTGGGGTTTCTTACATGAGCGATAACACCACCCAGAACGGGGAAACCGGTTCCACGGAAGGCAAAGCCGGGCGCAAGCGTCGCGTGCTCATCGCCCTGGCGGTTGCCGTGCCGCTGGTTGCGGGTGCCGGTGTGCTTGGCTGGTTGCAGCAGCACATGGCACCGCCGCGCACGCTGGCCGAAGCCAGTGAATTGCAGCTCGACCTGCAACATCCGCAGGTTCTGATCGAAAGCGAATCGCTGAGCCGTCTGCCCAAAGACTTGCTGGCCGTGCCGCTGCTGCGCGACACCCTCACCGAAGACTTGGTGTTCTATTACGAAGCCAACCCCGATCGTCTCGGCATCACCGGCAGCCTGCGTCGCATCATCTACGAACACGACCTGCAACTGCAGGACACCCTGCTCGAACAGTTGCTCGACCAACCGGCCCAGGTCGCCCTGTGGCGCGGCGCCGACGGCAAGTTGAAAAACTTCGTGGTGCTGATGGAACGTGGCGGTCTGGCGCGTTTGCTCGAGCCACTGGCCCACGTGGCCACCGACGACACCCAACTGCGCAAAGTTGCTGAACTGCAAGTGGATGGCGACGCCGTGCCGTTGTACCGCCTGCGCTATAACGGCGAGCGCGCGCTGCTGTTCGCCAGCTACGGCGACAAGCTGGTCATGCTGTCTAACCCGAGCATGTTGCTCGAAGGCGATTACGACGGCGCCAACCTCGGCAAGGGCGCCACCGAAGCCGTGGAAGCCATGCTCAATGGCGACACCGTATTCACTGAAGCCTTTGGCCTGAAAGAGCGCGGCGAGCTCAAGCAGCGTATTTCCCTGGGCAGCGACTACGTTGCCATGGGTTACCAGCGCTTTATTCCGAGCTTCGCCGGGCTGCGTTTTGAAATGGACGGTGCTGGCTGGCACAGCTTCCTGGCGCTGAACGACAGCGGCGAAAAAACCAACCTCGACTTCAACCCCATCTGGCGCGCCATGCCCATGGGCGCCAGCGCCTGCGTGGCGTTGCCCGTAGCGCCGACCGTGCATGAAAAAATGCTCGCCAAGGTCGGCGCCCAGCCAGACGTGGCCAAGCAACTGGCCGAGCACATGACCGGCGCCGCCGGCCTGTGCTGGTACCCGAACTCGCGTCTGCACAGCCCCTTGCTGGTCGGCCAACTCGACGACAAAGCCGGCACCAGCCTGGATGAAAACCTCGGCAAGCTGTTCGGCTCGGTAATCGGTGCCTGGGAAGCCAACGTAGAAGGCGGCATCTTCCCGCTGAGCGACGAAACCCGTGCAGACGGCACCCATGTCTGGCAGCGCGAAGTCAGCTCCAACTTCGGCCAATACCCTGTCAGCGAAGCCGAAGTGCCCGACGCCATGGCCGCCAGCGGCTTCTTCCGCGTGAGCATGGCGCGCCAAGGCTCCACGCTGCTGTTCTCCCTGGACGACAGCATCGTCAACAAAGGCCTGGACGCGCTGAACAAACGCTTCCCGCCGCTGGCCGACGTATTGCCCAAGGACGCCGTAGTGCCGGCCTACCTGGCGCCGTCCACGCTCTCGGCCTTGTTCGAACAGGAAACCCTCGACGCGCTGCCCAGCGACATCGAGCCGGTGTTCCGCAACGCCGCGCAAACCCTGTTGCTGCCCAAGCTGAAAGCCTTGGCCGGGCACAACAACTACGCCCTGACCCTGCCGGCCGACGCCGCGCCGGACTCCAACTGGCAGTGGCTGCCACTGGAGTGGCGTTCGCTGTGAAATCGCGCGCTGCCATCACGCTGGTGCTGCTGGGAAGCCTCTTGCTGCCCACGCTCGCCTGCGCGACTGCATCGGCCATAACGCCGCTGGATGCCGAGCAGTCGCAGATTTTCCGCGCCTGGTTTGTGCGCATCGCACAAGAGCAACTGCGCCAGGGCCCGAGCCCGCGCTGGCATCAGCAAGACTGTGCCGGCCTGGTGCGCTTTGCCGCCAACGAAGCGCTGAAAGTGCACGACGCCAAGTGGCTGCGCGCCAACGGCCTGAGCAACCGCTACCTGCCGCCAGAACTGCAGGTGCAAAACGAACAACGCAGCCTGGCCCAGCAATGGCAGCAGGGCGGCGGCAAGGTTGGTCCGTACGTCAACGCGATCAAATTGATTCAGTACAACAGCCAATTTCTGGGCCGCGACCTTAACCAGGCGCGCCCGGGCGATCTGATTTTTTTCGACCAGGGCGATGAGCAACATCTGATGATTTGGATGGGCCGCGAAATCGCATACCACACAGGCACCACCACGCCGACCGATAACGGCATGCGTTCGGTCAGCGTGCAACAACTCATGAAATGGAAGGACACCCGATGGATACCCGACGATTCCAATCCGAACTTTATCGGCATCTATCGCCTGCAATTCCTCGCTCGATGAAACTGGCCCTAGCGCTGGTCGCCAGCGTGCTTCTGCCCCTGAGCAGCCTGCACGCCGAAGACACGGTAAACCCCAGCGGCTATTCGCCCGTGGGCGGGGAGTCGTTCTTCCTGCTGGCCGATGCCAGCTTCGCCACTGACGAAGTGGCCCAGGTGCGCCTCGAAGCGCCCGGTCGCGATTACCGTCGCTACACCATGGAACCTTACGGCGGCGTGGACATGCGCGTGTACCGCATCGACCAGCCGCTGGAATTCCTCAAGCGCCAGAAGAACCTGCACCGCGTCGTCGCGGAAGGGCAGTTCAAGGGTGAAGGGCTGTCCAACACGCTCTCGTACCTGTGGGATAACTGGTACCGCAAATCCCGCCGGGTGATGCAGCGCGCGTTCTCTTATGAGTCGCGCAAGAACGTCACCGAAGAAGCGCCGGAACTGAAAATGGGCACGGCCATCGCCACGCCTACCCAATACGAAAACACGCCGCAATTTGCGCCGATGAAAGGCCTGCCACTGGTGGCGCAATTCCGCTATCCGCTGTGGGATGCCAAAGCCATCCAACCGCCTAAAGGCGTGGAGTTGGCCGGTTCGTCCAGCGACTTCGTCAGCGTTAACCCAGGCAATGTGTATGTGCCGTTGGGCAAACTGAAACCCGGCTTGTACCTGGTCGAAGCGCTGGTGGGTAAATACCGCGCCACCACCATGGTGTTCGTCTCCAACACCGTGGCGGTGAGCAAAATCGCCGGCGACCAACTGCTGGTGTGGACCGCGCGCAAGCACGAAGGCAGCGTGGTGCCCAAAGCCAAGGTGCTGTGGAGTGACGGCCTGGGCGTGATGAGCAGTGGTGAAACCGACGAGCAAGGCCTGCTGCGCCTGAAGCACGCCAGCCCCGAGCGCTCTTATGTGCTGGGCGAAGACAGCGAAGGCGGCGTGTTCGTCTCGGAAAACTTCTACTACGACAGTGAAATCTACGACACCAAGCTCTACGCCTTCACCGACCGCCCGCTGTACCGTCCTGGCGATTGGGTGGAAGTGAAAATTCTCGGCCGCGAATTCAAAAACGCCCGTGATTCGGTAGCGCCCACCAGCGCGCCGGTGAAGCTCACCGTGCTCGACGCCAACGGCACCGCCCTGCAAACGCTCGACCTGAACATGGACAGCAAAGCCGGTAGCCAAGGCCGCTTCCAGTTGCCGAGCAACGCCGTGGCCGGTGGTTACGAACTGCGTTTCGGCTACCGCGACCAGCAATACAGCAGCGCCTTCCGCGTGGCGGACTACATCAAACCGCACTTCGAAATCGCCCTCGACCTGGCCAAGCCAGACTTCCGTACCGGCGAAGAAGTGAAAGGCAATCTGGTGCTCGTCTACCCCGACGGCAAGCCGGTAAAAGACGCCAAAGTGCAACTGACCTTGCGCGCCCAGCAACTGTCGATGATCGACAACGAATTGCAGTACCTCGGCCAATTCCCGGTTGAACTGGCGACCACCGAAGTCACCACCGACAGCCAGGGCCGCGCCGAGCTGAAACTGCCCGCCGCCGACAAACCCAGCCGTTACCTGCTGACCGTGTTCGCCAGCGACGGCGCGGCGTACCGCGTGAAAACCAGCAAGGAAATCCTCATCGAACGTGGCGCCGCCCGTTACCGCCTCAGCGCCCCGCAGCGCTTCAGTGCGGCCAAGGAAAAAGTGCGCTTTAGCTACCGCAGTGAAACCGCTGCCGGGCAGAAAAAAGAGAAGCACAAACCGGCGCACTACGAATGGGTTCGCCTGGAAGACCAGAGCAAAGACGACGGCAGCCTGGCCGCCGACGCCGATGGTTTCGACCTGAGCTTCGAACGCCCTGGCAGCTACAGCATCACCATCAAAGACAAAGACGGCCTGATCCTCGGCGCCACCGGCCATTCGGTCAGCGGCGAAGGCGTGAAAGCGGTCGCTGGCACCATTGAAATCGTGCTGGATAAAACCGAATACAAAGCCGGCGAAGAAGCCCTGGCCTTGATCACCTTCCCGGAACCGGTAGGCGATGCCCTGCTGACCCTGGAGCGTGATTCGGTAGAAGCCACCGCCTTGCTGAGCAAAGGCGCCGACTGGCTGAAGCTGGAGAAACTCAGCGACACCCAGTACCGCGCGCGCATTCCGGTTACCGAGCAGTTCTCGCCAAACCTGACGTTCTCCGCGCTTTACACCAAAGGCGGCGACTACAGCTTCCAGAACGCCGGCATCAAAGTGGCGGCGCCGCAAATCGACATCGCCATCGCCGCCGATAAAGAGCAGTACCAACCGGGCGACTTGGTCACCATCGACCTCACCACCCAGTTCGCCGGCAAGCCGGCCGGTACGCGTCTGACCGTTAGCGTGGTGGACGAAATGATCTACGCGCTGCAACCGGAAATCGCGCCGAGCATTGACCAGTTCTTCTACCACCCGCGTCGCAACAACGTGCGCACCAGCGCCAGCCTGTCGTTTATCAGCTACGACGTGGCGCTGCCGGGTTCGCCCACCGCGCCGGGCAAAGCCAACCGCAGTGACCGCAGCGTGAAAGTGCTGGAGCGGCCGCGTCGTGAAGAAGTCGACACCGCCGCCTGGCAGCCTGACTTGGTGACCGACGAAAACGGCCACGCCAAGCTGACCTTCCGTATGCCCGACTCCCTGACCCGCTGGCGCATCACCGCGCGCGCCGTGAGTGACGCCGGCACCGTGGGCCAGAAGAAACAGTTCATCCGTTCGGAAAAACCGCTGTACCTGAAATGGAGCGGGCCGACCCAGTTCCGCGCGGACGACCAACCGGCCATGGGCGTGTTCGTCTTCAATCAGGGCGAGCAAGCGACCAAAGCCGAATTGGTCAGCCACTTCAACGGCCAGGAAAAACGCACGCCGATTGACCTGGAAAAAGGCATCAACTACCTGCCGCTGCCAAAAGTGCCGGTCGCGGCGGGCGAGTGGAAAGCCGAGCTGTTGCTCGACGGCAAGCCGGTGGACGCCCTCAGCGTCACCCTGCGTACCGTTGGCAAAGGCTGGCAAGACCTGCAAACCCAGCGCGTGGCCGCCAACGCCGGCGCCAATGCCCTGCAACTGCCCAGCGATGCCCGTGACATCAGCGTGCGCCTGGACGACAGCGCCAAGGCCTTGTTCAACAGCAACCTCGACGACCTGCTGGAATACCCGTATGGCTGCGTGGAGCAAACCGCCAGCCGCTTGCTGCCGCTGAGCCTCGCCTATCCATTACTGAGCAAGGCCGAGCAGGGCAACGCCGAAGGCGGGCGCATTGAAAAACGCGTCACCGACCGCTTGCGTCTGATCATGCAGAACAGCCGCCTGCGACTGGTGCAAATGGCCGGGCCGGAAGCATTGTTCACCTGGTGGGGCGAAGGCGCCGAGCCGGATGCCTTCCTTACCGCTTACGCCTACTACGCCGACTGGTACGCCAGCAAAGCGCTGGAACTGAGCCTGCCTGCCGATCACTGGCAGCGGGTGATGGACATCTACGCCAAGCAGGCCGCGACCACGCCGCTGCTGCAACGCGCGCTGATCCTGGATTTTGCCAAAGACATGAACCTGCCCATCAATACCCTGGTGGAAGGCTTGATGACGGACCTGGCCAACCACGACGCGCAGGCCAAGGCCGACGCCGAAGTGGCGGCGAAAGTCGATGCCGCGACCCAACCGAGCAGCGAGGGTGAAGCCGAAGTAGCGGCTGACGCACCGCGCACCGACGTGGCCAGCGTGCAACCGGCCGACGCCGAGCCGACTCCGAGCGACGACGGCCTGACCAGTCTGGTTCTGGCTGCGCCTAACTCCAAGCTCGGCCTGGCCGTTGCCCGTGTGCTCACCGCCGAGCTTGCCAAGCAGAGCAAAGTGACCGCGCCTGCTGCGTTCAGCGCGCAGCTGCCGGCCGCGCAAGAGGTGGTGTACGCCAGCGAGCATCCGTTCGTGGCCAGCCTCAAAGCCAAGCTGGCCGGCGTCGATCAAGGGCAGGCCAAGGCCTTGCTGCAACGTCTGGCGCCTGAGCAGTCGACCCTGGAGCGCGCCCTGGCGCTGACCTGGCTGCAAGCGGCCAGCCAGCAAAAAGCCGCGGCCAGTGAACTGAAACCGGGCGAAGGCTGGCAGGCGCAACAGCGCGCCAGTGGCGAAACCCAGTGGGTGTGGGTCGGCAATGGCGTGCCGAGCAACCTGGAACTGCCCGCCTCGGTGACCGAGCCGGTTAACGTCGCCGTCAGCTACCGCAGCGCGCAGAGCAAACCGGGCGTGTTGCCGGTGACGCTCAGCCGCCGTCTGCTGCGTCTGGTGCCGGGCGATGCCGCGTTCGAATTCAGCGTGAAGGAAGTCGGCGAAGGCGAAGCCATCTCCGGCGACGACCTGTACCTGGACGAAGTGAGCCTCAGCAGCGAAGACGCTCGCGCCCTGCGCTACGGCTTGCTGGAAGTGCCGCTGCCGCCAGGCGCCGACGTGGAACGCACCACCTGGGGCATTCAAGTCAGCGGTCTGGATTCCGAAGAAGCCGCGCCGCTGGAAAAAGCCCGCTACGAAGACGGTCAACTGCTGTACGCGGTGCCGGTCGACAGCCTGCAAGGTGGCCTGACCGTGCGGCACTTGGTGCGCTTCTCGCGGAAAGGCGAATTCTCGCTGCCGCCAGCGCGCTACGTGCGCATGTACGCGCCGCAAGATCAGGCACTGGAAAGCGAACCGAGCTACGGCAGCCTGAAGGTCGAGTAAGCCGTGCGCCTTGGCTGGTTGTGCATTGTGTTGTTTCCCCTGCTCGCCAGAGCCGGGGACGCACCGCTGCAACTGGCCATTGGCGCCGCGCCGGGCACGCAACTGCTGCACCTCAATCAGCAAGGCGTGACGAGTCGCGGCCCGTTGCCGGCCGACCTCAGCGCGCCACTGGGCAGCCTGTGGAAATTGTTCGTGTATGCCTATCTGGTCGACACGCACAAACCCGAAGTGGGCTACACCTGCAAAGGTCAGGACCGCGACGAGGTGTACTGCTGCAAAGCCGGTGAACGCATCGAACGCGATCAGGCGCTGACGCAAAGTTGCGGTCTGTATTTTTCCCCCGACAATCTCAAACTCGATGCCGCCGATTGGCGTGCCTATTGGCAGCAACGCCAGGCGCCGTTGTGGCTGAGCGACATGGCGCAGTTGCAGCCTCAACAGCGCGTGCGCGTGACCGAACTGCTGCAACAACTCGGACGCTTGCCGGCGCAGGAGCAGGCGCGTCGGGTGCTGCTCGACGTGATGCTGCATGCCCCCGACGGCGCCGCCCTCGGCGCGCTGGGCAGTCGCTTGCGGGTGAAAACCTGGAGCTGGCTGGCCGACCACGATGCCCAGGCGCGCCAAGGTGGTTTTGCCGGCTGGTTGGTCGATGGCACGCCGGTTTGGGCAGGCGGCGTGGGCACCAGTCAGCGCATTCTCAAAGACTATGCGCAGGCCGTGGGCAGTGCGCTGCCAACACCGTCACCCCTCGACCAGGGCCGCTGCGTGCAGGTGCAGTTGTTCGCCCGTTACCCGGTTCGCCAGGTGCGCAGCAAAGCCAGCGGGCAACTGGTCGGCGCCGGTGCCTTGCGCGGCGATTACGAGGTGCAGTTCGCCAACGGCAACCGCTTGCCCATCAGCAGCGAAGGCGAGTTGTTTGTTGGCGCCGATGGCCAGCTCACCGCGCGTCTTAGCCGCGAAGACTATGTCGCCCGTGTGCTCGACCGCGAAGCCTCGGCGCAACCGGCCGAAGCGGCGAAAGCGCTGGCCGTGACCATTCGCACCTACTTGCTGCAAACCGCCACCCGCAACGGCGAGTGCCTGAGCATCAGCGACAGCAGCGCCAGCCAGCGCGTGGCACCCCGCCCGGCCAGCGAAGGGGCCCAGCACATTGCCGCCTGGACCACCGACCTGGTCTTGGCCGGCAGCCCGGTGAACTACCACAGCGACAAAGCCGGAACGGATCGTCTGTCTTGGCAACACGCCGTGGAACAAGCCGGGCAGGGCCTGCGCTACGACGCCATTCTCGCCCGTGCCTTTCCCCGCGCCAGCCTCAGCCGGTGGGACCAACCCACCGCCGCCTGCCAGGCGCTCGGCAACGGTGAAGAGTGGCTGAAGAAACAACAACGCGGCTGGCGCGAGCGCCTGCAACGCGAGCCCGGTTATGTGGAAACCAGCGACTTCGCCGTGTGCCAATTGAGCGGCGGCAAACCCCATGTCGACCGCGAGCGCCAACGCATTTTTGTTCGAGGCTTCTACTCCCTGCAGGACCGCCTCGACCTGACTCACGAATACTTGCACCTGGCCTTTGCCGCACACCCCAACGGCCAGGACGAAACCTACATCGAAGGCCTCGCCCGCCACCTACTTCTGGAATAGCCCCATGCGTGTACGCCTGACTGAAATCGCCCTGTTCCTCGCCTGCTTGCCGCTGGCGGCGCTCGCCACCGACGGTGTGCAAATCGACACGCCGGTCGGCGGCTGGCGCAAAGGCTCCGACGAGGGCGCGCACTTTATGCAGGAAGTGAATTACCCGGCTTCCTCAGTCAACAGCGCGGCCGACCAAGCCAACACCGCGCGCATTGCCGGGCAGATCACGGCCACGCCCAAAGACGCGAGCAAGCCGGCGCGCTTGATCGTCAACGGCATCAGCATGCCGCTCAAGGTGCAGGAAGACGGCAGCTTCGACCGCCCGTTCGTGTTCCCCTCCGGCAGCAACAGCGTGGAAGTGCGCAACGCCGAAGGCACCGCCAAACACCGCGTGCAGTTCTACAACCGCGGCAGCGGCGAAACCGCCGCCAAGCTGCGCGTGGTGCTGTCGTGGGACAGCGACAACACCGACCTCGACCTGCACGTGGTCACGCCTGATGGCGGGCACATTTGGTATGGCGATCGCTCCGCTGCCAATGGCGGGGCGCTGGACGTGGACGTGACCACCGGCTTCGGCCCGGAAATGTTCGCCTCGCCGACGCCACTGAGCGGTGAATACCTGGTGTACGTGAACTACTTCGGCGGCGGTTCCAGCAGCGATGAAGAAGGCGTGGAAACCCCCGAGCAAATCCTCACCACCGCGCAGGTCACCGTCATTTCCCAGGAAGGCACCGCCAACGAAAAGCAGGAATCGTTCATTGTGCCCATGCGCGCCACGGGCGAGCTGACCATGGTGAAGCGCTTCAGCTACCCGTGATGGTTTTGCCGCTGCGCCAGCAACGGCTCAATGCAATTCCGGCGTGGCCCGCAGCTGCCTCAAGCGTTCGCTGAGCAGCAGGCGCTGGGCCGTGTCCTCGCTCAGCAACAGCGCGTGTTCCACGTCGTAACGCTCGGCCTGCGGGCAGTCGAGCTGGCGGTAAATATCAGCCCGCGCCAAGTGGTCGACCAAATTCGGCGAGCCGAGCAACAACACCCGTTCCGCATCCTTTAACGCCGCCAGCGGCTCCTGCGCCTGCGTATGCAAACTGCGCAGGTTGCGCGACAGGCGCTGCAGCATCTGCCGCGCATTGCAGCTTTGCAGGTGCGTGGCGTGCAGCTCCGCTTTCGGGCCCAGGGTGCGCAGCAGTAAGTCGCGGCAGTCGCGGGTATACAGACGGCGCCCGCTGCTGGGATCCAGCAGATGGTCGGCGCCGGGCACACGCAGAAGAAAATGGCCGGGGAAGTTAACGCCTTGCAGAGGAATGTGCAGGCGCTCGGCCAGCTCCAGGGCAATCAGTGCCAGCGACAATGGTTGTCCACGCTTGCGCAGCAGCACCTGATCGAGCAGGGCGGAGCGGGGCAGTAAAGGGCTGCTGTCGTCTTCGTGGAAATCGATTTCGCCCAGGCGCCGCAACAACGGTTGCGCCAGTTCATGGGCGGGCAGGTTGGGCAGACCGCTGCTGACCTGATGAACCAACCCGGTGAACTCACGCAGCACCTGTTGCGGCACCAGGCTGTCGTCGTGCTCAGCCGCAATCCATAGCGCGGCTTCAAACAGCGCAGGCGGTTCACGGTCCAGACAGGCAAGGCAGGCTTGGCGTGGGGTCATGGGCTTCTCCGGGTCGCCCTAGGGTTGTAGCGCTTAGCTAACACTTCGTCCAGCGCGGCGTTATGCCTGGCTTTGCGCAACGCGGCCTTGCTTATGCTCGCCTGGTCAGTTGGGTCGTATGCGGCCACCTATACTGCTCGGAACCACAACAATAAGGAGTCATCACATGTTCGCTTTAATGGAAGCGGCACGTGTCGAGGCCCTGCACTGTTTCAACGATGCGGCTACCGGGCTTCGGGCCGTTATCGTCATTCACAACAGCCGGCTCGGCCCAGCGCTGGGCGGTTGCCGCTACCTCAGTTACCCCGACGAAAAAAGCGCCATCGACGACGCCGTGCGCCTGGCCCAGGGCATGAGCTACAAAGCCGCGCTCGCAGGCCTAAGCCAGGGCGGCGGCAAGGCGGTGATCTTGCGGCCGCCCGGCGTCGACAACCGCGCCGCCTTGTTCGAAGCGTTTGGCCGCGCCATCGACAGCCTTGGCGGCCGCTACATCACCGCCATCGACAGCGGCACCCTCAGCGCCGACATGGACTGCGTGGCGCAATACACCCGCCACGTGACGAGCACCACCAGCGCCGGCGACCCCTCGCCCCACACCGCCATGGGCGTGTTCGCTGGCATCCGCGCCACTGCCCAGGCGCGCTTGGGCAGCGACGACCTGGAAGGCTTGCGCGTGGCGATTCAAGGCTTGGGCAACGTCGGCTTCGCCCTCGCCGAACAGCTGCACGCAGCGGGCGCCGAACTGTTGGTCAGCGACCTTGATCCCGGCCGCGTGCAGTTGGCCGTCGAGCAACTCAACGCCCGGCCGGTGGCCAACGAAGCGCTGCTTTGCACACCGTGCGACATCCTTGCGCCGTGCGGCCTGGGCGGCGTTTTGAATTCGGCCAGCGTGGCCAAGCTGCGCTGCTCGGCAGTGGCAGGCGCGGCCAATAACCAACTGCTCAGCGCCAATGCGGCGGATGAACTGGAAGCGCGCGGCATCCTCTACGCGCCGGATTACGTCATCAATTCCGGCGGGCTGATTTATGTCGCCCTCAAACATCGCGGTGAGGAGCTGCCCGCCATTACCGCGCACCTCACCCAGATCGATCGGCGCTTAACGGAAATTTATGGCCACGCACAGGCAGACAAACGCTCGCCCGCGCGGGTGGCGGATGCGTTGGCGGAGAAGATTTTGTACGGGAGTCGCTAGACGGCCAGCGGCCGTCTAGGAAAGAGCAGGCGATGGAGTCGCCGCGTTAGAGATCGATCTCGCCTTCAGCCTTGTGCTTCCAGCTGTCGTTACCCGGCAACAGCAAATTCAAGGCGATGGCGACGATGGCACACAGGGCGATGCCTTTAAGGCCGACGTCATCCGGCCCGGTGCCGGTGCCGACCAGCACGCCGCCGATACCGAACACCAGGGTCACCGACACAATCACCAGATTGCGCGCTTCGCTGAGGTCGACCTTATGGCGAATCAGCGTGTTCATGCCCACGGCCGCAATCGAGCCGAACAGCAGGCACAGAATGCCGCCCATGACCGGCACCGGAATGCTTTGCAGCAACGCGCCGAACTTGCCGATAAAGGCCAGCACGATGGCGAAGACGGCCGCCCAGGTCATGATTTTCGGGTTGTAGTTTTTCGTCAGCATCACCGCGCCAGTCACTTCGGCGTAGGTGGTGTTGGGCGGGCCGCCAAACAGACCGGCTACCGAGGTAGCGATGCCGTCGCCCAGCAGGGTGCGGTGCAAGCCAGGCTTTTTCAGGTAGTCGCGGCCGGTCACGCTGCCCACGGCAATCACGCCGCCGATGTGTTCAATGGCCGGCGCCAGGGCCACCGGCACAATGAACAGAATGGCCTGCCAGTTGAATTCCGGCGCGGTGAATTTCGGCAGTTCCAGCCAAGGTGCAGCGGCGATTTTGGCGGTGTCGACCACGCCGAAATAAAACGCCAGGGCAAAGCCCACCAGCACGCCGGAAATGATCGGCACCAAACGGAAGATGCCTTTGCCAAATACCGCGACGATCAGCGTCGTCAGCAGTGCCGGCATGGAGATCAGCATGGCGGTTTTGTACGGGATCAACTCGGCGCCATCGCCGGATTTGCCCATGGCCATGTTGGCGGCGATTGGCGCCATGGCCAGGCCGATGGAAATCACCACCGGGCCGATCACCACGGGCGGCAACAGACGGTCGATAAACCCGGTGCCTTTGATTTTCACGGCCAAGCCGAGAAAGGTGTAAACGAAGCCTGCCGCGACAATACCGCCCATGGTGGCTGCAAGGCCGAACTGGCCCTTGGCGAGAATGATCGGCGTGATAAAGGCAAAGCTAGACGCGAGGAAAACCGGCACCTGCCGGCCCGTCACGATCTGGAACAGGATGGTGCCCAGGCCAGCGGTGAACAACGCCACGTTGGGATCGAGTCCGGTAATCAGCGGCATCAGCACCAAGGCGCCAAACGCCACGAACAGCATCTGTGCGCCCGACAGCACCGTGCGCCAGAGTGGATCGTTGAAGTCGTCTTGCATCGCTTAGGCGTCCTTCTGTTTGGTGCCGAAAATCTTGTCGCCGGCATCGCCCAGCCCGGGAATGATGTAGCCGTGTTCGTTGAGTTTTTCATCGATGGAAGCGGTGAAAATCATCACTTCGGGATGGGCGTCTTGCACCGCCTTGATGCCTTCCGGCGCGGCCACCAGCACCATGGCGCGAATGTCCTTGCAGCCGGCTTTTTTCAGCAGGTCGATGGTGGCAACCATCGAGCCGCCGGTGGCGAGCATCGGGTCGATGATCAGCGCCAGGCGCTCATCGATTTCTGGCACCAGCTTTTCCAGATACGTGTGCGCTTGCAGCGTTTCTTCATTACGCGCCACGCCCACGGCGCTGACCTTGGCGCCTGGAATCAGGCTGAGCACGCCTTCGAGCATGCCAATGCCGGCACGCAGAATCGGCACGATGGTGATTTTCTTGCCGGCAATTTTTTCCACATGAACCGTGCCGCACCAGCCGTCGATGGCGTAGTTTTCCAGGGGTAGATCCTGGGTGGCTTCGTAGGTGAGCAGAGCGCCCACTTCCTGGGCCAGTTCGCGAAAGTTTTTCGTGCTGATATCGGCGCGACGCATCAGACCTAGCTTGTGGCGGATCAGTGGGTGGCGGATTTCGCGGATGGGCATGGGGTGGGCTCCGAACGTGCTGGCAAAAAATTGTGCCAAGAGTAAAGCATTCGATATGCCAAGTGGCGCCGTGACTGGGTGGTCGCCTACATTTCCTGTACCTGCGGACAGGAAATGTCGCCAACAGATACGCCGCGCATCATTGGCGACACGTGACCGATGGGGCTTGCCCCATGCCAAGGGGATGCGTACCTTTGCCGACTTTTATTTTGACGCCTTGATCAGGTTTTGATCAGCACCTAGACCCCGTGAGGAATAGCCCATGTCCGTCGATATCGCCCACATCCAGCAAGTGATGGCCGAGGCCGATTGCCTGTACAGCAACGCCGAGGTCGAAGTGGCCATCGACACCATGGCAGCTGCCATCAACAGCGAAATGGCCGAGAGCAATCCGGTGGTGTTTTGCGTGATGAACGGCGGCCTGATTTTCTCCGGCAAGCTGCTGCCTAAACTGAACTTCCCGCTCGAACTTTCGTACCTGCACGCCACGCGTTACCGCAACGAAACCAGCGGTGGCGAGCTGTTCTGGAAAGCCAAACCCGAGATTTCCTTCATTGATCGCGAAGTGCTGATCATCGACGACATCCTCGACGAAGGTCACACGCTGGGCGCCATCATCGACTTCTGCCGCCACGCTGGCGCCAAGCACGTGCGCATCGCCGTGCTGGTCGACAAAACCCACGACCGCAAAGCTCGGCCGGATTTGAAAGCGGATTACGTGGGCATGCCGTGTGTGGATCGCTATGTGTTTGGTTATGGCATGGATTACAAGGGCTATTGGCGCAATGCCCCAGGGATCTACGCCGTCAAAGGGATGTAGGAAACCGATCGGCTGCGCGTCGGCCCTCCGGCGTTAAAAAGCCCTGCTGAAATGCTCATTGGCTACAGCCAACTCCGCTTTCAGCAGGGCTTTTTGCCTTGTAGGGCTCTAGCTCGCTCGATCTCGATTTTTGCTGGGTTGGGGATTTTTTAAGGTCAAGAGCATCGCGGCTAAAGCCGCTCCTACAGACCGTGTAGAACTGTGGGAGCGGCTGGGCGGCATCCCGATTAGCCGCGATGCTTTTTACAACCCTACGTCCAACAACACCGGCCGCTTGGCCAGCGCTTTTTCCATCACGCTTTCTACAAACTGCCGGTCACTGTCGGGCAACGCCAGGCGCGGTGGGCGGGTGAGGGCGGTGCCGCGTTGCATGATCTGCTCGCAGAGTTTGATGCATTGCACCAGGTCCGGACGGGCGTCCAGGTGCAGCAACGGCATAAACCATTCGTACAGTGGCATTGCCTCGGCGAACCGCCCGGCTTTGGCAAGGCGGAACAGGGTTTCGCCTTCTTTGGGAAAGGCGTTGGACATGCCCGATACCCAGCCCACGGCGCCCACGGCAATGCTTTCGAGCACCACGTCATCAAGCCCGGCGAACAGCACGAAGCGATCGCCCACTTCGTTGCGCACGTCGATGAAGCGGCGGGTGTCGCCGGAGGAGTCTTTGAAGCAGACGATGTTGTCGCAGTCGGCCAGGGAAATGAGGATGTCGGGCGTCACGTCGTTTTTGTAGATCGGCGGGTTGTTGTAGACCATCACCGGCAGGTCGATGCTGGCGGCCACGCTGCGAAAATGCGCGGCGGTTTCGAAGGGTTTGGAGGAGTACACCAACGCGGGCATCAGCATGATGCCGTCGGCACCTACGCGTTGGACTTCTTTGGCGACCTTGCTGGCGTTCAGGCTGGTGAATTCGGCCACGCCGGAAATTACGGGCACGCGCCCGGCCGAGGCGTCTTTGGCCACTTCCACCAAGCTGATTTTCTCCTCGACGCTCAGCGAGGTGTTTTCCCCCACCGTGCCGCAGATCACCAGACCCGATACGCCATCGCGCACCAGCCCGCTGATCACCGCATGGGTGGCGTTCAGGTCGACGGAAAAGTCAGAACGAAATTGGGTGGTGACGGCGGGAAATACCCCGCTCCAGTTAGGCTTGTTGCTCATGTGCGACTCCTGGGATGGCTGTAGGTAACGGACGGGAAAAGACAAAACAAACGCCCACGCGCCGACGCGGAAACGTTTCCGGGCGGCATGCGGTCAAGGGCAGTTAGTGGACGAGGCTTTCGCGATAACGCGTCGGCGACAAACCGGTGAGGGCTTTGAATTGGCGGCTGAAAGCGCTGTGGTCGGTGTAGCCGCAGAGCAGCGCGATTTCGGTAATCGGCAAGTCGCCGGCCAGTAGCTGCGAGGCGGCGCCCAGGCGCGCTTTGTGGATCATCTGCCGCGGCGTGAGCTGGAAGATGCGCTTGCAGTGGCGCTCCAGTTGCGCCACCGACAACCCCGCCAGTTGCGTGAGGTCGCGCAGGCTGATGGGCTGGGCGTAGTGCTGGCGAATATGGGCGTCGACGCTGGCCAGTTTCTGGTACGCCGGATGGCTGGACTGCGGCGCCAGCAGGTCGTAGGAAATGCCCGCCATGCCAATGATCGCGCCGTGCACATCGCGCAATGCCAGCTTGTGCGTCAGGCACCAACCGGGCTCGCGACCGGGATACAAGTGCAGCTCCAACTGATCGCTGAGCGGGTTGCCGGCGCTCATCACGTGCAGGTCTTGCTCGGTATACAGCGAGCCAAACCGCGTGGGGAATACCTCGGCCGCCGTCTTGCCCAATAGCTCGCTTTTGTCGCGCAGGCCGCAGCGCTGCGCCAGTGTCTGGTTGGCCAGCACGTAGCGCGCCTGCATGTCTTTGATAAAGAACACCACGCCGGGCATGGCATCGAGCAGCGGCGCAATTTGCGTCAGGCTGCCGAGCAGGTCGGGCAAGTCCCGTGGGGTGGGAAGCGCGGTGGGAAACATGGGCGGCGATGGCTCCGGTCATGGTGGCGGCCCTTACTCTACGGCCGGCTGCGCGGCGCTGGGAAGCAGGCTTTCTACCCGCGCCGGCACGAACGGGGCGCGCAAGCCGGGCGCCGGCCAGCCGAGTAGAAATTCAGCGGCGCTGCCGCACACCCGCCCCTGGCACGCGCCCATGCCGCAGCGCGTGTGCAGCTTGGCCTGACGCCAATCGTCGAACCCGGCCACGGCGCCATAGGGCACGTCTTCGCAGCGGCACAGCACGGTGTCGGCTTGAGGCAGGTGTTTCAACGCTGGCCCGAGGGCGAAGCAGCGTTGGAGCTGATCGGCGAAGCCTTGCCAATGCTGGCGCTGGGCAGTTAGCGCTTGGGCCTGGTCGAGCAAGCCGGCTGCGGCATAGCCGGCAATCGCGCCTTCGACGCGTGCCAGTTCATTGCCGCCAATGCCGGTGCATTCGCCCGCTGCAAAATGCCCCGTGCGGCTGGTGCGCTGCTGAGCATCGACGACGATGGCTTGCTCATTTACCTCGCAGCCCAGGGCGCTGGCCAATTCGGTATTGGCGCGCAAGCCAAAGCCACACGCCAGGCGCGTGCAGGTAATTTCCCGCACGCGGTTGCCCTGGCGAATACGCACCGCTTCTACGCGGTCGTGGCCCAGCGCTTCGAGCACGTGGCTACTCATTTGAAAACGCCAGTCGGCCAACTGCATGGCCTGGCGAAGCTTGCTCGGCCAGCGTCGCAGCTGCGCCGCAAAGGCGGCGATAGAGAGGACCGGTGCTTGTTCAGCGATGGCAACCACCTGGGCACCCGCTGCTTTTGCGCTGGCCGCGCTGGCCAACAACAACGGCCCGCTGCCGGCGATAACCACGCGCTCGCCGCGCACCGGAACGCCGCCTTTGATCAGCGCCTGCAACGCCCCCGCACCGGTAACGCCGGGCAGCGTCCAGCCGGGGAAGGGCAGCAAAATTTCTCGCGCGCCGGTGCAGAAAATCAGTTGCCCATAGTTCACCTGCCAACTGTGCAGCGCGTTCTCCAGAAGCAATTGCTGGGCGCCGGTTTGGGCGATGACGCGGGTGCCGGTGAACAGCTCAATGTTGGGGGCCGCGGCCAATTGCGCGCGCAGGGTTTGCGCAGGGTTAGGGGCCGGGGCATGAATATCGGCGCGCCAGATTTGCCCGCCGGTCGCGGGGTTGTCGTCGAGCAGGGCGATGCGTTGTCCGCTGCTGCTGGCGGCCACGGCGGCAGCCATGCCGGCCGGGCCGGCGCCGATAATCAGCAGGTCGAATTCGCGCGTCATGGCTGCGTCTCCACCTGCATGCCATCGGCACACACGGTTTGGCAGGCCAGGCGGCGCTGGCCGTTGATGCTCACGCGGCATTCCTGGCATACGCCCATGCCGCAGAACGGCGCGCGACGTTTGCCGTCGAGCGCCGTGCGGCTTGTTCCGTCGCCGGCCAGGTACAACGCGGCGGCAACGCTGGTGCCGAGGGCTACGCGCAAGGCGCGGCCATTCACGTGCAGTTCGATGGCGGCGCTCATGCCGGTTGCTCCGCCCTGGCAAAGCGCAAGGGCGAGTAGGGCGCAGAGTCGATGGCGCTGGGTTGCTTGAGCACTTGGTTGACCAGCAACTGCGCGCTGCCCGGCGCCGTGGTCACGCCCAGGCCTTCATGGCCCAGCGCCAACCACAAACCGGCTTGGCTCGGGTGCGGGCCGAGCAGCGGCAAGCTATCGGGTGTGGCGGCGCGAAAGCCGGTCCAGCTGCGGATGGCGTTCATGTTCGCCAGCTCCGGCAAGTAATCGAGGGCACGGGCCAACATGCGCGCCAGCACGTCGTGGTCCACGGCGGGGTCGAGGCTGTCGAACTGGCGCGACGAGCCGATCAGAATTTGCCCGGTGGGGCGCGGTTGGGCATTGAACGCCACCGAGGTGCCGCTGCTGCTGTGGGCGCTGCTGACGTAGCCCAATTCCACCAATTGATGACGAATGCGCGCGGGGTAACGGTCGGTGATCAACAAGTGACCTTTCTTCGGTCGAATCGGCAACTCCGGGCACAGGTCGCGGGCACTGCCCGAGGCCAGCACCACCGCCGAGGCGCTTAGCCATTCGCCGCTGTCCAGGCGCACGCGGTTGCCGCTCACTTCGCTGACCGTGGCCTGGCGCTGGCGAATACGTTCGGGTTGTTGCGTGAGTAACCAGCGCACCACGTTGGGCGCATAAACAATGCCGTCGCCGCTGACATGCAGCCCACCCACAAGGCCCGGACGCAGCATCGGTTCCGCCTCACGAACGGCTTCGGCGCCGAGCATGCGGCAGCCCAAGCCTTCGGCGTCCAGCAGCGCTCGTTTGTGTTCGGCCACGGCCAGTTCTTCAGCGTTGGCTGCCAGCCACAACGTGCCGCAATTTCGGTAGGCGCAGCCCTCATCCAGCGCGGGCGCCCAGCGTCGCCACAGGCCCAGCGAGTATTGGCTGAGCGCCAGTTCGGCGGGGTTGTCGTCCATCACCACCAAGTGGCCCATGCCGGCAGCCGTGGCGCCGCCGCGCAGGTCGTCGAGCAGCAGCACATCGAGGCCGTGCTGGGCGAAGGCATGGGCGCAGGCGGCGCCGACGATACCGGCGCCGACGATGATGACGTCCGCATTCACAACACGATGCCCCAGGCGAACGGGTCGTCGTCTTGCAGCAGTAGCGTGGCTTCGGCGCTTAAGTGCGCCCGGCCGCGAATGGTGGGAATCACTCGGCCGGGCTCGCCGTCATTGAGCCAGGTGTAGCTGGCTTCAAACTGACTGCCGATGACGCTGGCCTGGCGCCACACGTCGCCGGGCTTGAGCTTGCCGTCTGCCGCCAGGCACGCCAGCTTGGCGCTGGTGCCGGTGCCGCATGGCGAGCGGTCGTAGGCTTTGCCTGGGCACAGCACAAAGTTGCGGCTGTCGGCCTGGTCGTCGTCGGCGAACAGCTCGATGTGATCGATCACGCCGCCGTCGTCACCATAAATGCCGTTGGCTTGCAGCGCCGCGCTGACGGCCACGGTGTAGGCGGTGAGGGCGTCGAGGTTGCTGCCGTCGATGCGTTGGTCGTGTTCGCCGATGAGGAAAAACCAATTGCCGCCCCAGGCGATGTCGCCGGTCACGGCGCCGTAACCCGGCACCTTCACCTGCACGGCCGAGCGATAACGGTACGCCGGCACGTTGCGCACGCTTACCGAATGGTCGTCGTGCAACGTGGCCTCCACGGTGCCCACCGGCGTTTCGATGCGATGCGTACCTGGCCCGATGCGGCCCAGGTGCGCCAGGGAAATCACCAGGCCGATGGTGCCGTGGCCGCACATGCCGAGGTAGCCGCTGTTGTTGAAGAAGATCACCCCGGCGCAGGCCGATGGATCGACCGGCGCACAGAGCAGGGCGCCGACCAACACGTCGCTGCCGCGTGGCTCCAGCACCGTGGCGGCGCGGTAGGCGTCATAGCGGTCCGCCAACAGCGCACGGCGCTCGGCCATGCTGCCGGTGCCCAAGTCGGGAAAACCGTCGATCACCAGCCGGGTCGGCTCGCCGCCGGTGTGGCTGTCGATAATCTGGATGCGGCGCATGGAGCGTCTCCGAAACCGTAGAATGTTCTGCAAGACTGAGCGTTCAGGCGTCAATCGGCTTGAGGGTTTTGCGCCGCGCGGATGACGAAATCGGCACAGAACGCTGCCACTTGGCTGTAGGAAAACGCGTGCTAAGGTGGCGCGCTGATTTTTCCGAGGAGCTGACCGTGCTGCGTGTTTCTTTAATTGCCTTGTTTCTCTGTGCCGCACCGCTGGCCAGCGCCGCGTTGCCCCACGAACAGTACCTGCCGCCCGACGACCAGAACCTGCGCCATGAAGCGCCAGAACAGCAGCAAGTGCTGCAAGTGACCGAATACTCGGTGGTGGTTGGCAGCCAGCGCGAGTCAAACCAGCAACCCATTCCCATCACCTCACCGGCCTGGCTGCTGCTCAAGACTAAAGCCGTGAGCAAGGGCGCCACTGTTACGCAAGTGCTGGTGCGCTTCGAGACGGAAGGCAAAAGCCTCAAGCGCCCGAGCCTGGACGAAGCCAGCAAAACCCTCAGCCTTAATTACCCGCTGGCGCAGTACCCCATGCTGCTCGACCTGCTGCGCAGCGGCGGCGTGTATGTACAATTTTTGAGCTACCCCAACGGCCACGTGTGGGCTGATCTGCACAGCGCTGCCCAGCGTGTGCGTTGAGCCAGCGCCCCGGCGCGGAGTAAACTGCCGGCCCGGCGTTCCCCCGTTAAGAGAAAAGACCCATGCGTAAAGACAAGAAACAGGTGATTGGCGAAGAGATTGGTGACGAGCCGATCAAGCTGTTCCTCGCGGTGGAACCGGCCGATGAGACGCCGCCGTCGCTGCACAAATTGGTCAAGGCCTACCGTGGTTTGCGCATCGACGACTTCGAGCGCTTTCTGACCTTCTTCGTGGAAGCCGGTTACGACCTCAACGCCAAAGATGCCAAGGGCAATGATTTCGTCGCCCTGATTCAGGACCAGCGCTTGGCTGAGCCGTACATCGAGGCGATCAAAGCGGCTCGCGGTTGAGTGGGTTGGCAATGCTGAAAAGCCCGTCCAGGTGACGGGCTTTTTTGTGGGCGTTACGGCGTGACGGGCAGGGCGCTGGTGCTGCGGCAGGTGTCGACCAAATAGGTTTCGAACTGCTGAACAATCGCCGGCCAGCCCTGGCGGCTGGCATGTTGCCGGGCATTGAGGCGTACGCGGCGCAGGGTTTCCGGGTCTTCGAGCAGCCAGCAGGCGCTGTCGATAAACGCCTCTTCATCACCGGGCATCGCCAGCGCGCCGTTGTGGCCGTGGCGAATATGCTGCGCCGCTGCCGCCTGGTCATACGCGACCACCGCCAGCCCCGACGCCAGCGCTTCGAGCAGCACATTGCCGAAGGTTTCCGACAGGCTGGGAAACAGGAACAGGTCGCCGCTGGCGTAGTGCGCGGCGAGCGCTTGGTCGCGTTGCACGCCGCAGAACACGGCGTCGGGCAATTCCTTTTGCAGGCCTGAGCGCTGCGGTCCGTCGCCGACCATGATCAACTTCAGGCGCTGCTCGGGGTAACGCAATTGCAACGCGCGAAAGCTGCGCACCAGCAGCGCCAGGTTCTTCTCGGCGGCAATGCGTCCGACGTGGATCACCGCCAGCTCGCCGTCCTCCACGCCCCACGCGCGGCGCAGTTCGGCATTGCGTTTGGCCGGGTGAAACAGCTGACTGTCGACGCCACGGGCAAGCAAATGCACACGCTCAAAACTTCGCCGCTGCAACTCCAGGCTCTGACTGGCACTGGGCACTAACGTGAGCTGCGAGCGGTTGTGAAACCAGCGCAAATAATTGGTCAACACGCGGGTCAGCATGCCCAGCCCGTAGTGGCTGCTGTATTGCTGGAAATTGGTGTGAAAGCCGCTGATCACCGGAATGCGCAAGCGCCTGGCCGCGCGCAACGCCGAAAGCCCGAGCGGGCCTTCGGTGGCGATATACAGCACATCTGGCCGCCGCCGTTTCCAACGCCGCACCAGCTTGTGCATCGACGCCTGCCCCCACTGCAAACCCGGATAGCCCGGCAGCGGCCAGCCGCGCGTGAGCAACAACTCGTCGGTACTTTTCTGCCCGTCATCCCCGCTTTGCCGTGGTCGCACCAACTGCAACTGATGGCCGCGCTCACGCAGCCCCGCACACAGGCGCCCGAGCGTATTGGCAACGCCGTTTATTTCCGGGGGAAAGGTTTCGCTGATCAGCGCGATGTGGAGGGAGGATTGGGTCATGACGCCAGTCTCGGCTGGCGTCGTTTAAGCCGTGTGACGTTAGCGTTGCACGGTTGTGACAGCCGCTGCCGAGCGCTCACGCACCCAAAACAACGTAGCCCCAGCCACCGCGGCCGGCATCATCACTACGTTTACGCCGGGAATCAGCAGCGCCAGGTACACCGAGCCGCCAAAACCCAAACTCTGCCAGCGCTTTTCGCGCAGCCAGGCGAGCATTTCGTTCCAGCCGAGTTTGTTGTTGTCGGCGGGGTAGTCGATGTACTGCACGCACATCATCCAAATGCCGAACAGCACCCACAGCGGCGCGGCGATGATGTTCAGGCCGGGAATGAAGGAGAGGATAAACAGGCCGATGGCGCGCGGCAGAAAGTAGCCCAGCTTGCGCGCTTCGCGGCCCAGGGTGCGCGGCACCATGGCGACCAGTTCGGCCCAGCGAAAGGGCGGGAAGTTATCTTCGCCGCGCACTACCACTTCCACTTTTTCCGAGAGAAAGCCGTTGAACGGCGCGGCGATGATGTTGGCCAGGGTGGTGAAGGTGAAGAACACCATCAGCAGAATCAGCACGAAGAATATGGGCCAAAGAATAAAGCTCAGAAAGCTCAGCCAGCCGTCCGGGTTGGGCATCAACGCATGGAGCCAGCCGTTGAATTGCTGGGTGGCGAAGACGATCAGGCCGACAAATAAAACCAGGTTGATGGCCAGCGGCAGCAACACGAACAGGCGCAAGCCGGGGCTGAGCACCAGCTTCAGGCCTTCGCGAAGGTATTGCGGGCCGGAGAGGACGGGAGCGGGCATGGTGGTTTCCTTGAATAAGACCGGCCGACCTTAGCGCCTTCGCCGGATGATCGGAAGCGGTCGGCTGTAACGGTGTGTCTGAAGCGGGATAGCGTTCGGCTATGGCGTACATAAGTATTCGACATTTCCTAGATAACAATCCGCTCCGTAACCTTGCCGCCATTGTCGTCCGCTAGCGGACACGGTTTACGGGACTGCCCCTCTTCAAAGCCTTCCCCAAGTGCTCGGGTGGTCTCTTTTTATTTCCGGCGATGCCGGAGGAGGCGGTCCATGGCTGTTCGTCACGCTCGTGTGATTATTCTCGGCTCCGGCCCTGCCGGTTATTCGGCGGCGGTGTATGCCGCGCGCGCCAACCTCAAACCGCTGCTGATTACCGGCATGCAGGCCGGCGGTCAACTGACCACTACCACCGAAGTGGATAACTGGCCTGGCGACGTGCATGGCCTGACTGGCCCCGCGCTGATGCAGCGTATGCAGGAACATGCCGAGCGTTTTGAGACCGAGATCGTCTTCGACCACATCAATGCGGTCGACTTGGCCGGCAAGCCCTTCACGCTGACCGGCGACAGCGCCACCTACACCTGCGATGCCTTGATTATCGCCACTGGCGCCAGCGCCCGTTACCTGGGCTTGCCGTCGGAGCAGACGTTTATGGGCCAAGGCGTTTCGGCCTGTGCCACCTGCGATGGCTTCTTCTACCGCAACCGCGAAGTGGCGGTGGTCGGTGGCGGCAACACGGCCGTGGAGGAAGCGCTGTACCTGGCCAACATCGCCAGCAAAGTGACGTTGGTGCACCGCCGCGAGACCTTCCGCGCAGAGAAAATTCTGATCGACAAACTGTATGCGCGAGTCGCGGAAGGGAAAATCGAGCTGAAGCTCAATGCGTCGGTAAACGAGGTGCTCGGCGACGACAAAGGCGTAACCGGCGTGCGCTTGCAGCACAACGATGGCGGCACATCGGACCTGAAAGTGGACGGGGTGTTTATCGCCATTGGCCATACGCCGAACACCGCGTTGTTCGAAGGACAACTGGCGTTGAAGGATGGTTATCTGGTGGTTAACGGCGGACGCGAAGGCAATGCCACGGCGACCAGCATTCCCGGTGTGTTTGCGGCGGGCGATGTGGCTGACCACGTTTATCGCCAGGCCATTACCTCTGCCGGGGCGGGTTGCATGGCCGCGCTCGATGTAGAAAAGTATTTAGAGGCCTAGTCGGCTTCCGGAGCTTCGACCATGCAGCGTTGCGTCCTCGCTTTTAATGCTCACGTACTTGAGTACGCTGCGCTTAAAAGCTCCGGGGCGCCTTGCCTGGCCTTCGCTCCGAAACCCTCTACTGCATGATGGCGACCATTTCCGAACTCAGGCTTCTTCGGTGCTATTTAGCTCGTTCAAAGCCTCAGGGTTTTTGAAAGCCTTGGCGAAAACATCTCTGTTTTTGGCCATATAAATCACGATTTCCTCAACCTGCTGTTCGCTCAGCGACGGCACGGCTTTTTGCAGCACCACGGCCAGCGATTCGGCCAGTTCCAGCATTTTGTCGTAACGATCGGCTTCGGCTTTATCCATGAACAAGCGCTCCGGATCGCGACTGCTGCGGTACACCACTTCGACGGCCATTCATCACCTCACCTTCTAGCAACGATTACTGTGTATTTATACAGGTAGGCGAGCATAAAGGACTCGCGCCTGGTTGAACAGTGGCACCCCGCAATCAGGGTTTGGGCAACGGCGAAAACTCGATTGGCACCCACGCAAAGCCCGTGCCCTTTTTGCGCACGTGGCCGATGCCAGGGAAGGGCAGGTGTGCGCCGGCGACCAGGAATTTCTCGGCCGTGGCTTCGGCGAAGATGTGTTTGCGCGTGGCGATGGCTTGTTTGGCGTCGCTGTCGAAGTCGATGGCCACTTGCGGATGGGCGAATTGAATGGAGTGGCTGTGCACCACATCGCCCCATACCAGCAACTTGTGCCCTTTGGAGGTGAACATAAATCCGCTGTGGCCAGGGGTGTGGCCGTACAGGGCCATGTCTTTCACGCCCGGCATCAGCTCGCTGCCGTCGGTGAACAGCTTCAGCTTGCCGGCAGCTTTATAAGGCGCGGCGCTGGCGGCGATCATTTTCAGCCGTGCTTGTTTGTCGGCAGGTGCTTTGGCCAGCAATTCCGGGTTCAGCCAGTAGTCGGCTTCGGCTTTGTTGAGCATCAGCGTGGCGTTTGGAAACGCGCGTTCGCCCTTGGCGTCGAGCACGCCGCAGGCATGGTCGGGGTGCAGGTGGGTAAGTAGCAGGGTGTCGACTTGTTCCAGCGTATAGCCGGCCGCTTCGATGTCGCGTTGTACGTTGCCGAGGTTGTTGGTCAGGCACTTGCCGGCGCCGCTGTCGACCAGCACCAGGTGCTCGCCGGTGTTGATCAGGAACGCGTTCACGGCGGTTTGCACGCCGTTGGTGGCGTCGAGGAACTGCCGCGCCTGCGCGCTCTGGATGGTGTCGGCGCTGGCGCCTTTGAGCAGCTTGTTGTTGATCAGGTTGAAGCCGTCATACAGCGCGGTAACTTCAAAATCGCCCAGCGCCAGCCGGTAATAGCCGGGCACTTGGCTGTTCTGTTTGGCCACCGGGGCGGCAATGGCGAGGCCGGGGTGCACGAGGCTGAACGCGCACATCAACACCAGCACAATTAGCAGCAGCGCCTGGTGCGTGCAGCACACTGGATTTTTCATCTTCAAGCTCCCTTGCGAAGTGGTCTCAACCACCATAGACGGACGTGGGCCGGACGCAGGTTATCGCTGGGAAATAACCGCCGTGTCCAGCCCCCTGCGCTGTCACAGACTGTTTCAATGCGCTCGCCATGGCCTTTAACGTGCATATGAGCTTGTCATCTGCTGGCCATACCCTTGGCTGCACAGTTCCTCAAGGAAGCGCGTGTTGAAAATCAAATGGGCGGAACACCTCAAACAGTCCATGCATGGTCTGGCCGAGTCGCTGGGCGATTTGCTGGTGGAGAGTTTTCACTACCTGGCGCTATTCGGCATCGGTGGCATAACGGCGTGGGCGGCGGTCACGGCGTTTTTCCAGATGATCGAAAAGGGCCACATCACGGTCGACGACATTCTGCTGTTGTTCATTTACTTGGAGCTGGGTGCCATGGTCGGCATCTACTTCAAGACCAACCACATGCCGGTGCGCTTTCTGATTTACGTGGCGATTACGGCGCTCACGCGGTTGCTGATTTCCGATGTGTCACATCATCAGAGACCGGATATGGGCGTGGTGTATGTGTCGGGCGCGATCTTGCTGCTGGCCCTGGCGGTGTTGGTGGTGCGCTATGCGTCGTCGAACTTTCCGTCGGTGACGGCGAAGGGGGAAAGCAGAAGCGCCTCGTCCTCGCGTTCGACTGAAGCCGAAGCCGCGGATACCGACTAGGCGCTGTGCTCTAACAGGCAGGTTGAGAAATACCGGCGTTAAACCGCGGCGTGTTCGAGCTCGATGCGTTGTTGCAGCGAGCGGATCACGTTGCGCAGGCGCTTCTCGTCGTTACGTTGGTCCGGGCTGATCAGACGCTTGGCTACTACGGTCTGGTCTTCGGACAAGGTCAACATGATGCTGCCATCGAGCCGCTCGATGCTCAGGTTGACGCGGTATTGCGGGTGGAACGCTTCGGTCAGTAACTGAAAGGGATTGTGCATGGTCCATTACCTGTTTGCTAAATAGGACTGAATACAACTTGGCAGGGGCAGGTAGTTAAAACAGCCTGGTTTGCACACCAGTTAGGCAAGTCTTGTTATTCAAGTCTTGGTTGTTGACCGGTCACGCTCGTACAAAGTTCTAGTCTTCGGACAAGATGTTTTTAGCGCGCCGTGTTTCAGCGTAGACGGCCTTCGGCAAAGCTCAAACGTTCCCTTCGCAATTATTTTAATAGCACTTACTGGCCCAGTAGTGGCACCCGATGCTGACTGCCCGGTTAAGGGGCAAGTGGTTGTTTGCGGTGCACTTTTCGCTTAAACGGCCGTGTGAATTCGGGGTGGAAAACGGCCTTCGGCGTGCGCAGAACTGCCAAGTCGAATAAATAACGACCTAAAGCCTTTCATTCCCGACCACCTGTCGCGTTGCTGGCGAAGTTGGCCCCCGACTTGCGAAGGGGTTAAGCAAGTAATGAACAAACCGAGGTATGAGGCCATGGTTAATCCCTTTAAATACGTCAGCGACTCTTTTAAGGATGAGTTCCTGGTGCGTTTCAGCATTGGCGGCCCGGATGGCAGCGCAATGCTTTCGCTCTCCAACGATCAAGGTCGGGTGGCGCAGCGGATGTTGAGCAGCGATCAGTTGGCCGATATCGAAAAACTGGAGCAAGTCATCACCAGCATCCGCTTTGGTCTGGCCATCGATCAGGGGCGCGGGCTGTCGTGCCTCGGCAAGCTGAGCCCGGCGGCGAACGAAACCTTGGTCTGAGCCGTGACGTGCGTGACACTGTGTCTTAATTGAAATATATTCGCATTTAAGAACGTGTCGCTCATTCAGGTGCTGCTGTGCCGGCTCACTCCGCCTTTTCCTCTTTTCTGACCGCGCTCTACCACGACCATCATCGATGGCTGAACGGCTGGCTGCGTCAACGTACGGATTGCCCGCACAACGCCGCCGACCTGGCGCAAGACACCTTCGTGCGTGTGCTGCTGCAACGCGAAAGCAAAGAGTTGCGTGAGCCCCGTGCTTTTCTCGCCACCATCGCCCGTGGCTTGCTGGTGGATCATTACCGTCGCGCGAGTCTGGAGCGCGCGTACCTCGATGCACTCGCCGTGCTGCCCGAGCCAGAAGTGCCCTCGCCGGAATCACGCGCGCTGGTACTCGAAACCCTGATTGAAATCGACCGCCTGCTCGACGGGCTGAAACCGCGCGTGCGCGAAGCGTTTCTGCTGTCGCAACTCGATGGCCTGACCTATGGGCAAATCGCCGAGCGCATGGGGCTGTCGCTCAGCTCCATTCAGCAATACATGACGCTCGCGTTCAGCCACTGCTACAAGGCGCTGTATTCATGAGCGCGCCGCTGAACATGGCCGTTGTGGAACAGGCCATTGCCTGGCGCGTGCGCTTGGCGTCGGGCGCGTGCGCGGCTGATGAACTCAGCGCCTGTCAGCATTGGCGGGCGCAACACCCGGACAACGAATTGGCCTGGCAGCGCTTGGACGCCTTGAGCGGACGCTTCGCGGCTGTCGGGCCAGGTGTCGGCCGTGCCACCTTGGACGGCGCCCGTCACGACCCGCAGCGGCGCCGCGCCCTTAAAGCGCTGGCAATTCTCGTTGCAGCCGGCGGCGCCGGGGTTATTGCACAGCGCAACGATGCCATCCAGCCGTGGCTGGCCGACGTGCGCACCGGTATCGGCGAGCGGCGCAATATTGTTCTGCCTGACGGCGGCCGTCTGCACCTGAACGCCGGCACGGCCGTGGATATCCAGTACACCAGCGAGCAGCGGCTGATCCGTCTGTACCAAGGCGAAATCTTCGTCGAAACCGCCGCCGACCCGCAGCGCCGCCTGTTTTGGATGAATACCGCCCAAGGTCGCCTGCGCGCGCTCGGTACGCGCTTTCTGCTGCGTGAACGCGGCGAGCTGTGCGAAGTGGCGGTGTATGAGGGCGCGGTGGAAGTGCATCCCGACGATGGCAGCAATGCCAGCGTCATCAATCAAGGCTGGCAAACGCGCTTCAGCCATCACGCCGTGCAAACGCCGCAAGCGGTAGAAAGCGAGCGCAGCAGTTGGATGGATGGCGTGCTGGTGGCGCGGCACATGCGCCTGGCCGATTTCACCGCCGAGTTCAGTCGCCAGCGGCGCGGCGTGTTGCGCTGCGATCCGGCTGTGGCCGAGCTGCGTATTTCCGGTGTGTTCCCCTTGGATGACAGCGAGCGTGCGCTACAAGCCGTGGCGCGAACCCTGCCGGTTCAGGTGCTGTATCGCACCCGTTGGTGGGTGACGTTGGCGGCCGTTTAGAACCGTCCTTGTACACACCTTGTTAAAGACAGGGTGCCATTCAGGCACGCGTAGATTGCAATTTCTTCGCCGATGTAAATAATTCCCAAAAAGTTTTGCAGGTTTTTCGGAGTTGCTCGGCCTCCCTTCCGCTAACCACTTTTTCTAGCCGAAGGATTCGTTCATGGCCGTTATTTGCACTCCGCATCTCCTGGCTCGCGCGGTGCGCGTGGCACTGCTTAGCGTCAGCCTGCCTCTGGCGGCGCTGCCGATGGTCGTCAGCGCTGCGCCCGCCAACCAGAACTATCAGATTCCGGCGGGTTCGCTGGACAACGCCTTGAACGCGTTCGCCCGGCGTGCCGGTGTGCTGCTCAGCTTTGACCCGCAATTAACCGCCGGGCGCAGCAGCGCTGGGTTGAACGGCCAGTTCCCGGTGCAGCAAGGGTTCGCCCAACTGCTCGCCGGCTCAGGCTTGCGAGCGGTGCAGGCCAGCGATGGCAGTTTTCGTATTGAACAGGCGCCGGCCCTAAAGGAGGGACAGGTGGAATTGGGTGACGTCAACATCAACAGCAGCAGCCAGGTCGACTCTCCCGTCGGCCCGGTGGGCGGTTATGTGGCCAAACGCACCCGAGTCGGCACCAAAACCGACGCCTCGATTCTGGAAACCCCACAGTCCATTTCCGTGGTCAGCCGCGAACAAATGGAAGCCCGTGGCGTAACCACCGTCGAACAAGCGTTGCGCTATACCCCAAGCGTCAGCGTGCCTTATGGCTACGACCCGCGTTACGACTGGATGAGCCTGCGCGGCTTCGACTCCAAAAGCTCCACCTTCGTCAACGGCCTGCCATTGTCGCGCGGCACCTACGGCATGATGCGCCCCGACACCTATCTGCTGGAGCGCGTTGAAGTGCTGCGCGGCCCGGCCTCAGTGCTGTACGGCCAAAGCGAGCCGGGCGGGGTGATCAATCTGGTGAGCAAGCGCGCCCCCGATACGCCGCTGCACCAGGTCAGCGTTCGCGCCGGCAGTGATGAGCTGGGCGAACTCGCCGCCGATTTCGGTGGCCCGCTGGACGACCAAGGCACGCTGGCCTATCGCGTGACCATGCTCGGCAACGACATGAACGGCCAAGTCGACAAAACCGACAACACGCGGCAGGCTTTTGCTCCGACCCTGACGTGGAAACCGAACGACGACACCGAGCTGACACTGCTGGCCACCTATCAGAAAGACGACGGCAACTTCGCCTTCAGTCGCGCCTTCGCCCCGGAGCTGATGCAGGCCTTTCGCCTGAAAGACAACCGCGACCCCGATTTCTACGAAGGCGACCCGAACTTCAACAAGTTCGAGCGCACCCATGCCTCGCTCGGCTACGAGCTGTCGCATCGCCTTAACGACGTGTGGTCGCTGCGCCAGAACGTGCGCTACGAAAACATGAATTACGACTACCGCTACCTGAACAACATTGGTGTGCGCTTCGACGGCCGCACGTTGACCCGCAGCGCGAACGTGAAAGACGAGCAGTTCAGCGCCTGGTCGATGGACAACCAGGCCGAAGCGAATTTTGACACCGGCCCGGTGAGCCACGACCTGTTGCTGGGCGTGGACTGGCGCCGGCTCGACAACCATGAAATCAGCCGCCTGGGCACCGGCCCGACGCTGGACTTGTACAACCCGCAATACGGCCTCGACGTGCCGCTGCCGGCCAAAGATTCCGACAACGACATCATGCGTCGGCAGACCGGCTTTTATGCCCAAGACCAGATCAAGTTCGACGAACACTGGAACCTGTTGCTTGGCGGGCGTTACGACATCGCCAAAGGCGACACCACCAGCAACCTAAACGGCAGCCGCGTAAGCCGCGATGACGAAGCCTTCACCGGCCGCGTTGGCCTGGTCTATGTCGCTGACAACGGCCTGGCGCCTTACGTCAGCTACAGCGAGTCGTTCAACCCGACCACCGCCACCGACCCGGTCACCAACCAGCCGTTCGAGCCGGAAACCGGCAAGCAGTACGAAGCGGGCATCAAGTTTCAGCCCGAAGGTTCGCGCAGTTTTGTGAGCTTGGCGTTCTTCGACATCACCAAGCAAAACGTGGTCAGCACCAACCCCAACAACATCACCGAAGTGCGTCAGGTGGGCGAGGTGCGCAGCAAAGGGTTTGAGATCGAAGCGCTGGCCAGTTTGGCCGAAGGCCTGGACCTGACCGCCAACTACAGCCGCACCGACGCCCGCGTGCAAAAGAGCGTCAACGCCTGGGAAGAAGACACGCGCATGCCGTACGTGCCGCGTGAATCGGCCGGCGCCTGGCTCGACTACACCCAACCGAGCGGCCCGCTGGCCGGCCTTGGCGCAGGCTTTGGTGCGCGCTACACCGGCGAAACCTCGTACACCGGCCGCAACGCTCTGTACGGCTTGTACGGCCCGCGCATCATCAACGTGGAAACCGGCGGCTACACCCTGTTCGACGCCAGCCTGCACTACAAAATCGACGGCCTGAAGCTGGCAGTGAATGCCAGCAACCTGGACGACAAGGAATATTACAGTTCGTGCACCGAGCAAGCCTGCTACTACGGCTACGGGCGCACAGTGACCGCGAGCGCGACCTATGACTGGTAACGCTTGGCTATGAAGGAGTCCCGTGAGTAACGCTATTTCGAGCAAAAGCGCCGCCGGCAACTGGAGAACCTCTCCGGTGCTGGCGACCACGTCGCGCATCATCGCGGCCATCTTCGCCGGCTATGGCCTGGCCTATGCCAGCACCATGTTCCTGACGGTGTACCTGCCGTTGGTGCGCAGCGACCGCGTGGTGTTCGCCAGCCTGGCGAGTTTTATCGTCTACGTGGCGGCCATTGTGTATGCCTTCGCCGCCCGGTCCGCCTCGCGGGCCTGGTTGGTGTTGGTGGGGCTGAGTCTGGTGTTAGCGGCAGCGGCGTTGGTCGCGGGTGATTTCGGAGCACGGCGATGAGTTCGGCAGAGAGCACGGTAAAAAACAAAAGTTTGCGTCAGGCCATGGCCGGCCTGCACACCTGGGGCGGGTTGCTGCCGTCCTGGTTGCTGTTCGTCATCTTGTTCGGCGGCAGCATTGCCTGCTTCGACAAAGAACTGGAAGTGTGGATGCGCCCGACATTGCACCCGGTCGGCGAAACCTCGCTGACGCTGGATCAGGTCAGCGCCTGGGTGCAGAAACAAGCACCGAAACCGCCGCACGCCATCTGGATGCGTCCGCCCGACGAGCGCCAACCTTACTGGTACGCCGGCTACGAGCCGCAAAATGAGTTGGAGCCGTTTGTTAGCTTCACCCTGGATCCGCAAACCGGCGAGGTGCTGCCGAAAACCCTCGGCGGTAACTTCTGGTTCACCCTGCACTACAACCTGTTCGGCGGCATGCTCGGCATGTACATCGTCGCCATTGCCGGCATGTTTATGCTGGTGGCGCTGGTCAGCGGCATCATCATTCACCGGCGCATTTTCAAAGATTTCTTCACCCTGCGTCCCGACGCCAACGGCCAGCGCGCCTGGCTCGACGCACACAACCTGTTCGGCGTGGTCGGCCTGCCGTTCCACCTGCTGATCGCCTACACCGGCCTGGCAATCTTCGTCACCTTCTATATGCCGGCAGGCTTGAAGGTGGGCTACAAAGGCGACATCGAAAAGATGTTCTCCGAAGTGCAGGGCCAGTTCGGCCGCGAAGAACTCAAACGTAAAACCGACCACGCCGCGTCCATCGACAAGCTGGTGCTGGACGCCAAACGTCGCTGGGCCGCTAGTGGCGAAGGCGGCACCGAAACCGGTTGGATCAGCGTGCACCACCCCGGCGACAAAGCCGCTGTGGTGGACATTCGTCGCTACGACCGCTCTCGAGTAGTCGACTTCCAATGGATCATGTCGTACGACGCCACTACCGGCGCCTTCCTGCACGAACAGAAACCCTACAAACCCGGTTACACCGCCTACGCCTGGCTGACCAACGTGCACATGGCGCAATTTGGCGGCGCCATTGTTCGCTGGCTGTACCTGGGGCTGGGCCTGATGGGCTGCGCCATGGTGGCCGGCGGGTTACAGGTGTGGCTGCGCAAACGCGAAGCCAAAGGCGGCTGGGGCGTGGGCTTCGTGCGGGCCATGAACGGCGCGGTGCTCGGCGGCCTGCCGATTGCCAGCCTCGGTCTGCTGTATGGCAACCGGTTGATTCCGAACACCGTCAACCTGCGCGACCACTGGGAGGCATACACCTTTATTGGCGTGTGGATCGCGGTCGCCCTATGGGCCATCGCGCGCCGCAACAGTGGCCGGGTAGGGCGAGATCTATTCTCCGTCGCTGCCGTGTTGGCGTTGGGGCTGCCGGCGCTGGACGTACTCACCGGCCAGCCGGGCGCCCTGAGCGCCGCCATCGCGCGCGGTGACTGGCGCGTGCCCGGCATCGACCTGGCGATTTTTGCCGTTGGCCTGCTGTGCGCGAAATTGGCGTGGTGGCCGCGCGTGACCAAAGAAGCGCCGGTGAAGGTCCGCGCGAAACGGGAACGCCGTGAGCTGGCAGAGGAGAGCGTCTGATGTTGTTTCTTGCTTTCGGCCTTAACTATCTGGGCATGACAGCCCTGTGCCTGGCCATGTCGCGCCACCACAAGGCACTGCTCAACAGCGCACCGTCCACCGCCCGCACCTACGGTTTACGCGCGGTCGGCGCGTTGTTGCTGGCGCTGGGCATGGCCTTGAACATCATCGAACTGACCGCCGACATGGGCATCATCACCGGGCTGTTGCAGCTGATGCTGGCTGGCCTGAGCGTCGGCTTGCTGATGGCCTGGCGCAGCGGCTGGGTGCTGCCGCTGAGTGGAATTTTGCCGCTGAGCGGGTTGATCGCGTTGTTGGCCTGAACAGCGGCTTTAAACCAACCCACCGTCATCCCCGCGAACGCGGGGATCCAGGCTTTGCCGGCCACCGAAGATACCTGCAGCACTCTGGATTCCCGCCTGCGCGGGAATGACAGTTTTTTGTTCGGTTACGCTTTCAACGCCGCCCGATACTCCCCAGGCGTTGCCCCCAAGGCACTGCGAAACCGATTACTGAAATGACTGGCACTGGCAAACCCACACGCCAGCGCCACATCCCCCAGCGGCAGAGCAGTGTCTTTCAGTAACTGCTGAGCCCGCACCAGACGCCGCGCCAATAGATACCGGTGCGGCGGCACGCCAAAGCTTTCCCGGAACATGCGCGCAAAGTGGTATTCCGACAGCGCCGCCAGCGTGGCCAGTTGGCCCAGACTAATGGGTTCGCTCAGGTGCGCTTCGATGTACTCGCCCAGCACGCGACGCAACGCCGGCGCCAGTCCACCCTTGAGCCGCAGGTTTTGCCGTTGGCCCACTTGGTTGAGTAGGGCATGGCTGATCATTTCGTGGGCCAGGCTGCTGGTCAGCAAACGCTCGCCGGGCTCGTTCCAATTCAGCGACGTGAGCTGGTGAAAGCGCTGGGTTTGCAGTGGGTCGTCGACAAAGGTGCCTTCGCGCAATTCCACTTCCCGTGGCTCGCGGTCCAGCAGGCTGATGGCGCTCAGGGCGAAGCGTTCGGGGCTGATATACAGGTGCGCCAGGCGGATGTTGCCGTTTATAACCCAGGAAGAATCGTGGCCCACCGGCATGATGCACAACTTGCCCGGCGCGCCTTTCTCGCCTGGTTTTTCGCGACGAAACGTACCGGTGCCGCCGGCCAGGTAGCAGGACAAGGTGTGGTGGCTCGGCCCCTCGTACTCGCGCGCGTCGTGGTGGTTGCTCCACATGGCGGCGCTCAAGCCGTCGCCCAATTCGGCGCAATGCTCCAGCTGCGCATTGGGCGAGCTGTTGAGCGCTTGGAACACCTGAATGTGAGAAAGCTGCGACATGGCACGGGGCGCTGACGGGTGGCGATGACGGCTATGGTAACGCCCGCGCACGTGGCTGCCAGCCGCCGCCGGTAAATAAGCGCAAGTTTGTGCAAGCGCGCAAAACCTGGGCTGAGCAGACTGCCGGCATTGCTCAGGAGCTTTGCCATGAACCTCTCGTTGTACCTGCTTACCGTGCTGATCTGGGGCACCACCTGGATCGCCATCAAGCTGCAAGTCGGCAGCGTCGCCATCCCGCTGTCTATCGCCTATCGCTTCGGCTTGGCGGCGCTGGTGCTGTTTGCCGTGCTGCTGCTCAGCCGCCGCCTGCAACCGCTCAACCGCCGCGCGCAATGGCTGTGTCTGGCCCAAGGCTTGTGCCTGTTCTGCGTGAACTTCATGTGCTTCTACACCGCCAGCCAATGGATTCCGAGTGGGCTGATTGCCGTGGTGTTTTCCACCGCCACGCTGTGGAACGCCATTAACGCGCGGGTGTTTTTCGGCCAGCGCATCGCCCTCAACGTCATGACCGGCGGCGCGCTCGGCCTGGCCGGGCTGGCGTTGTTGTTCTGGCCGGAGATGGCCGGTCATGAAGCCAGCCGCGAAACCCTGATCGGCCTGGCATTGGCGTTGTTCGGCACGCTGTGCTTTTCCGCCGGCAACATGCTCTCCAGCCTGCAACAAAAAGCCGGCTTCAAACCGCTGACCACCAACGCCTGGGGCATGCTCTATGGCGCGCTGATTCTGAGCGGCTATTGCCTGGTAACCGGCACGCCGCTGAGTTTTGACGCGAGCGCGCAGTACGTGTGGTCGCTGCTGTACCTGGCGATTCCGGGTTCGGTGATTGGCTTTACCGCGTACCTGACCCTGGTCGGGCGCATGGGGCCGGACCGGGCGGCGTACTGCACGGTGCTGTTTCCAGTGGTGGCGCTGAACATCTCGGCGTTTGTTGAGGGTTACCAATGGAGCGCACCGGCATTGATGGGGCTGGTGTTGGTGATGGTGGGGAATGTGTTGGTGTTCAGGAAGGCGAAGCCGGTTGTGGGGGTGGCGTTGGCGCGGTGAAGGGCCTCTAGACGGTGTAAATCGGCAACTCGCGATTGGATTCCCCTCGCCCGCTTGCGGGAGAGGGGCTAGGGGAGAGGGGCCGTTGATCTTGTTCGACCGGCCATTGACCCAATTCTGACCCACGGGTTTAATTCCCGCTCTTCCAACGGAGCACGCCCGTGTTAACCCATCTCGACTCCCAAGGCCGCGCCAATATGGTCGACGTCACCGACAAAGCGGTGACCTTCCGTGAAGCCGTGGCCGAAGCTTACGTGCGCATGCAGCCGCAAACGCTGCAACTGATCCAGTCTGGCGGCCACCCAAAAGGCGACGTGTTTGCCGTCGCGCGTATCGCCGGTATTCAAGCGGCGAAGAAAACCAGCGACCTCATTCCCCTGTGCCATCCGCTGATGCTCACTGGCGTCAAAGTCGAGCTGAACGCCGAAGGCGAAGACCGCGTGCGCATCCAGGCGCGGTGCAAATTGTCCGGCCAGACCGGCGTCGAAATGGAAGCCCTGACCGCCGCCAGCGTTGCTGCACTGACGCTGTATGACATGTGCAAGGCAGTGGATCGCGGCATGGTGATCGAGTCGGTGCGCCTGCTGGAAAAACTCGGCGGCAAGAGCGGCCATTTCAAGGCCGACGAGGTGCAGTGATGATTCGCGTGCAGTATTTCGCCCGTTACCGC
>Ga0157370_10000648_pt1 | contig 43385 bp, 37 predicted proteins | sample C35metaG_FD_113463 | JGI IMG/M metagenome (GOLD analysis project Ga0157370, IMG submission 113463) | Corn rhizosphere microbial communities from Kellogg Biological Station, Michigan, USA - C3-5 metaG | ecosystem: Host-associated > Plants > Roots > Rhizosphere > Soil | place: USA: Michigan...
AATACTGGTCTATCGCTTTTACTACTGGTTCCATATATTTCTTTCCGGGATGTAAACGTTCCATTTCATTAGCAGCCTGTACCAGAGCACACAGTGGCCATAACCAGGAATGAATATTTTCTCTGTGCACTGTATCTGTGGTTTCAAAATACAATCCGGTTTTCCTGTCTGTAAAATAACTGTTGATGTTTTTGTAAGTCTCTTCGGCTTTCGTTTTATAATTAAAACCCTGTACTGCAACCTTGCTTGTTTTGACAGAAGGATTGGCTCGGTGTTTTTGCTGGGCCGTGGCCATGCCCGCAATCAATACACCAAGTGATAAAATACTTAGTTTTTTCTTGTTCATTTCAGTTTCAGTTGTGTTACGTTATAGTGTGATATTTATGATAGCTCAATATTTAAGTAAAACGTTTTATATTTGGTTTCAAAGAAGAAAACTACGACTTTTAACTTGAAATAAGAACATTTTATATAAACAAAATTGTCATTATGACAATTTTGTTTTGACCTAAACCATTTACAATGAAACGAACCCTAATCCTCCTGCTTATACTGCAAATGACAGGCCTTACCTATGCCCAAAAACAAAGTCCGGAAAAAACATCCGGTAATCCGATCTTTCCGGGATGGTATGCTGATCCTGAAGGTGCAATATTCGATAAGACTTACTGGGTATACCCTACCTACTCCGCTCCTTATGATAAGCAAGTATTTTTTGATGCATTCTCCTCAAAAGATTTGCGCACCTGGACCAAACATGCCAAGATATTGGATACAGCGGATGTAAAGTGGGCCAAACGCGCAGTTTGGGCACCTTCCATTATTGAAAACAACGGTAAGTACTTCTTGTTTTTCGGAGCCAACGATATCCAGAATAACCAGGAAAAAGGTGGAATTGGTGTAGCGGTATCCAATAAACCTGAAGGACCTTTTAAAGACTATCTTGGACATCCTCTGGTAGATCAGTTCCATAATGGTGCACAACCAATTGATCAGTTTGTTTTCAAAGATAAGGACGGCAAATATTACCTGATATATGGCGGCTGGAAACATTGTAACATAGCCAGATTAAAAGATGACTTTACAGGCTTTTTACCAATGGAAAACGGCCAGGTGTTTAAAGAAATCACCCCTGAAAATTATGTGGAGGGCCCCTTTATGTTTATTCGTAAGGGTAAATATTATTTTATGTGGTCCGAAGGTGGCTGGACAGGTCCGGATTACAGCGTAGCTTATGCAATTGCAGATTCTCCAATGGGACCTTTCAAAAGGGTGGGAAAGATTTTACAGCAAGATCCTAAAATTGCTACCGGTGCGGGCCACCATTCTGTAATGGGCTCTGCAAAAAAAGATGAGTGGTTCATTGTATACCACAGAAGGCCACTAGACCAGACAGATGGCAACGCAAGGGTAACCTGTATCGACCGGATGTACTTTGATCAGGATGGTTATATAAAACCTGTTATCATGACCAATGAGGGGGTTAAACCTTAATAAAAAATCCCCTGCCGAGCTGGCAGGGGATTTTTTATTTTAGAGTAATTGGTTAATCGCCTTAACAGCCTCTGCCGATGAGGGCGCTGGCGCATCCATATCCGCCATCTTAAAGTTTTTATCAATCAACAGAATCCTCGGAATGCCCACAATATTGTAAGCCTGTAATTTATTTCTATCAATCAGCCATTGCTGCCCTTCTGCCTTACGGCTCTCCACGCTCTTCTTCCAGACCTCAACTGTATCATCCAGGGAAAGAGAGACAAAAGCAATATCAGGATTATCTTTATATTGTATTTTTAGTTTTTCAAAATAAGGCATTTCATGCATACATGGGCCACACCATGTAGCCCAAAGATCCACATATATGACTTTTCCTTTTAAACTGCTTAATTTTACAGGCAACCCGTTCAAGTCTCTTGCAATAAAATCTACGGCCTCATCGCCTTTTCCGAAAGAAAGCAACTGCTGCAACATTTGATTTGCGGCTCTCTGATAAGGAATCGTTTTAATTTGTGTGATCTTCTCTTTGAATTTGGCCAGTTCAGATTTGTTTTTGGCTTTCTCCATCTCTCCAACCAGTTCTTCTGCCTTATACCAATCCTTAATGGGTTGTGCAAGTTTAGCATCCGTGCTGTTATTGATTAAATCAGCAGCAATGTCGCGGTACACAATCATTTTCATTAATGAAGCATCCACAAAATTACGACCGTAAGCTATTACTTTTGGCTTTATCGCTTCCTTGTAGCGTGAAGCATATGTTTCGGCATCACCACCTTTAAGCTTAAGAATCATACTATTATAGCTTTCTCCGCTCAATAAACTATTGATCAGATCTGCTTTAATTCTGGCCGTTTCCAAACGTCTGAATTCCGCTGTTAATCCGGTAGCTGCGAGTAGTTCTTTTCTTCTGATTTCTGCACTTGCCTCTACTGCCGCGATCGTTGCTTCAGGTGTGTTTTTAACCAATTTTCCGGCCTCAAGGAAAGAACCACCTTTAGGAAAAGGTGTATTTCTCAGGTAATTATTGGCTTCTGCTCCTTTTCCTGTAAAAGAAGCATTTCCTGGGTTATTTTTATCAATAACAACTTCCATGTGGTCACCAGGGCTTAAATACAATGTATTTCGCCCCAGACGGAAATAATTCGCTGTCTTTACCGGAAAACTAATTTTAAAGCTGGCATCTTCTCCGGGGATAATGATCCGTTCATTTGTTGGCGGCAATAAATATTGAAACTCTGACAAGTCCTCTATATTCACCTGATTACTAAAGTTTTTAAGCTTTCCACTTAAGGTAACCATTCCTGCCTTTTGTTGGGCAAAGCTGGTATTCTGAACAAGCAGGAATAAGCCAATGGCTATAATTTTAAATCTATTTTTCATACCTCTTTTCCATTTTTAAGAACCAGATTGATCATCAGTTCCAAATCTTCTTCATTGTCGCCATCTGTTCTAAAATTAGAAAAAATGACACGTCCATTTTGATCAATCAGAAAATTAGTTGGAGCTCCTCCTCTATTGTCCAGATTTCCTTTAACCCTGTCTTTTACATCAGCAATTGGCGTAAAGCTATAACCACTGGATTTCATAAATGGAACAACGTATTCATCTTGTTCCGGAGCAATATTGATACCGATGTAATCAACCTGTTGTCCTTTAAACTTACGGATGACGTTCTCAAAATGAGGAAACTCCCCTCTGCATGGCCCACAACCAGGAAACCAATACGTCAATAAAACAACTTTACCTTTATAGTCCGTCAAAGAGGCCGATCCGGAGGTCAAATATTTTTTAAGGGTAAATGGTGTTGCTGGTTTTGCTTTGGCATCAATCGCTTTCCAGATATCCGTATCTATTTCAGCTGCAGACCTACCGGCTTTGCTTCCATACACCACAAGCCGCTCCTTAATGGCTACCGAAGGTGATTTTGCAAAGGCATTGAGCAGCGTATCATATCCTGCAGCTGGGCTGTAAGCAATTTCCGCTACCCGCGCTTTAAACAATAACAAAGTGTTATTTGAACCGAAATAACGAGGTAGTTTAATACTATGGATAATGTCTAAAGCTTCTTTTGATTTCTTTTGCTCCAGCAGGGATCTGATTTCGACAAAACTGCTGGCTGTTTTCTCTAATTGTGCCCAGTTTTGTCCTTCTACCTTTTTAGCACCGAGTTCTTTGGCCAATTCCTGCGCTCTTTTCGGGTTTTCTTGTAAAAGCAGGTCATAGTAAGAAGACATACCACTGGAAGACCAGTTAAATTTTTCCGGGGCATAGGTGTTTTTTAACACCTCAAACCCCTTTAATTTGTCTGCCTTCTTAGGAGAACGTTGCGCCAGCCAATATAAAGCCTGCGCACCACGATCACTTGTGGGAAAGTGTTTCACCAGTTCATCGGTAAGCTGCAGATATCTTTTCCGGTCTACTGTGGCAAAAGAACCAGAATAATAAAACGCATAATCTGGATTCTCAGGCTCTGCCGCTGTCGCTTTGGCAAGATATTCTCGCCCTTGGTCAAACTCGCCCCATCTTTCCGCATCAATCCACAGATCACTCCAGGCCTTAGCTAACTTCGGATCTATTTTAACCGCTTTTAAAAGATAAGGTTTCGCTTTTGGACTTTCCTCATCCGCATAAGCTGCTCCAACAGCATAAGGAACCACAGCTGATGTAGGGAATTTTTTCTGCCAGGCTTCATATTGCGCCAGCGTCTGTGTATTCTCTATTCCTGCAGCTTTGATGTATTCTTCGTGAGCTTTTAAATTATTTGGATCGGCTTCAACAGCTGTTTTCAGCTTTGCAAGAACAGCAGGATCTGTTATCGTTTTAGTTTTTTCCTGCGCAAAGAGAGAGAAAGGAAGCATCAGGGCTGCAGCAAGAGAAATTCTTAAGATTGTTTTCATCTTTGTGTTGTTTTAAATACGTTCATTAATAAGCATTTTGTTGAATTTGACCCTTGCTGGCATCCATTTCTACACCATTAATCGGCACCACGAGACGTTTGGCATCCAATGTATAGGTTTTAGGTGAATTGACATCTACAGCGCCGATGGACACATTGAAAAAATCACGGATTACAGTTACATTATCTCCCGGGTAATCATTTACACTAAAACGGCGGATATCATACCAGCGCATGGAAAAAGGCATTTCCCTTCTTCTTTCTTCCAGAACTTTTTTAATGGCCTCGTCTTTGCCATTTGCTGTTAATGGAATATAGGTGCTCATTCGTTTCGTACGAAGGATATTTACAGCATCCATTGCGCCGTTGGCGTCTCCTTTGCGTGCCAGAGCTTCTGCTTTATTTAAAAGCACCTCAGCAATAGTTGGCCCATCTGGTAAATATTTTCCATCACTAAATACGGTATACCTGAAAGCTGCTGGAGTAACAACCGACATCCTCCTTCCACCGTTTGGAATCATAAAACTTTTATAGCGGAGATCATTTTGTGTATCGTATAAATTTAGCAAGGCCGTACTTGGAAGATACCACTGAGAGGCTGTATAGGTATAACGGGTATAATAGAATTCTGGCCAGTACAGAAATTTTGCCGGTTGCCAGTCGTTTTGTTCTACATAGTTCAACGTTGCTGCCGGACTGGTGTATGATTTAGAAATACCTGGCTTCAGGGTTTTGTAATCTACCAGTTTTGCATTTATACTTCCGAGTGCCTTTGCAGCCTGTTCCAGGCTTTGATCATAATTACCTGTGAATAGGTAGTAGCGGCTCATAAATGCCGCAATCGCTTTTTTACTCACTCTCCACGCTCTTACAGGATCAACATCATCGTTAGCCACCTTTTGTGCCTCTGCGATATCAGAAAGAATAAAATCATAAGTTTCCTTCAGCGTTGCCCGTTTAAGTGGCTCCGTATAGTCAACTGTTTTCTTTAAAGGAAGCCCCATAGAACCTAAGTTGGCATCGCTGTAGGGTGCACAGTAATAATTGGCCAGTACCCAGTAAGAATAGGCACGAATAAAGTGAGCGTCCGCTCTTACACGTTTACGGACAGTTTCATCGCCGGTAACCTGGTCAATATTGGCCAGTATTAGGTTTGCAGTAAATATCTTTTTATATTCTCCATTCCATAAAGCATCTGCTGCAGCGCCAACTACCCCACTCACACTATTTACATAGTATTGCATGTTATCGATGGTGAAGGCAGAAGGATTGTTCTTGTACAATTCTTTGGTAATTTCTGCATCGTCAGTAGAATAAGTAGCAGTAAGACTAGTGACGTATGCGAAGCCAGGTGCATAGTCAACCAATGCTTCCAGTTGTTCTACCGTTTGGATACTGGCTTGTTTTTTAGGTTCTTCCGAAAGGTATTTTTTACACCCTGCAAATAGAATCAACCCGGTAATTAAAATGACTGATTGTATTGTTTTCATGTTGTTCAGATCTTAAAATTGAAGGTTTACACCGAATGTATAACTTTGCTGTGGCCTGTCTGTTCCAGGCAACCAGTCTGGATTATAACCTTTGCTGTTCGCGTGCCAGATCATGCCCAGGTCTCTGGTTTGAGCAAAAACTCTAATATTATTGATGTTAAGCGCTTTTGTTATTCTCTTTGAAAGTGTATATTCCAGCGTCAGTTCTTTACATTCAATATACGAAGAGCTTTCAATCAGACTGCTCAGATTTGGCGCATAACGGTCCCAGCGATAAGTACTGGTTTCATTTGGAAGCGCAAATCCAGGGAGATCGGGGTTGCCCGCAAGTACCTCATTGATGTATTTGTTTACGAAAATTTTACCACTACCTACTGTGGCAGCATAATCAAAAACAGGATTCCGGTATACACCACCAAGCGTCCCTACAAAAACGGCTGTCAAGCCGAAGTTTTTTACTCTGATGTTGTTTACCCAACCAAGTGTATGCGGTGGTGTGGAAGTTCCCTCGTATTTAAGAAAAGGCAAACCGAGCCCTCTGTTGTAAGGTGCCAGATCATTAAAGGAAATCAACGTACCATTTGGACCTGCAACCTGAGGTACGCCATCTTTCATCCCCCTGTATTCAAAAGAGTAAATGGAATTTACTGGCCTACCTTCAACAAATGCACCGCCTATCATTTGGTACACATACAGCGATGGATTATATAGGCTATTGATGTTGTTGTAGTTATAGGCGTAATTAAATGAAGTTGTGTAATGAACCGGCGTATTTGGAATATCTACATTTGTTCCTAAAGTAATCTCAATACCCCTATTGGTTATACCCGCGTTGTTGAATTTTTGACTGGTAGTACCTGTAGCGGCAGGTAAAGCAATGGTTCCAATAATTCCCTCGCCCCTTTTATTATACAGATCTATAGTTCCGAAAAATCTGCTATTAAATAAAGCGAAATCAACGCCTAAATTTGTACTGGTTGTTTTCTCCCAGCGTAAAAATGGATTTCCATTATCCGCAATAGTTGCCGTAATGGTTCCTGTACTAGAGTTCAAACTCGTACCAACATTTAACAAGGCTTTTGTTGAAGTAGAGCTCTCTACGTTTCCATTTTTACCGTAAGTTAAACGGAGTTCCAGGCGATTAACAGACTTCATGTTGTCCATAAAATCTTCATTTTTCAGATTCCACTTCGCCCCAACAGACCATAGTGGAGACCAGCGTAATTTTGGATCATCTGTAATAAAATTGGATGCGTCACTACGAATACTTCCGCTTAAAGTGTATTTACTATCATAAGTATAAGAGGCGTTTCCGTAGAATGAAACGAATTTATTTCGTGTCCAGCCAAAAGTTGTATTTCCACCGGGAACCGTTACACCAGAATTACCTTCGAAGTCTGTGAACTGATCCAACGAACTTCCATACCCGTAAGGAGGAACCGTTGCCTGCAGTTTATCTTCTGAATATCCATAAGCATAAGGGTTAATCCAGGTATTTAAGGTTGATTGAGAGATTTCCATACCCGCAATAGCCGAAATACTATGCTTCGATCCAATGGTTTTATCAAAATTCAACTGATTACGCACCAGAAAACTTTCTAAATCTGTATTAGGTAAGTTAGTTGTTGAACCATCATCATTGAGTACGGTACGTCCTTTTAAAATGCCACCTTTTGGGATGTAAGATTTCCCTACAGTTTTTGTATTATCATTGTATTCAGTCATGCTGTTGACCAGACTTCTCACAAAAAATGTACTTTCATCATAATAATCCTTGTAATCTACTTTAGCTCTTTCGTATTGGAATTTAGTATCAAAAGTTAAATCTTTTGTGATTTTCAGATTCAACCCTGTCTGTATTCTCGCACTTAGATTCTGATTCGTCAGTTTTCTTCCATTGACCTCTCTCAACAGGTTATAAGACCAATCAGAATAAGGAAATTTTGAAGCAGGAATCAGGCCGAGCTGTTCCCTGTTATACGTATTTAGGTTGGTTGCATAGCTTCCATCTTGATTGCGCAGCAGCTCATATGGAGAAAGGTCCTGAATTTCAGCTATAGTTGCACCACTGCTTTCCATTCTCTTATACTGGAGATTGGCAGAAATGTTAAAAGTCAAAAAGCTGGCCAGCTGATAGCTGTTATTAAAATTTAAATTGAATCTGTCGTATTTATTTTTTACATAATTGCCTTTATTTTTCTCATAAAGGATAGAGGCGTAACTCTTTGATTTTTCTGTACCTGCCTGCAGGTTCACGTTGTACTGATCCAGAATTGCATTTTGCAGCAATAAGTCCTTGATCTGGGAACGATTGCTTGTCTTGCTTAGACGGTCAAGCCCAGCGTTCATATCAGCAGTACTTAAGGTTCCATTCTTATTAGCATATAAAAGTTCCTGTGCCAGAGTTAAGGAATTGGAGATATCGCCAAATGAACCGGAGTAAGGAAAAAACGTCCAGTTGTTGTCAAATGCTTTTCTTTCATAAGCCACCTGATCTGCCGAATTGGCCTGGGTAAGTACCTGATCCGGATTGAGCTTGTTGGAAATACGCGTAAAGACATTCGCTTCTACTTTGAGTTTGCTCGTTCCTTTTAGTTTTTTGGTTACAATTACAATAACCCCATTGGCCGCCCGTGCACCCCAAATTGAAGCAGCAGCGGCATCTTTCAGCACAGTAACAGATTCAACGTCATTTGGATTAATGTCAGAGAAATCACTTGCGGATACCGGAAAACCATCTACCACAACCAGCGGGCTTTTATCCGCATATAAGGAAGTATTTCCGCGAATCAGAAAATCTACACTACCATCTGCCCGCTCTTTGGCTTGCATACCGGCAACCATGCCCTGTAAGGCGGTAGATAAGTTTGAAACAGGCCGGCTATTCAACACATCCCTGCCAATCTGGGTAAATGAACCTGTTGCACGCTCTCTTGATATGGTTTGATATCCGGTAACCATAACCTGTTCCAATTGCGCAGGATTAGGTTCCAATATAACATTTACTGTTTTCCTGTCTTTTACCGCCTGCTCTGTCGAACTGTATCCTACATAAGAAAAAACAAGGATATCATTGTCGTCTACCAGGATCCGGTAAGTACCGTCCTGATCTGTAATGGCGACCTTTCCGCTCCTTCGTGCCTTAACGCTTACACCAGGCATAGGAAGTCCCTTTTCATCCAATACTTTACCAATAATTTCACCCGTTTTTATATAGTTCATAACCCGGTCAAAAAGGTTCACTTCCTTTAGCGTAATGAGGATCGTCTTATCAGAAATCAGGTAATCAAAGGGCTGCCCTTCTAAGGAACGCTCCATGACCTCTTCTATTGAAGCTCTATCCATCTTAATATTTACTGGCTTTGCTTTCAGCAGCCAACTGTCATTGAAAAGGATCTGATATTTGCTTTGTTCTCTGATCTTTAACAGTACATCTTTTAAAGACGCATTTTTTTCCGAGAGCGTAACTTGCTGGGAATAGCCAGCTGCAGTAACCTGCAGACAAGCAATGGTTAAAATGATTGCAGTGAGTTTCATAATTAAAATCGTTTTAGATTTTAAAAACCGGAGGCACCGGCCATTCTTCTTTGGGCCATGCAGGTTATTGCATAGAATAATGAATTCCATATCTTTGGAAGGTTAAGGTGGTTGATTGTTTAGTTGAATTTGCGTTTAATTGCGGTCTTACTGCCTTAATAGAACCGGACTGCGTGGCTGCGCAGCCGGTTTATTTTTTCTGGAAATTTCTTCTTAAGAGTTTCCGGCATGTCTATAGTATCGCTGTTACATAGGCATCTATTTTTTAATCGAGGTTTTCAAAACATTATTTTGCACTTTAAATTTCACATTTGCAGTAAGTTCAAGCATATGTAAAACACGATATAGAGACTCATTCCTTGATATATAACCGGTGAGGCGAAGATCCGGAACACCGCTATAATCGACACTGATATTATACCAGCGGTTGACTTGTTTAAGTATATTGCTTAACTCCATGGCATCAAAAAGAAAGTTTCCATTTTTCCAGGCCATCACTTCCTGGAGATTAGCGGGTTTTACCATGAGTTTTCCCGAATTTAACTCCGATTGTTGGCCAGGTTTTAAAACCACATGCTCAGGATGTGATGTCTCCGGGAAACTGGAAACCTGAACTGAGCCTTCCATCAGTGTAGTTTGTACAAATGTATTATCACTGTATCCATTGATATTGAAGTGAGTGCCCAAAACTTTGGTTTCCTGAGCCTCATTCTTAACGAAGAATGGCCTGGCTTTGTCTTTGGCGACTTCGAAATAGCCTTCTCCTGTCAATTCAACGCGTCTTTCCTTTTGAGAAAAATGTACAGGAAATCTTAGCGAAGACGCGGCATTAAGCCATACTTTGGTGCCGTCCGGTAAATGGATCTGGTAAGTTCCCCCTTTTGGGGTTTCAATGCTATTAAATTGATCGTTGCTTCGTCCGGTTGGCTGGTCAGTAATCTGATAAACAAGATTTCCGTCCTTTGTTTTACTAATAGAAATACCACTTTGTTCAGCAAACCTACCGCTTGCTATACTATCAAGGGTGATCTTTTTCCCATTAGATAATGTGAGCGTAGCCACATTTCTTCCAGGCGAAATATTTGCTGTGGCATAGCGAAGTTCTTCATCGTCTGTCTTCTTCCCCACCACAAACCAGATACCAACGGAGATCAGCAACAATACGGCAGCTACAGATGCATACAGCCACTGCTGTTTCCAGCTTCTCATCTTCAGCACCTTTGGTACACCATGTACCCTTCCTTTTACCTTAAGCAATGCATTTGCTGCAGGAAAGGCCTTAAGACCGGCAAAATAATGCTCCTGCGCTTCTTCACTATTTAATTTTTTAAACAGGCTTTCGTTGGCGGGATCGTCATTGATCCATTGTGTCAGCTCTTGCTGCTGCTCCGGATCAAGACTGTTATTCATGTATTTTGTAATTAAGCCAGCAATTTTAAAGGAATACTGAACTTTCTGTTCTTCCATATGAGGTACCTGTTTTGCGTATAGAACAGGAACACCCCTTATTTTATCTAAAGGTTTTTAAAATATTTTTTATTATTTCCAGAAACCATGAATAATTACAGCTGCACAAAATAAGAAATCCCTTTGGGTAAGTCTTTCTTTTAACAAAGATAAACCTCTCATTTTTTGATTATTGACTGTACTCACCGAAATACCAAGTTTAGCTGATATATCTTTAGGTTTAAGGCCCTCTAAAAAAGTCATCTTAATGATGCGCTGACATTGCTCGGGAAGAGTCTCAATAGTAGAAACAATATTATGAAGGACTTCTGCTTCTATAATACCATGAAGAATGCTCCGTTCAACATTTAAGTCATATTTGAGTACATAATCCTGATGCTTCTGCTTTACCTTACCCTTTTCCAGGAAATTAAAAGCTGCATTTTTAACTGTGATGTAAAGGAAAGAACGGATGGATGGAAAATTATCAAAGTCAGCATGCCTTTCCCATAATTTCACAAAGGCTTCCTGGGCTATATCTTCAGCAGCAAAGTGATCATTTGCGATCCCTTGGGCAAACACGCATAATGGACTGTACAAATGGTTGAAGATCACATCAAATGCGCTCTCATTTCCTGCCTTAAAGTTGGATACAATTGAGAGACCATTTTGTTCTGGCAGGGTGTCCATGGATAAATTGAAGTGATTTTATTGTGCTAATATAAAATATAACAAGATATAAACCATCAGAAGTATAATATATTTGTATATGGCCAAAACCAGTGCAGGAATATTACTTTACAAAAAGAAACAAAATCAGATCCAGGTTTTACTGGTACACCCCGGCGGGCCTTTCTTCAAAAATAAGGATGCAGGCTGGTGGACCATTCCAAAGGGCGAACCTGAAAAAGACGAGGATCTGTTGCAGGCAGCATTAAGGGAATTTGAAGAAGAAACAGGCTATACGCCTTCAGGAGACTTTAAGCAACTAAGTCCAATCATTCAAAAAGGTGGCAAAACAGTATATTGCTGGGCGGTATCTGGTGAACTGGATATATCTAACGTGGTTTGTAATATGTTTGACCTGGAATGGCCTCCTAAATCGGGTAAGATTCAGCAATTTCCAGAAATAGATCGGGCCGGGTGGTTTGATCTTGCAGAAGCCCGGCTGAAGATCAACGAGCGTCAGATTGGTTTTTTAGATGAATTAATGAGCTGGGCTTAAGATTTTTGTAATACAGGTTTTACATCTGGCGGAAACGATTCCGTAAATAAACTGGTTAAAACTTGAAAACTGTTCAGATAATCAACTTATGTTTGATTATGGACCCTATAGGTCCCGATACATTCTAACCTAAATATTTACCAAATTCAAAGCCCTATGAAAATAACGGACGGCTCATAGTCTTTGCTGATTACCCACAGCACTATCACAAAAACATTAAAAAAACTTATCACCTAAAAATCATGAAATCAAGACTTTTACATTCGAAAGTATGTAAGGTTGCGTTTTTACAAATTGTTTTCAGTTTACCCCTAATCGGAAATGCATGGGCCAAGCCGGCCCCTGATCCTGCACGCGGTAAATTGGGCAATGGTATCTCTTTCAACGCAACCCTTAATCAGCAAATAATCACTATAACAGGAACGGTTACCGATGAAAATCATCTCCCACTACCAGGAGCAAGTATTAAAGTGAAAGGTACAAATACAGGGACATCTACCGATATTAACGGAAGGTATTCCATTGGAGTTCCAGACATCAACTCCGTACTGATCGTTTCTTCTATCGGCTTTAGTCCAAAGGAAATCCCGGTAAGAAATCAGACCAAAATCGATGTACAATTAACTTCAGATTCCAAAAACCTGAACGAACTGGTTGTAGTAGGTTATGGTACCCAGAGAAAGAAAGACGTAACTGGTTCCGTTGCCTCGGTAGGTTTAACCAATGTAGAGAAAACACCTGTTTTTGGAACGGCTCAAATGTTACAAGGTCAGGTTAGTGGTGTACAGGTAACGCAAACCAATTCTCAGCCGGGAGCCTCATTCAGCGTACGCGTGAGAGGAACAAACTCTATCAATTTTAGCAGTGATCCTTTATATGTTGTAGACGGTTATGCAGGCGCAGATATCACCGCACTGAATTCCAATGATATCGCTTCTATAGACATTTTGAAAGATGCCTCTTCTACCGCAATCTATGGTAACCGGGGAGCGAATGGAGTTGTTATTATTACAACCAAATCGGGTTCAGCCGGTAAAAATGTAATCAATGCAGATGTCTATTCCGGCTTTCAAAAAGTAGGGAAAACGCTCGATATGATGAACGCCAGTGAGTTTGCCACCTATCTGAATAAAGTAACCACTTATTTAAATCAAAATAACACCACACAAACACCTATCCCCTACACTCAAGATCAGATCAATGCTTTAGGTGAAGGAACTGACTACCAGAAAGCATTATTCAGAACAGCACCCATTACGAATGCAAATGTATCTATGATGGGGGGGTCCGACGGTACCAAGTATTTATTAAGTTTTAACTATTTCGACCAAAAAGGAATTATCTTAAATTCCGGTTACCAACGGGGAACAATGAGGTACAATTTTAACCGGGCAATAAGCAAAAAGATTAATTTCGGATTGAACTCCCAGATCTCCTATGATAAGCAAAACCTGGCCAATGTAAATACAACAGGTGGTGCAGGCGGAGGCACATTGCTTGACGCCCTGAGGATCAATCCAGGTGTTCCAATTTATGACGCCAACGGTGCATTCACCTATCAAAACAGTCCGGCAGGTTACACAAACACATTAGGCAATCCTATAGCCGCCGCTACTTTAAATACAAACTCCATCACTAACCTGCGCTTGTTTGCCAATGCATTTGCAGACTATGAATTTATTAAGGATTTTAAACTTAAAGTAAGTGTTGGTACAGATGACCGTTTCTCTAAAGAACAGACTTTCAGGCCAAATACAACCTTTTTAGGTGCAAGTACCAATGGCTATGCTCAAATTGTTAACCCTCAGAATTTAAGCTGGTTAAACGAAAACACCTTAAGCTACAATACCATCTTAAATAAGATCCACTCGATCAGCGCTGTAGTTGGTTTTACTTATCAGGAATTTAAGTTTAGCAGCAATACAACAACTGCAACAGCATTAACCACAAACAATTTAGGCACAGATAATTTAAGTGTTGGAGGAAGCACAACAGCAACATCAACTGCAAATAAGATTGCACTCGCCTCCCTGCTTGCAAGGGTAAATTACAGCCTCATGGACAAATACCTCGTTACACTTTCCTACAGGAGAGATGGATCTTCTCCGTTAGGAGAAAAATATAAATGGGGAAACTTTGCATCAGGAGCTTTGGCATGGAGGGTTTCTTCAGAAGAATTCCTGAAAGACAATGAAAAGATCAGTGATCTGAAATTAAGACTTGGCTATGGTTTGACGGGTAATTCAAACATACCCGCATATTCGCCTTTACAACAATATTCTTTTAACACCTATTATTCTAACGGCCGCATCGTAGGTGCATCGCCAAACAACATTGGAAACCCAAATTTACAATGGGAAACCACCACCGCTTACAACGCGGGTCTTGATTTAGGACTGTTCCAAAATCGGATCAGTTTTACAGCAGATTATTACAACAAGAAAACCACCAAATTATTATTTAACCGCACTGTACCATCAACAAGTGGTTTCACAACCGTAATTGACAATATCGGCGCAGTACGTAACAAGGGCTTTGAATTTTCTCTGAATACACAAAATATTCAATCGGAGAAAGTAAAATGGTCTACTACGCTTAACTTTTCAAGAAACATCAACGAAATATTAGACCTTGGAGGTGTAAATTCACAGTTAACAGGTAATGTAAGTTCGAGCCTGTATCCCGGCGGAAGAAGTGCCGCTATTCTACAGGTAGGCAAGCCAATAGGCTCCTTCTATGGCTATGTTTTTGACGGGATCTGGCAAAGTGCTCAGGAGATCTCTCAAAGTGGCATCACCACTCCTGTTAAACCAGGAGATCCAAAATATAAAGATTTGAATGGCGACCACTTAATTAACGATGCAGACAGGACCATTATCGGTCAGGCATTACCTAAATTCTCTTATGGAATATCCAACAACCTGACTGTAGGCAAGTTTAACTTATTTATTCTCTTACAAGGTGTCTATGGAAATCAGATCTTAAATGAGAATAAGATAGAAAATGAAAACGGAACCTTGTCTGACAATAAACTGGCCTATGTACTGACCAATAGCTGGAATGGAGAAGGCACCAGCAATACCCTGCCAAGCTTAGGCAGTACATTAAGAAGAGGACTTGGGCCAACAAGCGATATTTTGGAAAGCGGAAGCTATCTGCGTTTTAAAACAATTACATTGACTTACGACCTTCCTCTGCCAAAAATGTCTTCTGTATTCAAAACAGCCAGCGTCTACGTGACTGGACAGAATTTGATTACGATCACTAAATATTCAGGATATGACCCTGAGGTGAACTCTTATTCAAACTCTGCAGGAAATTTCACCTCCCTGGGAACGGACTACAATCCTTATCCGAATATCAGGACGTATACCCTGGGATTAAGACTCGGTTTTTAACCTTTAACAGAACAATCAGATGAAAAAGATATTTATAGCTTTAGCTTTAGCACCTCTGTTTTTTGCCTCCTGCAAAAAAGCTTTGGAAGAAAAGCCTTACAGTGTTTTAACACCAGTTAACTTTTATAAAACAGCTGCTGATGCCCAGCTCGCCATAAACGGCGTACTGAGCCAGTTGCAACCACAAGCCTACTATCAGCGAACCATTTATTTGATTACTGAACTGACTGGAGACGGTCTTGTGCCTTTGCTCACCCAAAATCAGGAGCGTATTGATTTATATAAATTACAATATACAGCATCTAATATTGAGATCCAGAACTGGTGGCAAAACAGTTACAAACTTATTAGCCGGGCAAATGACGTCATAGCCAATGTTCCAGGAATCGCGATGGATGATGCACCGAAAAACAATATCATAGGTAATGCCATGTTTCTTCGTGCCATGGCTTATTTTGATCTGGTAAGAAGTTTTGGAGATGTACCGATAGTACTGAAACCCATCCAAAGCCTTGAGGATCCAAATCTTTACCCGGATAAATCACCGGCAGCTAAAGTGTATGAGCAAATCATTTCGGATCTCAAATTCGCAGAAGCCAATTGCTATGCAGAGAACAAGATTAGTATTAAAGGAATGGTCTCCACGGGTGCCGCATCTGCAATGCTTGCCAGGGTTTACCTGCAACGCAGCAGCACAACATTTGCTGACGTTAATGACGGTCAAAATGCGCTTGCCTCATGTAATAAGGTTATCAATTCAGGCATTTATAAACTGATGACCAATTATTCAGATGTATTTAATTCCGACCTTAAGTATTTTCCAACACAAACAGAGCACATCTTTGACGTGCAATTTGGAGATGACAACAGTACAACCCAGAATATTATTATCAGAATGTTTTCCCCTGCTATTGTAAAGGGTTCCGGATCATTTGTTGCCAACCTGAACCTTTTTAACAATACTTACACCAAAGACGATGTCATCCGGAAAAGCTGGAACGTATCCAATACAGCAGCAAATACTACTGTTACACCTTATGTCTCTAAATTTAAAGATCCTAAATGGGTTGCGGGAACAAATAACTCCCGGGTAAACTGGATTGTCCTGAGATATGCAGATGTATTGATGATGCAATCCGAGGCGATGAACAAGGTAAACCCGGCAGATCCAGCTAAATTTAATGGCTTAAACGCGGTGAGAGCACGTGCAGGTCTGACTTTACCGACACAACAGCTAAGTCTTGCCAATACACCTACATCTGCAGCATTTGTAGATTCCCTGGTTAAAGACCGTTCCCGTGAGCTTTGCATTGAAGGACACAGACGATGGGATCTGATCCGTCTTGGAAAATATAAAGAAGTTGAAAAGGCTGTAAATAATGTTACTGTACAAGATTTCCAATTGCTTTTTCCAATTCCATCATCAGAATTAGATGCCAATAAAAAGTTGAAACAAAACACAGGATATTAAACCTGTATAAAGAAAAAAAGCCCTCAATGAAGTTCATTGAGGGCTTTTCATTAAAACTCTGCTGCGATTAGTACTTCTTCAGCTTCCTCTTTAGGCAAGATTGGTCTTTCATTTACTCTCTTTTTAGCGACCTGATTTACCCGGTACATCAAATAAATACTGATCAATGATATAACAACCACCACGTAACCAACAATATCATAATTCCTCAAAGGACTGAATTTGTTGTCCTGGTAAACAATCATGCCAGCAGCTGCCGCCGCCACTCCTCCAGCAATTTGCTGCAGGGATGCGTTAATACTCATAAAGGCTCCTCTGTCCTCCATTTCAGGTACTGCACTCATTAAAGCCTGAGAGGGAACCATTCTGCCCATAATACCCATCATCATCATTATGTTGAGTACCAATACAATCCAGAATGGAGTAGCAGACAAATTGGTATAGATCACACAAACGGCAATCATCCAAAGACAGGCCACTGCAAACAGCTTATACTTGCTTACTTTATCGCTTAAGCGCCCAACCAGAGGCATAATGACAAGTGCACTTACACCAGATACCATAAACAATAAAGGAAGCTGCCTGTCGGTAACATGCAGATTGTTCACTGCAAACACACTGCCAAAAGGCATCATCATGAACCCACCGATCGACAATACAGCTGTAGCCATAAACCCGACTCTATAATCGCGCTTGGATACGGTATGCCATAAATGTGTAAAGGCAGATTTATCACTTTGCAGTTTCAGATGCTGATTTACAGGTTTGAGTACAATGACGATAAAAATAGCCACTAAAATCGCCACTCCTGCAACCATTAAAAAAGGTGCTTCCCATCCCCATAGGTTAGCGATATACAATCCTATAGGAATGCCCAAAACCTGGCTCGCACCAAAACCCATTGTAACAAAACCCATTACACGGCCTCTTTGTTGTAAAGCAAAAAGGTCAGTAATGATGGCCATAGAAATGGATCCGATTACACCACCAAACAATCCGGTGATGATCCTGGCCGCAACCAGAACCTGGTAAGACTGTGCAACGCCACAAAAAATGGTCCCAATAATGAAGCCGCTGTAAAAAAACAGCAAGAGTTTTTTCCGGTCAAAACGGTCGGCAAAACCCGCCGTAAGAAGACCAGAGATACCTGCGCTAAAGGCATAGGCAGAAACGGCTACTCCAAAATTAGAAGGTTTCATATCCAGAGATTTGATCAGCAGGTCGCCTAAAGGCGACATCACCATAAAATCCAGAATAACCGTAAACTGGGTAATGGCAAGAATAAATATAACGGCTTTCTGATAGCCGGTAAAAGGGATAATTTCGTTCTGTTTCATTTAAAATTATTTTAATTCATGGCATTCATAGCCATGTTGATTTATCAATTCGATAATTTGATGGTGTTTTAACTGACGGGATATCACCCTGAGTACATAGTCTTCGTCGTCCAGATCCACATTCCAATTCTCAATACAATCATGTGTGTCAAGAACGGGTTGAAGATTCAATTTATCTGATTCGGACCGTATATCAGTTTTAAAAAGTAATATGTGATCAAAATTTTCCATTTTTTTTAATTTAGTTAAACAATTAATTGATTCACCGCTTAAGAGCTTTAACCACCAGATCAAATGCCTGCCAAAACATTTCATCGGTTAATTTGAAGGGTTTCCCTCCCACACTCTGTCCTTCATTGTTAAACTTAATAAGCGCATAAAGGGGTGCAAAGGCCACCGACCAGTACACTTCCAAGGGCATAGCATTGATCTCGCCCCTGGCAACAATGTTATCCATAAATTTCCCAAATACATTTTTTAAATCTTCTGCAAATGCTTTTAAGAACTGCTCCTGATACGATGAGGTTCTTACTTGTTCGAAGAATAAACTGATGGACTGATTTTCTATCATATAGTGATAACGATTCAACCATTGTTGACGTAAACCAGCCTCAAAAGAAGACTCCGGATCAAAATCTTTCAGCATAGCATCTCCCATCTTCCTGCCCAACTCCGTAGCCAGAGATGAAAGAAGATCTTCTTTGTCCTTATAGTATATATAAAGTGTGGCCACGGAAATGCCACATGCTTTGGCGAGCTTGTTTATACTAAAATGTTCAAAGCCTCCCTTTCCAATAATCTCTATTGCTGTCTTTTTAACCAGATTCTCTTTATCAATATCTCTCGCTCTCATATTTATGAATTAACAAACAAATATAAGTGAATATTCATTTACTTATGAAATATATTTAAAAATAGCCTCTATTGTAACTTAGAGCATGTTCTTTAATAAATGTTACTAAGAAATGGGATGAAGTGATTTAAAACTTTATCTTTAATTATATGTCTATCCATCTTTATGAAACCGACCCCAACCAAGAACGGTAAATTAAATAAAATCAGAAAGTTTTTCAGTGTACTTGGTCCAGGTCTTACTACAGGTGCCGCAGATGACGATCCCTCTGGAATAGCAACTTATTCTCAAACTGGTGCTCAGTTTGGCTATGGTCAGTTGTGGACTGCCCTGTATATGCTTCCGTTTATGACCGCGGTACAAGAGGCTTGTGCAAGAATTGGTCTGGTTACGGGCAAAGGCCTTGCTGCAGTTGTCAAAGACCATTACAGTAAAACAGTGCTTTATATCGTAGTAGGATTGGTTGTGATAGCAAATACCATTAATATTGGAGCAGATATCGGAGCAATGGCTGCAGCAGCACAATTACTCATTCCTTCTGCTCCTTTTGTGATCCTAACGCTGTTCTTTACCGTTTTCATCCTTATTCTCGAAGTCTTTACCAACTATCAGGTGTATTCCAGAATATTAAAATGGTTGGCTATTGCCCTGCTCGCCTACCCTATAACTGTATTTATCGTAGATCAACCCTGGGGCACAGTCTTAAGGGCTACGATCACCCCTCATTTTGAATTTAATTTTGCATTCCTGTTCATCATCACCGGAGTTCTGGGAACAACCATATCTCCTTACATGTTCTTTTGGGAAGCTTCCCAGGAAGTGGAGGAAGAAAAAAGGGACCATCTTTTTAAAAACGGGAAGCCTACTATTGGATGGGCAAATATCCATAAAATGAGGCTTGATAATGGTACGGGCATGATTGTTTCCGAAATTGCCACCTGGTCCATTTTATTGGTTGGTGCAACTGTTTTGCACAATAGTGGCGTTCGTGATGTAAAAACAGCAGCCGATGCGGCCAAAGCTCTGGAGCCTTTGGTCCACTCCTTTCCGCATGCAGGTTATCTTTCAAAATTGATCTTTTCCATTGGTATCATCGGGCTTGGTCTTTTGGCAGTGCCTGTACTTTCGGGTTCTGCAGCTTATGCAGTGGCCGAAGCTTTTAGCTGGAAGTCTGGATTAAACTTGAAGCTGAAAAGAGCTCATGGTTTTTATGGCGTAATTACAATAGCAACCTTAATTGGTTTGACCATCAATTTTGTGGGCATTGACCCGGTTAAAGCCCTGGTTTATGCTGCCGTATTAAATGGTGTTGCAGCTGTCCCTTTACTGTTCCTGATTGCAAAAATAGCGGCGAGCGAAAAAATAATGGGTGAGTTTAAAAGTGGCTATCTCTCTAAATTCTTACTATGGTTCACTTTCATTGCTATGGGTGCTGCAGCAGTGGCCATGTTTTTTACCCTGGGACAATAAAGATCGATTGTTTAAAAATATGTTTTCTGATCTCACTGAATCTTTCAGATTCTGAGGCTCGATCATGAAAACATATTTTTCTGGGTGCACACCGGTATCATCTCATTCTTTTTTTATATACTTATTTGGTGTTAACCAAATTTTATTGATTAACAGCTTTCGGAGCTATACTATGTTTTGCAGTTGTTGGAGTAGGTTTGGCTTTTAAAGCCGCAAAACCGATAAAAAGGTAGCTGCCCCCGTGTTTCTTCTCTAATATTTCGTCAATCTTTCTCAGTTTATCGCGCTCATAACATTAAATCAAACGGTTGCGCAACAAATGCCGTCTTAAAAAAGATTAAGCCTACCCTGTAATCATTAACTTAGGTTTATGAAACGTCTTATTTTTCTTTGCCTTTCCTGCTTATGCTTCAATAATGTTAAAGCCCAGGATGCAAGTATAGCCTTGCAAAAGAAACCAGTATTAAACGCACAAATCATTGATGATCGGTGGCGAAAAGTACCCGATGGATTAAATGTAAGTTTTGGTTCATCCAATACACGTTTTGCCAGAGAATTGCCCCCAGGAACAGATGCAGAAAAAGTATGGGACGCAAAAGCCTGGAAAGGCGAAAAAATCCACACTCAATTGCTGTTATGGACAAACAAAGAACTGAGCAATATCAGCATACAGCTTCATGATCTGAAAGATGAGCAAGGCCATTTCATCAAAAAAGAAAACATCAACGCAGGAATGGTAAAATATGTGATCACTGATGAATTCAGAGATGGCTGTGGTTACCGTAAAGCAAAAGACTTCGATTCTTCCTATGTTGCAGAAGCCATTGATACCAGATTGAGCACTACCCCACTGCAAAAAAACAGCACGCAACCAATTTGGCTAAGTATAAAGATACCTGCAAACACCTCACCTGGGCGTTATAAGGGCATAATCCAAATAAAAGGAGAAAAGGATTATCGTTTACCAATAACTTTAGAAGTACTAAATAAAACGCTGCCCACCCCTGGCAAATGGCATTATGATTTAGACTTATGGCAACATCCGGCAGCAATAGCCCGCGTTCATCAATTGCCCTTATGGAGTAAAGAACATTTTTCAGCCATGAAATCCTACTACCAGATGCTGGCTGATGCAGGGCAAAAAACGATTACAGCAAGTATCGTTAATGAGCCCTGGGGACATCAAACCTATGATGACTATCCAAGCTTGATTAAATGGATTAAGAAAAAAGATGGCAGCTGGGCATACGACTATAGTTTATTTGACCAATATATTGCCTTTGTAATGGAGTGCGGGATTAACGAACGCATCAATTGTTACAGTATGGTGCCCTGGAAGATCGCCTTTAGCTATTATGACGAAAATCTGCAAAAAGAGGCTGTTTTTACAGATGCCATTGGCACACCAACCTATATTAATTTCTGGAAAACCATGCTTGTAGATTTTACAAAGCATTTGAAACAAAAGGGCTGGTTCAGCAAAACTTATATTGCTATGGATGAGAGACCGATGGAAGCCATGAAAGCAGTGATCAAATTATTAAAAGAAACTGATAAAGGCTGGAAAATTGCGTTGGCAGGAGAATACCACGACGACGTAGAACAAGACATAGACACCTATTGCATTGCTTCCAAATGGGATTTCCCGGCAGCAACACTTCAAAGACGTAGGGCACAAGGCAAAATTAGTACATGGTATACCTGCTGCACAGAGCCCTATCCTAATGCCTTTACTTTCTCCTCACCTGCAGAAGGTGTCTGGATGGGTTGGTACACTGCAAATAAGAACATGGATGGCTATTTAAGATGGGCCTACAACAGCTGGACAAAAAACCCATCAAATGACAGCCGTTTCACTGCCTGGCCCGCGGGAGATACCTATCTGGTGTACCCTGGTCCGTTAAGCTCTATCAGATTTGAAAAACTAATAGAAGGTGCACAGGATTTTGAAAAAATACAACAATTAAAAACTTTGTACTTAAAAAATAGCGAGAGCGAAAAATTAAAGGAACTCAATAAAGCTCTGGAAACTTTTGAAATTAAAGCTTTAGGAACTACCACAGCCGATCAAATGCTCAAAAAAGTTAAGCCACTGCTGAATCTTTAAATAGAATTCATATACAAGTAGTGTTTATACCAGATGGATACTACTTGTATATGACTCATAAAAATGATATTAATCCTATATTTGTATTCTATTTATAATAGATCAATATGGTAAATCTGGAATGGTATCGAACCTTTAAGGCGATCTACGAAACAGGCACCCTTACTGGTGCGGCAGAATCTCTCTATATCTCGCAACCTGGAGTAAGCCTGCACTTAAGTTCTCTTGAATCTTATGTAGGCTATAAATTATTTGACAGAACCTCTCGTCGGATGGTTTCTACAGAAAGGGGTAAAATTCTATATAATTTTATACAGGAAGCCTTGTGTAAACTGGAAGATGCAGAACAACATTTCCATAAAAGTACAGAAAAAGACACCCCCACCATCAGCATCGGAATGTGTTTTGAAACTTTTCAAATTACTCTGGAGCCTTATCTGCCTGAACTTCCCTTCAACGTCATTATCAAATTTGGCGAGTATCCTCAAATGATCAGCGATTTAGATAATGGTGTTCTCGATCTGATCATTACACCACAGAAAGACAACAACAAAAACATAGAATACAAGCCGTTCTCTAAAGAAACCATTGTACTGGTCGCAGGGAAAACGACAGATACCTCTGGATTTGAAGAAATTATAGACGGCGATATCAAGGAACTGGAAAAGTGGCTGAAACAACAAAAATGGTATGGAACTACTGGTGATATGGAACACCTCATCCGCTTCTGGCACGCCAACTTCTCCAAACGTCCTGATTTTAAACCCAATTATATTGTTCCTAACCTAAACTCCATTGTACGCTGTTTAACTGCAGGTGGAGGTTTAGCCATTATACCAGATTTCCTCTGTAAAAAGGAGATTGACCTGGGCGAAGTTAAACTCGTTTGGGAAGGCAGACAAAAAATTGAGAATACACTCTATTTTGGATGTAGAAAAGGAACCATTTACGGCAAAGAGATCCAGCTGATCAAGGATGTCTTTGAAAAAGAAATGGCTATGGCAAAAGATTAATAATTAAAATGTTAAATATTTCTTGGATTTTATGTTTTAATACTTAGATTTGGTTTACCAATTAATTGGTAAACCAAATATTGTATGAAGTCGTTTATAGAAACTATTAAATCTATTGAAGTAGAATCGCCGGTTGATAAGATCATTGGTCAGTTAAAACAGTTAATTACCTCTGGTCAGTTACAGCCTGGTGACCGCTTACCAGCAGAAAGAGTACTTGCCGAGAAATTTGGCGTAGGAAGAAGTTATGTTCGTGAAGCCATTTTAAAGCTAGAGTTTTATGGATTGTTAAAAACCAATCCTCAAAGCGGCACCTACGTAGCAGGCTTAAGCATCAAAGTGATGGACAGCATCATTACCGATGTGATCAAATTCAACAAAGAAGATTTTAACGCCCTTTTGGAAGCCCGTTATTACCTGGAGCTCGACGCCGTTAAACTTGCTGCAGAACGCCGTACCGAAGAAGATCTAGTGAACTTAAAGGAAGCCCTTTTAGATTACGAGAATAAGATCAACAGTGGAATGGATGCTGTAGAAGAGGATATGCTTTTTCACATCAAAATAGCTAAAGCTTCCAAAAACTCCGTCATAGAATCCATGATTCTCATCCTGATCCCCGACCTTATTAAAAACATCGTAGAGAATAAGATTTGCGGAGAAAACCGCGGTAAGGTGGCTATTCCTGAACACAGAAGCATTTTAAAAGCCATAGAGGAACAGGATATTGATGCAGCAGAGAATGCAGTGGCAGCACACCTGAATGATATGTTTCAAATCAGCAGGGCCGGCTATAAAGCAAACCAACTCATTCAACCCAAAACAGATTGATATCGCCCATGATACGATAAGTATTATTTTAATATAACCTATATCCATTTAAAATGATGAACTACTTTAACAAGCTGGTACTGTATCCCTTTTGTCTTATATTTTCTGCTGCGACACTGCAAGCACAGGTTCATCCGGCCATTATGATCACTAAATCTAATCTGCCGGCCCTTAAAAAAGGAGTTGTTGAATACCCTTTACTCCAAAAATCCTATAAGAAAGTCAAGGCAGATGCAGATAAAGCTATACTCAGCCCGATAAGTGTACCGTTGCCAAAAGATGGAGGCGGTGGATTTAGCCATGAGCAGCACAAAAGGAACTACACCAACATTTTAAACTGTGGTATTGCTTATCAAATTACAGGCGAACAAAAATACGCTGATTACATCAAAAATATCCTGCTTAAATACGCCCAGGAGTATGAAAAATGGCCTTTACACCCTAAAAGAAAAGAAGGCCATGAAGGAGGAAAAATATTCTGGCAGAGCCTGAATGACTTTGTATGGCAGGTATATACCATCCAGGGTTATGACATGGCTTTTGATGGCATCCCTGCTTCAGACAGGGCAACCATTGAGAACCTCTTATTTATGCCTATGCTAAAATTCTTTACCGTAGACTGTAAACAGACTTTTGATTGGATCCATAACCATGGAACATGGGATATCGCAGCTGTAGGAATGACCGGCTATGTATTGAATAAACCAGAATACGTTCAAATGGCCATTAAGGGTTCCAATAAGGATGGTAAAACTGGTTTCCTCAAACAGCTGGATCAATTGTTTTCACCTGACGGCTATTATACAGAAGGCCCCTATTATCAGCGTTATGCCCTTCTTCCTTTTGTTATCTTTGCAAAAGCCATTAACAATTATCAGCCAGACTTAAAAATATTTGAATACCGGAACAAATTGCTGTCCAAAGCCATAAATACCTCCCTGCAACTCACCTATACCGATGGGACTTTCTTTCCTGTGAATGACGCAATAAAAGATAAAACCTATCAATCTGCAGAATTGGTGTACGGTACGGATATCGCTTATGCAGATATTAAAGCGGAACCGCAATTGCTGGATATCGCGCAAAAACAAGGGGAAGTCATTGTTTCCGACGCAGGTTTAAAGATTGCTGCCGATGTTGCTGCAGGCAAGAGCAAACCATTTGTCTATACCCCGCAATTGATCACAGACGGCGCTAAAGGCGATGAAGGCGGAATTGCTTTACTGAGGTATGGAAATAATGACGACCAGCAATGCGTTTTAATTAAAGCCGCATCACAGGGCATGGGCCACGGCCACTTTGACCGGTTAAACCTGCTCTATTACGATAATGGAACAGAAATATTTCCAGACTATGGGGCGGCCAGATTTATCAATATAGAAACCAAGAAAGGTGGAGATTATCTGCCAGAAAATAAAACCTGGGCCAAACAAACGGTTGCACACAACACTTTAGTGGTAGACCTGCAATCTGATTTTAAGGCCAGTGCAGAAAAAGCACAACTGGAATCTGCCGAGATCCTCTATTTCAGCAACAGCAAGGACCTCCAGGTGGTTAGTGCAAAAGAAACCCATGCCTATCCAGGGGTAGATATGACCAGAACATCCGCATTAGTTAAAGTACAAGGTTTAGAAAAACCACTTCTGATTGATGTTTTTCAGGCGGTTTCCAATCAGGCTCACCAATATGATCTTCCTTTCTGGTACAAAGGACATCTGGTTGATGCATCCTTTAAATACAAAGCAGTCGGCAATAATTTACAGGCCCTGGGTACAGACAATGGCTATCAGCACATCTGGCTAAATACAGCACAAAAGCTGGATAAGGCAGATGGTTACATCACTATACTCCAAAATAAAAGATTTTATACCACCCATTTTGCTACAGACGCACCTGCAACAGTAAAACTGCTTTCACTTGGGGCCAATGACCCCGATCTGAGCCTTATAGAAAGTAAAGCCTTTATGTTCTCTCAGGAAAATGTTAAACAGCAAACCTTTTTTAGTATTACAGAAACACATGGCAAAGTGAATTCCGTTAGTGAAACCACCACGGGAGCGTCAAGCCAGGTGAGTGATTTAAAACTTCTTAATACAGATAAAAACCAGGTAAAAGTGTCCTTTAAAGTAAAGGATCGCCTGTACACTTACCAGATCAATTATACAAACAAAGAAAATTACATAGAATTTAAATAACAGGTTATGTTACAAAGCAGTTTATTTCAAATAGAATCAGAAACACCTTGGGAAGATCTTGGAAATGGTATCCAGAGGCAAATATTTGGCTACGATGACAATATCATGCTGGTTAAGGCCAAATTTGAAGCAGAGGCCGTGGGCGTGCTTCATGAGCACTACCATGCACAGGTTACTTTTGTAGAAAGTGGTGTTTTTGAGATGACCATTGGTGATGAAAAGAAAATTATAAAAAAAGGAGATGGTTTTTATGCGCCACCCCATGTCATTCATGGATGTGTATGTATTGAACCAGGAGTCTTGATCGATGTATTTAGTCCACACCGGGAAGATTTCCTTAAAAGCTAAACTAACCAACATAAATATAAGCTAAACATGAAAACCATATTTCTAATGATCTGCCTGATGTGGGCGGGGCAGTTGAGTATTGCCCAGGAATTTAAGAAAGTAAGTTACCCGGAAGGTTTTACCGAACAGTTAAACCTGGTGTATACCACCGTGAACGGTTGGGAAGGAAAATTAGACCTTTACCTCCCTCCGTCGCAGAAAAAAGGCAGTCCACTGGTCATTAACATCCATGGTGGCGGCTGGAACAAAGGTGTTAAAGAATCTCAAACCGGCTTTTCGGCATTCTTTAACAGAGGCTATGCGGTAGCCAACATTGAATACCGTTTAACCGGAACAGCAACTGCTCCAGCTGCTGTACAAGACACCCGATGTGCCCTAATCTATCTCATCAGGAATGCAAAAAAATTCCATATCGATGTGAACAGAATTGTGATTATGGGCAGCTCTGCCGGCGGACATCTTGCCCTTATGGGCGGCTTGCTGGAGAACAATCCGATCTTCGACAGCAATTGTCCAGGTGCAAAAAACATTAAAGTAGCTGCAATTATTGACAAGTTCGGGATCACAGATGTTTGGGACTGGGCTTATGGTCCTTATAAAACCAGTACCTCTGCAACCAGCTGGCTGGGCGATAAAGCAAAGGATCAGGAATTTGCTAAATCCGTATCTCCGCTGTACCAGGTTAAAAAGAACAGTCCGCCAACCTTTATTGTACATGGAGATGCTGATCCGATTGTCCCTTATCAGGAATCAGTGGCCCTAAAAGCCCGATACGATGAATTGGGTGTTAAATGCGAATTCATGACCGTCAAAGGAGGTTTACATGGTAAATTCTCTAAAGAAGACGATGAGGAACTGACCAGAAGAATCATGACCTTTTTAAACAATACAGGCCTTTAAGCACAGAAAGAGAGCAACATGAAGATCAAAGGATTAAGATGGTATATTATCACGCTGATTGCCCTGGCAACCGTGATCAATTATATCGACAGAAGTGCAATCAATATCATGTGGCCCTATATCTACAAAGATTTTGGTATTGCCGATGCAGATAACAAAAGTGCACTGGCGCTCCTCACTACATTTTTTATGATTGCATATGCACTAGGGCAAACCTTTACAGGAAAACTGATGGATGCCGTTGGTACACGTATCGGAATGACCCTATCCATTATTGGCTGGAGCATCTCTATTGCATTACATGCCTTTGCCAGATCCTTGCTTTCCTTTAACCTCTTCCGCTTTATGCTGGGTTTTAGCGAAGCCGGGAACTGGCCAGGTGCCACAAAAAGTAATGCGGAGTGGTTTCCTGCAAGAGAAAGGGCCATTGCTCAGGGAATATTTGGTGCTGGTGCCTCTCTCGGATCTGTGATCTCCGCTCCCATTATTGCACTGTTGTATGTCGCTTTTGGTTGGAAAATGACTTTTGTGCTGATTGCAGGTCTTGGATTGATTTGGATCATCCCCTGGTTATTCATCAATAAAGCAACACCAGAAAAGCACAGCTGGCTTACAGAAAAGGAACGGGACCATATTTTGGATTCAGATCCAGGATCAGAAAAACAAACAAAAGAAGCCGCGGTACTTGGCTGGAAAGAACTTTTGAAATTCAGGAACACCTGGGGTATCATTATGGGCAGGTTCTTCATTGATCCGGTTTGGTGGCTTTTTGTAACCTGGTTACCTACCTTTCTGAAAGAACAGTTTCTTTTTGACATTAAACAGATTGGCGCTTTTACCTGGCTGCCCTATCTCTTTGCAGCCGCAGGTAGTTTACTGGGTGGTTATCATTCTTCCCGTCAAATTAAAAAAGGTGTTCCTGCTGTCAAAGCGAGAAAGAATGCCATAGCAACAGGTTGTTTTTTAATGCTTCTGGCCCTTGTGGCTATCGTTTATTTCCTGGACACCCTAAAGGACAGACCAAGCCTGGCCATGGTTTTAATTGGCATCACCCTATTTGGTTTTCAATTCCTCATCGGAAACCTGCAAACCTTGCCCAGCGATTATTTCAATGGTAAAAATGTAGGCACCATAGCCGGAATGGGCGGTACTGCCGCTGTAGCAGGCACCTTACTCACCACCTGGGCAGTTCCCGTCATCACGCAAACCAGTTATGTGTCCTTTTTTGTACTTGCCGCAGTGCTCGTACCCATCACCTGGCTCTGTGTAAAATATATAACCTCAAAAAAAATACATTCTTAATTTATGAATATGCGTTTAAAAGACAAAGTAGCAATTGTAACCGGTGGATCCAGAGATATTGGCAGAGCTGTTTCCATACAACTGGCCAGACAAGGCGCTAAAGTAGTAATCAACTACCACAGCAATATAGAGAATGCCAACGAAACCCTCCAGCAGATTGAAAAAGAGGGCGGCACAGCCATTATTGTAAAAGGTGATGTCACCAAATCAGCAGACATAGCACAATTGATTGCGGAAAGCCATAAAGCTTTTGGAAGCCACATAGACATCCTGGTCAATGTAGCCGGTGGTATGATAGCCAGAAAAGCCACTGCAGAACTCGATGAAGCCTTCTGGGACCAGGTCATGGACCTCAACCTGAAAAGCGTCTTTCTCGTTTCCAAAGCCGCCATACCCTCCATGGGCTCTGGTGGTTCCATCATCAACCTGTCTTCACTGGCAGGAAGAGATGGAGGTGGTCCTGGTGCAAGTGCCTATGCAACCGCAAAAGGGGGGATCATGACCTATACCCGCGCCCTTGCAAAAGAACTTGGACCGAAAAATATCCGCGTCAATGCGGTGCTTCCCGGAATGATCGCCACCACTTTCCATGATACCTTCAGTAAACCCGAAGTAAGGGTAAATGTAGCAAATGCAACTTTGCTGAAAAGAGAAGGTACAGCAGAAGAAGTGGCAGACCTGGTGGTTTATCTCGCTTCTTCAGAATCCAGCTACCTCACCGGAACCAATATTGACATCAACGGAGGATTGAATTTCTCCTAAATACAAAGGGGCTGCACGAGCCTGCAGCCCTCTATAAAATAGCGCCTCGCCAGACCACAACTAACCAATATAAACCTAATCATTATGAATGCTAAAGTTTACTTTAAGAGCATTTTGCTTGCCGTACTGTGTTGCTTTTTATCAAAACAGCAGGTATATGCCCAAACCAAGGTTACTGTTCAGGGTATTGTTAAAACATCGGACGGAGCAGCTTTACCAGGCGCTTCTGTAAAAGTTAAAAACTCCAAACAGGGCACTGTAACAGATCCATCTGGTGGTTTTACCCTCAGCGTCGAACCAGGACAAGTGCTGGAAATCAATTACCTCGGTTATCAGCCGCAGTCTTATACCGCTGCAAAAAGCGAAACCATCCATATTACCCTGCTGGAAATTCAGAATACGATGGAAACCGTAGTCGTTATTGGCTATGGTACTCAGAAAAAATCATCTGTAACCGGTGCGGTAGCCAAACTGAACAACGACAACCTGAACCAGATTCCGGTAGCCAGGGCAGACCAGGCACTGGCAGGCAAACTGGCAGGTGTGCAAATCCAAACCACCGACGCCACAGTCGGCGCCGCCCCGGTCATAAAAATCCGTGGGGCAGCCTCTATCACCGCCGGAACAAATCCCCTGATCGTGATTGACGGTTATCCGGTCCCAACAGATCTCTCCGCCGTAGACATGAACAATGTCCAAAGTATAGAGGTGTTAAAAGATGCGGCTTCGGCAGCTATATATGGTTCAAGAGGCGCCAATGGTGTCATCCTCATCACCACCAAATCCGGCAAAGATGGTAAAACAGTTTTCGGCTTTAACAATGCCACTGGCTTTAAAAGTGTGTATCGCCGTTTGGATTTCCCAAGCTTGTCCCAATGGGCAGACCATGTCAAATCAGTCAACAACGGGAAATTATCACCAGAAATCCTTGCCGCACAGAAATTTGATGTTCCAACAGATCCGCAGGATATTGTATTCCAGACCGGTCTGTTTCAAAATACCCAGGTTAACCTGAGCGGTGGTAGCCCAACCGTAAAATACTATGTTTCCGGAGAAGCCCTGTATGATAAAGGCGTTATCCTGAAAAACGACTATAAAAGATATGGCGGACAAGCCAATATTGACATCACACCTAATAAGAAATGGAAAATTGGCATCAGCCTCACTCCTTCTTATACGGCCCAGAATACGCCTGCTTACAAGCTACATGACCTGCTCCGCTCCTTTGCAACCTGGCTGCCCTTATATGCAACAGACACCATTGCAAAATATACAGGCTTGCCGGTTGGCGCTATAGTTAATCAGCGCGCTTTCGATCCTTCAACGAATCCAAAATACAAGGGCATCAACCTGTCTGCCACGGCCAATAACAATGGCTACACCAATCTGGCAGGTATTGAAAATACCACTTATACCTATAAAACACTGGCCAATGCCAATGTACAGTATAATTTTTCAGACGCACTTTCGCTAAAAGTTTCCGGTGGTGCATTTATCAGTAACTCCCGCACAGAATTTTTCCAGAAATCCTGGGCAACAAGAGATCCAAATTTACAAGGAAGCGCTGTAGCACAAGCCTCCACAAAGGGTACGCTGGCCAATACACAAACCGTTGACCTTTTAAATGAGAACATCCTGAACTATACCAAAAGTTTTGGTAAGCACGACCTGAACGTGATTGCAGGTTTCACTGTACAATCCACAAAGATCAGCAACAGCAATTCTGCAGCAACCAATTTTGCTACAGATGATATTCCTACGCTAAATGCAGGAACCTTAAGTGCATTAAGTTCTACAGAAGAACATAATGCATTGGCCTCCGCCCTGTTTCGGGCAAATTATGCCTACGACAATAAATACCTGATCTCCATTGGATCCAGATGGGACGGCAGCTCAAGGTTCGGTGCCAACAACAAATGGGGCTACTTCCCTTCTGCCTCTTTGGGCTGGAGAATCAGCAATGAAGATTTCTATACCAAAGGAGCCTTTGTTAACGACCTGAAGATCCGCGCAAGCTACGGGGCCACAGGCAACAACAACATAGGAAACTATAAGGCTTATGCCAATGTAAATACCGTTGGCGCCATTTTAGGTGATGCCACCACCTTAGGTTTCAACTCCAGCTTTTACGACAACCCCAATTTAGGATGGGAAAGAAGTTTCAGTTTTAATGGTGGTGTAGATATGGCCTTTCTAAAAAACAGGTTTACGCTTACTGTAGATGCTTATAAATCCACCACCAAAGACCTCTTATTTTTTCTGCCGATCAATACCATTACCGGAAGCAGCGGTGTATGGGTAAACAGTGGGGAGGTACAAAATCAAGGGCTCGAGTTTGAATTGAATGCTAAAATTATCGACCATAGCAATCTGAAATGGAACGTAAGTGCCAACGGCGCCACCAATAAGAATAAAGTAAACAACATCGGCAACAGCAATACCATCATTAGCGTTGGCGACCCAAAAAGACCCAACTACTTTATCGCAAAGGTAGGCAGCCCATTAGTTCAGTTTTATGGCTATGAATATGACAGCGATATACAGGTTGGCGGCAATTACTGGCCTACCAATGTGCACTCTGACCGGATAATTGCCCGTGATATTAATGGCGATGGCGTAGTTAATGATCAGGACCGTGTGGTTTTAGGACAGCCAAGCCCTAAATTTACCTGGGGTTTAACCAACAACCTGAAATATAAAAACATAGACCTGAGTTTTGTATTGCAGGGTTCACACGGCGCAAGTGTTTTTAATGCCGATCCAAATTACTATGAAACCCAGTTCTCCGGCACCGGTACTTCCGCCTACCTCTCCCTTCCCACCGCTTTACAAGCCAAAACAAAGTATAAAACAGAAAGTCGCTATGCCATAGAAGATGCTTCTTTTATTGTACTCCGGAACGTCAATATAGGCTATACTTTTTCAGACAGAGTGATGAAAACCATCAAGGCTTCCAACTTAAGGATCTATGTATCTGCGGCCAATCTATGGTACAAGTTCGCCAAAGGTTATTCAAGCTATAATCCAGAGGGCGTAAATGAATATACAGATGATCCCCTTAAAAATGGCTATCAGCGCGGTGCAGCCCCGGTAACCAGAAATATCACATTTGGTGTAAATGCTAATTTTTAATTATGAAAACGAAGATCTTCATCGCCTTAATACTTACAGTAAGTTTAGGCAGCTGCAAAAAGTTTCTGGATGAAAAACCAGTATCCAACCTGATAGAACAAAATTATTACCGCAATACCGACGAAGTAGAAACCGGTGTGATTGCCTGTTATGACGGACTCCAAAAAGTATATGACATAGAATTTAAGCTCACAGAAATCAAGGCAGACAATACCTCTGGTATATCTCTTGAAGGAGACTGGGGAGCCATCAAATTCTTCAGGGATGGTTCTTCCAACTTTTTTCTCCTGGATTTTTGGCAGCGTTCTTTTAATACCATTGCCCGCTGCAATCTCGTGCTTAAATACCTGGACAGGGTAGCCGATCCCGTAAAGAAAAAATATTTTGAGGGAGAAGTCAAATTCATACGTTCACTCATGTACCTGAACCTGGTGAGGCTATATGGCGATGTTCCCCTCCTAACAGCTTCAATTAACTTTGATGATTTCGAAAAATTTAAACGCATCAGTAAGACCGAAGTATACAACCAAATCAAAACGGATTTACGAACCTCTGTAGATAACTGCCCTGCCAGCTGGCCAACCGCACAAGTGGCCAGGGTAACTAAAGGCGCCTCTCAGGCGCTACTTGCAAAAGTTTATCTAACCCTGAAAGAATACGATCTGGCTAAAGCGCAATTGGAGCCATTAATAGGTGCCAGTTATAAAGGCAACACCTACCAGCTCAATCCAAATTATGCCGCAATATTTAGCACAGCTTCAGAAATGAGCAAGGAAATTGTATTTGCCGTTCGCTATAAAGCAAGCGCAAACGGAGAAGGAAATTCCTTTTCCTACGAGTACAGCAATAACGGAGATGCCCGTAATGTTAAAGCTTCAATTCCATATCAGGCTTTATTTGAACCCGCAGATGTGAGAAAAGCCAGCACCTTCAATTCGGCCAATGGCTTATGTACAAAATTTCTGGATCCAACTGCGCCGCAAAGAGATGCCGGCAATGATTTCCCCCTACTCCGCTTTGCTGATGTGCTGTTGATGTATGCTGAAGTTTCCAATGAAATCCAGACAACACCTGATAATACCGTACTACAACCACTCAATGAGGTCAGAATAAGGGCAAATGCAAGTCCTTATAACCTCAACTCCTTAGGGTCTAAGGAAAACGCAAGGGCTTTGATCTTTAAAGAGCGGAAACTAGAGTTTGGATTTGAAAACCAGAGATGGTATGACTTGGTACGAATGGATCAAGCCGCCACAATTTCTATCCTGAAAGCCTACCTTACCGAAACCGGAAATCCCGGCATCGATGTACCAGCCTACAGGCTTATCTTCCCTATTCCTCAAACTGAAATTGATTTAAGTAAAGGCAATCTTACCCAAAACCCAGGTTTCAATTAATAAGGGCTGTCATGTTAAATAAAAAAACTATAACACAAAACACTAATAATTAAACAATTAATAGGTTTAAAGCACAATAGGGCAATATTTTTTTAAAATAAATTTAACATGGCAGCTAAATTTTTCTATCTTTGCAGCCTCTTCAAAAGGAGAAAGATTCCGTAGCTCAGCTGGTAGAGCATTACACTTTTAATGTAGTGGTCCTGGGTTCGAATCCCAGCGGGATCACGAAAAGCCTCAATGTAAATTGAGGCTTTTTTTGTGTTTAATTCATTTGCTATTCACACAATGCGTATTTCCCCATTTGTTGATCAATTCAATAATCGGAACCAGGGTTAGGCCAAGTTCAGTCAATTTATATTCTACTCTTGGTGGCGATTCAGCATAAGCAGTGCGCAAAATAATACCATCGCGCTCCAGTTCGCGCAGCTGTACGGTAAGTGTAGCCTGTGTAATATCAGGCATCATCTTTTTAAGTGTTCCAAAACGCTTAGGGCATTCCAATAAAATAGCATTCAGAATCAACAGCTTCCATTTGCCTCCGATAATACGGAGCACTTTTGTCATCGGACAGTTATATTCACCTGTTTCCTCTTTTACAAATGGCTGCAATTCAACATTCGTATCTTTTTTCATACCTGGTATCTTTTTTTAAACTACTTGTAGCCCCGTTTAAAAGGCTTCACTTTTGCTGGCTAATTTAATTAAAAATGGACAGACAAATTTCAAAATGGTTTCTATTGACAATTATCTCTTCTTCTATTTTTTTAGCGGTAATTGATATTTTTATTGTTAATGTAGCCCTGCCCTCTATACGTAAAGGTATTAATGGTTCTGATGGAGACATCCAACTCGTTATTGCTTTATACCTGCTTGGTTATGCTGCCTTTTTAATTACCGGAGGCCGGGCGGGCGATCAGTTCGGGAAGAAAAAAGTTTTCCTTTTAGGGATGATTGCCTTTACCCTTGCGTCAGCTTTTTGCGGCATCTCTCAAACGGCTTTCCAGTTAAATACAGCCCGTATGCTGCAAGGCATAAGCGCAGGCTTTATGATTCCCCAAGGCATTTCTTATATTCAGGTGCTTTTTCCAAATCCAGTAGAGCGCATTAAGGCTATTAGCATTTACGGCAGCATTGCTGGTACAGCCTCCGTTATTGGGCAATTTTTAGGTGGTCTGTTACCTGACCTGCATTTTGTTGTAGCGGGCTGGCGTCTCCTTTTCTTAATCAATGTACCCCTGGGGTTGGCTTCTGTTTTGTTTGCAATAAGATTCCTACCCAAACAGCGCAACCTGACCACAGAGAAATTTGATTACTCGGGTGTTCTGCTTCTCACGCTAACTTTAATGGCTTTGATCTATCCCATGATCCGTGGGCGGGAACTGGGCTGGCCAGCTTGGAGCCTGCTTTGCCTCGCTGCATCAATACCATTGTTAATTTGGTTTATTTATGATCAGAAACAAAAACTTCGCCGGCAACAATCTCCACTTATTGATATGGAACTGTTCGCCTTCAAAGATTTTAATATCGCACTTTGTGCTGTATTGTTTTATTTTATGGTGCAAGATTCTTATTTTCTACTCAATGTAATCCTGCTGCAAACAGGTTTTGGTATTAGCTCCACAGAGGCTGGTTTGTTCTTTGTATCGCAGGGACTTGGTTTTGTGGTTGCATCTCTAATTTCAATTCGCCTGGTACCCAGATATGGCAAAAAAGTATTGCAAGCTGGTGTAGTGACCATGATTGTTGCCAGCGGGGCGCACATCCTTGTATTTGATTCAGTCAACATCAACAGAATTATAGCTTATCCGGTTTTGTTTATATACGGGCTGGGTTGCGGTTCTGTACTTCCTTCACTAATGACAATGGCTTTAAAAAGCATACCCACAAAATTTGCTGGCGCTGCTTCTGGTACTTATGCCACATTTCAGCAAACTGCTATCGCGCTCGGTATCGGGGTTATTGGCGGTTTATTCTTTTACCTGGCTGGCGAAACCCCTTCTACCATCACTTATCTAAAAGCTTATCAAACCGCTATGTTTGTCAATATGTTCCTGCTCGTTTTAGTTGGCTTATTTTTGGTATTACTCCCGGAAAAGAAAGCCGAGGCCGCAAGTACAAATCGACCTCAATCATAAAAAGGTTTTATTGAAATGGCATTACCAATGCTAAAACCAAGATATTGAATTTAATCAGTTAAATATGCAGCAAAGAATATTAGACTCATATATCCCCACATCACTATGAAAAAGATATGAACTGCGGTCTCAAATAATTTACCTTTCCATAAGACAGGAGAATATCCGAAAAACTGGATAAATAATCTGAGCACCCAAAATATGCTCAATCCCAAAGATATTTTCTGACCAAGATGAGTATGAATAAGCTCTTCTGCCGAGGTCAGGCATAAAATGCCCATTAATAAAATAATTAAAGCAATAAAAAATGTATGCACATAAGTCATTTGCCTGTTGATTAAACTTAATGCACTTAATTCTTTTTCCCAATTGAAGTATTTGGGAAAAATGACATGAATAATTGAAAGAGGAATGAGGATGAACCCTATTATTTTAATATGAATTTCCATTCTATGGATGATGATGTTACGGCCTAAGGTTCAACGTTAAATACAGACATAAATGGTGTAAACTTGCTTTCATTAAAGGTTCCGAAACCTGCTTTTGTGAAAGCACTTTTCCAAGTTGATCTGGAGAAAAAATGCGTAAATCCAATAGAAAAGGCTAAAAAATTTGGAAAGTCCCTTAAATGCTCCATCATAATTACCTTGCCGTTTGGTTTGCAAATGCGATGGCATTCCCTTAGAAAAACAACCTTTTCTTTGTAATTCCTGATTTCGTGGGCCGCGGACAGAAGAAAAATAATGTCCACTGAATTATCTTCTAATGGAATTGTGCTTGTTTTTATTTCAACAGTATTTGGGTAAGTTAAACTAACTTTTCTGGCTCTTACAATAGCAGGCTCGGTATGCCTTTTCGAGTCGTAGAAGTCAAATACTTTTAAGTCCGATTGTGGGAAATTGCTTTTAATAATAAAGCTTGTTTCATCAAATCCTGCGTTGATATTCACGATGCTTCCTGCATTAGGATTTATTGCGGAATTTTTAAGCCAATGGAAATTATAATATCCCGAAAAATCGTATACATAAGCCGAAACGATCAAAGGCATGATCAGGCCATAAAGAAAAGCGATTACTATTATCCAAAACAACTGATCTGAAAATCCAAGTGTGGCATGGCTAATCATTAATAGTACCAAAGCACCCAATCCCAATACATAAAAATGCCGGTTGAAACTTAAAATATTAAAAACGCCCTGAAAACTTCTTCTTTCTAGCTCCATTGTTCCGTTTTTCCTTTATTCCAATAATATGGAATGTTTTCGATAATAAAGGCGTTGGCCAAAATTGGATTTCTCAAGTTCAACGTGCGTAAAAATTCAAAATCGTAATCTATTATTTGTACTGGTTTTGGCACCCAGTTTTCTCTTACACCTTCAATGATTAAAACTTCTTTAGTTTGTTGGTTATATGTAAAAGTGAACGGTAATGGGCCTGCAAACTTCCTTGCTTCCTTCCAATCGTCAAAAGGAGAATGTTCTGGTAGAGGTACTTCTTCAGTTTTTTCCACAGTTATTCTGAATTTTGATTTAATTGAAGCTATTTCCAGTGTGTTTGTTTGCTCAATTTTGTTGATATCTGTTGTTGTATAATTATAATGGGTAAAAATATTGCCCATAAATTCCATTCTCTTTTTATCCGTTTCGGATTTTAGGATATATAAACCACGCAGATTCTTTCCACGGCTATTGGTATAGCGAACAAATACACGGTAACCGACTAGAAAAAAGTCATTGCCCATAACTCTTGGGAAGCCCTTTGGCCGCAATGCCTTTGTTTGTACCATCGCGACTGCTATAAATGCCCATTCATCCTGAAATACATCTAGCTGCAAACATTCTGGGATAAGCTTTTGGAGCTGAACTTTTGGAACTGCAAATGTCAAAACAAGCGAGCTTTCAAAAAAAGCTTCAACAGCAAATGGATGGTTCTTTAGAAATGAAAACATTAGGCTTTTTGAGTACTCTTTTTATTAAAAACAAACTCGTTATAGTAAACCGTCAAAATTAGCATACCTGCAAATATAGAATTGAATCTGCCCCACAGCAATAATTCTGGAACAAAAATAAATTCAAGTGTATTCATAGCCCCAATAATAATTATCTGTGTTATAGCATTTAACTTACTTTTAAATCTACTTAGAATCCATATAGCCATCATAATTTCCAGTATTCCAATTATCGCTGTAAGTAATCTCGCATATTCACTACCTAAGATGGTTGAGACGATCATTTCATGCCTTGGAACAAGGTTTAACACCTTACAGAATAAGCCATTAATTAGCCAAATGATGGCGATACAATAGTTTAGTATGTTATGCATTATTGAATTTTTCACTTTAATAATCATGCTTTTAACTTGCAATTGTGTCTGCCAATAAAGGGATGATTTTGCTAATTTTCGTTTCTAAGTTTGATTTTTATCAAACTTATAGTAAAAAACTACAACTATAAAACAGGAAAGATAGTGTTCGAGGTGCAGTATTTGAACTAGGCCTTTAATCTTTTTTTAAGCATTAAAAATTCAATCGTCGTTAAGAACAAATATATTAATGAAAAAATCATTAAAGTCAAAACACTTACATCGTATAAAAAAACATCAATAGATACATTAATCACTAAATAAACAACACAAATTAAAGGGAATCCTAAAAAGGTTAAAAACGATAAAAGGCGATTATTTCTAATATTTCCTATTAGATTTAAAAAAAAAGCTAAAGAACAAATAACCATTGCGATAAGATATATGAAAGAAAAACCTAGATTTAATAGTATATCTAAAATGTACAAAACAGATTCAAAGAAACCTCCGTCAGTTGGCTTTGTTTCGGCAATAACAACCCTATAAATAAAAAATAGCGCAATACTTATCAAAAAATTGATTATCCAAAACCTAAATATTATTTTTTTCATCTTCTGTTAGCAGTGTTCTACAATTTATTAAATTCCCATAACAATCCTCTCCTATTTTCAGAAAACCATGTCAGATAATACAATTGAACAGAACATACAACAACCAGAAGCCTGTCAAAACATGACAGACATCCGTCAGGAAATAGATATTATAGATCAACAAATCATTTCCCTAATCGGCAGACGCTACCAATACGTACAAGCAGCTTCTAAATTCAAAACCAGCGAAACCTCTGTAAAAGCACCGGAAAGATTTGCTGCAATGCTTTTAGAAAGAAGAAAATGGGCCGAAATGCAAAGTCTTGATCCAGATGTTATTGAAAAAATATATACCGAACTGGTTCATTATTTCATTGCCGAAGAACTCAAACATTGGAAATCGCAGGCTTAAACCGACAATATCTTAAGTTATGAAAACCAACTTCTTCGCCAGCATATTATTCTTGATCAGCAGTTTTAACAGCTCCGCACAAAATCCACATCACGCCGCAGATTCGCTACTGCGTCAAATGACCGATTCCATTACAAAACACCATTATTCTGGTATTCGCAGCCTGCTTATTGCAAAGAACAATCAAGTGGTCTATGAACAATATTTCGATGGTGTCGGCCGGGATTCCCTAAACGACTCCCGCTCCTCCTTTAAGTCAGTGACCAGTTTGCTGGTTGGAATCGCCATCGATAAAGGCTTTATCAAAGATGTGAACCAGAAAATCTATACCTTCTTCCCCGAATATCCATTCTTAAAAACTGATCCGTATAAAAAACTCATGACCATTAAAAACCTGTTAGAAATGAAGTCCGGAGTTGATTGTGAAGAATTTAACGGTTCCAAAGATTGTGAAGAGGAAATGAGTCTAAGCAAAGACTGGGTTAAATACGCATTAGCAGTTCCCATGAAAACTAAGCCAGGTCAAGTGTGGTCGTATACCTCTATCGATCCAATGATTTTAGGTGGAGTAATCCGCAAAGCTACCCATATGTCTGTCAAGCAGTTTGCAGATAAATATTTATTCAGACCACTTGGGATAACCAACTATAAATGGACCGTAGATCCAAGTGGAAATGGGATGACCGCCGGATCATTCTTCATCAGATCCCTGGACATGATGAAAATTGGGCAATTGGTAAAGGATAAGGGACTTTGGACCGGCAAGCAAATCGTTTCAAAAAAATGGATCGACCAGTCTACCCGTTGTGACATTCCCATCCCAGACTTCTCCAATATGAAATCCAGCAGAAGTAAAGTTGCCATACCACAACCCACCTATTATGGTTTTTACTGGTACAGGGAAAAAATAAAAACTAAAGACTTACAGGAAGATATGCTCTTTGCATCAGGTAACGGAGGGCAATTTATTTTCATAAACCAGCGGCTGAACGTCACTGTCATTTTTACCCAAAAAAATTATGGGTCTTATAAAGGAAAACAGGCTTTCGAAATCTTAGCCAAATACATCTTACCTAATTATAGATTGGAAAACCCCTAAAACAATATGATGTCATAAAAATTGGGAACATTACCCGAACTTGATTAAACAAATGGAAAAATTACTAAAATATATATACTCCCTAACCGAATTTTCCAACGAAAGCTGGATCCTACTCCAACCCGCATTATCAAAAAAGCAATTTAATAAAAATGAATACCTGCTAGAAGAAGGGGCTGTCTGCCAATCTTTATTTTACATAGAGGCAGGCTATTGCAAGAGCTATTACCAACTTGATGGAACTATTAAAAACACAGGTTTTTTCTTTGAAAATGACATTGCTACAAACATCAACAGCTTTGGCAGCGGAGAAAAATCAAGATTTAATATTATCGCCTGCGAACCGCTGGAAGTTGTCATTTTTGACAAGCAGAAATTATTTGAAGCTGCAAAACAATCCCAACAAATAGAAGCGTTGGGACGCAATTGCATACGTTTATTCGCTTCAAAACAAGAAGAATTTTCAACCCTATTCAAACTGTATACCGCTCAGGAACGCTTAGCCTACTTAGAGGCACATCATCCTGAAATGCTGCAACGAGTTTCTCTTACACAACTGGCGTCATTTCTTGGAGTAGCAAGAGAAACCTTAAGCAGGATCAGGAAGAGACGAACTCTTAAATAACTTTGTGACGATTGTCACAGGATAAACTCATACCCATTGCTGAACTTTGTAAAGAACTAAATGTCTAAGAAAAAAGTTATGCAACAATTGAGAAAAATCGACGAACAAGCCAACATCCTGACCTGGTTTGAAATCGCTGTAGCCAACATTGACCGGGCCAAAAGCTTTTACGAAACCATTTTAGATATTAAAATGATTAAACGAGCTGACGGAGCAGATGAAAGCGTTTTCTTTCCTTACAATCCGAATGTGATCCAGGCAACTTCCGGAAGGGTAACCGGAGTATTGTCCAAATCAGAAAAAAACACTCCTCCTGCTAATGGTACCTTAGTTTACATCAATGCTAGCCCAAGCATACAGACAGTCTTAGACAAAGTAGAGCAAGCAGGTGGAAAGATCATCTCTCCAAAAATCCAAATCCCGCCAGGATTTATAGCCATCATTATGGACAGTGAGGGCAACCGAATTGGATTACACGCTGAAAAATAATCAATTACTTTTCCGTATTGGTCATGGTCTTGATTTCTTTCAGGGTATATACCTTATAGACTACACCAAGCCGGAGAGCATTCTCTTCAACAGTAGAATCAAATCCAGCTTTCCGGCGTCTTTTATTTACATTTTTGGGGTCTTTAATCGGCACAACATATTCAAAGGCTTCCTTTTTTCCAGTTTTAGGGTTCTTGACGGTTTGCATGAATACTTGTGTTCCATAAACTTGCTCCTTGCCTTCTCCACTTAGTTTCCTATCCAGCATCATTGCAGTATATTTGAAGGGCAGTTCCCCGGATTTCCCGGCTTTTTCAATCAGAGGATAATATTTTTGAATTTTATTGGAGTGCTGTATCACATAAAATACCGCTGTATTTTCAGGTTCGCCCACCATTGTTTTACCAGGATAACCATATTTAGCAATAATTTGTTCCACTTTGTGGATGTTTAGCGAATCAATCTTTCTCATAATAAGCCAAGAGCTTTTATCAAGTATAGCCCTGGGGTAATTTAGCAGCAGGGCAAGACTATCTTTTCTTGCTGGTTTCACGTCCGTATCCAAGAATTCCCTGATGCCTTGGTCAGTCTTTAAAATAGTATCTAGCTGGCGCTTTAGGTCAATATTGACCGTTTTTTGTGCTGAACTATCTAAGCTCAGCAGTACCAGTAATAACACAAGTAATTTTCTCATAATATGATGAATTATAAGGTAATTTCATCTGACTGTATCTGAAATGCGGTATGATTGAAGAACGCAAAGCAGTTTCCAATATTAGGAAAAGCTGTATATTTTATAGGAAAAACCCCTTCTTTCCGGGATATGGTAAAGCTGCTAACGTGTCTTTTTAGTTTGTTTGTAGTAGGTAAAAAGTTGGTAAACATAATTTTTTGTGTTACTGAATTAAACTCATAATCCACTCCCTTTACAAAAGCAGTTTATATCTTTTCGAAGTACTGTCCTTTCAATTGATACTTTATTTTGCTTGTAGTAACTCTTCCATATGCATTTATCAACGGAATAAGTATGGTTTTATTTGCCCGGTTATACATCAATTTCATGTAATCCATAGGTTCAACCCCATCCTTTCTATCCCTGTTCGAAGAGCTGGAAAGATCAACTTCATA
>Ga0157370_10000649_pt1 | contig 43350 bp, 38 predicted proteins | sample C35metaG_FD_113463 | JGI IMG/M metagenome (GOLD analysis project Ga0157370, IMG submission 113463) | Corn rhizosphere microbial communities from Kellogg Biological Station, Michigan, USA - C3-5 metaG | ecosystem: Host-associated > Plants > Roots > Rhizosphere > Soil | place: USA: Michigan...
GAGCTGATCGAGGCGCAGCCCGACGCCGTGTTGCCGGTGATTCATGCCGTGCTGTCGAAAGCACCGGGCACCACGGCGGTCGAATTGTTCCGCGCGCAGTACCGTTTGCAGCAGCTCAAAGCCGTGTGCGACCGCGCCATGGCCGAGCTCGACTGCGTGCTCACCCCGGCCTACCCGCGCCCGGTCACCCTGGCCGAGCTGGACGCCGAGCCGGTGAAACGCAATTCCGACCTGGGCTATTACACCAACTTTATGAACATGCTCGACTACGCCGCCATCGCCGTGCCGGCGGGTTTCATGGCCAATGGCTTGCCCTGGGGCGTGACGCTGTTTGGGCGGCCGTTCACTGACCAGTACCTGCTCGGCCTCGCCGATGGGCTGCAGCGTCAACACGGTTTGCCGCTAGCGGGCGAACGCAGCTTGAGCCTCAGCGCACCGGGCGCCATCGCGCGCAACGACCTGGCACGCGTGGTGGTGTGTGGCGCGCACCTGGACGGACTGCCGCTGAACTGGCAACTCAAACAACGCGGCGGCCGACTGTTAACAGCCACCCACAGCTCACCTGACTACCAACTCTGGGCGCTGGCCGGCGGCCCACCGTTCCGTCCGGGTATGGTTCGCGTCGCCGAGGGCGGCGTGGCCATCGAGGTAGAAGTGTGGGAATTGCCGAGCAGTGAGCTGGGCTCGTTCCTCACCGGCATTCCCGCGCCGCTCGGTCTGGGCAAAGTGCAACTGGCCGACGGTAGTTGGGAGAGCGGCTTTATCTGCGAGCCCTATGGCTTGGACGGAGCCAGCGACATCAGCCATTTCGGCGGCTGGCGCGCGTACCTCAAAAGCCGCTAGCTGACGGCGGCCCGATAGCGGGCTAGCATGTCGCATTCCGTGCGAGCTGCTGGCCCCATGCCGTTACCTCCTTCCTCCCAAACCACTGCCGAAACCGACCGCTGCCCGTTATGCGGGCAGGCGAACCAGTGCACCGTGGCGAGCGGCAATTGCTGGTGTTTCAGCACACAGATTTCCCCCGAAGCGTTGGCGCGGTTGAGCGACGAGCAGATCGATAAAAGCTGCTTGTGTCCGCGTTGTGCGCAAGCGGCTGGGCCAGGTCTGCCGGTGCGGCCAGCACCGCATCGCGGCTAAAGCCGCTCCCACACGGCCTTTTTTTCCAGCGCGAGCAACCGATGCGCCTCGACCGTTTTCTGTCCAACCTCCCCGCCGCCACGCGCTTTGATGCCCGCGCCCAGCTGGCTGCCGGACGGGTGACGGTGGACGGCGTGGTGACGCGTGACGGTTTGCTGGATATTCGCGAATTCCATCGTGTCGAACTCGACGATCAAGTGGTGCAGCCTGGCAAACCGGCGCTGTATTTCATGCTGCACAAACCCGCCGGCTACGTGAGCGCGACCGAGCACGACGAACATCCCACCGTGCTCGACCTGCTGCCCGAAGCCGCCGAGCACCCCTTGCACCTGGCCGGCCGTCTGGACCTGACCACCACCGGTTTGCTGCTGCTGACCAACGACGGTCAATGGTCGCGCCGGGTAACCCAACCGACGAGCAAACAGCCGAAGGTTTACTACGTCGAGACCGAGCAGGCGATCACCGACGCCTACCACGCCGTGTTCGCCGAAGGCTTGTACTTCGCCTATGAAAACCTCACTACCCTGCCCGCTCAGCTCGAGATTCTTAGCTCGCACAGCGCTCGGCTGACGCTGTATGAAGGCCGTTATCACCAGGTGAAACGCATGTTCGGCCACTTCCAAAACAAAGTGCTGCGCCTGCACCGGGAAAGCGTCGGGCCGCTGGTGCTCGATGCGGCGCTGGCGCCGGGCGAATACCGGGCGCTGAGTGCTGAGGAGATTGCGGCGTTTTGAGGGAAGAACAGCCGCCGCCATATCGAATCGCGGCTGACTGTAGGAGAGGCTTTAGCCTCGATTCCTGCAAGGGAATGACGATGGACCTAAGCAAAACCTCCGTCATTCCCGCGAAGGCGGGAATCCAGAATCTCGAAAAGGAATACCGATCCACAGGCGCTCACCGGACCAGCAAACCACTCCCACCAACCGTCCTCATCTACCTCCCCCCACCCAAGCAGCCAAAAAATTTCGGGACTAAAGTCGCTACTACTCGCTCAAAACCCATGCAGTCGTTCTGGAGGGACGTGATGAAGGCGCTGAAGTTGCTCGTGGGTTCGCTCGTTGTCATTTCGCTTACCGGCGCCGTTACCCCGCCGGCCACCTTGGCCCCGTTGCCGTCCGCGCAAGACCTGCGCCAGCAGCTGCAAGATCTCAAGCCCGGCCAGTTTCTCTGGTACCCGCAAGTATCTCCCCAAGGCCCGGTGACGGTAGTGGTCAGCCTCACCGAACAACGCGCCTACGTGTACCGCAACGGCATCGCCATCGGCGTCAGCACCGTCAGCAGCGGCAAGAAAGGCCGCGAAACGCCAACCGGCGTATTCAGCATTTTGCAGAAAAGCGTCGAGCATAAATCCGACCTCTACAACGACGCGCCCATGCCATATATGCAGCGCCTGACGTGGGACGGCGTGGCGTTGCACGCAGGGCATTTGCCGGGCTATCCGGCCTCCCACGGCTGCGTGCGCCTGCCCATGGAGTTCGCCAAAAAGCTGTTCGAGACCACGGGTTTCAGCTCCACCACGGTGATCGTCTCCGACGCCCACAGCGCGCCGGTCGAGGTTTATCACCCCGGCTTGCTGGCGCCGACCGTGAGCGCAGGCAAACCGGTGGCGACCGCCGTGTTGAGCGGCGACACGTTCTGGAACGACCCAGGCGCCAGCGCCGGGCCGCTGTCGGTGTTGATCAGCCGCGCCGATCTGCGCGCTTATGTATTTCGCGGCGGCCAGTTGGTAGGCAGCGCACCGGTGCTGTCGCAGGACAGCAACGAGCAACACCGTGGCATGGCGGTTTTTTCGCTGCTGGAAAAGCCTGCCACCAACGAACTGCTGCCGCCGCAACCGCTGCATTGGTCGGCGGTGCAAGTGACCAATCCGGAATACGGCAACTCCCCGCGCGACCAACTGGGCTCGCTCAGCGTCGACCCGCAGTTCCTCAAAAACCTGCACGCCGCCATGGACATCGGCAGCACGCTGGTGATCACCGACCTGGCCTCCACCTCGCAAACGCGCAACAACGGCAACTTCACCGTGATCACCACCGAAGCCGAAAAAAGCCCGTAACCGCTGGTCAAAAAATGATCTGAAGCGCCCCACCAATTGTGCACAATGCGCCCGCACTCGAATTCAGACAGGGCCATTTGATTGTTCACTCGACTTCTTTGGGGACGCGCTATTCAGCGCTGCGTGGGCGTTTTCGGCCTGCTCGCACTCACCAGCGGTTTCGCTGCTCAGGCGCAAACCTTGCCCAGCGCCAACGACCTGCAACGCCTCGCGCCCAGCGCCAGCCTGACCGCGCTAAAGCTCGCACTCACCGCCTACCAGTGCGCCAGCCAGACCGATCCGGACAAACTGTTGACCGTCATCGACTACTCCAAACCCTCACGCGACAAACGCCTGTGGGTATTCGACCTGAAGCATAAAAAGCTGCTGTTCGAAGAGTGGGTAGCCCACGGCAAAAACAGCGGCGCCGACCTGGCTACCTCGTTCTCCAACGTGCCCAACAGCTACCAAAGCTCCATCGGCCTGTATCAAACCGGCGTCACCTACAGCGGCAAACACGGCCGCTCGTTGCGCCTGGTCGGCCTGGAACCGGGCTTCAACGACAACAGCCAATCGCGCGCCATCGTCATGCATGCCGCTGCGTATGCCGACCCGAAAGTAGTGCCCGGTCTTGGCCGTCTCGGTCGCAGCCAGGGCTGCCCCGCCGTGCGCCCAGCCATTGCCGGCAAACTGATCGACACCCTGAAAACCGGTAGCTACGTATTCGCCTACTACCCGCAGAAAAAATGGCTCGACACCTCGCGCTACCTCGGCGCGCAAAGCTGCCCCAGCACCGGCGAAACCCTGGCCGTCGTGCAAAAGTGAATACGTGTGGCCGGCAGGCGAAACCGGTCACTCATCGGACAGCCCCTGGCAGAGCCGTTTAATTTCCAAAAAAGCCGCGCCGCGCGCTTGCAGACGTAAACAGCGGCTGCTTAAATCGAGGCACAAGGTCAGAGCGTGACTTATCAGTCACCACGACCATCTAAGCACGTCCCCGGTTACTGACGCCTTGCGTCAATTGGATTCCTGCCTGGTTCACCCCGCCTTCTCGCACGCGCTCCCCGCGCCGTGCAGTAGCTGTGTTGTTCGATCCTAACCGCTTTAAAAACAATAACTTACTTATTTTCATGGCTGACATTCAGTTGTCATGTCCAGGCGTTTTGCTGTCTGCCCAACACGGCTCTTTTTAGCGGCTACCCCGCTTACCGGAGCACCACCTTGCGCCAAGGAGGAAAACGACATGAGGCCAGAAACCGCCGTCGTTCATGCAAACAGCCACAACGTACACACCGAGTACTACGCCAACCCGGCGGCGCGTAAAACCGTCATCCTGGTTAATGGCTCGTTGGCCACCACCGCCTCATTCGCGCACACGCTCAAATACCTGACACCGAAGTTCAACGTCGTCTGCTACGACCAGCCGTATGCCGGCCAATCGAAAGCGCACAACGCCCACGTGCACCCCATCAGCAAAGAAGACGAAGCGGAAATTCTGCTTGAGCTGATCGAGCATTTCGACGCCGACTACGTGTCGTCGTTCTCGTGGGGTGGCGTGGCCGCGCTGCTCGCCCTGGCGCAACGGCCCAAACGTATCGAGAAAGCGGTGATCAACTCCTTCTCGCCGCTGCTCAACGAACCGATGCTCGACTACCTGGAAAAAGGCCTGTTCTACCTGCACACCATGGACCGCGAGAACATGGGGCAACTCGTCAACGACACCATCGGCAAACACCTGCCCTCGCTGTTCAAACGCTACAACCACCGGCACATCAGCAACCTGCACGACCACGAATACCGGCAGATGTACGCGCACATCCACAAAGTGCTGCACCTGGACACGCATTGCCAAATGGCCTGCCTGCACAGCATCGACACGCCGCTGCTATTCATCAACGGCGAGCGCGACGAATACACCACCGCCGCCGATGCGCGCCTGTTCGGCAATCACCTCAACGACTGCCAATTCACCACCGTGACCAACGCCGGTCATTTCCTCGACATGGAACACAAAGGCGCCTGGCAACAAACCCAAACCGCCATGCTCGGCTTCCTGCAAACCGGCCAACAACGCCGCGTCCCGACGTACGAGGTCACGACCGCCATCGCCGTGTAACCCACGAAGAAAAAGCCCGCCCACCGCGAAAAACATCGCCCTGTTTATCGCGGCGGGCTTCATTTCCTAGGCGGCTTCTGGTACAAAGGCCCCCGCAAAAGCGGGTGTCGTATAATGGCATTACTCCAGCTTCCCAAGCTGATAACGAGGGTTCGATTCCCTTCACCCGCTCCAAAATTCGAAATACAAAAAAAGCCCCGCTGATGCGGGGCTTTTTGTTTCTGCTTTTCACATTCCCAGCCGCTTCACACCAACCGCCTCTCCTTAGAAGGCCGATACCCGTAATACGAGCTGTAACAGCGGCTGAAATGACTTCCCGTCACAAACCCACACGCCAGCGCCACCTCGGCCACCGACAGCTTGGTGTGTTGCAACAGCCGCCGTGCTTCGGTGATGCGCAGTTCAAGGTAGTAGCGCTGTGGCGTGGTGCCGAGTTGTTCGCGGAAGAGGCGTTCGACTTGGCGGCGGGAGCGGCCGACGTAGTCGGCGAGTTGGTCGAGTTCGAGCAGTTCTTCCAGGTTGGCTTCCATCAGTTGCACCACTTCGCGGGTGGGGTCGCTGATTTTCAGGAGGGATTTGGGGTTGACCCGACGATAGCGGGAGGCTTCGAAGGCGAGGATGTCTTCGATGCCGTCGACCAACGCGCGGGTGTGCAGTTGTTTGATCCATTCAAGAATCAGCGTTGGCGCGCCAGAGGCGGATGAGGCGGTCAGGCGGTCTCGGTCGATGACGTAGGGCTCGCTGGTGACTTCGGCGCGTTTCGCCACTTCGGCCAGGGCGGAGCGGTGTTCGGGGTGAATGGCGCAGCGGTAGCCGTTGAGCAAGCCGGCATTGCCGAGAAACCAGGCGCCGTTCCATAGGCCGCCAAGGGGAATGTTCAGGGCGGCGGCGTCTTTTAATAGCCGGTTCAAGTCAGCGCTGGCGTGCAAGGCGGTGCGGTAGCCGCCGCACACCACCAGCAAGTCGAGGGCGCTCAGGCAGGCGTGGTTGAAGATGGCGTCTGGGCGAATGACGAGGCCCAGGTCGCTGATCACTTCATTGCCGTCGAGGCTGAAGTGGCGCACGGCGAACAGGCCGCTTTGCAGCAGGTTGGCGGTCACCAGGCTATCGAGGGCTTGGGTGAAGGCCGGCAGGGAGAAGTGTTCGAGTAGCAGGAAGCCGACGCGGGTTTGTTTGCTCGCCGGCGTTTTCTCGTCGTCGAGGTAGCGGTAGTTTTTGTTTTTCATCACGTCACTGAAGGTTCGACGTTGCATGCCAGGTGCCTCGTTGGTCGTGCCTTTGCCTATGGTCGCGTAGTACGCGACGCCGGCCATTCCTACAAACGACATCCGGGCAGCTCTGTTGCGCACAGCTGGCATAATCGGCGGCAACTCATAGCGGGTATACATAAATGACCACTGAGAGCTACGACCAAATCGCGCTGTTTGCGGTGGTGGCGCAGGAGCGCAGTTTTACCCGCGCGGCGGCCCAGCTGGGTATGTCGCAGCCGGCGCTGAGTCGGGCCATGCGCCAGTTGGAAGAGCGCTTGGGCGTGCGCTTGTTGGCGCGCACCACGCGCAGTGTTTCGCCCACTGAAGCGGGTGAGCATTTGTTGCGCGTGGTCGCGCCAAGGTTTGAGGAGATCAAGGAGGAGCTTGCGCTGCTCAGCGAGTTCCGCGACAAGCCGGCCGGCACCTTACGCATTACGGCGGGCGAACACTCGGCCAACACGGCACTGCAACCGATGCTGGCCAAGCTGCTGCCAGAACACCCGGATCTAAACGTCGAGATCATCGTCGACTACGGCCTGACCGACATCGTCGCCGAAGGCTACGACGCTGGCGTGCGCCTCGGTGAGCAGGTGGCCAAAGACATGATTGCGATGCGCATCGGTCCTGATTTTCGCTTTGCGGTTGTCGGCTCCCCTGACTATTTCAACCGCCACCCTCGGCCGAAAGTGCCGCGCGATCTGATGCAGCACAACTGCATCAACATGCGCCTGCCGACATACGGCGGCATCTTCCCGTGGGAGTTTTCGAAGAAGGGTCAGGAATTGAAAGTGCGGGTTGAAGGGCAACTGGTGTTCAACACCATCGCCTTGCGCCTGGACGCGGCGCTGCAGGGGTTGGGCCTGACGTTTATGCCCGAAGACATTCTGCGGCCGCACATCGAAGCCGGCCGCCTGGTTCAGGTGCTGGCCGACTGGTGCACGCCCTACTCCGGCTATCACCTTTATTACCCCAGCCGCCGCCAGGCCTCGCCCGCGTTTACCCTGCTGCGCGAGGCCCTGCGTTATTCGGCGTAACGCCTAGCGCGTTGCGGCCAAGGCATCGCGAGCGCGTTGCGCCGCTTCGGCGGCGTAGTGGTCGGCCAACACCTGCGCCACCTGTTCCAGCTGCGCAACGGTCAAGCCAACCCGCACGCTCGCTGCCATATGCGCGCGCAGTTGCGACTCGGCCCCAGGCGTGGCGGCGAGTGCGCCGACGGTGGCCAGCTCACGGCTTTGCCAGTCGAGGTTGTCGCGCTCGAACAGGTCGCCGAACAAATGCGTTTGCAGGAACTGATTGATCGCCGGGGCGAAATCGAACAGAGGACCCTGCACGGGCGCGCCGGCAATGTGTGTCTGGTTTGCCGTACCGGCGGCGAGCAAGGCATTACCGGTGGGCGCTGCTCGACTCGGTTCACGGCCCGGAACGTCGGTGATGCCCCGCTGCTTGCGGGCCTCAAGCACTTTCATCAGTTGCCCCAGGGCGTTGAGGCTGCGCGGGAAGCCGCTGTAGGCGTAGAGCTGCACCAGAATTTCCTTGGCTTCGCTGACGGTCAATCCAGCGTCCAGGCCTTGGTTCAGCGCCGTGTCGAGTGCCGATAAATCGCTCGCCGCCACCGCCGCGGCAATTAATGGAATGGCTTGCTGTTTAGCCGTCAGCATTTGCGAGGTGGCCGCGGCGGTCGGCGCGGTTCGAGGTGCTGGAGAGTGGCCGGCTTGGTATTGCTCGTCGGAAACCTTTTCCATCCAGTCGACGGCCTTGCCATCCACCGTGCCGGTGAGTGCCAGATGGGTCATTGGCGAGGATGGCGCTGCGCCGTGCCAATGCTTTACGCCGGGCGGACACACCACCACATCGCCTGGGTGAATCTGCTGCACCGGCTTGCCCCATTCTTGAGTAAGGCCAATGCCTGACGTCACCACCAAGCGTTGCCCAGCCGGATGGGTATGCCAGGCCGAGCGTGAGCCGGGCTCGAAGGTGACGTAGGCGCCGGACACTTCAATGTCTTTGTCGGCGGCAAACAAGGGCTCGACGCGCACGGGACCGGTGAAGAAGTCATCCGGGCCTTTGACGGCGGCTTGCTCGCCGGCCCGGCTGATGTGCTGCGCGGCGCTAATCTCGCCCGCGCCTGCCGCAGTTTCTACAAACGGGCTGGCCACACACACGGCCAAACCTAATAGGGTTCTGTTCATAAGGCGCTGCCTCCACACGTAAGCGAGCGGCCACGGTAGCGCGCGAGAGTTATTCAATAAATCGCAGCCCGCACAATGCAGTCATACCCAATACACATAAATACGCACCAAGCACTCACACAATTAGTGAACCCCAGCCACGCCAGAAACCTAAGGTTGTATAAGCTGCGCGCCCTCACACCCCATTATCGCCAGGCCTCGCTATGACCCACCCTCGAATCGGTTTCGCCTGCCAGTACAAACACCCAGACCGTGAGCTGTCGCCCTCGGCGCTAAAACTGGTGGAAACCCCTTTCAACCCACGCACCACCACCCTGCGCTGGATGGAAAGCGTAGAGCCGCACGTGGCTAGGGAAAAATTGTTGGAGGTGGTGCTGCATAACCTGGCCGCGCAGCTGCGTTTGCTGGCGTACGTGGCCGAGTTGCCGCTGCCCTTGCGCATGCTGCGGTTGAGCAGCGACTTGCTGCCGTTTTATAGCCACCCGAAAGTGCATGGCTTTTATCAGGATCCGGCCATCGCGCAGCAACTGGTCGATGGCTTTGCCGCCATTGGCACGGCGGCGCGCGCGGCGAATATTCGTTTGTCGTTTCACCCCGGCCAGTACTGCGTGCTGGGTTCGGAGAATCCCGGCGTGGTGGAAAATAGCGTGGCGGAGTTTGAATACCACGCCGACATGATTCGCATGATGGGCTACGGTCAGCGCTTCCAAGACCTCAAGTGCAATGTGCATATCGCCGGGCGCTTGGGTGTGGAGGGCACGCGCGCGGTGTGGGCGCGGCTGTCGGAGGTGGCGCGCCATTGCATCACGTTTGAAAACGACGAGAAAACCTATGGGCTGGATGACTGCCTGAAAATGGCCGACCTGGCGCCCGTGGTGCTGGACATCCACCACTGCTGGATTCATGAGAACGACTACATCGCCCCTGACGACCCCAGGGTGCAGCGCGTGATCGACAGCTGGCGCGGGCTGCGCCCCACCATGCATTACTCGCAGCCGCCGGAAAGCTTGCAGGCGCTTGGCTTCGATGCGCAGCAAAAACTGGAAATGGGTGAGCTGTTGAAGGTGGTTTCCAAGCGCGATCTGTATGCCCACAGCGACATGATGTGGAACCGCTGGACCAACGATTACGCCCTGCAGTTTCTCGACCGCTTCGACATCATGCTCGAAGCGAAAAACAAGAACCTGGCCTCGCTGGCGTTCTATGACTACAGCCAGAAATCCGCAACGTAAGCCCACACTCCGACAGTGGCAGCCGGCACGCGCCTCGACGCCATCACATTTTTTCCAAGCGTCGAATCATTGGCATTGAACGTTCTCGCCGATCCCATCTCTACCGAATGGCTCATGACGCGCTGGCGGGTCTGCGGTTGATGTATCAACGGCACGGCTAGGAATACGCGCTCAAACCGGCAACAATGCGCGTCTTACACAACCATGTTGCACGCGCATCTTTCGAAGCTGGTTGAGATCAGCAGAGGGCTTAAGGTTTGGATCAGTTAAAACGCCTCAAAAGTGGAATCGCCGGCCTGGATACGCTGTTGAAGGGCGGCTTTGTTGCGGGCGCGTCGTACATTATTCAAGGGCGGCCAGGGTCGGGCAAAACGATCCTGGCGAACCAGCTTGGCTTTAATCACGTGAACAATGGCGGCCGCGTACTGTTCGCCACCCTGCTCGCAGAGCCGCATGACCGGCTGTTTCATTTCTTGTCGACCCTGAGCTTTTTCGACAAGACGCAGATCGGCGAAAACATTCAATTTGTCAGCGCTTTCGACACCCTGGAAAACGAGGGGTTGGAAGAAGTGGTGAAGCTGTTGCGCCGTGAGATCAGTCGGCAGAAAGCCACCGTCATGATTCTCGACGGGCTGCTTAACGCTCGCTCGCGCGCCGAATCGCCCATCGACACGAAAAAGTTTATTTCCGAACTCCAAGGGCACGCCGCATTTGCCGGCTGCACCGTTTTGTTTTTGACCAGTTCACAGTTGGAAGACGGCAGCCCCGAACACACCATGGTCGATGGCGTGATTGAGATTGGCGAAGAAGCCATCGGGCCGCGAACCGTGCGACGCATCAAGCTGCGAAAAACCCGGGGCAGCGGCGCGTTGGCGGGTGTGCATGAATTCGAAATTACCGACGACGGCCTTATCGTATACCCGCGCTTTGAAAGTTTTTTCAATCGTCCCTCGCGCCCCGACAGCGATTACTTGGTGCGCATTAGTAGCGGCATCGACTCGCTCGACGAGGTTATCGGCGGCGGTCTGGCAGGCTCCTCCGTGACCCTGGTGGCCGGCCCTGCGGGCGCGGGCAAAACCTCCATTGGCATCGAGTTCATTGGCGAGTGCACGGAGCAGGAACCTGGCCTGTACTTCGGCTTCTACGAGTCGCCACAGCGTCTGCGCCTTAAAGCTGCGGCTTTGGGTCATGATTTCAAAGCCATGGAAGCCAGTGGCGCACTCCATGTGATGTGGAACTCGACCACTGCCGGCCTGATCGATCGCTTGGGTTACGCCTTGCTCGATACCGTCGAGAAGTACGGGATCAAGCGCGTATTCATCGACAGCCTGGGCGGCATGGCGCGCGTATCGGCCGACCGTTCACGGGTGCAAGATTTCTATTCGGCCTTAATGGCCGAACTTCGCTCCCGCGGCGTGACCGTGCTGGCCACCTGGGAAATCCAGAGTTTGCTCGGCAGCCAGATCGACGCCCCGGCGCCAGATCTCTCAAGCATCGTCGACAACCTGCTCCTCGTCCGGTTTGAGCAAAATGGTTCTGAACTTCAACGCCAACTATCGATTCTGAAAATAAGAGATAGCGCTTATGACCCGTCTTTGATGGAAGTTGTCATCGGAACTCCTGGTATATCAGTGAAGAAGGTCTGAAGCATGCGCTGGGCGACACAATCAACGACGGGAACAACGACGTTCCTGCCTGTTTTCCAAGTGCTCTGCAAAACAGCAGGGGCGCTATGAAGACGGTGTTGATTCTCGACGACGAATATTTGATCGCGGACATTTTGAGCTACGCGCTCGAAGACGAGGGCATCCTCACCGTGACAGCAGGTCGTGGTCAGAAAGCCCTGGAAATTCTCGACCGCGAACGCCCGGACCTGATCATCACCGACTTTATGATGCCGGGCATGACCGGCATCGAATTCGCCGAAGCGGTACGCAAACGGGAAACCCATGCCAATACGCCGATGATTCTAATGAGCGGCGCGCAGGCTCATTTGGGCGTCGGTCGACCGGACTTGTTTATCGACGTGTTGGAAAAGCCCTTCGATATTCTGAAAGTCATCGACAAGGTCAAAGCTGTTCTCAAGATGGACGACTGATTCGTTTCGCCTGCAAGCAAAGCCCCTCTCCCGCCCCTTCGGGCACCCTCTCCCGCTTGGGCGAGGGGACTGTTCAAATCTATGTAAGCCTCCAGCACATCACCCGCACAAAACGCGCTCCCACTATGGGCGCGGCGGCGCGGGACCATTGAACACGGTGTAGGGCAGAAACAGCGTGTCGGCGACCAGGCACAACGGAATGTCGATAACCACCAGCGGAATAAATGCGGCCAGCGGCCCGGCGTTGCCATCGGTCAGCCCCTTCAAATACTCAATTTCAGTGGCCGTTCCACAATAGGGATGGGCGCCGCATTGCGCGTTCTCATTGAATGTTTCGCTCACGGTGGCGCAGCCGGGTGCTGCGGTAATGACAGCAACCATCACTACATGCCGCACGCGCCAAATCGCGCATTTCATAGAAAAGCCCTCACCTGGGAAACGAAAGCAACTGAACGTAAACGGAACGGTACGCTAGCGCGGCCATTGGCGCGCGTTAAGACTTCTCGCTCTCGGCCAATTGCATCAAGCACGGGTCATCTATTAACGAATTCGTCCTAAAACGCGCAGTTGGACACGCTTGCGTGACCGTCTGTACCTATGACGAATATGAAAAGTAGCCAGCAGGCTACAGGCGAGACTATGATTAACGTACTCAGCAGGACGCGTGAGTTTGATACCTGGCTAGATAGCCTCGATGACCGTTCAGGGAAAGCAGCCGTACTAAGTCGAATGGATCGAGCGGAGCTCGGCAATTTCGGGGACTGCGAGTCGGTCGGTGAAGGCATGAGCGAGATGCGCGTGTTTGTGGGTCCAGGTTACCGCGTGTATTTCGTGCGCGTCGGCCAAACGGCTTATCTGCTGCTTTGGGGCAGCGATAAGTCGGACCAGCGTCGAGGCATTAAGCGGGCTAGAGAAATTCTCATTGCTTTGCGAGGAAACTGAAAATGAGCGAGCAAAAATTCGACCCGGCCAATATGCCGATACTGGAAGTGGATCTTTCCAAAACCACGCCTTATGAAGCCTCACGTTTTTTGGACAGTCCGGAAACAATCAGCGCCTACCTCGCTGAAACGCTGAAGGCGCAAGATCCGCAGCTTCTTATGAAAGCACTCGCCGAAGTTGCCAAAGCCAAGGGCGTAAACAATGTGGCGCAGGCTGCGGGCGTTAACCGTGAGAGCTTGTATAAATCGCTCAAAGGCGGAGAAAAAACTCGCTTCGTAACCGTCAAGAAGCTGATGAACGCACTCGGCGTCGAGCTGACTGTTCAACCCATTTCGGCGAGCGCTGCGAGAGAAACCTGATCAGCGAAAGGCGGCGTCAGCGGCGCCGCCGAAACACGCGACCATGCAGACTGCTTACCCCTTCATTGCGCTGAGCCCCGCGCTCAGCATCAGCCAAAACGCCACGGCAAACGCGGTGCTGAGCACCAGCGTCAGCGCAAACACAACCTTGGCGACCTTCGACCATCGACGCTGTACGGCATGAAAATGCGCGTAGCTGGCCCAGCGTTTATGCCGCCACGCCAAGGTGCGGCCGCGTGCGGTGATGTACAGCCACACGCCGATGCCCAGCAGCGTGGCCAAGGTATTGAGCGCGGTGAAGCGCTGCACCATGAACGGCGCCATAAAGGCCAGAAAGCTCAGCGCACCAAACCACACGCCGTTGCTCAACGCCCATACGCCGCCGAACACGAACGCGCCCCAGCTGCCGCCTCGCGCTTGCGGCGGCACGGTGCGCATGGGGTTGCCGGAGGTGTTCGCAATGTCGGGAAGTTCGAGGGTTTCGCTCACGCTTTTTACTGCTTCGCGCGCTGGTGAAACTCGGCGAGGTCTTCCTCGGCGCGTTCGAGCAGGTAGTCGTCGTCTGCCGTTTTAGCCAGTTCTACGCGTTGCTGGAAATAGGCCAGGGCCTGAGCGTTGTCGCCCTGCTCATGGGCCAGCACGCCGAGTTGAAACAGCCCATCGAGCTCGATATCGAGCTTGTCGTGCTGGCGCGACAGGCTCACCACGCGCTGCAGGTACGCCCCGCTCCGCGCTATGTCTTTTAGCTCGTACGCGTTCTGCGCCAGGTTGGTGAGCATACCGGTGAGCTCGGCTTCGTCGGCGCCGAAAGTGGCTTCGGCGTCGGCCAACAGTTGCTGGTTATACGCCAGCGCGGCAGCGTATTCGCCGTGAATGTGCAGCCAATAACCCAGCTCCTGCCGCAGGCCGAACTGCTGTCGCACGTCCAGGCTGTGATCCTGCGGAATCAGTGCGATGGCGGCGCGAAGGTGGTCGATCACCTTTTCGGTCAGCTCCAACTCGGCAGCGCCCATGGACAAGCTGTAATGCAGCGCCAGCACCTCGTCGGGCGGCAGCACGGGGTTGCGCTGCTGAATCGCCAACGCTTGCAGGCCGAAGCTGCGCTGCTCTTCCCACTCATCGCGCTTACCCTGTAGCAGCGCCAGCGAGGCATAGAGCTCAGCGAGCTCGGCGGAATTTTCGCCCTGGGCTTTGGCTAGCGAAATGAGTGCGGTGAGGTCGGCATGCATTTGCGAACCGCTGAAAACGCCCTCGGGGTCGAGCAAGGTGGCGCGCAGCGGCGTGAAGCGTTCGGCGAAGGTGCTGTTCGGTAGGGTGACGACCATAGGGGGCGGTGTGGAGTCTTGCATGGGGAAAGTCCTTTTCAGTCTGGGCCGCTTTGTAGAGTGGATATACGGCCATACCGTTCATGGCGAAACGCAGCCAGCCTGTGCGCAACGTCGATTTCGATCAAGCCTGATTAAACCGGATGCGGTTTCCGAACGGGTCATGCACTTCCATGACTTTTCCCCACGGCATGGTTTCGATACCCGGGCGGCCGTAGCCGTATTGCTTGGCCAACAGCTCGGCCTGATAAGCCTCGATGTTTTCCATCGGCACGTAGACCGTTGAGCCGGGGCACGCATCGCCGTGGTGTTCGGATAGGTGCAGGCTTAAACCGGCGCGCTCAATGCCCATGTACAACGGTAATAAAGGTTCGAAGCGATGTTCGAACTCCACGTTGAAACCGAGGAAACTCAGATAAAACTCCCGCGCTTTCGCTTCGTCGAAAATGCGCAAGATAGGAATGGCGTTGGTGAAGCGAATATCGTTTTGCGTGGACATTGTTCTGCCTCCATTTCTGGCTGTGCGCGCTACTTCAACGCGTTGTTCAATGCACCGGAACACACCATAACGCCATGGCGCAGGGCTGCGCTCGGCGCACTGTAGTCAGCGGTTGCTGGCTTGCCAAGCGCTGCCTCGGCTGAGGCTGCCGGTTTGTGCGATGGACCTGCTTTTCCGCGAGACGAAGGACTATTTCCCGTGCGCTGAACAGGCTACTGAAGGCTAAACATCCGCGCGTCGTAGATAAACGCATGGGTGCTGACCACCGCAATGTCGAAGCGCGCGCGGTGGTTGGGGGTCAGCACGAGGTTGTTAGCCAAGGGGTTAACCACCGAGGGAATGATCAAGCCGAACTTGCCGGACCGTTGCAGAAACTCGGTGCCGAAGGCGCGGCTCGGTACATCGGCAGGCAGCCGGTCCCAGCCTGGCGGCAGGTCGCTGAGGGCCGGCTGAATGTAAAGACTGGCGTCGTCGGGCAGCGCTAACTCCACCATCACCAGCGGCATCTGCGGTGGGCCGCTTTGGTGAACGAAGGTTTCCAATACGCAGGTGGACGAATCCAGGGCCAGATAAATGGCCGGCACGTCTTGCTCGTTCCAACGCCCGCCTTCCTTGGCGGCGCCCATGCCGTCAAAGTTGTGTGCCCATTTCGCAGTGCACAGTCGCCACGCCCGCATCAGACCACGCCACCGTATTCAATCGCGCGCAATACCCGGCGCACCTGGGCGGCGCTGATGTCGTTGTCGCATAACGACAGCGGCGCCTGGCCGCCCAGGGCCACGTTGTCGCGCTTCATCCAGGCGGTGGCTTTGGCTTCGTCTTCGAACACCTCGATTGCCAGCGCCGTAATGGCGGCGATGCGCAACACGCGCTCGGTGGTGGACGGGTCGAGCAAGGCGTTGTCGCGGCTCTTGCGAGTAAGAGTGGACTCGGAGACCAGCAACACCTTCGATAACTCGCCCACCGAGATATCAAATGTTTGCCCCAGGCTGCGAGCCAGATTCGCACTCAGCCCGTGGCGAATGACGCCCACCTGAACCTCGTCGCTCATGGTTTGGAGGCTGCGGGTGATGGCGGGAAAGTCAGTGGGCTCATCCGGCCAGACGATGCCCGCCGGCACATTCCAAATCGCGGCTGGCGCGGCGTGGTGGTAATGGGCCGGCATTCCAGCAACGCCGGCAGGCGCGCGCTCCGGCTTTTCGGCGCTGTCGTAGTCTTTTGCTCGGGCGTTTGCGGGTTTTTTACGGGAAGCCATGGGGCTACTCCTTCAGTCATTTGACTGACACGGATAATGCAAATGACTGTACACCCGACAGCACAGAATGCCCAGCTGAACATCCGGTAGGACGCTTGCCGCGAAAGCGAGCTTTCGCATCGAGACGCCCTCCCCGTTACTATTTCCGCCTAACTCTCAGCCACGAGTATCGCCATGAGCCCCAGTATTGCCCCGGTGGAATTGTCCAAAGCCTATCGCCTGCTCAACCACGGCCCCACCGTTTTGGTGTCGGCGCGCCATGCCGGCGTGACCAACGTGATGGCGGCGGCCTGGGCCTGCGCGTTGGACTTTTCGCCGCCCAAGCTCACTGTGGTCATCGACAAAGCCACACGCACCCGCGCCTTGGTGGAAGGCAGCGGCGAATTTGTAATTCAAGTGCCCACGGCGGCCCAAGCCCAACTGACCCACACGGTGGGCAACCACAGCCTGGCGGACGACGCCGACAAGCTCGCCCATGCCGGCGTGCAGGTGTTGGAGTTTGCCGGCTACGACTTGCCGTTCGTGGCGGGTTGCTCCGCCTGGCTGGCCTGCCGGCGAATTCCCGAACCACATAACGAGCAGACCTATGACCTGTTTATTGCCGAGGTGGTCGGCGCCTGGGCTGACACTCGCGCCTTTGCCAACGGCCATTGGCAGTTCGAACACGCCGACCCCGAACTGCGCAGCCTGCACTATGTGGCAGGCGGGCAGTTTTATCTGACGGGGGAGTCGCGGGTGGTGAAGGCAGACTGATCAGGCGGGGAGGAAAACCGCGATGTCGATTTCGTCGATCTGTTCCGGCTGCAAGTAGCGCTTGGCGTAACGCTGCGGCATGCCGCTGCGCAGGAACAGGGCGAACAGGTCGGCATCGATATGCCCCTTGTCGCGCAGGTTGGCCAAGATGCGCACCGATTCGGACAAGGTCTTGGCTTTCTTATACGGGCGGTCAGAGGCAGTCAGCGCTTCGAACACGTCGGCGATGGCCATGATGCGCGCCGGAATCGACAGTTTGTCTTTGTCCAATTGCCGCGGATATCCGGTGCCCATCAGCGTTTCGTGGTGGGTGCCGGCGTATTCGGGTACGCGCTTGAGGTTGGCGGGCAGCGGCAGGTTTTCCAGCATCATGATGGTCTGGATGATGTGCTCGTTGATCTTGTAACGCTCTTCGGCGGTGAGCGTGCCGCGGCTGACACTGAGGTTGTAGAGCTCGCCGTAGTTGTACAGGTGCTCGGGCACCGTGACCTTGAAGCCGTATTTGGGGTCGTACTCGCGGCTCGCCAGGCGCGGGAAGATGTGCTGCGGCTTGTCGGCCAGCAGCGCTTCCTGCGCCGGCAATTCCACCACTGCAAGGTGCTCGACGCGGTGCAATTCACCTTCGGACAACCCCAGGCGATCATCGAAATGGCGCAGCCAGAGCCGCTTGCCTATCTGATTCAAGCGCTCGATGCGCTCAGGCTCCATCAGCTCGCTGCCAATGTTGCATTCAGCCACGTAGGCGAAGTCGTCTTGCAACTGCGCCATGGCGCGCTGGTAGTCGGCGCGCGCGAGGTCTTCGTCAACACCATCGCGAATGGCTTCCAGGCAAGCGATATGGGCGTCGCGCAGCAGCACTTCAAAGCGCATGCGTACTTCGTGGATGCGGTTGTAGATGGTTTCCAGCTTGGTGGCTTTGTCGACCACGTGTTCGGGCGTGGTGATTTTGCCGCAATCGTGCAGCCAGGCGCCGATGCGGAATTCGCGCCATTCGTCTGCCGAGTTGAAGCTGAAATCGGCCAATGGCCCTTCGCTGACCTTGCAGGCTTCTTCGGCCAGCATCAGCGCCAGCTCCGGCACGCGTTCGCAGTGGGCGCCGGTGTAGGCGCTTTTGGCGTCGATGGCGCCGGCGAGAATTTCGATCATGGCGTCGATAAGCGCTTTCTGCGCGTCGATCAGGTTGTGGTTGTCCAGGGCGATGGCTGCTTGGGAAGCCAGGGCGCCGACAAACGAGAGCACTTGCGGCGAGAACGCCACCACCTCGCCGGTGAGCGGGTCGAGCGCGTTCATAAACTGCAGCACGCCAATCACTTCGCCCTGACGCGGCGCCAACGGCACGCTGAGCATCGACACGGTGTGGTAGCCCGACTCGGCATCGAAATGGCGGGTGCCGCTGAGGTCGAAACGGGTTTCGGCGTACACGTCATCAATCACCACGGCCTTGTTGTGCAGCGCGGTGTAGGTGGACACATGACGCTCGTTGGGCAGGCCGCTAACCGGGTCATGCAGCACGATTTCGCTGGCCGGCAGGTCGTCGTCCATCGAGCGCAACGCAAAGCGCAGGGTGTCGTTTTCGGTTTTCAGGTACATGGTCGCGGCTTGCGCGTTACAGATGAGTTTGCCCTGCATCAGGATGTGCTTGAGCAGCGCATCGCGGTCGCGTTCGGAGGACAACAGCAAACCGTTTTCCACCAGGCTGGCGAGCTTGGCTTGGGTTTCCTGCAAGGTTTGGGTTTGCAGCTGCAACGCGGCCTTCATGCTCGAATGGTTGCGATTGAGGCTGTCGACCTCATGGAACATCGAGGCTTTGGGCTGCTCGCCCGAGAAGTCCAGATTGCGGATCAGGCGCGTGTCTTCGGCCAGGCGTTCGATGGTGCGGTTGATGCTGTCCATGCCGTTGAGCGCCAACGGCAAGGTGCACAAAAGCACCAGCACCGATAGGCACAGCACAGTGGTCGGCGCGAGGCCAAAAGTCAGTGCCAGAATCGGCAGCAACTGCAGAAGAAAAAACGCGGTTAGAACAACTGACCAGTTCTTAAATCTGAACTTGATAAATCCTGTTGTCATACTGCAACCCGTTATTAAAATTTCCTTTTTGCCGTAATACTGGCAAATCACGTTGATCGCAGCTTTTATAAGTAGCGACAATACGGCGTCACACGTTTCGCACCGTTCTACCCAGCTTGCTCAGAGGGTGTTGAGCCCAAGAATTCGGGTCATCAGGGAGACTAGTATGTTTGTGCCAAAAAAAACCAGCCTATGGTTATGCGGTTTGCTTGCGCCACTGTTTTTTTCGTCATGGCTGCATGCCGCCGACGAGCCGTCGACGCAACCTGCCGCTAGCAAAGCCATTGGCTATGTAATGAAAACCGAGGGTGAAGCGGCCGTTATTGTCGACGGTAAGCCGCAGCCCGCCAAGGTCGGAATGCCAGTTTTTGTCGGCAGCTCGATCAAAACCGGCGCCAACGGCTCGTTGGGCGTGACGCTGGAAGACAACACGTTGATGTCGTTCGGTCCGAACAGCCAGCTGAGTTTCGATGCGTTCCAGTACGAGCCCAGTGAGCAAGACCTCAAGCTCAGCGCGAAGATCACCCACGGCACGCTCAATTACATTTCGGGTGTGATCGCCAAGCTCAAACCCGAAGCCGTGGAGATCAATACCCCCACCGGCACCATCGGCGTGCGCGGCACCCATTTTCTGGTGAAGGTGGACTGAGCCTGTTCATGCCTGGGTATCTGATTCGCGGCCTAGCCGTTCTGCTATTGGCCCTGTGCGCCACGGGCTGTGCCACGTCGAAGTCTTATGTGGTGTTGATGGAAAGCCCCGACGGCACCACCGGCGCCATCGTTGTGCAAACGGCGAACGGCAGCACCCGTGTCGATAAAAAGCTCAACGCCGTGGCGCTCGATGGCAAAACCGTCAACACCTTTGCCGTCGAGCCGCCACGCGTGCAGCAAGATTTCTCCGCCGCGCTGGGCGCGCAACCGGCACTGCCGGTGACCTTCCGTCTGTACTTCGACACCGGCACGGCCAACCTCACCAAAGCCTCGAAAGCCGACTTCCAGAGCGTGCTCAGCACGTTGCGCGAGCGCGGGCCGTCGGCGGTGTCGGTAATCGGCCATACCGACACCGAAGGCAAGAGCACGTGGAATGAGCAAATCGGCCTCAAGCGCGCCACGGCCATTGCCGACATGTTCAAGAAGGAACGCATCGAGGTCATCGAGTTGGTGGTGACGTCCCACGGCGAAAGCAATTTGCTGATCAAAACGCCGGACGACACGCCCGAACCGCGCAATCGGCGCGTGGAAATCATCGTCCGCTAGCTCACTTGCGGTTCATGGCAAACGCATCGCCCTGCTCTCCCGCCAGCAACCGCTGCCAGTGAAACTGCACCAAGCCATCGTTCGGGCGCTGCTCATGCAGCGCTGCGAATGCCGCCAGCGCGCCGGCATCGCCGGCCATCAACAATACGTAGGCGGCGTCATACGCCTCGTCCGCCGTGCTTAACGGCTCGAACACTTCCACCGCCGCCGACTTACCCTTGAGCTGCACCTTGCCCACCGGGCGCATCGGCACGTGCGGGTTGCTGCGCGCAATAGCCGCCGACACACACACGCGCGTGCCGAGGTGTTGATTCAAACTTTCCAGACGCGAGGTGGTGTTCACCGGGTCGCCCAGGGCGCGGTAGTCGAAAATGGTCGAGCCACCGAAATTGCCCACCACCACTTCCCCGCTGTGCACGCCGATCCGGGTTTGGCCGAAGGCGATGCCGCACGCTTGCAACTGCGAGACATAGCCCTGCGCAAAGCGGTCGATTTCCAGCGCGCAGTTCAGCGCGCGCTGCGCATGGTCGGCCTGTGGCAGCGGCGCTGAAAACATAATGGCCACGGCATCGCCAACAATGCGGTCGAGCGTGCCGTCGTGGCGGAAGGCGATGCCAATCACTTCTTCCAGGTAATCGTTCAGCAGGCTCACCACCGCTTCCGGGCTTTGCCGCTCCATCATTTCGGTAAAGCCGGTGAGGTCGGTGAACACAAAACTGCACACCTGACGTTTGCCGCCGAGGGTCAGTTGGCCGGGGTTATCCACTAGGTGTTTGACCAAGTTGGGCGACACGTAACGCGAGAACGCCTCGCGCACCCAGCGCTGTTCCCGTTCACTGGCGACGTGGTGACTGATGCTCGCCACGCTGTAAACCAGTGCCAGACCAATGCCGGGAGTGAATAGATCAAGCAGCAAGCGATGCTCGCTGAAGGCGTACCAACTGGCGCCGTTTGCCGCGCCGATCAGCAGCGCCGTCAGCACGGCCGCCACCAACGCGGGCAGGCGCAGCGCCAGCAGCGCCACCAGCAAGCTGCCGAGCACCAGCACCAGCGCTTCGACCGCCACCGCCCAGCCCGGCCGCTGTAAAAACTCGCCGCTGAGAATTTGCTCCAGCGCCTGCGCATGGACTTCAACGCCAGGAATGATGCCGCCCAATGGACTGAAGCGCAGGTCTTGCAGGCCCTGCGCCGAGGTGCCGATCAGGGCAACGCTGCCAGCCAGGCCGTCCGGCGCCTGCCCGGCCAGCACCTGCCAGACGGGAATGGTCCGCGCCGCTTGCGGCTCGGTGAAATGCACCCAGAATTCGCCGCGCCGGTTGGTGGGAATCTGCACGCGGCCGATGTCGATTTGCTCCACGCCCGCCTCGCCGGCCCGCACTCGGTACATGCCCGCCCGCTGCGCCACGCGCAAGGCTTCAGCCACCAGCGACGGTCGCACTTGCTCGCCGAGCGCCAGTAGCAACGGCACTTTGCGCACCACGCCGTCGGTGTCGGGCTCGAACGTCAGCGCGCCCGTACCCGCCGCCGCTTGCTCCAATGCCGGTAAGGCGCGCACGGCCGAGGCGTAACTGGGCAGAAACGCCAATGGCGGTTGCCCGGCAGTCACCAGGCCGAAGCGGCTCAGGGGTAATTCACCGCCCGCACCGCGCCGCTCGGTAGCAAAGCCGAGCACCACGTTGCGCGCGGTCAGCGCGTTGGCCAGTTGTGCATCGTGATCGGGCAAGGCTTGCAGCTGGCTGATCAGCCCATCGTCCAGGCCCTGGTCTTTCAACAGCGACGCGGGCGAGGTGCGGTCCGGCTCGGCAAACAGCACGTCGAAGACAATCGCCGTTGTGCCCGCGTCGTGCAGCTTGGTCACCAACTCGGCCACCCGCGTGCGTGGCCACGGCCATTGGCCAAGGCGCGCCAGGCTGGCTTCGTCGATATCGATAATGCGCACGGGCGCGTTGTTATAGGCGCGCGGCTGCCAGCGCTGGTATTGGTCGAACACGGCGTTGTGCAGCTTTTGCACGGGCAACGGCGCCGTCACCAGCACCGCCGCGCTGAGCGCTACGGCAATTGCGCAACTAAATAGGCTGAGCGTCACACCACGGCGCTTGAGCATTGGGCGTTACACCATGGCCAGCGGTTGCTTGCGCGTCGGCGGCGGGAATACGCCGTCGAGCAGGCGCAGGTCGGCGGCGTCCAGGGTCAACTCAAGGGCAGCGGCGTTGGCGTGCACGTGGCTGGGCGTCACCGCTTTGGGAATGGCGATCACGCCGCCTTGCTGTACCAGCCAGGCCAGGGCCACCTGCGCCGCGCCGACACCACGGCGCTCGGCGATCTGGTTCAGCGTGACGTCGGCCAGCATCCGACCGCCCTGCCCAATCGGGCAATAGGCCATGAGCGGCATGTGCTGCTGCTGACACCAAGGCAGCAAATCAAAGCCGACACCACGCTGCTCCAGGCTGTAAAGCACTTGGTTGGCGGCGCAGGCGCGGTTGTTCAGTTCGAGCATGTCGTCGAGGTCGAAATTGGACACGCCCCAGTCGCGGATCTTGCCTTGCTCACGCAAGCGCTCGAACGCCTCGACGGTTTCGTCCAGCGGATACTGACCGCGCCAGTGCAACAAGTACAGGTCTAGGGTATCGGTGCGCAGGCGTTTGAGGCTGCGCTCGCAGGCTTCGATGGCGCCTCGGCGGCTGGCGTTATGCGGGTACACCTTGCTGACCAGATACACCTGATCGCGAATGCCTTGCAGGGCATCGCCCACCACGTTTTCCGCGCCACCTTCGCCGTACATTTCAGCGGTGTCGATCAGGCGCATGCCCAATTCCACGCCCAGGCGCAGGGCGTCTACTTCGGCTCGGTGTTCGCTGGCGCGCTCGCCCATGCGCCAGGTGCCTTGGCCAATAGCCGGTATGGTTTGGTTGGCGAGTTGAACGGTGTGCATGGGGCGTTCCTTATCCAATTTTTTGTTCTGTTTTTTGTGGGAATCGGCTTGCTGGCGAATCCGGGAAAACAACAGCTTCGCCAGCAAGCTGGCTCCTACAGGGCGGAGTGCGAGGGAGCGGTGCTTTCCACTTCGGCATAGCCGTCGCCGTTCCATTGCATCAGGCAGAAGCCATGGCCGAACGGGTCGGCAAAGGTGGCGATGCTGCACCAGGCTTCGTGGCGGATCGGCGTTTCGTTTTTCGCCCCGGCGGCAATGGCGCGTTCGCAGGCGGCGGCCAGGTCATCGACCACGATGTCGACGTGCACTGGCGTCCAGTGCCGCTGGTACTGGCGCGCGGCGCCTTTGCACGGTGGGCTGCCGGTAGGGTTGGCGAGCAGGTAGATCGGCACGGGGCCACCCAGCAGCTCCGCCACCTGGCCGTCGAACAGGTAGCGCTTGAGGTGCACGCCGAACGCTTGGGTGTAAAAGGCGATACCCGCTTCGAGGTCGGGAACGTCGATGTTAAGCAGTAGATTCATGGAGGCATCCGTGGCTGGCTCGGTTGACGTGGGCTCGACTTATCTGGGCTCAGATCGGAGCCCGGATTTCAGTAAGAGCAGCAGCGACACCGGTTGTTCACTTTCCGGATGCAGCGGCTCTTGCAGCCACTGCAAGCGCCAGTCTGTTTCGGCCAGCAGCGTCAGCCACGATTCCAGGGTGCGGAAGAACCACGGCATGGGTTCGGCAAAGCCCTCGCCAAACCCTTCGAAATGCTCGACGCGCCAACCGTCCTGATACTGCCCTTCGCCCCGCGAGCTCCACGGGTGGATGGTTTGAATCAGCAACACGCCGCCCGGTGCGATCAGGCTGTGCAAGGCATTCAGCACCGGCGCCAGCGGTTCGTCGAGCAAGGCGAAGTTGCACACCAGCACATCGAACTTGCCCAGCAGCGGCGCCTGCGCTTCAAGATCGGCGTAACCGCACACGCGGTATTGCCCGGAACAAATGGCCCGCGCCGTTTCGATCAGCGGCACCGAGGCATCCACGCCCACGGCTTCGATGCCATGGGCCATCAAGCCGCGACACAACCAGCCTTCGCCGCAGCCGATGTCCAGCACGCGCTTGGGTTCGCAGGCCAGAATGGCGCGCACGATGGCGGCGTCGGTAACCAGCCGTCGGCTTTCAATGCGTTGTTCGCGCACGGCGGCGGTCCAGGCGTCGGCGTTGGCCTGCCAGCTGAAATTGAGCTGTTCTCGATGATCGCGTTGCATGGTGGCGCTCGAAGAAAAGAGAAAAAACACGCGCGAAGACGTTAACCGCATTTTGCCGCCGACAACAGCGTCTACGCTTTAACCCATGCAGAGCAACGCAGAGCCAAGGCCAATATTGATATGGGCGCATTGTGGCAATCGAACAGTAATTCGGCTGAGCAAACGGTGCCCGGCCTGACTTCCTCTCCTTTGCCCAACGCAAAACGCCCGCCCCCCCGCTCCCCTTGGCGCCGGGCGGTGCGGCGAACCTTCTGGTTAACGCTGTTGTTGCTGGTGGTCGCTGGCGCCTGGCTGGTCTACGAAGAAACCACCACCGCCCGGTTTCAATCCCGCGAACTGAGCCGCTACGCCGCCACGCTCACCTATGAATTGGCTGAAGGCCCGAGCAACGCCATCCGCTACCCCGAATTCGGCCCGTTCGACAAACGCCTGGGCTACGCCTATTTGCCAGACATGCTGGAGCGCCTGCAAAAACGCGATTACCTCATCCAGCAGCAAACGCGCTTTTCGCCCGCGCTGATGGAATACAGCCGCCACGGCCTGTTTATTCCCTACCCCGAAAAACTGCAAAGCGGCCTGGCCATCGCCGACTGCCGAGGCGCGCCGCTGTACAGCTTCACGTACCCGCAACAGCTGTACGCCCACTTCAGCGACATTCCGCCCTTGGTGGTCAACAGCCTGCTTTTCATCGAAAACCGCTACCTGCTCGACCCGCAGCAACCGCTGAGCAACCCGGCGGTCGACTGGCCCCGGTTTGTGATGGCGGCCATTACCCAGGTCGGCAAAAAGCTCGACGTTCAAGGCCAATCCGCCGGCGGCAGCACCTTGGCCACGCAGTTGGAAAAGTACCGCCATTCCCCCGATGGCCTGACGCTCTCGGGCGTCGACAAGCTCAAGCAAATGGCCTCGGCCAGCGTGCGCGCTTACCAGAACGGGCCGCAGACCTTGCCCGCCCGGCAAAACATTGTGCGTGACTACCTCAACAGCGTGCCGCTCTCGGCGGCGCCGGGGTACGGCGAGGTGCATGGCATGGCCGATGGCCTGCGGGTTTGGTATGGCGCCGACTTCGCCGAGGTGAACCGCCTGCTGAGCGATGCCAAGGCCGACGTAGCGCAACGCGGTCTGGCCCTGCGTCAGGTGCTGTCGCTGATGATCGCCCAGCGCCGCCCTTCTTATTACCTGGCCCAGGGCCACAGCCAGTTGGCGACCCTGACCGACAGCCACATCCGCATTTTGGCCAGCGGTGGCGTGATCGACCCGGTCCTGCGCGATGCCGCCTTGGCCAGCACCGCCACCTGGCGCGACCTCAGCGCCCAGCCCGGCGTACAAATGGTGGAAAGCAACAAAGGCATCAGCGTGGCGCGCAGTCGCTTGTCGAGCCTGCTGAATAAACCGCTGTACGATCTCGACCGCCTCGACCTCGCCGCCACCACCACCCTCAACGGCCAATTGCAGCAAGCCGCCAGCGATTACTTGCAGCGCCTGGCCGACCCCGCTTTCGCCGCCCAGGCGGGGCTGCTCGGCGACCACTTGCTGACCGCGCAAACCACCCAAGCGGTGCGCTACAGCTTCACCCTGTTCGAGCGCACGCCGGACGGCTCACGGGTACGGGTGCAAACCGACAGCACCGACCAGCCGTTCGATATTAACGAGGGCAGCAAGCTGGAATTGGGCTCCACGGCCAAGCTGCGGGTACTGACTACCTATTTGGAAATCATCGATGAACTGCACCGCCGCTTCGTCGGCCAAACCCCGGCGCAGCTGCGCAAGGTCGAGGTGCCGGAGCAGGATTACCTCACGCGTTGGGCCGTCGATTACCTGGCCGCCGGCAACGACCCCAGCCTGAGCGCCATGCTCGACGCCGCCCTGGAGCGGCGTTATTCGGCAAACCCCGGCGAACGGTTTTTCACCGGCGGCGGGCTGCACCACTTCAACAACTTCCGCCGCGAAGACAACGGCCGTATTCCGACCATGCGCGAGTCGCTGCAAGAGTCGATCAACCTGCCGTTCATTCGCCTGATGCGCGACGTGGTGCGCTACAGCACTTACCAAGCCAGCAACAGCAGCGCGCAATTGCTCAAAGATGATCACGACCCCCGGCGCCAGGACTATCTGCAGCGTTTTGCCGACCACGAAGGCACGGTGTTTTTGCTGCGTTTCTGGCGCAAGTACCAAGGCAAGAACGCCACCGAACGCCTCGACACCTTTCTTGACGGCATGCACCCCACCGCGTCGCGCCTGGCGGCGGTGCACCGTTACCTGATGCCGGATGTCGACGAAGCCACCTTTGGCACGTTTATCAACGCGCACCTGGTGGCCGAGAAAGTCGGGCCGGCACGCGTCCACGACCTGTATGAAAAATACGGCCCGGGCGCCTACAGCCTGCCCGATCAAGGCTATATCGCCCGCGTGCACCCGCTGGAATTGTGGCTGCTCGGCTACCTGCTGCAACACCCGCAGGCCAGCTTTAACGAAGCGGTGACCGCCAGTAACAGCCAGCGCCAGGAAGTGTATGGCTGGCTGTTCAAGAGTCGGCACAAAAGCGCGCGCGACAGCCGCATTCGCATCATGTTGGAGGTTGAAGCGTTTCTGGACATCCACCAGCGCTGGCAGCGCGTGGGTTACCCGTTCGATCATTTGGTGCCCTCGCTGGCCACGGCCATCGGCAGCTCGGGTGATCGCCCGGCGGCGTTGGCGGAGCTGATGGGCATCATCCTCAACGACGGCATTCGCCAGCCCACCGTGCGCATCGACGGCCTGCACTTTGCCGCCGGCACGCCGTACGAAGCGCAACTAAGCACCAACCCCGATCAAGGCAAGCGCGTGCTCTCCAGCGAGGTGGCGACGGCCTTGCGCGGCGCCCTGGCGCAGGTGGTGGCCAAGGGCACCGCGCGGCGCTTGAACGGCAGTTTTACCCTGAACGACGGCAGCGCCATGACCCTGGGCGGCAAAACCGGCACGGGCGACAACCGCATCGAAAGCGTCGGTGCTGGCGGGCGCATTCTCAGTTCGCGCTCACTGAACCGCACCGCCACGTTTGTGTTTTACCTGGGCGACAACCATTTCGGCACCCTCACCGCCTTCGTGCCCGGGCGGGCGGCGGAAGGCTTCCGCTTTACCTCGGCGTTGCCGGTGCAAGTGCTCAAAGGCATGGCGCCGACGCTGCAACCGTATTTGCGCGCGGGCACGCAGTGTGTGGCCATTCCACAGCCGGCAACGAACACCTTGTAGGAGCCACCTTGGTGGCGAATCCTGCAAACGATGATGCTGAAATGTGCGTTTGCAGGGTTCGCTAGCAAGCTAGCTCCTACGGGCGGCTCTGGACTGGGCGCTAGCCCCAAGCATTTGCCGCTGCCCCTGACACTGACCCGCTGGTAATATCTGCGGCGCCCTATTTCCCTGCTGTCTGGAGTACCCGCTTGGAGTCTGAATCCATCGTCTATGGCTGCATCCGCGACTGGCCGTCGACGGATCCAGAGCAGGCGCGTGTGCGTCGTGCGATCAACAGGCGTGAACTGCGAGCCCTGCCCAGCGGCGATGCCTGGCCTTTTATTGGGCGCGACATGTTTTCGTTTTGCCCACAGCTCGGCGAAGGCTTGTACCAGACGCAAGTCATCCATTTCGGCGCCAGCTACCGGGCCATCGAATACGAATGGAGTTTGTGGGTCGAGCAGTTCGAAGCGCTGCTCAAGCGCTTGTACTGGGGCAGCGCAGTGGTGCACCTGGAAACCGAGCTGAGCGGCAGTCACACCTTTCGCTGGGAATCGGAACAGGGTTTTCATAGTCCGCAAGACAGCGGCGGCCTACTGGTTCGCTGCGCCTGGGAACGCGAAGGCGCGTTGCACAGCTAACCTCGCCAAGGCCGCATTTGCATGCTCAATTACCTGTGGTTCTTCCTCGCCGCGCTGTTTGAAATTGCCGGCTGCTACGCGTTTTGGTCGTGGCTGCGCATGGGCAAGAGCGCCTGGTGGATTGCGCCGGGGCTTATCAGCTTGGTGCTGTTTGCGTTGCTGCTCACCCGCGTGGAAGCGGCGTATGCCGGGCGCGCCTATGCCGCGTATGGCGGCATCTACGTGGTGGCATCGTTGTTCTGGCTGGGTGTGGTGGAACGGGCGCGGCCGCTGAGCACCGATTGGATCGGCGCGGCGTTTTGCGTGGTGGGCGCGTTGATTATCTTGTTAGGGCCCCGCGCGATTCCCTCATGAAAAACCGTCTGTAGGAGCCAGCTTGCTGGCCAAGCGCTTAAAACTCCGAAGCTTCGCCAGCAAGCTGGCTCCTACAAAAAGCTGAATGTAGTTCTGCTCACTCTTCCAACCATTCCTTCGGCACGTCGCGCTTCATTGCCAATTGGCACTGTTCGCTCTCGGCATCAAAAACGATCACCGCCTCGCCTTTATCCAGCGCGCGTCGCACACGGGCGACGCGGGTATCGAGCGGAGTTTCGTCGCCATTGTCCGTGCCGTCACGGGTGACGAAGTCTTCGATCAGGCGCGTGAGGGTTTCGGGTTCGAGCATTTCTTGCGGGATCAACATGGCACTTCTCCAGAAAGCCCGGCGATGTTAACCCACTCCACGCTGTCCCATTAAGACGACGAAATTTCTTCGCTGGCTGGGGTTTCTTTTCGGGCTACCAGAAAACGATCCAGGGTGTCGTACAGCACCTGGCAGTCCAGCGGTTTGCTCAAGAAATCGTCCATGCCCACCTGGGCGCCATGCTCGCGGTGCTCGTCGAGGATATGCGCGGTGAGCGCCACGATGGGCACCGCGCGCAGCTGCTGTTGTTTCTCCAGCCGACGGATTTGCTGCGTGGCTTCGAAGCCGTCCATTTCCGGCATTTCACAGTCCATCAACACCAAATCAACGGCGCTGGGGTCGCGGCTGTAGTCTTTGACGGCTTCAACCCCATTGGCGACCACGCGCACGACGTAGCCGCGTTTTTTCAGCAGGCCCTGCACCACCAGTTGATTCACCGGGTTGTCTTCCACCACCAGAATGCAGGCGCTATTGCCCGTTTGCTCGTCACGCGGCGGGCGGTGTTCGCTGCGCCGTTCCTGGTAGAACTCCAGCAGCGCTTCGCGCAGCGGCGTAATGGCCAACGGTTGGGCGAGGTTAAGCAAGCGCAGGCCTTTGCTCGGCGGCAACAGCTGGCATTGTTCGGGCGGGCACAGCAGCAGAATGCGTTGGCCCTTTTCCAGGCGCGGGCGCAGGGCGTCAAGCCAATGCACAACGCTGCCGGGCCACGGCGCCATCAGAATGAGCAAGGGCGTGACGGCAAAGTCGTCGAGATAAGCCTGCAGCTTTTCCGGGTTCTGGCAGCGTTCGGTGCGCATGCCCCAGCGCTCCAGCAAGCGGCTCAGGGCGTCGAGGCCGAGGCCGTCCAGGGAAGTAATTAGCGCGGTTTTGCCTTTGAGCAGTTGGCGCAGTCGATCGTCGCTGCGCTCACCTTCCTGAAGGGCGATATCGAACGCCAGGCGCGTGCCCTGCCCCGGCGTGCTTTGCACTTCAATCGTGCCGCCCATCATTTCCACCAGCTCTTTGCTGATGGCCAGGCCCAGGCCGCTACCGCCGTAACGGCGCGTGGTGCTGGAGTCGCCTTGGGAGAAGGATTCGAACAATTGCGTTTGTGCATCGCCGGAAATACCGATGCCGCTGTCGCTCACAGCGAAGATCAGGTGCGGATCGCCCAAGCTGTTATTGCGCCGGCACACGCTGACGGCCACGTGCCCTTGTGCGGTGAATTTCAGGGCATTGCTCAGCAGGTTCATCAACACCTGTTTCAGCCGCGTGGGGTCGCCTTTGATGCGCTGCGGCACGCCGGTTTCCAGGCTCACGTACAGGCGCAGGTTTTTCTCCAGCGCCTGGGCGGTGAACAGGGTCAGGGTGTCCGAAATCAGCACTTCGAGGTCGAACTCGATGTTTTCCAGGCTCAGCTTGCCGGACTCGATCCGCGCGTAGTCGAGGATGTCGTTGATCACCGCCATCAGCGAGCTGCCGGAGCTGGCGATGGTATCGACGTAAAAGCGTTGGCTGCGGTCCAGCGAGGTGCCCTTAAGCAGTTGCAACATGCCCAGAACGCCATTGAGCGGCGTGCGAATTTCATGGCTCATCTTGGCCAGGAAACGGCTCTTGGCCTGGTTTTCAATTTCCGACTTGGCCGCCGCCTGGCGCGAGCGGAAACCTTCTTCTTTAAGCAGGTTAATGCGGTCGGCCAGGCCGATGGAGAGCGTGATCAACTCGATCGTGACGCCGACCTTGACCATCGTGCCGCCGTAAATACCGAAGATTTCAATGCCCAGCGAGCCGCTGGTGGCAACGATAAACGAGGTCAGCAAAATGCCCCAGGCCAGAATGTAGTAAGAGCCGTAGCGCAGGCCCTGGCGCCAGATGTACACGCCGCTGACCAGCAAAATAAACGACACCGACAGCACCGTGAGGCTGGCGAGAATGTTCCAGGCTTGCAGGCCAATCACCGCCACCGAGGCCATGCAACACAAAATCAAGGCCATCAGGTATTGCAGGCCACGGTCCAGCCGGGGCGAGAACTGCGCGGTATGCAGGAAGTGGCGGCTGAACTGCGTGGCGCTGAAGCTGTGCAGGAACATCAGCACATAGATGCTCACCGATTGCAGCTCGATCAGGTTGGGCATCAGCTTGAACAACATGCCGTCGAAACTGGCGGCGAACAGGCCGATGTTGAGGTTGTAAACCAAGTACCAGAAGTACGCCCGTTCGCGCAGGGAAAAGAACAGGAACAGGTTGTAGCAGAACATCGCGAACAGCACGCCGTAGAAGGCGCCGTTCACGCCCATGAGGTTTTCCTGAGCGGCGGCGCTGGCGCTGTAGGTGCTGAAAAACATCGGCACGAACAACGTACTGGTGCTTTCGATGCGCAGAATCAGCGTGCTCTGCCCTTGCGGCAGCGCCATGGGAAACCAGAAGTTACGCACCTGCACCGGGCGCTGGGAAAAGGCAAAGCGGTCGCCGCTTTCTTGTACTTCGAGCTTGCCGTCGGGGGTTTGCAGGTACAGCTGAATGTGGTCGAGCAGCGGGTAGTTGATTTCCAGGTAGCCCGCCAGATCGTGCGGGCGACTGTTCAGCAGTCGAACCTTGAACCACCACACCGAGCCATTTTTGCCCAGGTTGACGTGGTCGCTGCGCGCCCCGGCGAATTCCTCGTCGGGCAGCGCCATGACCTGCTCGAGGCTAAGAATGCCGTTGGGGTCTTCGAAATAGCCAATGTAGGGCGCCAGCGACAGGCGCAGGTCGTCCTGATTAAGCGGGGCAAGCGTACGTACGCTGGCCCAGGAGCCTCCAGCGAACAGGCACAGCAGCAAGACCAAACAAACACGAGGCATCCGTAAACCTCTGATAAATATCCGGCAGAGCTGTCAGTTCGCTCCACTCTTGTTTGTCTGGCACTTTGCCTCTATGCCGGCCGCCCTTCAAGTGTCGTTTTCACGCGAGTTCAACACGCTCTCTACCGTTGGCACCCGGGTGTCGCTTTCCATCTGCGCGTCGTGCTCGATCTGGTGGCTGAAATTCTCCAGCGACTGGCCGCCCGGCTTGGCATCGCTGGCAAATACCGGCGGGCTCAAGATGTAGGCGCTGAGCAAGCGACTGAGGCCCGCCAGGCTGTCGATATGGGTGCGTTCGTAGCCGTGGGTGGCGTCACAGCCAAAGGCTAGCAGAGCCGTGCGGGTATCGTGGCCCGCCGCAACGGCCGATTGCGCATCGCTGTGGTAGTAGCGAAACAGGTCGCGGCGCACCGGCACTTCGTTTTTTTCCGCCAGGCGCAGCAGATGGCGCGACAAGTGATAGTCGTACGGCCCGCCGGAATCCTGCATGGCCACGCTGACGGTGTGCTCGCTGGATTGTTGCCCCGGCGCTACCGGCGCGATGTCGATGCCGACGAACTCGCTCACATCCCAATGCAACGCCCCGGCCGCCCCCGAGCCAACTTCCTCGGTGATGGTGAACAGCGGGTGGCAGTCTATGGCCGGCTCGATGCCGCTTTCGACCAACCCTTTAAGCGCGGTGAGCAAGGCGGCGGTGCCGGCTTTGTCATCCAGATGGCGGGCGCTGATGTGGCCGCTCTCGGTGAACTCCGGCAGCGGATCGAATGCCACGAAGTCACCCACATTAATGCCCAGCGACTCGCAGTCCGCGCGGGTGCTGCTGTAAGCATCCAGGCGCAGTTCAACGTGGTCCCAACTGATCGGCATCTGGTCGATGGCCGTGTTGAACGCATGCCCCGACGCCATCAGCGGCAGCACGCTGCCACGGAACACGCCGGTTTCAGTAAACACGCTGACGCGGCTGCCTTCGGCGAACCGGCTCGACCAGCAGCCCACTGGTGCCAGGCCCAGACGGCCGTTGTCTTGCACTTGCCGAACAATGGCGCCGATGGTGTCCAAGTGAGTGGATACGGCGCGGTCGGGACTGTTCTGCTTGCCCTTGATGGTGGCGCGAATGGTGCCTCGACGGGTCAGCTCGAACGGAATGCCGAGTTCTTCCAGGCGTTCGGCCACGTAGCGCACGATGGTGTCGGTGAAACCGGTGGGGCTGGGAATGGCGAGCATTTCCAGCAGCACGCGGCGCAGGTAATCGAGGTCGGGTTCGGGGACTTTTTTCATTCAGGTCTCCTTCTATGAATGACGTCATTCCCGCGCAGGCGGGAATCCAGAATGGCGGGGTGTGACGCGAAAGCCGCGCCACGCCACAGGCTAAATCCCCGCGTGCGCGGGGACGACGGAGGATCAGCCAGCGGTCTGGCTAAGCGGAAACAGCAGGTCGATAAACCGTTCTGCCGTCGGCTGCGGTTGGTGGTTGGCCAGGCCGGCGCGTTCGTTGGCTTCGATAAACACGTACTCGGGCTGATCGGCACCCGGCACCAGCAGGTCGAGGCCGACCACGGGAATGTCCAGCGCCCGCGCCGCGCGTACGGCGGCATCGGCGAGCACCGGATGAAGAATCTCGGTCACGTCTTCCAGCGTGCCGCCCGTATGCAGGTTAGCGGTGCGCCTCACCGCCAACCGTTGGCCGGCGGGCAACACGCTGTCGTAGTCGAAACCGGCGGCGCGCAGGGTGCGGTGGGTTTCTTCATCCAGTGGAATACGGCTTTCACCGCCCGTGGCGGCTTGCCGACGGCGGCTTTGTGCTTCGATCAGGGCGCCAATGCTGTGGCGCCCGTCACCAATCACTTCAGCCGGACGGCGAATGGCGGCCGCCACCACTTCAAAGCCGATCACCAGAATGCGCAGGTCGGCGCCTTCGTGAAAACTTTCCAGCAGCACGCGGTTATCGAAGGCCTTGGCGCGCTTGATGGCGGCCTCAACGTCTTCTTCGCTGCGCAGGTCGATGGCCACACCCTTGCCCTGCTCGCCATCCACGGGCTTGACCACCACGCGGCCATGTTCGGCAAGAAAGTCGGCGTTCTCTTCAGGCTCACCGGCCAATTGCTGGGCGGGCAGGTTCAGGCCGACGCGACGCAAGGCGCGGTGGGTGAGCACTTTGTCTTGGCACAGGGTCATGCTCACGGCGCTGGTCAGGTCGCTGAGCGACTCGCGGCAGCGAATGCGCCGCCCGCCCTGGCTGAGGGTGAACAAGCCGGCCTCGGCGTCATCCACCTGCACCTCGATGCCGCGACGACGGGCTTCGTCGACGATGATCTTGGCGTAAGGGTTTAGCTCCGCTTCAGGACCGGGACCGAGGAACAGGGTTTCGTTGATGCCGTTCTTGCGCTTGAGCGTGAACGTGGCCAGGTCGCGGAAACCCAGCTTGGCGTACAAGCGCTTGGCTTGATGGTTGTCGTGCAGCACCGACAAGTCGAGGTAACTCAGGCCTCGGCTCATAAAGTGCTCGATCAGGTGCCGCACCAACACCTCGCCCACGCCAGGTCGCGTGCAGCGCGGCGACACGGCCAGGCACCACAGGCTGCAACCGTTGTCCGGGTCATTGAAGGCTTTGCGATGGTTGAGGCCCATCATGCCGCCGATAATCATGCCGCTGTCGGCGTCTTCGGCCAGCCAGTATTCCGGCCCGCCCTCTTCGCGCGGGGTCAGGCGCTCCGGGTCCACGGGCAACATGCCGCGTTCCTGATACAGATTGTTCAGCGCTTGCCAGTCTTCCACGCTCTGCGCGCGACGCACGTTGAACCCGCGAAAACCACGGCGCGCCTGGCGGTAGTCGGTGAACCACAGGCGCAAGGTGTCCGAGGGATCAAGGAACAAGCCCTGCGGCGCCTGCGCCAACACTTGATGCGGCGCCGACACGTACAACGCGATGTCACGTTCGCCGGGTTTTTCGTTCAGCAGATCGCTGGCCAGCAGTTCAGGCGTCGGGTAGGTGTGCCCGATCAGAATCCTTCCCCAGCCGCAATGCAGTGCCTGCGGCGGATGGGGGTTCTGGACACCATCTTCGGCAAAACGCGCCTGCAAGCGCTCATAGGACGGCGGTTGGCCGCGCAACAGGCGCTGGCTGTAGGCATAGCCTTTCATCAACAAAAATTCCCTTGCAAAACAGACCGTCTGAAAACCATCGAAAACACGGGCCCGTTACAGGCCCTGCTCGCTTAACCACAGGTTCAAGGCCGCCAACTGCCACAGCTTGGAGCCGCGCAACGGGGTGAGTTGGCCTTGGGGGTCGGTGAGTAATTGATCCAGCATGGTGGGGTTGAACAGGCCGCGATCCTGGCTGGGGTCTAGCAGCAGGTCGCGCACCCAGCCCAGCGTATTGCCTTCCAGATGCTTGAGCCCCGGCACGGGGAAATAGCCTTTCGGTCGGTCAATGACGGCCGATGGAATGACCAGGCGTGCGGCCTCCTTGAGCACCTGCTTGCCGCCATCGGGCAACTTGAAACACCCCGGAATGCGGGCCGAAAGCTCGACCAGGCGGTAATCCAGAAAAGGCGTACGCGCCTCCAAACCCCAGGCCATGGTCATGTTGTCCACGCGTTTGACCGGGTCGTCGACCAGCATCACCGTGCTGTCCAGACGCAGCGCTTTGTCTACAGCAGCCTCAGCGCCGGGGCGCTGGAAATGCTCGCGCACGTAATCGCCGGCACAGTCGCCGGTCAGCCAGGCGGGTTGCACGGTGTCGCGGTATTCGTCGTAGGTGCGGTCGAGAAAGGCCGCGCGATAAGCGGCATACGGGTCGGCCGCGCCGTCCACCAGCGGATACCAGTGATAACCGGCAAACAGCTCATCGGCGCCCTGCCCGCTCTGCACCACCTTGCAGTGCTTGGCCACTTCGCGCGACAGCAGGTAAAAGGCGATGCAGTCGTGGCTGACCATCGGCTCGCTCATGGCGCGGAAGGCGGCCGGCAGCTGCTCGATGATTTCCCGCTCGTCGATGCGCAGTTGGTGATGGCGCGTGCCGTAGTGCTGGGCGATCAGGTCGGAATACTGAAACTCGTCGCCGCGCTCGCCGCCGGCATCTTGAAAACCAATCGAGAAGGTGGACAGGTTTTCCACACCCACTTCCCGCAGCAGGCCCACCAGCAAGCTGGAATCGACGCCACCCGAAAGCAGCACGCCCACATCCACGGCCGCGCGTTGGCGAATGGCCACGGCTTCGCGCAGGCTATCGAGGGTCAGGTCGCGCCATTCCGTCAGGCCATAGCCTTGCTCATCGGCAGCGGCGCCGTAATTCAGGGTCCACCAGGTTTGCTGGGTGGTTTTGCCGTTGGCATCGATACGCAGCCAGGTCGCCGGCGGCAGCTTGCTGACGTTGGCCAGCAGCGTGCGCGGCGCCGGCACCACGGCGTGGAAGTTCAGGTAATGGTTGAGGGCAACCGGGTCGAGGGTTTTGTCGATATCGCCGCCTTGCAGCAAGGCCGGCATGGTGGAGGCAAAACGCAGGCGCTCGGCCGTATGCGACAGGTACAGCGGCTTGATGCCCAGGCGGTCGCGGGCGATGAACAGCTCGCGCTTGTCACGCTCCCAAATGGCGAAGGCAAACATGCCGTTGAGTTTGGGCAGCAGATCAGCGCCCCACGCGTGGTAGCCCTTGAGCAACACCTCCGTGTCGCCGTCGGAGAAAAACTGATAGCCCAGCGCTTGCAGCTCGGCGCGCAGCTCCGGGTAGTTGTAAATGGCACCGTTGAAGACCATCGACAGGCCCAGTTGGCTGTCGATCATCGGCTGACCGGAGGCTTCCTCCAGGTCCATGATTTTCAACCGCCGGTGGCCCAACGCGATCGAACCCTGGCTATGAAAGCCGTGGGCATCGGGGCCTCGCGGGGCGAGGTGATGGGTAATGCGCTCGACCGCTGCGAGGTCGGCGGGGCGATTGTTGAAACGTAACTCTCCAGATATTCCGCACATAGTCCTTACCGGGTTTCCGTTGGGGATGAAGGGGCGCGCTTTCACTGCGCTACTGAAGCAGACCGGCTTAGGGGCTGAGAGTTTTAGATAAATGTGTTCTAAGTTGCTGATGGGCTTGGGGCGACGGGGCTCCAGGCAGGCTTCGACGCCGCCTGAAAGAATCGAGGCTAAAGCCTCTCCTACACCGGTCAGCGCCTCGACTCGCGGAGGCGTCCACGTAAAACGCGGGCAAAAAAAACCGGCTCACGAGGAGCCGGCAAAAAGCACTAAATACGTGATCAGGCGTCCTGATATTCCTGCTCGGCCTTTTCAAAGCGCGCCAACATAGTCGGCGTCGGGCCTTGGCCAATCTTGCTGAACACCAGAATGGCGATGGAGGCGAAGATAAAGCCCGGAATGATTTCGTACAGGCCCAGATCGTTGAGGAAGTTTTTCCACAGGATCACGGTCAGCGCACCGACCAACATGCCGGCGAGCGCGCCGTTGCGGGTCATGTTTTTCCAGGTCAGGGAAATCAGCACCACTGGCCCGAACGCCGCGCCGAAGCCGGCCCAAGCGTAGGAAACCAGGCCCAATACTTTGCTTTCCGGGTTGGCCGCGATGGCGATGGCCACGATGGCAACCAGCAGCACCATGGCGCGGCCGACCCAGACCAGCTCCACTTGCGAGGCGTTTTTACGCAGGAAGGATTTGTAGAAGTCTTCGGTCAGGGCGCTGGAGCACACCAGCAACTGGCAGCTCAAAGTGCTCATCACCGCAGCCAGAATGGCCGACAGCAGCACACCGGCCACCCACGGGTTGAAGAGGATTTTTGCCAGTTCGATAAACACGCGCTCCGGGTTTTCGGTCACGGCGCCAGCGACTTCCGGGTGCGCCGAGAAGTAAGCGATGCCGAAGAAGCCCACGGCAACCGCGCCACCCAGGCACAGCACCATCCAGGTCATGGAAATACGACGGGCAGTGGCAATCGACTTCACCGAGTCAGCGGCCATGAAGCGCGCCAGAATGTGCGGCTGACCGAAATAGCCCAGGCCCCAGCCCATCAGCGAAATGACGCCGATAAAGCTCGCGCCTTTGAGCATGTCGAAGCTGGTGGAGTCTTTCAGCTCGATGGCGGCGAAAGTCGGATCGATACCGCCGGTGGCGAGCATGACCACGATTGGCGTGAGGATCAGGGCGAAGATCATCAGCGACGCCTGCACGGTGTCGGTCCAGCTCACGGCCAGGAAACCACCGATAAAGGTGTAGGCGATGGTTGCCGCAGCGCCGGCCCAGAGGGCGGTTTCGTAGCTCATGCCAAACGTGCTTTCAAACAGACGCGCACCGGCTACCACGCCCGAAGCGCAATAGATGGTGAAGAACAGCAGAATGACCAGCGCCGAGAAAATGCGCAGCACCTTGCTGGTGTCTTCGAAACGGTTGGTGAAGTAGTCCGGCAGGGTCAGGGCGTTGCCGTTGTGCTCGGTTTGCACGCGCAGACGACCAGCCACGAACAGCCAGTTGAGGTAGGCACCGATGATCAGGCCGATGGCGATCCAGCTTTCCGACAGGCCGGACATGTACACCGCGCCAGGCAGGCCCATAAGCAGCCAGCCAGACATGTCGGACGCACCGGCAGACAACGCCGTAACGAAACTGCCGAGGCTACGGCCGCCGAGAATGTAGTCGGAGAGGTTTTTGGTACGCAGGTAGGCGAACAGGCCGATCATAACCATGGCGGCGATGTACACCACAAAGGTGATCAGCATGGGAGTGCTGGCAGTCATAAGAAGGTCTCTCTTATTTGTTGTTATGCGAAAGCTGGGGATAGCCCGCCTTCGGCGTTGGTTTTTTCAATTGCTGTGCAACCCGACGGCGCTTGTGGCACCTATCGCAAACAACGCACGGGCCAGGCCCGGCGATGAAAACCAGTACGGCATCCGTCCGTAGGAAACGCTCGACGCTTCAAAAGGTTTAGCGCAAAGCCATGGCCGCCGAGAATATTCAGACGTTGGCTTCGGAAAAGCGGAGCACGGAATGTAGTGGCTGAGTGCTACGGGGTTCTTATTAAAAACTCTGGAGTTTTTATTGAAAACTCTGAGGGCGGGAACTTCGGCCAATGGTGATGCAGTGGCCCGTAGGAGCTAGCTTGCTAGCGAACCCTGCAAACCTCGGCGACCCGCGTTTCCAGGGTTCGCGACCAAGGTCGCTCCTACAAAACCCTCTCCCCAGCCCTCTCCCGCAGGCGGGCAGAGGGGGCGGATTGGCGTAGGACGCAAGCGTGACGCGCTCCATTTCCCTCTGCCCGCTGCGGTCGCCCGGACAGGGGAGAGGGGCTAGGGGAGAGGGTTTTCAACGCCTACCCAGCCCCTACCGCTCAATCACCTGCCCGCGCATCGCGGCCAGCCGCGCCAGCAACCGATTCTGCGCCCGCAGCGGCACGCCCTCGGTGGCCATGGCGTCTTGCAGGTTTTCCACCAGGGCGTTGAAGTCGCTGCGGGTCAGGTTCTGGCCTTTGTGGCTCTCTTCCATGGTGTCGCCGGTGTAAGTGCACGGTCCGCCGGCTTGTACGCAGAATTGCTCGACCAACTTGTCACGCAGGCGCTCGATGTCCACGTTGGCGAAGTGTTCGACGATGCGCGGGTCTTTGGCGATGTTGAGCAACATGCCTTCGACGATACGGGTGATGCCTTCGCGCTCACCCAGCTCCCGGTAAAGGCTGTCATCGCGGGGCGGCTGTTGGGCGCACGCGGCCAGCAGCACCAGCATCAGGCTGAGTAGCAGGCGCATGTTCAGAAGCTCCCTTGGATGGACAAATACGCACCGTCCTGGTTGTCCAGCGTGGCGATCTCGCCCAAGCGCGCGTAGGCCAGCACTACCGACACGTGCTTGTTGGGGAAGTAACCAATAAACACGTCTGCCCAATCGCTTTCACCGGCGAAGGACAGATTGTCGGGCTTCTCGCGGTATTCCACCCCGACCGCCCAACGGGGGTTGAACAGCACGGCCACCGAGCCTTCTTTCAACACGCTGCGCTCGTCGCGTCGGTCGCCGCCGAAACCGAGCACGCCCAATTCGTTCGCCCGGCTGTAGCGCAGGCCGCCGTTGAGCAGCAGGTTGTAGCCAAACGCGCCGCCAAGGAACAGGCGACTGGCGGTGATATAGCCTTCGGTGTCTTCGTCACGGCTGGCGCCCACCAGGCTGGGAATCAGAAAGTCTTTTTGCCGTTTGTGCTCAATGCCCAGGGACACTTGCGGCAACGCGTCGTAGATCAAGTCGCCAAACAGGCGAACCTTGAGGCCGAATATGTCCTGGCTCAAGGTGTTTTCCGGCAGGTTCAGATCACGCGCCAGCGTGCCCAGACCAAAGCGTTGGCGGGCGTACGACAGCTCAATGCGGTTGCCGTAAGACACCGCGCCGCCTGCTACATCGAGTCGGTAGTCGCCGGTTTCAACGCGGGTGACGAATGCATTGCCGCCCCACTCGCCCTGCTCGCCATATCCGGCCAGCACCGCCCAGGGCGTAATGCCGCCGCCGGCCGCGCCGTCAATGCTGCTGGCGCCGCCGGTGGCGAGCAGGCGGCCGTTGTCGGCCAGCGCCTGACTGGCGCCGAATGTCAGGCTGAGCCCCAAGGTCAGCGCGCTCACGGTTTTAATCATTGGGTCGTCCCTGTGCAGATCTAATGCGCCATTGCCAGGTTGGCGTGTAACGGCTGTGCAATCCAGGCCTCGAACGCGCTGGCCGTGAGCGGCCGGCTGATCAGGTAGCCCTGGGCGGTGTCGCACTTCCATTTTTGCAGCAGGCGCAGGCTGCGCTCGAATTCGACGCCTTCGGCCACCACTTTCAGGCCCAGGCTGTGGCTCATTTCGATGGTGGAACGAACGATCACCGAGTCTTCGCTGGCATCGTCCAGCTCGCGCACAAACGACTGATCGATCTTCAATTCCTGTACGGGCATGCGCTTGAGCTGGGCAAGCGACGAATAGCCAGTGCCGAAATCGTCCACCGACAAGCTGATGCCGCAGGCGCGCAGGCTGTGCAGCACCTTGAGGGCGATGTCGGGGTTGGCCATGACGGCGCTTTCGGTGATCTCGAATATCAGCTGCTCAGCCGGTACCGCGTAATGCGCCAGCAAGCGGCTGACGCGGGTGGCCAGGCCGATGTCGTGCAGGTCTTCAGCAGAGATGTTTAGCGACATCAACACCCGCAGCCCTCGCTGGTTCCACTCCCGCAGTTGCCGCAGCACGTCTTCAATCACCCACGCGGTGAGGCCCTGAATACTGCCGGTGCGCTCGGCCAGCGGAATGAACTCGCCTGGCGAAACCATGCCGTATTGCGGATGCTGCCAACGCAACAGCGCTTCGGCTTGGCGCACATGGCCCTCTTTGATGTTGAGCTTGGGCTGGTAATGCAGCACCAGCTCGCCGGCTTCGGCCGCTCGGCGCAGGTCGCGGATCAGGCTGATCTGGCGCTCGTGGTCGTCTTCGCGCCCGTGCTGATACAGCTGCAAGCGGCCCGGCGCGCTGGCCGCGTCGCGCATCGCGAGGTTGGCGCGGCGCAGCAATTCGTCGGGCGTGGCGCCATCGTCCGGGTAGACGGCGATGCCAATGGCGCAATCGAGGGCAACGTCATGGCTGCCGACCCGCAAGGGTTTGATTAGCAACTGCTGCAACTGGTCGGCGGTGGCCACGGCGCTGTCGCGGTCGCTGCCATCGACCATCAACAGGAACTCATCGGCTAATAGCCGCGCCAGGCTGTCGCCCGGGCGCAGCACCGCTTGCAGACGGCGGCTGACTTGTTGCAAGGCGAGGTCGCTGCCGCCGGCACCGCAGGTTTCGTTGACCGAACGGATATTGCCGATGCCCAGATTGAGCAGTGCCACCGGGCGCTCGGCGGTAATCGAACTGCCAAGCCGCTCGATCGCCAGGGTGCGATTGGGCAAGCCGGTCAGACCGTCGTGCAAGGCGTTGTAGGCGAGTTGCCGTTCGCGCTCGGCGAGGTCGGTCTGCATTTGCTGAAAGGTTTTGGCCAGCACACCCAGCTCATCGCTGCGGTGCAGATCCAGGGTGCCCTGATAATCCCCCTGCCCCACGCGCTCGGCCACCCGCGCCAGCTCACGAACCGGACGTGAAATGCTGCGCGCCAATAACAAGGCGCCGGCCAGCGAGGCAATAAGCGCACACACGGCAATCAGCAGGACACGCTGATCCAGCGGCTTGAAGGCGACCAGCGCCTGATCCAGCGAACTGTGCAAAAACGCTTGCACTTGGTAGTGGCTGCCGGTGGCCAGCACCAGTTGCTCGTTCAGGTAACGCTGACCAGAAAACTCAAACTCCTTCAGCGTGGTGCTGCGTTCCAGCTGCAGGTTCGAGGACATCATTTCGCTTTCCTGCGCCGCACTCAGTGTGCTGATCAGGCGGCCCGGGGAGCCGTCTTCGATGGCCAGGAACGACACGTCGAGATTGGTCAGCGCCCGCAGCTCAGCCGCCAGCGCTTCGTCCATGCGAAACCCCATGACCACCCGGGCGATGGGAATGGGCGCCAGAATCTGAGTTTCAACTAACAGATGGGGCTCGTGGTTGATCGACACGATAAGCGCCGACTGCCCGTTACGCCGCGCCTCGGCCAGTTCAGTGGCGTAGCGAAACAGCGCGCCTTCGGGAAAAGGGTCTGGGCCGGCGCTGCCAGGCTTGCTGGCGGTGGCCGTGATGGTGCCGTCGAGGCCGAGCAGCAGCACTTCAGTGGCATCGATGCGCCCACCATGATTGGCCAGCACGGAGCGAATGGTGGCGTTATCGCCGCTGGCCACTGCGTCTTTGAAGCCGAAGTCGGAGGACAGCACCTGCACCGCGTCGCGAATTTGCCGGCTGCGCATGTCCATCAACCGCTCGAACACGCGCACGCCAACCTCAAGCTGTTCCCCGGCCTGTTTTTTAACCGCCTCGGCGGTGGCCACTTTTACGGCGAAGTACAGCGTGCCGATCACCACCAACAACAGCAGGATCAGGACACCGGCAATGCGCGATTGGAAGCTATTGCTGAGTTTCACTCGCTGCCTTCTTGAATGCGTTGCCAAATGCCGACGGCTTGGGTGCTGGCGCGACCACCGAAGTATCCGCTGCAGCGCCGACGTTTATCGCGTATTGCTGAGTGCTGCCGGCGTCGCCGAGGGTCAGTTCGCCGCCCTTTTGCGGCAATAGATCGGGCGCTTTCGGGTGCCAGAGCGTGACGTTGTAATGGCCCGCCGGCAGGTCGAGGCGCACCTTGCCGCTGGCGTCGCTGGCGGCAAACCAGGGGTCATCGGTGACATAGATGTAGCCGACCATCCAGTCGTGAATATTGCAGCCCA
>Ga0157370_10000650_pt1 | contig 43312 bp, 37 predicted proteins | sample C35metaG_FD_113463 | JGI IMG/M metagenome (GOLD analysis project Ga0157370, IMG submission 113463) | Corn rhizosphere microbial communities from Kellogg Biological Station, Michigan, USA - C3-5 metaG | ecosystem: Host-associated > Plants > Roots > Rhizosphere > Soil | place: USA: Michigan...
GGAGGATGCCGAATTCTGTGAATCCTTCGGAACGCGTTATACCAAAGCCATAGGCATGGACGGCGATGTGGATGTTCGCGCGACGGCGGCGGAACACCCGCGTGCAGTCGGTTTCGTGCTGGATGGGCATCCTCCCGGCCAGCAAGGCGGCCGCGGCAAGACGTTCGACTGGTCGCGGATTCCAAAAGACTTCGGTCGGCCAATCCTGCTCGCCGGTGGATTGCATCCCGGCAACGTGGGTGATGCGATCCACGCGGTTCGACCGTGGGCGGTGGACCTCGCCAGCGGCGTGGAGTCCTCGCCCGGCATCAAGGATGCCGGCAAACTGCGCGCGTTCTTCGCGGCCGCGCGCGCCGCCGATGCGGAGATGCCATGAACGCCGCGACCGTGATGGCGCCGCAGGCGGCACCGCTCGAGGAATATGCGGGCGATCCGCGCGCGTTCGACCTCGCTGCGGCGGTCGCACGCGGCAAGCCGCTGGTGATCCGCGGCCTGGTACGTGGGTGGCCGATCGTGAAGCTGGCGCTGCAATCCGACACCGCCTTTGCGCAACGGCTGGCGGAACTGGACAACGGCACCGATGTGACCACCCTGCTGATCGCGCCGGACGCGGACGGCATCATCGGTTACACCCCGGACCTCGGCGATTTCAACTATCGGCATTTCAAGGTGCCGATCACCCTGGGCCTGCAACGGCTGGCGAGCTACAGCCAGCGCGAACGCGCACCGGGATTGGTGATCCAGAGCGTGCCGATCCGTGATTGCCTGCCGGGGTTGCTTGCTGATCACAACTTGCCGTTTCTCGATGCTGACATCGAGCCGCGCCTGTGGATGGGCAACCGCACCGTCACCCCCACCCATTTCGATTCGCAGCGGAACATCGCCTGTGTGGTGTGCGGCACGCGCCGGTTCACGCTGTTTCCGCCCGAACAATTGCCGAATTTGTACGTCGGTCCGCTGGATTACGCACCCACCGGCGCCGCGATCAGCATGGCCCGGCTGGATCGCCCGGACGATCCGCGTTATCCGCGCTTGAAGCTCGCGTTGGCCACTGCGCAGGCCGCCGATCTGGATGAAGGCGACGCAATCTACATTCCGCCCTTGTGGTGGCACCACGTCGAATCGCTGGAGCAGTTGAACGCGCTGGTGAACTACTGGTGGAACCCGGTGGACGTGCCGGGTTACGCCAGTGGGCACGCGCGTGCCGCGTTGTATCACTGTCTGCTGGCGTTTCGCGCGCTGCCGGCTGCCGAACGTGCGGCATGGCGCAACCTGCTGGATTACTACGTGTTCGGTGACGAAGACCCCGCCGCGCACATCCCCGAACAGCGCCGCGGCGTCCTCGGTGAACTCACGACCGAAGTCATGGAACAGTTGAAGCAGGGCGCGCGCCAAAACCTTTGAGGCCCGACGCGCTTCATATGACGGCAAGCTCCCGCTTCAACCACGCCGCCAGTGCGGCAAGCCGCGGATCACCGGACGATTTGGGCGCGCACAACGCCCAGCTCCCACGGGTGTCGCGGAATCCCCACGGCGCGACCAATCGATTGGCAAGCAAATCGTCGGCGACGAGTTGTTGTGGCGCGATCGCGACGCCCAGGCCGGCCACGGCGGCTTCCAGCAGGTAGTAGAGGTGTTCGAAGCATTGGCCGAAGTGCAACCGGCCGACGGCGACGCGCTGCGCACGTGCCCACGCCGGCCATGCCTGCGGACGCGATGACGTGTGCAGCAAGGCTTCCTTTCCAAGTGCGGCAAGGTCTGCCTTGCGCAGCCTTGCGAAGCGGGGATGCCGCGGACTCAGGACCGGGCCGATGCGCTCGGACACCAGCACGTGCACTTGCCACGTCGGTGACCACGGCGGTTCGGCAATCAGCAGCGCCGCGCCCAAACCCGGCATCGAAGATGAGGGCGTGGCCTCGACCGCCGACAGGTGCAATTTCAGTGACGGCAGGTCACGGCCCAATTGTTCCAGTCGCGGGATGACCCAGCGCGCGAGCACGCTGCCGGAACAGCCGAGCACCAGCGGCGCGCGGGTGGTTTCGCGACGCACCTCATCGCAGCATGCGCGCAACCGGTCGAAGGCGCCCGAGGCGCCGTCGCGCAGCCGCCGGCCGGCTGGAGTCAGCGCCAGGCCGCGCCCCTCCCGGTTGAAAAGCGCTGTGCCCAGATCGGTTTCAAGCGCGCGAATGTGACGGCTCACCGCACCGTGGGTCACGTGCAGCTCGGCGGCAGCGCGGGTCGCACTTTCCAGCCGCGCCGCCGCTTCGAAGGCACGCAGCGCATTCAACGAGGGCAGGTCGCGGGCCATGGATATGTGAGTTTTCCTGACATGTATGTGCGATCTTATCGCTTTTGCGGGGTGCAGCGTTGCGATAGGGTGGAAGGCGCAAGCAACGGCGCCCATGACGATGATGACGGCAATGCCCACGATCGAGGATTACCATGCCTTTCCGGACGAACACGGGCGCTTCGGTCCCTACGGCGGTAGGTTCGTTGCTGAAACACTGATCGCGCCGCTCGAGGAACTCACCGCTGCGTACACGCGCCTGCGCGACGACCCGACGTTCCAGCAGGAATTCGCCGACGACCTGAAGCACTACGTCGGTCGTCCGTCGCCGATCTATCACGCCAAGCGGTTGTCAGAACGCGTCGGCGGCGCGCAGATCCTGTTGAAGCGCGAAGACCTCAACCACACCGGCGCGCACAAGATCAACAACACGGTCGGACAGGCGCTGGTCGCGCGCGCGATGGGCAAGCGGCGCATCATCGCCGAAACCGGCGCGGGCCAGCACGGTGTCGCCACTGCCACCGTGTGTGCGCGTTTCGGGATGCAGTGCGTGGTCTACATGGGCGCGGTCGATATCGAGCGCCAGAAGATCAACGTGTACCGGATGAAACTGCTGGGCGCCGAGGTGGTGCCGGTGACATCGGGTTCGCAGACGCTGAAGGATGCGCTGAACGAAGCGCTGCGCGACTGGGTCACCAATGTCGCCGATACGTTCTACATCATTGGTACCGTTGCGGGTCCGCACCCGTACCCGATGATGGTCCGCGATTTCAACGCGGTGGTCGGCCGCGAGGCGCGCGCACAGATGCTGGAACGGTTCGGACGCCTGCCCGACGTGCTCACCGCGTGCGTGGGCGGCGGCTCCAACGCGCTCGGCTTGTTTCATGCGTTCCTGAACGATCGCGACGTCCGCATCGTCGGCGCCGAGGCCGCGGGCGAGGGCATCGCAGCGGGACATCATGCGGCGTCGCTCAGCGCCGGCCGTCCCGGGGTGCTGCACGGCAATCGCACCTACGTGCTGTGCGACGACGATGGCCAGATCACCGAAACGCATTCGGTTTCGGCGGGGCTCGACTACCCGGGCGTCGGTCCCGAGCATGCGTTACTGAAAGATGCCGGCCGCGTGGAATACGTCGGCGTCACCGATGACGAGGCGCTGGCCGCGTTTCACCTGTTGTGCGAGACCGAGGGCATCCTGCCGGCGCTGGAATCCAGCCACGCGGTCGCGCAGGCGATCAAGCTGGCGCGTGAGTTGCCGAAAGACAAACTGATCCTGTGCAATCTGTCCGGGCGCGGCGACAAGGACGTGCACACCATCGCGCAGCGGGAACACATCGAGCTATGAGCGACCGCATCGGGGCGCGCTTCGACACGCTGCGCGCGCAAAAACGCACCGCATTGATTCCCTTCATCACCGCCGGCGATCCGATTCCGGACGCAACCGTTGTGCTGATGCATGCGCTGGTTGGGTCCGGCGCGGATGTCATCGAACTCGGCGTGCCGTTTTCCGATCCGATGGCCGATGGTCCGGTGATCCAGCACGCCGACGAGCGCGCGTTGCGCAACAAGGTCGGCATCGCGGACATCCTTCGCTGGGTGCGCGAATTCCGCACGCGCGACGGCGCGACGCCGGTGGTGCTGATGGGTTATTTGAATCCCATCGAGATCCATGGGATGGAACGTTTCGCGCGCGAAGCCGCGGACGCCGGCGTGGATGGCGTATTGGTCGTCGATTGCCCGATCGAGGAAGACGCCGCTTTGCGCCCGCTGCGCGACGCCGGCTTGCAGCGCATCCTGCTCGCCGCGCCCACGACATCCGATACAAGGCTCGCGCGCGCGGTCGAAGCGGCCGAAGGGTATCTCTACTATGTATCGTTCGCCGGCATCACCGGCGCGGCAAAGCTGTCCGTACAGGAAATCGCACAGCGTGTGGGCGATCTTCGCGCGCAAGCCAAAGTGCCGGTCGCGGTCGGTTTCGGCATCAAGGACGCGGCCAGCGCGAAAGCCGTGGCCGCGTTCGCCGATGCGGTGGTGATCGGCTCGGCGCTGGTCGGCATGCTTGCCGATTCAGCCAACGCTGACGGCGCCTGCGGGCGGGCGCGAGCTTTTCTGGCGCCCATTCGCGCGGCGCTGGACGAAGGGCCGGCCTGAGGCAGCGATGCCGCGCGCGTTGTATCCTTGCAATCTGGAATCGCGACAGGAATCCCTCGTGTCCTGGTTGCAGAAGCTGACCACGCCGAAAATCCGCACCGAAGGCGCGCCCATGCGTGGCAAGGTGCCCGAAGGCGTGTGGGAAAAATGCTCCGGTTGCGGGATCGGACTGTATCGCCCCGAACTGGAACGCAACCTGATGGTGTGCCCGAAGTGCGGGCATCACCACGCCATCGCCGCGCGCGCGCGGCTGGCGGCATTCCTTGACGAGGGCGGCGACGAGCTCGACGCGGGCCTGGCGCCCGTGGATGCGCTGAAATTCAAGGATTCCAAGCGATATCGCGATCGCATCCTGGCCGCGCAGAAGGCCACGGGCGAGAAGGACGCGCTGGTGACAGTGCGCGGTGCGCTGAAAGGAATGCCCGTCCTCGCGTGCGCCTTCGAATTCGGCTACATGGGCGGTTCGATGGGCTCCGTGGTGGGAGAGAAGTTCACGCGCGCGGCTGAAGCCGCGCTGCGCGACAAGGCGCCGCTGGTGTGTTTCACCGCGACCGGCGGTGCGCGCATGCAGGAAGGACTTCAATCACTGCTGCAAATGGCCAAGACGTCCGCCGCGCTCGCGCGCCTTCGCAATGCCGGGCTGCCGTACATCGTGGTGCTGACCCATCCGACCACGGGCGGCGTATCGGCCAGCCTCGCGATGCTGGGCGACATCCAGATCGCCGAACCCAAGGCGCTGATCGGATTCGCCGGTCCGCGCGTGATCGAGCAGACCGTGCGCGAAACGCTGCCCGAAGGTTTCCAGCGCTCCGAATTCCTGCTGGAGCACGGGGCCATCGACATGATCTGCGACCGTCGCCACTTGCGCGATCGCATCGCGGATCTCCTCGCGATCCTGACGCACCATTCGAAGGCTGCGTAATCGTCGTACGCCGGGTGCCGGGCTGCGGTCTGACAAGACGCGCCTCGCTGAATCTTCGCATCACTTCGGCTTGCGGCTGAAGCCCTTAAACAGTACCATATTGGTACTATTGGGTCCAAACCAGACCGGACCGCCCGCATGATACGCGTCAGCCGCCTTGCCGATTACGCCTCCGTGGTGATGGCCTGCCTTGCGCGCCATCCAGGAGAGGTGTTGTCGGCGGCGCAGGTCGGCGAAGAAACCAATCTGGAATTGCCGACGGTCAGCAAATTGCTCAAGCAACTCGCCCGGGCGGACTTGGTGGAGTCGTTCCGTGGCGCCGCGGGCGGTTATCGCCTGGCGAAGCCCGCGCAGGACATTTCGCTGGCGGAAATCGTGGAAGCGCTGGACGGCCCGATCGGCTTGACCGAATGCAGCATCGGCCACACCGGCTGCGAGCGCCAGTCATATTGCTCGGTCGCGCGCGACTGGCAAGGCGTCGGCGCCGCGATCGACAACGCGCTGCGCGGGGTCAGCCTGGCCGACATGCTGCGCCGCCGCCCGGCGCGCGCGCACGGCGCGAGCATGTAGGGAGAAACGCATGGCAACCCAACCGGGCGAAGTCCAGGCCGCGTTGTCACGTCGCTACGGCGCGGGCTTCGTCACCGACATCGAATCGCACAGCTTGCCGCCGGGTCTCGACGAGGACACCATCCGCGCGCTTTCCGCGATCAAGGAAGAGCCGGAGTGGATGACCGAATGGCGGCTGACGGCGTATCGCCGCTGGCTGAAAATGACGCCGCCGAACTGGGCGCATCTGAAACTCGGTCCCATCGATTTCCAGGCGATCAGCTACTACTCGGCGCCGAAGAACAAGCCGAAGTCGCTGGACGAGGTCGATCCCAAACTGCTTGAAACTTACGACAAGCTGGGCGTGCCGCTGCACGAGCGCGCCAAGCTGGCGGGCGTGGCGGTGGATGCGGTGTTCGATTCGGTGTCGGTCGCCAACACCGCGCGCGAACAGCTCGCGAAAGTCGGGGTGATCTTCTGCTCGATGAGCGAGGCGATCCGCGAACACGGCGATCTCGTCCGCCAATACCTCGGCACGGTGGTGCCTCAGGGCGACAACTTCTTCGCGGCGCTGAACTCGGCGGTGTTCTCGGACGGGTCGTTCGTGTTCATCCCGAAGGGCGTGCGCTGCCCGATGGAACTGTCCACCTATTTTCGCATCAACGCCGGCCATACCGGGCAGTTCGAGCGTACGCTGATCATCGCCGAGGAAGCCTCGACGGTTTCTTACCTCGAAGGCTGTACCGCGCCGATGCGAGACGAGAACCAGTTGCACGCGGCGGTAGTGGAACTGGTGGCGCTGGAAAAGGCCAACATCAAGTACTCGACGGTCCAGAACTGGTATCCGGGCGACGAGAACGGCAAGGGCGGCATCTACAACTTCGTGACCAAGCGCGGCGAATGCCGTGGCGACGACTCGAGGATCACCTGGACCCAGGTCGAGACGGGTTCGGCGATCACCTGGAAATATCCGAGCTGCGTGTTGCGCGGCGATCGTTCGGTTGGCGAGTTCCATTCGGTGGCACTGACCAACAACTTCCAGCAGGCCGATACCGGCACCAAGATGATCCATATCGGCCGCGACACCAAATCCAAGATCGTGTCCAAGGGCATCAGCGCCGGCCGCAGCCAGAACAGCTATCGCGGACTGGTGAAGGTGGAGAAGGGCGCGGTGAATGCACGCAACCATACCCGCTGCGATTCCATCCTGATCGGCAAGAAATGCGGATCGCATACCTTCCCGTACATGGAAGTGAAGAACCCCACGGCAATCGTCGAGCACGAAGCGACCACGTCCAAGATTTCCGACGACCAGTTGTTCTATTGCCGCAGTCGCGGGATCGGCGAGGAAGACGCGGTGTCGATGATCGTGGACGGCTTCTGCAAGCAGGTGTTCCGCGAACTGCCGATGGAATTCGCGGTGGAAGCGAAGAAGCTGCTGGAAGTGTCGCTCGAAGGCGCGATTGGGTGAGATGACCATAAGTAGGGCGGGTTAGCCGCGCAGCGGCGTAACCCGCCATCACGGTTCCGGCAGGTTACGCGCTTGCAGCGCCAACCCGCCCTACAAGAGCGAAGTGCATGCTTAAGATCGAAAACCTCCACGTCCGCATCGCCGGCAAGGAAATCCTGAAGGGCCTTTCGCTGGAGGCAAGGCCCGGCGAAGTGCACGCCATCATGGGTCCGAATGGCGCGGGCAAATCCACGCTCGGCAACGTGATCGCGGGCCGCGCCGGCTACGAAGTGACCCAAGGTTCGGTGACGTTCGATGGCAACGACTTGCTGGCGATGGAACCGGAAGCGCGCGCGGCGGCCGGCGTGTTCCTGGCATTCCAGTACCCCGTCGAGATTCCCGGTGTCAACAACACCTATTTCCTGCGTGCGGCCCTGAACGCACAGCGCAAGGGACGCGGCGAAACCGAACTCGATTCCATGCAGTTCCTGAAGCTGGTGCGCGAGCGCGTCAAGGAAATGGGCATGACGCCCGAGCTTTTGAATCGTGCGGTCAACGAAGGCTTTTCCGGCGGCGAGAAGAAGCGCAACGAGGTGTTCCAGATGGCCGTGCTGGAGCCGCGCCTCGCGATCCTGGACGAAACCGATTCCGGGCTTGACATCGATGCGCTCAAGCAGGTTGCCGAAGGCGTGAACCGCCTGCGCTCGCCAGAACGCAGCTTCCTCGTGATCACGCACTACCAGCGATTACTGGATTACATCGTGCCGGACTTCGTGCACGTGCTGGCCGATGGCCGCATCGTCGAAAGCGGCGACGCGAAACTGGCGCGCGAACTGGAAGCCCACGGCTACGCCTGGGTGCGCGACCGCACGCCGACGGAAGCGCACGCGTGAACGCTGTGCTGACGCCATTTGCCGAATCGATGCAGACCGCCGCCGCGGCGTCACCTCTGCCCGGTTCCGGACTCGCATGGCTGGATTCCGCGCGTCACGAGGCGCTGCGCGCGTTTTTGGAGCGCGGCCTGCCGGATAACCGCAACGAATTGTGGAAATACACCGCGCTCCGCGCCCTGCAGCAGCGCGCCTATGCGCCATGCGACGACGAGGCGACAAGTCGTCCGGTATCGAATGATTTTTTGTGGCCGGACGGTTGCGACGGTCCGCGCGTGGTGTTCGTGAATGGCGTATTTCGCGCCGATCTTTCGCGGCTCGACGATCTTGCCGATGGCGTCATGCTGCAGCCTTTGTCGAAAGCCCTGCGGCATCAATCCGAGCCGTTGCGGTTCCTGCTCGCCGCGCGTGGAGAGGAAGACGACGGTTTCACGCTGTTGAATCGCGCGCTCGCGGCGGACGGTTTGGTCGTACGCGTGGCCGCCGGCGTACGCGTTTCACAACCGCTGCACGTCGTGCATGTCGGCACGGGCGCCGACGACGCGGTCGCCTGGCATTTGCGTGACCTCATCGAAGTGGGCGAAGACGCCTCGTTGACCGTGATCGAGCATCACGTCGGCGATGACGCGTCGGGTCATCTCGCGAATCTCGTGCGGGACATCACCTTGCGCGAGCGGGCACAGCTAGATTGGGTCATCGTCCAGCGCGCATCGTCCGAAGCGACGCTGTTGCGGCGCACCGATTGCGTGCTGCACGAAAACGCGTGCATGAACCTTCACGCACTGGAACTTGGCGGCAAGCTTGCGCGCCACGAATTGCGCGCGGAACTTGCAGGCGCGCACGCGCGGTTCACCAGCCGCGGTGCGTTCGTGCTACATGACCGCCAGCACGCCGACGTCGAGGTACTGGTGACGCACAGCGGGCGCGATACCGTGAGCGATTCGCTGTGGCGCGGCGTGGCCGGTGATCGCGCACGTGGCGTGGTGCACGGCCGCATCCTGGTGCAGCCCGGCGCCGACGGTTCCGATGGCAGCTTCTACAACAAGAACCTGTTGCTTTCACCGACGGCCGAAATCGATACCCGTCCGGCGCTGGAAATCTACGCGGATGAGGTGAAAGCCAACCACGGCGCGACTGTGGGCCAGTTGGACGAAAACATCTTGTTCTACCTGCGCTCGCGGGGCATTTCGCTGGAAGTGGCGCGGCGCATGCTGGTGCGCGCATTCTGCGCGGTGACGCTGGACGGCATCGAACCCCCGGGTTTGCGCGAGCACTGCGAAGCATTGCTGGCCGAGCAATTGCCGGAGACGGAAGCATGAGCGCAACCGCGAAGGCGACGAGTCCAAGGGCGGCGGTCGACTGGACCAGGGTCCGCTCGGATTTTCCGATCCTGCAACGCAAGGTCCACGGCAAGCCGCTGATCTATCTCGACAGCGCCAACACTTCGCAGAAACCCCGCCAGGTGATCGACGCGGTGGATGCTTTCTACCGCGAGCACAACGCCAACGTCTCGCGCGCGGTACATCAACTGGGTGAAGAGGCGACGGCGCTGTACGAGGGTACGCGCGACAAGCTCGCGTCGTTCCTGGGTGCCAATCACCGCGACGAGATCGTGTTGACGTCGGGCACCACGATGGCCACCAATCTCGTGGCCTACAGTTTCTTGCTGCCGCGGCTGAAACCCGGCGACGCGGTACTGGTCACGGCGATGGAGCACCATGCCGACATCGTGCCGTGGCAATTGGTATGCAAGCTCACAGGCGCGCATTTGAAGGTCGCGCCGATCACCGAATCGGGCGAACTGATCGTCGACAGGTTCATCGAAGCGTTGACGCCTGAAGTGAAATTCGCGGGCGTGGTGCACGTATCCAACGTGCTGGGCACCGTGAATCCGGTGAAGCAACTGGCGCGTGAGTGCCGCAAGCGCGGCATCCCGTTGCTCGTGGATGGTTCGCAGGCGGCGCCGCACCTGCCGCTGGATGTGAGATCGATCGGTTGCGATTTCTACTGCGTCACAGGCCACAAGATGTGCGGTCCGACCGGCACCGGCGCACTGTGGGCGCGACGTGAATTGCTGGAATCCATGCCGCCGTTCTTCGGCGGCGGCGAGATGATCAAGACGGTATCGTTCGACGGCACCACGTTCGCAGATTCGCCGCACAGGTTCGAAGCCGGCACCCCGAACACTGCAGGCTTTGCCGGGCTGGGCGCCGCGGTCGATTACCTCCAGGCCATCGGCATGGCCAACATCGCAGCGCGCGAGCGTGAATTGCTGGAATACGCGACGCCGCGGCTCGAAGCTGTTCCGGGCTTGCGCATTTTCGGCAATGCGCCCGGCAAGGCCGCGGTGATTTCGTTCCTGATCGATGGCGTGCACGCACATGACCTGGCGACGCTGCTCGATCAGGAGGGCGTGGCGGTACGTTCCGGCCACCACTGCGCGCATCCACTGATGCAGTTCTATGGCGTCGCCGCGACCTGCCGGGCGTCGCTGGCGTTCTGGAACACCGAGGCCGAGATCGACGCGCTGGTGGACGCCATCGGCCGAGTGCGGAAGCTGCTTGCATGAGCGCAGGGGACTTGCGTTTCCGTACGGCGACGCCGGCGGACATCGGTGCGATCGTCGGGTTGACCGAGTCGGCCTATCGCGGCAACGCAAGTCGCGTCGGCTGGACCACCGAAGCAGACCTGCTGGATGGCCAGCGCACCGATGCGCGCGAGGTTGCGGAGTTGATCGCGAATCCGAACGCCAGACTGCTGTTGGCAGAACAGGCGGATCGGTTGTTGGCGAGCTGTGTGGTCGAACGGCTTGTCGATGGCGATGCATGCGACGGTTATTTCGGGATGTTCTCGGTGCGGCCCGAAGCACAGGGCAACGGCACCGGCCGCGCACTGCTGGCCGAAGCGGAACGCATTGCGCGCGATGATTGGCACGCGCGCACGATGCGGATGACGGTCATCGACGTGCGCGCGGAACTGATCGCGTGGTACGAGCGTCGCGGTTACCAACGCACCGGCGAGTACCGGCCGTTTCCGTATGGCGATCCGCGCTTTGGAATTCCGAAGCGTGACGACCTGCGCTTCGAATGGCTCGTCAAGGATTTATAGTCTCTTGCCTGGACGGAACGTCATCCTTGTCTTTGCAGGTCGGACGGAGAGCAGCGAAGCCCAACGCGAGATGTTGGGCTTCCCCGGACAAACCCCGGGTCGGCCCAACCTACGGAGGAGCATGTCATGACATGCATGCCAATGCCTCGGCTACGAGCCAAAGGGTTGCCATGAACGACGGATGGGTGCGCGTGTGTGCGCGCAACGAACTGTTGCCTGGCGAATTCAAGGTCGTCTGGGATGGCGACACCGCGATTGCGGTGTACAACCTGGAGGGCGACCTGTACGCGATCGAGGATACTTGCACCCATGATGGCGGCGACCTTGCGGGCGGCGAAGTGTGCGGCTTCGAAGTGGAATGCCCGCGCCACGGCGCGCGCTTCGACGTGCGCACGGGCGAAGTAAAGGAAGCGCCTGCAACGGAACCGATCGCGACCTTTCCGGTGCGCGTGGAAGACGGCGTGATCTTTACGCGCGACGATCGGAGTTGAGGCGCTGTCATACCGCGACTGGCGGAAATCGCACTTCGACGCGGAGGCCATGCGGCTCGGCATGGTTCGAGAACACAAGGTCGGCGCCATGGCGTTCGGCAATCTCGCGCACGATGGCCAAGCCCAGGCCGGTGCCTTCATGGTTGTTGCCGACTGCCCGAAAGAAGCGTTCGCCCAGGCGCGGCATCAGTTCCGGTGCGACGCCGGGCCCGTTGTCCTGCACGCTCAACACGCTGCCGCCGTCGCTTTCTGCCTGCACGCCGACGGTGATGTCGGCGTTGCCGCGGCTGCCGTAGCGCGATGCATTGTCGATCAGGTTGCCGAGCAGTTCGCGCAGCAGCACGGTATCGCCGATCACGATGACGCCGTGCTCCGGGCCACGGTAGCCGAGGTCGATGCCGCGCACGATGGCTTCCGGCACGCGCGTCGCCACTTCGTCGCGCACTACTTCGGCGAGATCGAGTGGCGCCGCGGCGCCCAGCGATTCGTCGGGCGCCTGCGCGCGAGCCAGCGCCAGCAACTGGCCAGCCGCGCGCGCGGTGCCGGCGGACAGGCGCTCGACGTGCACCAGCGCTTCGCGCACCGTATCCGGACGCGGGTCGGCCAGCGCGCGTTCGGCTTGCAGGCGCAAGCCTGCAAGCGGCGTGCGCAACTGGTGGGCGGCGTCTGCGATGAAGCGCTGCTGCTGGCGCAGCATGCGATCGAGACGCGACAGCAGCGCGTCGATGGTTGCGACCAGCGGCTGTACTTCCAGTGGCGCGTCGATGGTGCGCAGCGGCGACAGATCGCCCGCTTCGCGCATCCGGATTTCGTGCGCCAGCGGTTCCAGCACGCGCAGGCCGCGATTGATGCCCAACCACACCAGCACCATCGCGACGCAGATCAGCAGCAATTCAATGGGCACGGTGGAAATCAGCAATTCGCGCGCCAGTGCCTGGCGTTTGCGCACGGTTTCGGCCGTGGAAATCACGAGCGTGTCGCCGAGATCCGACTTGTTGGCCACGAACACCGACACCATCCGCATGGCCTGGCCGCGATCGCTGAAGTTGGTGAAGACCGGCACGCCACGCGAAGACGCCGGACTGGGTTGTGGCAGGTCCTCGTCGCCGGCCAGTACGCCATAGCGCAGGCTGCGCACCGCGAATTGGTTGCGGTCCTTCACCGAGAACTGCAGCAGGATGCGTGCCTGCTCGCTCAGCTCGTTGCGACCGGCATCGCTGTTGACCAGGTCGCCCATCGCGTTGGCGCTGTCCAGCAGCCAGCGGTCGTAGACCTTGTTCGCGTAGTGGAGGCCGATCACGTAATTGATGATGCCGCCGCACACCAATACCGCCAGCAGCGGCATCGAGACGAACAGCAGCAGGCGCCGGCGCAGGCTGGGGTTACGGACCATCGGCGGCCTCGAGCAGGTAGCCGAGTCCGCGCACGGTGCGCAGGTACACGTCGCTGCCTTCCAACTTGCGGCGCAGGCGATGGATGGCGATGTCGAGCCCGTTGTCGGTGAGCGCGTCGTTCCAGGTGCACAGCGCCTCGATTACGTGTTCGCGCGAGGTGACGCGGTTGTGGCGCGACGCCAGCACTTCCAGCAGCGCGAATTCGCGCGCGGTCAGTTCCAGCGGATGTTTGCCCATCATCACGCGGCGGCCGGCGAGGTCGATCGACAGTTTGCCTAGCTGCAGGATGGGCATGCCGCTGTTGCTCTGGCGACGCAGCAGCGCGCGCACCCGCGCGTCGAACTCGGCAAGGCTGAAAGGCTTGACCAGGTAATCGTCGGCACCCAGGTCGAGCGTGCGCACGCGCAGATCGACTTCCTCGCGCGCGGTGATGACCAGTACCGGAATGCCGTCGTGGGCCGCGCGCAGCCGGCGCAGTACTTCGCTGCCGTCCTCGCCCGGCAGGCCGAGGTCCAGCACTACCAGCGCGAATGTGTGCTCCTGAAGGGCGGTGATTGCCGCCTTGCCGTTGGCAAGATGGTCAACCGCGTGGCCGGCACGCTCCAGCGAGCCGCATACCGCGTCCGCAATCGCCGCATCGTCCTCGACCACCAGCATCCGCATGTCGGCACCCGCACGAAGGGAGTGGAGAAGGATATCAAGCGTACAACCTGACGAGCACGATTTCCCCGGCGCCCTCGATCCGGGCCGGATCGGTTGTGCCGTCGGGTAGGACCAACGCGGCGTCGCCCGGGTTCAATGTGAACTGCGTGTCCGCACCTGCGTGGATGACGAGGCGGCCGGTGGCCAGGTACACGAGCCAACGCAGATCGGGCTCACCCGGCAGGACCATCGCGTCGACCAACGTGCGGGGTAGCGCCCCGCCGCGCGCGCTGCCGCGCAACATCAGGTTGAAATCGCGGGTCGGGCCTTCCGGAAGCAAGCCGGTGGGAGCGGGGGATCCATCGAACTGCAATGCGTGGAAACGCGCATCGGCGAGTTCACGACCATCCCGAAAACGCAGCGCCATCGACGCGTCGAGCGGAATCAGCGTGCGGCGCGTGTCCGGCAACTCGGAAAACGGCCCTTCGTGTTCCACCTTCGCGACGCTGATGCGAACGGCCCAATCCGCGCCATCGGGTTCGCGCAGGATCACCGTGGTGCTGCCTGCGCCGTTCGCCCAGGCTTCGTCGCGCTGGGCGCTGCGGGGAATGGCGCACAGGGTGGGCATGTCCGGCGTCGGCGCGGTTCAGTCGAGCAAGTCGCGCAAGCCGTCGAGGCCCAGGCGAAGGCTCTCGTTCCATGCGTAACCGACAATCGGTTGCCCGGTGTGCGCGTCGTGGAATTCTTCTTCCTGTCCCGGTGCGAGCAGGTGGCGATAGTCCACAGTCAATTCTTCACCCGCATCGACGTCGCGCGCGGCGAAGATGAAGCCCAGCAGCCACAGGCCGGTCGGCTCGAAGCTGTGGTTGACGTAGCACTCGTCCGGCCAGTCGGGCGAAAGCGTGTAGCGGTCCTCGAACCAACGCACCGAGGTGTGCAACAGTTTTGCCCGTTCCGGGTCGGACAGGATTTCGGCGAACGACCACGTCTGGTCGATGCGATCCGGCGCCACGACGATGCAGCCGCGCGCCAACGGCTGTTCCAGGAACACGCCCTTGCCGGCGCCGGGAATGGTGGACGGACCGATGCGGTAGCGCGGCAGGATCACACAGACACTCGCGTGACGAAAGCGCGCGAGTGTAATGCGTGTCGTCGCACATGGCACAAACCAATGATGCGGACACAAGGCCCGCATCATCGGCATTGCACACAACTCAGTGCTTGCGCGTGTGTTTCGCGCGTTTCGGCTTGGCCGCGGTGCCGGTGTCCGCCTTCGCGGCCGCGGTGGCGCCGCTCAACCGGATCGCATCACGGTTGCGCGCGAGCGTCTTGACGCCCATGCCCTTGACGTTGCCGACGTCGTCCACGCTCTTGAATCGGCCGTGGGCGTCGCGGTATGCGACGATCGCCTGGGCCTTGGCCAGGCCGACGCCGTCCAGTGAGGTGGCGATGGTTTGTGCATCGGCGGTATTGATGTTGACCGGCGTGGCGGCGATGGCCGGCAACGCAAAGGCCAGGCAGAGCGCGAGTGCGCAGAGTGTCTTCTTGAACATGGCTTTCCCTCTTCGATGATCGCCGCGAGCTGCGGCGCGTGGGATCACTTTGCCGCGCAAGGCATGCGGGCACAGCCGGTACGTTGTGCACGATCGTGTCGGCTCACGCAGCAGCGCCGTGTCGGAATTGTCCGACTCCGGCCGCTGTTACACTGGCGCATTGCGCTTTCCTGGAGTGTGCCCGATGGATGCCGGCAAGGCCCGATCCTTCATCAGCAAGTTGTGGGATGACGAAGTGGTCCCGCAGATCACCGAATACATCAAGATCCCCAACAAGTCGCCGATGTTCGACAAGGAATGGGCGGCGCACGGTTACATGGATGCGGCGGTCGCGCTGATGGAGAAATGGGCACGCGCGAAGCTGGAGTCGATACCGGGCGCGACCCTGGAAGTGGTGCGCCTGCCGAATCGCACCCCGCTGATTTTCATCGACGTGCCGGCGTCCGGAAACGACGCGCGCGCCGACGATTGCGTGCTGTTGTACGGGCATCTCGACAAGCAGCCCGAGATGACAGGCTGGGGCGAGGGCCTCGGTCCGTGGACGCCCGTGCTGAAAGGCGATCGTCTGTACGGACGTGGTGGTGCGGACGATGGCTACGCGATCTTCGGATCGCTGGCGGCGCTGCTGGCGCTGCGCGGGCAGGGCGTGCCGCACGCGCGCTGCGTGGTGATGATCGAAGCCTGCGAGGAATCCGGCAGCTACGACCTGCCGCACTACGTCGACCATCTTGCGCCGCGCATCGGTTTGCCTTCGCTGGTGGTGTGCCTGGATTCCGGTTGCGCGAATTACGATCAGTTGTGGCTGACCACGTCCTTGCGCGGCATGACCGGCGGCGAGTTGAAGGTCGAGGTGCTCACCGAGGGCGTGCATTCGGGCGATGCCTCCGGCGTGGTGCCCGATACGTTCCGCATCGTGCGCGACCTGCTCTCGCGCCTGGAAGATCCCGTCACCGGGACGATCGTGCCGAAGGAACTTTACGTCGACATTCCTGCCGAACGCGTGGAACAGGCGAAACAGTGCGCGGAGATCCTGGGTGACGAAGTGTTTTCCAAATTCCCGTGGAGCGACGGGATGCGTCCGGTCAGCGACGACAGGGTGGAGCTGATCATGAATCGCACCTGGCGCCCGCAACTGGCGGTGACTGGTGCGGGCGGCCTGCCGCCGCTCGAGAATGCCGGCAACGTGTTGCGGCCGTCCACGTCCTTGAAACTGAGCCTGCGGGTGCCGCCGACGGCCAACGGCAGCAAGGCCGGCGAGTTCGTGAAGCGCCTGCTTGAAAAAGATCCCCCGTACGGCGCAAAAGTGACGTTCAAGCTGGAAAAGGACGGCAGCGGCTGGAACGCGCCGCAGCTTTCCGAATGGTTGAACGATGCGGTGATCCAGGCCTCGCAGGATGCCTTCGGCGCGCCTGCCGCGTACATGGGCGAGGGCGGCAGCATTCCGTTCATGGGCATGCTGGGCGAGAAATTCCCGAAGGCACAGTTCCTGATCACCGGCGTGCTGGGTCCGCATTCCAATGCGCACGGCCCCAACGAGTTCCTGCACATCCCGACCGGCAAGAAAGTGTCGCAGGTGGTGGCGAGCGTGGTCGCGGCGCATGCGAAGGCGAGTGCGAGCAACTTGACCTGATCGGGATCTTTTCGTGGTGATCCGCATTCGCGAAGCGACCTCCGCCGATGCCGAAACGTTGGCCCTGCTGTCCGGCCAGCTCGGCTATCCCGCGGATGCACCCGCGATCGTGCGGCGCCTGGCCACCATCGCCGGTCGCGGCGTGGTACTGGTGGCGTTTGATCCGCAGGGCAAGGCGTGCGGCTTTGCGCACGCGGAGCCGCGGCATTTGCTGATCGCGGAACCGTTTGTGGAACTCTCGGCGTTGGTCGTGTCGGAAAACGCGCGTGGATCGGGTGCGGGCGCGACCTTGCTCGCCGCGGTGGAGGCGTGGACGCGCGAACAGGGCATCGCGGGCGTGCGCGTGCGCTCGAACGTGCTTCGCGAGCGCGCACATCGCTTCTACCTGCGCGAAGGCTACGTCGAGAAAAAGCGCCAGGCGGTATTTCTCAAGCAGCTGCACATAATGGATGGCAAGGCCTGACGCCGGGCGCGCCCGCCATTACCCTTGGCCGTTCGCAAAGGATTTTCGATGCTCTACGACCTGCCCCCTGTCACCCGCGCGCTGCTGATCGCCAACGTGGCGATCTTCCTGTTGGAACTGGTGCCCTCGCTGCACCCGCTGCTGATCGCGTATGGCGCATTATGGCCGGTCGGGCCCTCGCAATTCGCGGGGTACACCGCCAGCGGGGCGCCTGTCACCGTTGGGTTCCATTTCTGGCAGATCATCACTTATGCCTTCCTGCATGGCGGCTGGACGCACATCCTGTTCAACATGTTTGCGCTGTGGATGTTCGGCGGCCCCATCGAGCACTTGTTGGGCGCAAAGCATTACACGTTCTACTACTTCTTCTGTGCAGTGACCGCCGCGGTCGCGCACCTGCTGGTCGGGCATTTCTTCATCCACAAGTTCTATCCCACCATCGGCGCCTCCGGCGCGATCTTCGGACTGCTTGTCGCGTTCGGCGTGATGTATCCGCGCATGAAGATGTTCCTGATCTTCTTCCCGGTGCCGATGCCGGCGTGGGTGTTCGTGATCGGCTACATCCTCCTGGAACTGTTCTTCGGCGTCAGCGGCTACGAATCCGGCGTGGCGCATTTCGCGCACCTCGGCGGGGCGGTTGGAGGCTTCGTGCTGCTGCAGTACTGGCGCGGGAAATTGCCGATAAGGCCGAAGCGCATCTTGACAAGGTGACGTGCGATCGATCCCCGATCGCTGCACCTTCCGATGTTTCGTGTGGAGCGCGGCAGAAAGAGAAATCGGCACCGGAACGGCCTTCCTGGCTCGACTTTTCACAACGGCGGCTCCGGATAGACACGAAGGTTTCCTGAGCATCAGTCGAAGTCCGCGACCAGCGCCTTCTGCTGCGCTTCGGTGAGCTGCACTTCGGCATGGTAGTTCGGATGCTCGATGCGGAACGTTACCGGCCGGCCACGTTTGAAGTCCGCAACCATCACGGCATCCAGTTCGAAGCGCAGGAAGTGCACCGCCGCGGTCTTTTGCTCATCGCTGCGCGGCAGGTCCTCGTCGGCGATCGCCTTGACGGGCACGCGGTCGCCCACGCCTAGCTGCACATCGTGCTCGATATTGCGCAGGCGCAGCAACTCGCGCTTGCGCACCTCCACGTCGTCGTATTCGATCAGCATCGTGCATTTGAGGTTGGCGCCGTCCGGGATCAGCGGGTTGTAGGCGGCCAGTTCCTCGGCAATGCCCTCGGGTTCGAAGATTTTCTCCGCCCGCAGCATTTCCTGGACCTGGTACTGGATGGTCAGGCGATCCTCGAACAGCAGCGTGACATGCTCGCCCACGCGCACTTTGCGGTCGCGCTTGTGCGCCAACACCCGCGTGCGGAAATCGTCACGTTGCCTCGCGTAGGTTTCGAGGGAAAGCAGGTCGTTTTGGCTGAGCGGTTGCATGTCAGATTCCGTACGCCTTGCGCAGCAGCGACAACGGATGCTGCTGTCCGGGCTGCTGGTTCAAACCATGCGCGAGATGCGCGCCGGCCATCGGACAATCGCTGGTGAGCGTCGCCGCGCCCGAATCCCTGACGCGCGTTTCGACCGGCTTCGCGATCTTGCGCGACAGAGGATAGGTGCTGGTCTTGACGCCGTAGGTGCCGTCGTGGCCCGAGCAGCGTTCGATGGTGACGACTTCGGTATCCGGCACCAGGGAAAGGATGTCGCGCGTTTTCGGTCCGATCTTCTGCACGCGTTGATGGCAGGCGACGTGCCAGGCGAGCTTGCCGAGTGATTCCTTGAAGTCGGTTTTCAGCAAACCCGCGGCGTGGCGCTCCGCCAGGTATTCGAACGGATCAAAAAATGCGCGCTGCACCAGCTTCACGTCCTCGTCGTCGGGGAACATCAGCGGCAGTTCCTGCTTGAACATCAGCACGCAGGATGGAATCGCGGCGATGAGATCGAAACCATCCCGCACGGCCTGCGCGAGCACCGGAATGTTTTCGTTCTTGTATTTCGTGACCGAAGCCAGGTCGCCGAGTTCCAGCTTGGGCATGCCGCAGCAGACTTCCCTGGACACCAGCTTCACCGGAATGTCGTTGTGCGCCAGCACGGCGGCGAGATCGTCCACGACATCGGGCAACACGCTGTCGCAGTAACAAGTCGCGAAGATCGCGATCCTGCCCCGGGTGCGGCCGGCCGGCGTGGCATCGCCGCCCGTGTCCAGCTTGCGCAGCTTCTTGCGCGCACGCGGATGCTTGTATTCGGGGACCTCGGCATCCGGGTGCACGTGCAACGTCTTGTCCAGCAGCTTGCGCGCCGGCTTGCTGCGGTTCAGTGCGTTGACGGTTTCCGCGATCACCGGGCGCGCGGCGATCCGGCCGACGGTAGTGGTGTCTGAAAGAAAGCGGTTGCCGAGTGAGGTGCCCTTGCGCTCGAACTCGAATGCCTTGGCACGCAGCATCAAGTGCGGGAAATCCACGTTCCACGGGTGCGGCGGCACGTACGGACACTTGGTCTGGTAGCACAGGTCGCACAGATAACACTGCTCCACGACCTTGCCGTAATCGGCCTTGTCGACGCCGTCGATCTCCATCGTTTCCGATTCGTCGATCAGGTCGAACAAGGTGGGAAAGGCGTGGCACAGGCTGACGCAGCGGCGGCAGCCGTGGCAGATGTTGAAGATGCGCTCCATCTCCTTTTCGAGCGCGGCCTGATCGAAGAACCCGGGGTCGTCCTGGCCCAGCGGATGGCGGGTGGGGGCTTCGAGATTGCCCTCGCGGTTGCCGCTCACGTCAGTGCTCATTCGCTCTGTCCTTTCGGCGCGCCCGCGGGTAGTCCGGCCCGCTCCCTTGCCGTAATGGCATCCGGGACCTGTATGCTCGCATTTCGGATGCTGGACTTGGCATGAGCTCGGGCCCAACCCGCCTTGTGCGCGACGCTGCACGTGTGGCAAAAGCGCCGCTTCGATGTTTCGCGTGGCCTGTTGCCGTGGGTTGGGTTGAATCCGCACTTTTTGCGGATGAGGCCCAACGGTGCCGTTGGGCTTCGCGAGAAGCCGCTCAGCCCCACCTACATCACGGGAATCCCGACGGCGCTTCCGGTGCAGGGCTTCGCGTACCGCTTGGCGCAACCCGCAACTTCGAGCGGAGGCATTACCCCAACTCGTTGAGTGCCTTGGTGAAGCGATTCGCGTGCGAACGTTCGGCTTTCGCGAGCGTCTCGAACCAGTCGGCGATTTCCTCGAAGCCTTCGTCGCGCGCGGACTTCGCCATGCCCGGATACATGTCGGTGTATTCGTGGGTTTCGCCCGCGATCGCGCTTTTCAGGTTGGCGTGTGTTTCGCCGAACGGCAGGCCGGTGGCGGGATCGCCGACGTTTTCCAGATATTCGAGATGGCCGTGCGCATGGCCGGTTTCACCTTCCGCGGTGGAGCGGAATACGGCGGACACGTCGTTGTAGCCCTCGACGTCGGCCTTGGACGCGAAGTACAGGTAACGACGGTTGGCCATCGATTCACCGGCGAAGGCGTCTTTGAGGTTCTGTTCGGTCTTGGAGCCTTTCAGGTTTGCCATGGTGTTTTACCTCTCGTGTGTGAGCGTGCGGCCTGATGCCGGTAACGTCACCGTAACGCGACCGGCGTCCGAAATGAAATTGATTGATTCGATTGATGCAATAGTCTGCGGCTATCTATGCAGGTCGCCCGCGGCTTCCGGCTGGTAATGGATCGCGGTGACCCTGAGCCGGTGGGTGTTGCCGGCCTGGCCCGGCCAGTCGATGCTCTGGCCCACCCGCAAACCCAGCAGCGCGCTGCCGACCGGCGCCAGCACGGAAATTCTGCCCGCGTCGGCGTCGGCATCCTTCGGATACACCAGTGTCAGCGTGTGGTGCTTGCCATTCGATTCGTCCACGCAATCGGCCGACGAATTCATGCTGACCACGTCGTGCGGCATCGAAGCGGGCTCGACGATGTCGGCGCGGTCGAATTCCTCGCGCAACCGCGTGGCCGCGGGCGAATCGCGCAATGCCGGCGTGTCCAGCAGGCTTTCGATGCGCTCCACGTCCAGCCGTGAGAGGGTGATTGACGTTTGCTTTTCCATGTCAGTTCTTTGCGTGAGTATTGCCTGCAACATACCGACGGCGCGACGGTTTCTCAACGGGCGGCGGTTCGGAGGCGGGCAGCGTGGCAGGATCGAGCAGCGCGGGCGGAAGCTGCTTGAAAATCGCCGACAGCGCCAGCAGGAATTCATGCATCGCGGAACTCTTGCGCCAGAACATCGCGATGCGCCGGCTGGGCGCGTGACCGCGGAACGGCGTCAAGTGCACGTTGCCGGTCTGCGCGATGGGCGGCTGCACGGCCAACAGCGGCAGCAGGGTGACGCCGACGTTGGCCGCCACCATTTGCCGCAACGTTTCCAGGCTGGTCGCGCGAAAACCGTGCTTCTCGTCCGCGCCCGACATCCGGCAGACTTCCAGCGCCTGGTCGCGCAGGCAATGGCCGTCTTCGAGCAAGAGAAGGTGTTCGTCCTCGAGGTCATCGAGTTTCAGCTTGCGCCGTCCGGCCAGCGGGTGCGCGTCCGGTGCGGCCAGCAGGAACGGTTCCTCGAACAGGAATTCCGCATGCAAGGTGTCGTTGTGCACCGGCAGTGCCAGGATCGCGGCATCCAGCTTGCCCTCGCGCAGTCGTTGCACCAGCTCGGCGGTTTTTTCCTCGACCAGCAGCAATTCCAGACGGGGAAAGCGCTCACGGATCGCGCCGAGCACATGCGGCAACAGATAAGGGCCCAGCGTGGGAAAGATCCCCAGCGTGAGCGTGCCGGCTTCCGGATCGCGGTCGCGGTGCGCGATGCGCCTGATCTGTTCGATTTCGTTCAGCACCTCGCGGGCGCGCGCGACGATCTGCTGGCCGGCTTCGGTCAGCAGCACCTTGCGCGGCGTGCGTTCGACCAGCGTCACGCCCAGTTCGTCTTCCAGCTTCTTGATCTGGGTGGAAAGGGTCGGCTGGCTGACGAAGCTGGCCTCGGCGGCGCGGCCAAAGTGCTTGTGGTCGGCCAAGGCCACCAGGTAGTGGAGATCACGGAGGTTCATCTGGCAAGGGGCCCAAGTGTGGACGGTCAATATATGGTGTCTATCATACATATTGCAACAATCGATTTGATTTATTGATCTACGGCGCCTACCTTGGACTTTGAACGGCGGCGGAAGCCGTCTGTCCAATCTTCTCAACCACAAGGAGCTTTGCATGCTTACCGTCGGCAACAACTTTCCGCACTTCAACCTCAAGGCCACCGTCTCCATCGAAAGCCTGGACAAGGCCTTCACCGATATCGACAACGCCACCTACAAGGGCAAGTGGCTGTGCGTGTTCTTCTACCCGAAGGATTTCACCTTCGTGTGCCCCACCGAGATCAAGGGCTTTGCGGATCTCGACGCCCAGTTCAAGGATCGCGATTGCCAGATCCTCGCCGCCAGCACCGACTCCGAGTTCGTGCACATGGCCTGGCGCAAGGACCACAAGGATCTGCGCGACCTGCCGTTCCCGATGCTGGCCGACATCAACAAGGACCTGACCCGTGCGCTCGGCATCCTGGACGAGGAAGGCGTGGCCAAGCGCGCCGCGTTCCTGGTCGATCCCGAAGGCGTGATCCGTTTCGTGTACGTCACCGAGGGCTCGGTTGGCCGCAATCCGGCAGAAGTGTTGCGCGTGCTGGATGCGCTGCAGACCGATGAGCTTTGCCCGTGCAACTGGAACAAGGGTGAGGAGACCCTGAAGGCTGCATGAGGCGCCCCGTGCCGCCCGCGCCGGATGCCCCTCCACCGGCGCGGCGCACCTGGCGGCGGGAGCGATCCCGCCGCCTTCTTTAAATCACTATTGGAGAACATCATGAGTCTGGACCGCATCAAGTCTGGCCTGCCCGACTATGCCAAGGATCTTCGCCTCAATCTTGAATCCGTATTGAGCGAAGGCGGCGCGCCGGGCCTTTCGCAGAAACAGATCGCGTTGGTTGCGCTGGCATCGGCGATCGCATCGCGCCACGCGCCGTTGACCGAAGCGATCGCGCAATTCGCCTCGCAACATGCTGGCGAGAAGGAACTCGATGGCGCGCGCATCGCCGCCGCACTGATGGGCATGACCAACATCTATTACCGCTTCCTGCATCTCGTCGAAAACGACGAGTACGGCACGTTGCGCGCCGGGCTGCGCATGAACGCGATGGCCAATCCCGGCTGCGACAAGATCGATTTCGATCTCGCATCCGTGGCGGTGTCCGCCATCAACGGCTGCGGCAGTTGCGTGGCTTCGCATGAACGCGCGCTGCGCAAGCACGACGTTTCCGCGCAGGCGGTGCAGAGTGCCGCGCGCATCGCAGCGGTGATCCACGCCGTGGCCGTGGTGCTGGAACAAGAGGCCGCGGCCAGCAACATGCCGGCCGCGCAGGCGGCGTGAACGCTCCGGTCTAACCGGGACGACGCTTGCGGGTGCGACGGGAGGCCGTCGCACTCGCACCCGCGGCGGGTTCGGGCGACATGGAGGGTCCGCTGAATCCGATGAACTGCTGGCGCATCGCGGTGATCTGTTCGATCCTTTCATAAACAGTATCGCCACGTGCGCGGACCACCGCGCCCAGCAACAGGTTGAACAGCGCGCCGAACGCAGTGAAGCTGTGCCACGCCCGTTCCGGCTGGATGGGCAGCATCAGCACGTGCGGCGTCAACTGGCGCGCCCAATAGCACTCGGAGTCGGTGAGGATCACGAGCGGAATCCCGCGCGCCGCCACTTCGTCAGCAAGAATCCGGAAATGCCGCGAGTAGCGGCGCTCGTCGATCAACACCACGCAGCTCTTTTCGGTCGAATCGATAAGCACGTCGGTGTAGGCGCCATCCACGCCGGACGCGAATGCGACGTGCGGCCGAATCTGTTGCAGCAGCGTGGCAAACATCACGCCGAGGAAGCGGCCCAGCTGGAAGCTCGCCACCGATACGCGGTCCGCGGATGCCAGCAGACGCACGATGGCTTGCCACTCCTCGCCGCGGGCCAGTGCGTGGATCGCGGCCATCGCGCGGATTTCGGCCTGGAGGTTTTCGTCGCGGGCGTCAGGTCCCTCCACGGGTGCCGGACTGTGGTACAGCTTCAGCCACGTCGTGTCTCCGCGCAATTCTTCCTTCATCTCGGCGACGCCGGCGTAGCCGAGTTTGCGCAGGAAGCGTCCGACCGTCATCGCGCTGACGCCCACGCGCTGCCCCAGTGATGCCGCGGTTTCGAATGGCAATCCCCTGAGGTTCTGCAGCAGGTAGGCGGCGACCCGTTGTTCCGATGGGGTGAAGCTTTCCCAGCGGCTCTTCAGTTTTTTTTGGAGGTCTTGGGCCATCGTGATGGAATTATCAGACAACACCGGCGCCACGGCGCGGCTTCACGCCGCGGCGGGCAGCACGCCGCCCCAAAGCTCGTCCGGACACCAGATCGTGCCGTGTTCGTAGCGCGCAGAGGGCGCGCAATCCTCGCGCAGGTACAACGGGCCGTCGAGATCGATCACCGCGCATTGCTGGCCCAGCACGAACGCTGGCGCCATCGCCAGCGACGAACCGGACATGTTGCCGACCATCAGGTCGAAGCCCATCGCGCGCGCCTGTCGCGCCATCGCCATCGCTTCGGTGAGGCCGCCGCACTTGTCCAGCTTGATGTTGATCGTGTCGACGCGGCCTGCGAAGCGCGCGAGATCGGTATGGTCCTGCACGCTTTCGTCCACGGCGATGCGGATCGGGCAATCCAGATCGTCCAGCCAGATTTCCTTGCCGACTGGAAAGGGCTGTTCGATCAACGAAACGCGGCCTTGCTGCAGTGTCGGCACCAAACGCGCCAACGAGTCGCGGGTGAATCCCTGGTTGGCGTCGACCATGATCCACGCGTCCGGTCGCGCGGTGCGCACCGCGCGTACGCGTTCGGCGTTCCGGTCGTCGTCGGTCAACTTGAGTTTCAGCGCGCGTGCATCCGCAAACGCGCGGGCTTGTTCGGCCATGCTGGCGGGTTCATCCGCGCCGATCGTGAACGTGGTCAGCAACGCGCGCGGCGGATCCAGCCCCGCCAGCTTCCAGACCGGCAGGCCTTTGCGCTTGGCTTCCAGATCCCACAACGCGCTGTCCAAAGCATTGCGGGCTCCACCGGGCGGCAGGCAGTCCAGCAATTCGATACGGGTGATGCCGCGCTCTATGCGATCACGCAGCGCCTCGATCTGCGCAAGCATTTCGGGCGGCTCGTCGTGCTTGTAGTACACCCCCTCCGCCTCTCCGCGGCCGATGCAGCCGCCATCGCGCAGTGTCACCACCAGTGCGTCGAAGCCGGTGAAGGTGTAGCCAGTGATGTGAAGCGGCGCCTTCATCGGCCGCTTTTCGATGGTGGCCTGCAACTCCAGTCGCGGGTGCTGCTTCATGTTTTTTCCTTTGGGCAAGCCATGGCCGGCGCGCGTTCGTCAGAACCGCACGTTGAAGCTGATCCATCCGAACGCGACGATGAACCACGCCAGATAAATCATCGCGAGCGCCAACAAGACTTCACCCGCGCGAATCCAGCGGCTGCGCCGCGGTGCCCGCCAGACCCATGCCGCGTTGGCGATGGTTGCGAGGGTGCCGAGCAACGCGAGCACGCCCAGCGCATGGAGCAGATACATCCATGTCGCCAGACCGCCGCGTACCAGCAGCATTTCGTCGGCGGAAATGGCAAGCATCATCCCGAACCAGCCGGCGATCACGACCAGGCTTGCCGCAGCGCCGAGGCGTGACAGCAGGCGCATGATTTCTTGCATGCGGGTCAACACCAATGCCTGGCCGTAGTGTCGGCGGATCCGCCAGCCGGCGAACCAGACCAGCAACGCCACGAGGGCAATGCCGATCGCCGCCGCGACCAGCGGACCGAACGTGCCGAGGCCCAATCGGGCGGGTAGGCGCTGGAACACCACCACGGGAATTTCGCCGGCTGCCCAGTAAAGGACGCGGCCGTGCGCATCGGTCACGAAATCCAGCAGCGACTGGCCATGGACTTCCCGATAGTGCAGCGGCCCGATCTCGCGCCAGCGCAACGGATTCCCCGCGGAATCGACCAGCGTCGAAACCGTGATCGTCCCATCTGGTTGCGCCATGACGTGTGATTGACTCAAGAGATACAGGAAGCGCAGCGCGCTCTGGTTGCGACGACTGGTCTCGTACCGGCCCGCCACGCGCACGGCGTCGGCCTTCGCGGTGTCCAGCGTCGGCGCCGATGGCGGCTGCCATGGAAAATAGCGGTCCAGGAACGCGCGGAAGATGTCGCTGCGAACGTCGTTGACGGCGCCCGCTTTTCCCGCGCTGTTGAACGCCATGAAGATGCCGACGTTCGCATCCAGCAGCAGGTGCAGGTCGCTGTGGAACACGATGGTGTCGCCGCCGTGGCCGATGATGCGTTGGCCGTTGCGGTTTTCCTCGTAGAAGCCCAAATCCATGCCGTTCAGGCCTGGCGCCGCGACGTACTGTTGGCTGTGCATCAGTGCGGCGGTTTGCGGCTGCAGGATGTGCGCATCGCCGAAGCGCCCGCTTTGCAACTGGGCGATCATGAAGTTCGCCATGTCCAGGGCCGACGCCGCCATCGCACCGGCCGGCGCCGGATTCACCAGTTCGAACGGTTTCGGCTTGCCGTCGGATGCGGAGACATAACCCTTCGCCAGCAGTGGCGCCAGGTTTGCCGGCAGCGGTTGCGTGAAAGTGGAATGGCGCATGTCCAGCGGCGCGAGGATATGGCGCTGGATGTATTCGCCAAGCGGCTCGCCCGACACGCGCTGCACGATGTAGCCGGCCAGCCCCGCGCCGTAGTTGGAGTAGGCAACGATCTTGCCCGGCGGGAAAATGCGCGCGGGGATGTGCTGTTTCAGATAGCGGCCGAGGTTCACGCCTTCGGGCGTGGCGGGCAGCAGGTCGCGCGTGGTGTCTTCGAAGCCCGCCGTGTGCGTCATCAAGTCCCGCAACGTGACCGGCTTGCCGAACCGTGGCGGGATCTTGAAGTCGAGGTAGCCGTTGATGTCGCGATCGAGGTCGAGTTTGTGCTGCTTGACCAGTTGCATCACCGCGGTCCAGGTGAACAACTTCGAGACCGAGCCGATCCGGAACAGCGTGGTGTCCGGCGACACCGGCGTGCGGGTTTTCAGGGCAGCGTAGCCGTAGCCGTGCGCGAACAACACATCGCCGTCCTTCACCACGACGATCGCGCCGCCGGCGATGTCGCCGCGCGCCAGCATGTACGGCAGCATGCCGTCGAAGAACGTCGCGATATCCGCCGCGGTCATCGCGTGCGCCGCCGGCGCTGGCGTTGCCGTGGCGGAGGCTTGCTGGCGTGGCGTCGGTTGCGGAACCTGTGCGATTGCCACGCCGGCCATGCAGCTAAGCGCGAATGTCAGCGGGGCCAGCAGCGTGCGCTTCATGGTGAAGCTCCGAGCGGAAGCGAACTTTGGCGTCTGAGGGTCGCCATCAACAGCCCGGCAATGAGCCACGCACCGCCGAACAGGAACGTCGTGCGGTCAAAGCCGGTGAAGATGAAACCGACGATCGCGAATCCGCACAGCGGCATCACGATGTGGCGGAACGGACGCGTACGCTGGCCGCGACGCATCCAGAAATAGGCAGGTACCGAAAGATTGAGCAGCAGGAACGAGGTCAGTGCGCCGAAATTGACGAGCTGCAACAACACCACGATGGGTACGCTCAGCGAGAGCACCAGCGACAGCACGGCGACGAACGCGATCGCGTTGGCCGGCGTCTTGAAACGCGCGTCCACCTTCGCGAGGAATCCGCCGAAGGGTAGGGCACGGTCGCGTCCCATCGCGAACAGGATGCGCGAGATCGCCGACTGCGACGCCAGCGCGCTGGCCACGCCGGTCGCCAGCGCCTTCACCACGATGAACAGCACGAACAGCGCGGTGCCACCGACGTCGCGCGCGATCTGGAAAAATCCGAGGTTGTCGTCGAGGTTCGCGTAGTCCGGATGTGCCAGTGCCGCCAGCCAGGTCTGAAGTACGAACAGCGCGCCGAGGATCACCAAGGTCAGCACTGTTGCGGTGCCGACGTCGCGCCGCGGTTCACGGGACTCTTCGGCCAATGTGCTGATGGCGTCGAAGCCGAGGAAGCTGAGTGCCGCAATGGTGGTCGCCGTGGCGATGAAGCCCCAGCTCAGGTGTCCGGGTTGGTACAGCGGCGCCCAGGAAAAGCCGCCGGTGCCGTGCCCGAGCACGAACACGAAACGGATCGCCAGCACCACGAAGAGCGCCAGCGCGATCAGTTCGAGCGCCAGCAGCACGAAATGCGCGCGCGACTGCAGGCGAACGCCCAGCACGTTGATCGCGGTGTTGATCGCCAGCAGCGCGACGATCCACACCCAGTGCGGCACGCCGGGCACGAGTCCGCCGATCCAGTTCGACACGAAGATGTAGATCACCGCCGGCACCAGCAGGTAATCTGCGAGGATCATCCAGCCCGCAATGAAGCCGACGAACGGATTGATGCCGCGCCGCACGTAGGCGTACACCGAACCCGCGAAAGGGAACTCCGCGCTCAACTGCTTGTAGCTGAGCGCGGTGAAGAACATCGCGACCATGCCGACCAGGTACACCAGCGGCACCATGCCTTGGCTGGCATGCGCGACGAATCCGTACACCGCGACCGGCGCGATCGGCACGATGAACACCATGCCGTACACCAGCAGGTGCCGCAGCTTCAGCCGGCGATCGAGCTGTTGCGTGTAGCCGGCCGCGTCGAGCTCCGCGCTGGCACTGTCGTTCGGCGACGCGTGCATCGGTCAGTAATGCCGGTCAAAAGTGTGTGTTGAAGTTGACCAGGCCGTACGCGACGATCGCCCAGATCCCGTACAGCGCGCACAGTCCCAGGACAAACTCGCCCACGCGCACCAGCCAGCCGCCCGGTCCGCGCACGATCCGCGAAACCGCTTCCAGCACGATCGCGATGCCGCCGATGATTCCCAGCGCGCCCAGCACGTAAAGCACGACCAGCCAGCTCGTGAAATTGCTGTACATCAGCGCCATCGGTTTCGAAAACGCCGTCAGCAACAGCAGCCAACCGATCACGACCGCCAGCATCAGGCACACGCCGATCCTTGATGCCAGGTTCAGCGCGAATCGGTCCGTGGTTGCCATCAGTGGCCTGCGCCCGAAACGGCGCCGCGCAATCGCGCCGCCGATCCAGACCAGCACGGTCAGCACGAACACCGCGATCGCGATTTGGGTCAGCAGCACGAACCAGCCGTGTTGTTGCAGGCCGCGGACCGGTTGGAACACTTCCACCGGCGGGAAATCATCGGTGGTCCACCACTTGATCGAGCCGTCGGCATTGGCGACGAAACGCAGCCGCGATTGCCCGTTCGCTTCCTGGTACAGCAACGGGCCGATCTCGCGCCAGTGTTTCGTGGCGCCGGAAGGATCCTTCAGCATGCTGACCGTGATCTCACCGTTCGGCAGCGCCGCGACCTTCGCCTGGCCCAGGCTGAAGATCAGCCGCAGTGCGCTGTCTTCGCGGCGGCTGGCCCAATACCAGCCGGCCACGCGCGCGGCATCCTGTTTGGCGGTCGCGACCGTGGGCTGTGCCGGCGCCGTGTAAGGGAAGTAACGATCGAGGAAGGCGCGGAACAGTTCCGTGCGCACGCCCTCGGCCGTGCCGTTCGGCGCCTTGCCGGCGCTGTTGAACGACATGAAGATGCCGATGTCCTTGTCCAGCAGCAGGTGCAGGTCGGAATGGAAGGCGAGGGTATCGCCGCCGTGGCCGATGATGCGCAGCCCGTTGCGGTTTTCGCGATAGAAACCGAAGTCGTAGCCGTTGATGTCCGGTGCCGCGTTGTAATGCGGGCTGTGCATCAGTTGCACGGTCGCGGCAGGCAGGATGGTATTGCCGTCGAACTGGCCACCCTGCAACTGCATGATCATGAAATTGGCCATGTCGGTCGCGCTGGAGGTGAACGAGCCGGCCGGATACGGCTCGACCACCTCGAATGGCACCGTGGTCTTGTCGGTGGCGGTGATGTAGCCGGTCGCCATGTCGTCGCACAGCGCCGCGGGCAGCGGTTGCACGAAAGTCGAATGCGCCATCGCCAGCGGTTTCAGGATGTGGGCCTCGACATATTTGTCGAACGGTTCGCCCGACACGCGCTGCACGATGTAGCCGGCGAGCGTGGCGCCGTAATTCGAATACGCGACGACTTCTCCGGGCGGGAAAATCCTCGGCGGCATCCGCGCGGCAAGGTATTGGCGCAGCGGAAACGGTTGCCGCGGCGAAGCGAAGATCAGATCGCGGATCACCTCGGCGAAGCCCGGCGTCATCGTCATGAGGTCACGCATGGTGATCGGCTTGCCGAATTTCTCCGGAACCTTGAAGTCGAGATACTTGTTGACGTCGGCATCGAGGTCGATCTTGCCGGCCGCGACCAGTTGCATCACCGCCGTCCACGTGAACAGCTTGGAGACCGAGCCGATCCGGAACAGCGTCTGGTCGGGAATCACCGGCGTGCGCTTGGCGACATCGGCGTAGCCGTAGCCCTGCGTGAAAATCGGCTTGCCATCCTTGACCACCACGAGGACGGCGCCGGCGATGTCGTTGCGCTTCAGCATGTACGGCACCAGCCCGTCGAAGAACGTGCGCAGGTCCGCCGCATCCATGGTCGGCGTGGTACCGGCTGCCGCCGGTATGGCCGCTTCCGCAGGCGGCGCCGATGTCCCGGGTTGCGCCGTGGACGTGGCCGGCGCCGGTCGGTTGGCGACGGCGGACGGAACTTGCGCAAGGCACGGCGCACATACGCTCAAGACCAACAGCAGCGAGGCGAGGCGCTTCAACATGACATGTCTCCTGTGGCGTATGGCATGGAACCGGACCAACGTTGCCGCAAGGCATTCGAGAGGGACGTGCGCGTCAAGGATGCAGTGCGCCGCGTCCTCCGCGATCCGCCGTCTTGCAGCGAATGCCGTATCCCTGGCTCAGAAATTCCTGCTGACCGAAATGCCGAACATGCGTGGCGTGATGATCGTCGCGTTGTCTTCCATTCTCCCGGTGATCGGATTGGGCTCCCCCGCGACCGGTACGTAATTCTGGAAGGTGCTTGCCTGCACGATGCCGCGCTGGTTGGTGAGGTTCTTGACGTAGGCGTCGATGTTCCACTGGCCGCGGTTCACGCCCGCGCGCAAATTGATGGTGTGGTAGCCCGGAATGGTCGGGCTCGACGGCAGCGGGGGCAGTAGGCCCGGGATCGGATAGCTGAATGCAAAGTCGGTGGAGCGCTCGCCGACGTACCGGTAGCTCGCACCCACATAACCATGCCAGCCGCCGCCCAGTGCGAAGTCGTAATCGCCGCTGAGACCGAGCGTGAATTGCGGTGCGTAGGGCAATGGATCGCCGCGCTTGCCGTTGGAGGGATAGGGCGCATCCTTGGTCAAAGTGGCGTCGTTGTAGGAAGCGTTGGCCGACAACTTGAGGCCCGGCGCCGGGATCCACGCGATGGTGGCTTCCAGCCCCTTGCTCTTGGCCTGTCCGCCGCTGGTCAGGAAGGTGAAATTGTTTTCAAAGGTGGTCAGCGGAATCTTGGTCCAGTCGATGTAGTACGCGGACAAGTCCACCATCACCCGGTCATCGGGCGACGTCGATTTCAAGCCCAGCTCGTAGTCGGTCAGCTTGGTCGGACTGAAGGTCGCCGGCACATCGGGGACGCCGACCGGAACGATGTTCGGGCCGCCGGGCAGGAAGCCGGATGCGATCCGGGCATACAGCATGTTGTTGTCATTGATGTGGAACGTCGGAGTCAATGAAAACGTGGTGCTGCTGTCGGAAGAACGCTTGTCCAGCAACACGGTCGGTGGAACGCCGCCGAAAAGAAGTCCGTATCCGATTTCGGTGTAGTGCTGCTTGTCGTGGCTGTAGCGCAAGCCCGCTTCCACGTCGAAACGGTCCGTGATGTGCCAGGTAATGCTTCCGTAGGCGGCATAGGCCTCGTAGGTGCTCGGCTGCAAGTCGCCACCGATGGGGATGCCGAACGGCGAAGGCTGCGGCGTGCCGCTGTAGTAATCGCTTGGGTAGACGTTCTGCGCGTTGTTGCCGGTCTCGCGGGTCCAGAACACGCCGCCCAGCCATTCCACCGTCTGCGATTTCGGTGACGACAGGCGGAATTCCTGGGTGGCCTTGGTCTGGGGGATCGTGGCCTGTTCCAGCGTGCCGTAAGGCTGGCCATTGGCCTGTGGGCCGAGGTACAAAAGCGAAGTCGCGTCGGTGTTGGTGACCGCATCGAGCGTGCTGTAGCTGCTCGACGACATCAGCTTCGCCCAGCCGAAGTCGGTGTTGAGTGTCACGTTGTAGAGCCGGTAATGCGCATCGAAAACATTGCCGCCCAGCGTGGCACTCCGCTGCTGCAGGTCCCCATAGACCGGCTGCAGCGTGTCGGGATCAAGGGCCACGGTCGCGGAACCCGCGGCGGAGAGATTTTGTGCCAGCGCGGTCACGCGCACCGAAGTCTTGTCGGTGGGGGTCCACAACAGCGACGCGCGCCCACCCTTGATCTTGCTTTCGTTCACGTCGGTCTTGCCGCGTCCGGCATCGTCGGCGAAGCCGGGATCGGTCTCGTCGTACACGTTCGCGCGGATCGCCAGCTTGTCCTTGACCAGCGGTAAATTCACCATGCCGTGCACGTCGAAACCGGTGCCGCCGCCGTCCACGCTGGTGCCGCCCAGTTGCAGACGCCCGGAATAGTTTTCGGTATCGGGTGGAATGGTGATGAAGCGGATCACGCCGCCCAGTGCGCCTGCCCCGTACAGCGTGCCCTGCGGGCCGCGCAGCACTTCGATGCGTTCGACGTCGGCGGGGTCGAGGTCCGGCGTCAGCGCGGAACCCACGGCGAACACGCTGCTGGAACCGAACGGGGTCTCGTCCACGTACACACCGACCGAGGCGCTGGGCTGCTGGGACCCCGAAGCGATGCCGCGGATGCTCAGCTCGGTCAATCCCGGCCCGAGCGAGATCGCATCGAGCCCTGGCACGCTCGCTGCGTAGTCGGAGAAATCCTGAAGGTGCTCGCGCTCGATGTCGTGCCAGGTCAGCGCCGACACCGCCATCGGCACCTTCTGCAGCGTTTCGTTGCGGCGGTTGGCGGTGACGACCACCGTTCCCAGCGTGGTCACCGTCGTTTCGCCCGTGGTGGTCGCGTTTGGCTTCTGTTGGTCCGACGGCGCGTTTTGCGCATGTGCCAGTGGTGCGCCCAACAGCGCCGCGGCGATCGCGGCCGAGAGACGAAGCGACAGCCCACCGCGCTTGCTGTTCATGGCCCACCTCCCGAAGACATGGCAGCCGAATCGGCGGATCGATTGTTACTACGATCACATCCATGTGTCAATGTTATTCAAGTATCAATTTGCGCCGATGCCGGTCTGATGCCGTGCACGCGGCCGCAGGGACTTTCGTCACTTGCGATGCCGCGGCAAGCGTGCTGGAGTTTCCGGCTATCCCTCGGCAAAGGAGTGAAGCCTGATGCGCGCGTTCCCTGTATTCGTGATGGCGGGACTGCTGGTGCTGTTGACGGGCTGCGGATCGCAGTCCGCCACGAATGGATCGTCGGCGGCCACGTCCGCCTCGGTTCCGAAACCTGCCTCGAGCGCAGCGCTTGCTGCGACCTCCCGGCCGCCGATGACGCGGCTTCCCACCTGGGCGGTACCGGAATCCTACGATCTTTCGATCAAGAGCGATCCCGACAAACCCGATTACAGCGGCACGGTCACGATCGCGGTCGACCTGAAGAAGGCTTCGGACCACCTGTGGCTGCACGGCAAGGATTTGAAGGTTTCCAGCGTCACCATCACCGATGCGCAGGGCAACGCGCACGCCGGCAAGTACGACGGTGCGGTCACCAAGGATGCCGAGCAGGCGGGCGTCGCGCGGGTCGATTTCGGTGCCACGCTGCAACCGCAGAAAATCAAACTGAAGTTCGAATTCACGGCGCCCTACAACAAGACCCTGCAGGGTTATTACAAGGTGGAGTTCGCGGGCAACGCCTACGCGATGACGCAGATGGAACCGATCAGCGCGCGGCTCGCATTCCCGTGCTTCGACGAACCGGGTTTCAAGGCGCCGCTGAATCTGTCGCTGACGATTCCCGACGCCGACAAGGCCGTGGCGAACGCCGCGGAAACCGGCGACAAGCCAGCCGGTACGGGTTGGAAAACCATCACCTTCGCGCAGACCAAGCCGCTGCCGACTTATTTGTATGCGTGGGCGGTGGGTCCGTGGGACATCGTGAACGGCCCGACCATCCCGCCGAACCAGTGGCGCTCGACGCCGGTGCCGGTGCGCGGCATCGCCACCAAGGGCAACGGCCCGAAGATGCAGCGCGCGCTCGCGATGGCGCCGGGCATCATCGAGCACGAGGAAGCCTATTACGGCTTCGGTTACCCATTCGGCAAGCTCGACCTCGCCGCGCTGCCGGATTTCTCAGCCGGCGCAATGGAGAACGCGGGCCTCATCACCTATCGCGACTGGCTGTTGCTGCTCGACAAGGATTCGGCGCCCAGCGCCGTGCGCAGCACCTTCAACGTCGAAGCACACGAGATGGCGCACCAGTGGACCGGCGACACCGTGACGCTGGAATGGTGGAACGACATCTGGCTCAATGAAGCCTTCGCGACCTGGATGCAGCAGAAGATCGAGGGCGAGATTCATCCCGACTGGCACGCGCACCTCAGCCGCATCGGCGGCGGGCAGGGCGCGATGCATAACGACATCCTCACCAGCGCGCGCATGATCCGCCAGCCGATCACCGGCAACGGCGACATCGAAACCGCGTTCGACGGCATCACCTATCAAAAGGGTGCCGCGGTGATCGGCATGTTCGAGAACTTCGTGAGCCCGAAGGTGTTCCAGAAGGGCATGCAGGCGTACATCAAGGCGCATGCGTTCGGCAATGCCACCGCCGATGACCTGGTGGATGCGATCGCGACCGCCGCCGGCAAGGGCGAGGCGTTCAAGAAGGCGTTCAAGAGTTTCCTCGACCAGAACGGCGTGCCGCTGGTTGCCACCAAGCTGGATTGCAATACCAAGGGCGGTGCAACACTGGACCTTGCGCAGAGCCGTTATCTGCCGCTGGGTTCGACGGGCGATCCAAACCGCCTGTGGGGCATTCCGGTGTGCGTGCGTTTCCCGAACGGCGTGCAGTGCCAGATGCTCAACGGGAAAACCGCCGACATGAAAATCAACGGCGGCCGGTGCCCCGCGTGGTACATGCCGAACGCCGACGGCGACGGCTATTATCGTTTCGACATGGCCAAGGCTGATCGCGCCGCGCTCACCAAGGTGATTGCGCAACGCACCGATGGCGAACAGTTGGCGTTCGCCGATGCCATCGACGCGTCTTTCCAGCGCGGCGGCATGGATGCGGGCGAAGTGCTGGCGGCGATGCGCGAACTGGCGCCGTCCAAGGTGCGTCAGATCGCGTTGGCGCCGCTCGACACGGTGGGCTGGATCTACGATCACGAGGCGCAGAGCGATGCGCAGAAGGCGGCGATCCGCAATGCGGTGGTCAAGGCCTATCTGCCGCGCCTGAAGGCGTTGGGTTATCAGCGTCGCGCGGGCGAATCCGCGGACGATGTGCTGATGCGCGGCTCGCTGGCCAGTTCGCTCGGTCTCGAGTTCGAGGTGCCCGAAGTGCGTACGGCGCTGCTGAAGCAGGGCGAGGCCGCGCTCAAGACCGGCAAGGATGGCCTTCCCGACCTGATGGCGGCGAATCCCGATCTGCTGCGCACCGCGTTGTCGGTGGCGGTGGAAGAGAAGGGCAAGCCCGCGGTCGATGAATTGATCGCTGCGATCCCGAAGACCACCGATCCGGTCAAGCGGAACGCGATGCTGGGCGCGCTCAGCTATGCCAAGGGTGCCGAAGCCGACGTGGTGCGCGACTTCGCGTTGTCGCCGCAGGTGAAGGTCGGCGAGATGGGCATGCTGCTGCGCAATGATCGCGACACCGTGGCTGAGCGTGACGGCCTGTGGAACTGGTTCACCGCGCACTACGACAAGATCGTCGCGCGCACCGGCGTGTTCTCCGGCGGCTATCTGCCGTTCATCGCCGCGGGCGGCGGCTGCAGCGACGCCGAAGCGCAGCGCGTGCAGGGTTATTTCCAGCCGCGGCTCGGACAGGTGCCGGGCCTGAAGCGCGGCCTTGCGCAGACACACGAATCGATCGCGCTGTGCAGTGCGCTGAAGGCGCATCAGAGTCCGGCATCGATCACGCAGTGACATGAACCGGCGCTTCGTCCGTGGCGGCATCCCCGCCACGGACGAAGGCGTCGGAATCGTTTCCGCATGCGTGCTTCGGTGCGCGTTGCCCAGCGTGCCCTCGGGTACACTCGTCGCCGGCACGCAGCGATGGGGACGACGATGCGCCACGCACCGGGTTGGTTGTGCTTGCTTGTCCTGTTGTGCGGCGGCGCATCGGGCGCCGCGGCGCAGTCGGTCCCGCCCGCCCTGCAAGGCTGGCAAGCATGGGTGCTGCACGGCCACGAGCAACAGACCTGCCCCATGCTTGCCACGCCGGGTGGCGGTGACGATCGGGAATGTGTCTGGCCCGGGCGCCTGACATTGGACGCCGACAAGGCCGGCGCTCACTTCCAGCTACAGGTACATGTCGATGCGGAAAGCTGGGCGGCGTTGCCCGGCAGCCGCGATGCGTGGCCCCAGAACGTGCGGATGGGCAGCACGCCAGCCGTGGTGCTGGACCGCAATGGTGCGCCGGCGTTGCGACTTTCCGCCGGCGATTACGTGGTGCAGGGCGACTTGCGCTGGAACGAACGCCCGGCCCGATTGCAGTTGCCGTCCACCATCGCACTGGTCGATCTGAAAGTGGACGGCGCGACGATTGCGCAGCCCGAGCGCGACGGCGATTCGATCACGCTGGGTCCGGCCGCCGAACGCCAGCGCCAGGCGGATGCGCTGAGCCTGCGGGTGTTCCGTCGACTCGGTGATGGCGCGCCGCCGATACTCGAAACCACGATCCGCCTGCACGTCGCCGGGAGCGCGCGCGAACAACTGCTGGGCCCCGTGCTCCCGCAAGGATTCGTCGCGACCGCACTCGACGGCGATCTTCCGGCCCGACTCGACCCCGATGGCCGCCTGCGCGTGCAGTTGCGACCGGGCGACTGGTCGCTGGATCTCCACGCGCGCGACACCGCACCGCTGGCGAAGCTCGCGTTCAAGGCGCCGCCCGCGCCGTGGCCGAAGCAGGAAATCTGGAGTTACGCTGATGCGCCGGCGTTGCGCACCACGCGCGTGAGCGGACCGCAGCCGATCGATCCCGCGCAGGCGGATGTTCCTTCGGAATGGCGCGATCTGCCGGCATTCGTGATGGCCGACGGCGTCATGCTGGACGTCCAGCAGCGCGCACGCGGGCTTGGCGCGAATGCCGGCGATCGGTTGCAGCTTCGGCGCGAGTTGTGGCTGGATTTCGACGGCCGCGGCTTGACCGCCAGCGACGCACTCACCGGAACCTTGCGCAGTGCGGATCGCCTGGACATGGCTGCGCCGTGGACCCTCGAAAACGCGCGCCTTGCCGACAATACGCCGCTGCTGGTGACGCGCGGCGACAAACCCGGCACGCGCGGTGTGGAAGTTCGCACGCACGATCTCGACTTGCGCGCGGGTTTGCGTCGCGAAAGCCATGGCGGCGCGCAATCCGCGACCGGCGGCTGGACGCAAACCTTGGACGGCGTCACCGCCACCTTGCACCTGCCGCACGGCTATCGCTTGCTTGGCGCACCGGGTGCGGACAGTTCGCCCGACAGTTGGATCGCGCGTTGGAATCTGCTGGACTTGTTCGTGGCGGTGTTGACCGCGTTGCTGGTGTGGCGGCTGCTGGGTTGGCAATGGGCGCTGGTCGCGCTGGGATTCGTGGTGCTGTCGCACGGTGAACCGGGCGCGCCACGCTGGACGCCGGCGCTGGCGGTTGCACTCGGCCTGATCGCGCGCGTGCTGCCGGACGGAAGCCTGCGCAAGGTCGCGCGTGTAGCCGGCATCGTGCTGCTGCTGCTGGCGGTGCTGGCCACGCTTCCGTTTGCGGCGATGCAGTTGCGCGACGCCTTGCATCCGCAACTCGAAGACAACGGCTTCGCGTGGATCGCACCGGAGCGCACGGGCGGCGCGACCCCGGTTCGGGAGGAATTCATTCCGGCGCCGCCCCCAGCCAAACGAGTCAATGGCGTACCACCCCCGCAGGAACAATCCATCATGTCGGCGCCGGCCGAGCCGCGGCCTCCGGCGCCGCCACCGCCCGCGGATGTCGCAACGAATTCGCAAACTCTGCAATCCGTCGTGGTGACGGGAAGCCGGATCCAGGCGACCGACGTCATCGGCGCATCGGGCTACCCGCCGAACGTCGTCGTGCAGTCGGGGCGCGGCATGCCCGACTGGTCGGGCTACGGCAGCGCCTATCGGCTGGGCTGGAGCGGGCCGGTTACCGCGCGGCAAACCTGGCGGCTGGTGATCCTGCCGGCGTGGGCGACGCGCATCCTGAGGGTCGCAATGCTGGGATTGTTGCTGGCGTGGTTGGCCGCAATCGCGCGCGCGTTCGACTTGAAAGCGAAGTTGCCGGGCCGTTCCGGCCGCGGCGCGGCAGGCGTTGCCAGTCTGCTGCTGATGGTGGCGCTGGCGCCACAAGCGCGCGCGCAGTCCACGCCATCGCCGGAACTATTGTCGGAGTTGCAGACGCGCCTGCTGGAAGCGCCGCAATGCGCGCCCCGATGTGCCGCCTCGCCTCTGGCGCAGGTCGTCATGCAGCAGGGATCGCTGCAGGTAACGATCGAGGCCGATGCCGGTGCGCGCGTGGCATTCCCGCTGCCGCACGTGGATGCGCCCGCCGCGCTTCGTGGTGTGACGTTGGACGGCAAACCCGCGGCCGAACTCGCGAACCGCGATGGTACGGTGTGGATCGCGCTGGATCGCGGCGTGCATCGCATCGCGATGGAATCCCAGTTGCCCAATGACGGCGACAGCGCCGCATTGCATTTCCCGTTGCCGCCGCCGAACGTGCAGGTCTCGTCGCCCGGATGGGAAGTCGCCGGCGCCGACGGTTCGCGTCTCCTCTCGGATACGCTGACCTTCGCGCGCGAACGCGTGGTAAACAAGGACGGCGCAAATGCGGCGCCGGCGCAGGCGTTTCCACCCTACGTGAAGCTGACGCGCAGCATCGCAATCGGGTTGGATTCGCGGGTGGACAATGTCGCCACGCGCATTTCGCCTGCGCAGGGCGGGTTCACCGTCGACCTGCCGCTGCTGCCGGGCGAGCACGTCGGCAATGCGGGATTGAAGGTGCGAAATGGGCACGTGCAGGTCACGTTCGGGCCCGGCGAGAACGAAGCGAGCTGGTCGAGCACGCTGGACGCCGGCGGTTCGCTCGCGCTGCACGCGCCCGCGTTGGGCGAGCGCGCGGAAACCTGGCGCATCGCCAGCGCGCCGCTGTTGCATCTCGCGTTTTCGGGCGTGCCGGAATCGTCCGGCAACGATGGCACCCACGTGTTCCGGCCGCTGCCGGGCGAAACGTTGCAGGTGCGCATCACGCGCCCCGCGGCGGTGCCCGGCGACAGCATCGCCTTCGATCGCGTGACGCTGGACGCGATGCAAGGTGAGCATGCACTGGAATCCACGCTGACCCTTGCGACCCGCAGCACCCGCGGCGGCGAGCAGGGCATCGAGTTGCCGCACGATGCGTATTTGCTGGGCGCGCAACGAGACGGCCAGCCGCTGGAATTGAACCTGCGCGACGGGCGCGTGGCGCTGCCGGTGCAGCCGGGCACGCAGTCCTTCGTCCTGCGCTTCCGCGAAACCTCCGCATTGGGCATGCTGTCTCGCACGCCGGCGGTTGCGCTCGACGCGCACGCGGCGAACATCCAGACGTCGCTGGCGTTGCCACGTGACCGCTGGGTGTTGTGGACGTGGGGACCGCAGGCGGGACCGGCCGTGCTGTACTGGTCACAGCTTGCGGTGTTGCTGCTGGTCGCGATCGGGCTCGCGCGCTTCGCACCGGCGCCGCTGCGCTGGTGGCAGTGGTTGCTGCTGGGGCTCGGGTTCTCCACCTTCGCGTGGACCGCGTACGTTGTGGTCGCGGCATGGTTGATCGTGTTGGGGCTGCGCGCCCGCAGCGAACGGATGCTGGCGCTGACGCACACGCCCTTCAATACGTTGCAGGTCCTGATCGCGGTACTCACCGCGATTGCGCTACTGTGCCTGATCGCTTCGGTGCCGCAGGGCCTGCTGGGTCAGCCGGACATGCGCATCGCAGGCGGCGGCTCCGGTGCGTGGTCGCTGCATTGGTTCGCGGATCAAAGCAGCGGCGCGTTGCCGCGGGCGGGTGTTTTCACGCTGCCGCTGTGGTGTTACAAGCTGGCGATGCTCGCATGGGCGTTGTGGCTGGCGAACGCGCTGATCGGCTGGTTGCGTTGGGGCTTCCATGCGTGGATGCGCGGTGGCTACTGGAAACCGTCACCGTCTTCCCCGAAGGCCACCCTGGCAGAGCGCGTCGCCCCGGAACAGGACGATGCGCGTACGTGATTTGCTTGCGGAAGGGGCAGGTGCATTGCCCGGCGCAGAAGCACGGCGCGAGGCCGCGTTGCTGTTGCGGCATGTGCTCGGTGTTTCCGAAGCATGGCTCATCGCGCATGCGGACGGGTCGATCGATCCATCGCGTGCCGCCCACTACCACGCCTTGATCGAACGTCGCACGCGCGGCGAACCTGTGGGATACCTCACTGGCATACGCGGCTTTCATGAACTCGACCTGCATGTCACGCCCGATGTGCTGATTCCGCGCCCCGAGACGGAGTTGCTGGTGGACCTGGCGCTGCAGCGCATCCCGGTGGATACCGATTGTGCGGTGGCCGACCTCGGCACCGGCAGCGGTGCGATCGCGCTCGCGATTGCCAAGGCGCGTCCGCGCGTGCGCGTCGTCGCCACCGATGCGAGCGCAGAGGCGTTGCAGGTTGCGCGCGCGAATGCAGCGCGTCTCGCCATCGGCAATGTCGAGTTCCGACAAGGCGACTGGTGTGACGCGCTGGGCGATGCGATGTTCGATTTGATCGTGTCCAACCCCCCGTACATTGCCGAGGGCGACCGGCACCTGCGCGAAGGCGATCTTCGGTTCGAACCGCTCGCCGCGTTGGCGTCGGGCGCGGACGGCCTCGATGCGATCCGCAACATCGTGCGCGAGGCACGCGCGCACCTGCACGAGGGCGGATGGCTGATGCTCGAACACGGCTTCAACCACGGACCGGCCGTGCGCGACCTGCTGGCTGCGCACGGCTACGTCGGAGTTTTCACCGAACGCGATCTTGAAGGTCGCGAACGTGCCAGCGGCGCGCAGCTGCGAAACATCTAGGATCAGCCAGGCGTCGCCATCCGAATGGACCACGCCAACGATGCTTGACAAATAAAACGACAGGTGTAGTCTTGATTTGAACTACATGTGTCGTGAAAGGGTGCGCCCATGCCCAAGCGTGTCAATCCTGCGATCAGCGAAGCCGAGAGCCAGGTGATGGAACTGCTGTGGCGCAATGCCCCGCAGGGTTCCGAAGAGCTGGTTGCGGCGCTGCAACCCGACACCGGCTGGCACGAGAACACCGTGCGGACGCTATTGAATCGTCTCGTCCGCAAGGGTGCCGTGCGCGCCGAACGTGAAGGGCGGCGCTATCTGTATTCCCCCGTGCTGACGCGCGAACAATGGCAGTCGCACGAAAGCCGCAGCCTGCTCGACCGCGTATTCGGCGGTCGCGTTGCGCCGCTGCTGGTGCACTTCAGCCGCAACGAGAAGTTGAGTGCCAAGGACGTAGCCGAACTGCGCAAGCTGGTCGATCAACTGGAAAAGAAGGAGCGCCGCCATGACTGAACTCTTGTTGCGGATGTTGTGCGGCGCGACGCTGGGTCTGGCGCTGGTGCTGTTGGCGCGCCGTCCCGTGCGGCGCGTGTTCGGCGCGGGCCCGGCGTTCACGCTGTGGCTGCTGCCGATCGCGTTGATGCTGGCGCCGCTGCTGCCGCAGCAATTGATGCCCGCAGCGATGGTGGTGCTTCCGGGCTTGACCGTGTCACCCCGCATGGTGACCGCCGTGGCATCGCCCGCCGTCCCGCTCGACTGGGCACATGGACTGGTGGCGCTGTGGCTATTCGGCGTCGCGATCGGATTGCTTCGGCTTGCGTTCCACTACTTCAGATTGTTGCGCGATCTGCGTGCGCCGCCGGCTGCGTGGAACCGCATGCTGGCCGAAGCCGCACCGAACCTGGATACGCGACGCGTGCGCGTGCATGGCGCCGGACCCGCGGTGTTGTGGGCGCTGCCACGCGCCTTGATCCTGTTGCCCGGTGATTTCGCCAAGCGTTTCGACAATGCGGCGACGCGCGGACTGGTGCTGCACCACGAACTCACCCACGCGCGGCGCGGTGACGCGTGGTGGACGCTCGCGATGGAAATCGCGTCCGTGCTGCTGTGGTTGCATCCGCTGGCGTGGGTCGCGCGCCCGCGATTCAGGCTGGATCAGGAACTTGCCTGCGATGCGGCCTCATTGCGCGAATTGCCGGAACGCAAGGCGACCTATGCACAAGCACTGCTCGACAGCGTCGCGGCGCAACCCCTGCCTGCGCTGATTCCCTGGCTCGCCGAGCCGCAACTCAAGGAGAGACTCGCCATGATCGCCTGCATTCCACCGGGTGCGCTGCGTCGCCGCGCCGGTTTTGTCGCCATTGCCGCATTGCTGGTAGGCGGCTTGTATGCCGCCGGTGGACAGACTCC